>MPMA02042228.1_pt1 | contig 16891 bp, 19 predicted proteins | sample 1617361 | NCBI WGS metagenome assembly MPMA02 (sample SAMN05944807, study PRJNA350692) | marine metagenome | biome: marine; feature: ODZ; material: water; isolation source: 180 m water sample filtered on 0.2 um supor filter | place: Pacific Ocean | collected 2012-04-08 | depth 180m m | reverse complement strand
CCCTGGTTTGCCGGATGAGAAGCCAGAGCCGAATTGATATCTGTAGTACGTAAGTATATTTTTTCAAATGCTCCAAATTTGATCTCAGGCGGTTTCAGTTTGGCAACTTGCTCACTAGAGTCCTTTATTGAAGTGGTTGCGCATCCAGAAATCATGAGGGTTGATATTATAATGGCGCCAACCAAGTAGAAATTACTGATTTTGAACATAATTGAACCCTCCTATTATAATTATAATTTATTAATACTTAAGCAATGAGTTTCCATTGCGTTAATTCGCCTATCATAACAAATGTGCCGAAAGAAATTGGAACTTTAAATCTGCAATATTAATACATAATTTACAGCCTGAATTCAAGTATATATGTAACAACGACAGTGGACAATGGACAATGAACAATGGTAGAGAGTTTTCAAGTCATAAAGGAATAGCTTTAAAATTAGATGTTGACGTTTACTTTGCTCATACGTACCATACCGGGGGGGGTATTCAGGCAGCAATACCCGTAACTCATACAGTACATTAATCGCAAATGCAAGGAGTGGATTTATGAAAAACCAACGTTTTACATTTTTTACAGCTGTATTTTTATTTATTGTACTTTCAAGCGGATGTGCGATTAATCGTTCGGAGATTGAGTTAAATATTCCTGAAGCGGTCGAAATTCCGATGAAAACCGGGAAACAGGTTTTTATTAAATCTGTTGTGGATAATAGGATATTTGAAAAAAGGCCAATGGTGCCAAATATTCCCTCTCTAAACCCATCCAAAGAAAGGAATAAGGATATAGAAAAACGCGCTGTAGCACGAAAGCGAAACGGCTTTGGAAAAGCCATTGGAGATATCTTGTTAAAAGAGGGGCAAACTGTTGAGTCTGTCATTCGTGAGTCGCTAAAGCAAGGTTTTCTTGAAAATGGTTTCGATGTTTTAGAAAATGCGGAACAATCTTCGCCGAGCACATATATCGTTGATGCCAAGATCAACAAATTTTGGTCATGGATGAATCCTGGATTTTGGACGATTAGTTTAAGCACTGAAATCAATACAGATATTCAACTGAAAAAATCAACCGAGGGAAGAACAGAAACTATCTCCGTTGAATTTACGAGACACTTCCAAACAGCCATCGAGGGCAATTGGATTAAGGTAATGCAAGGAGCTCTTAATGAATTTATTGCTAAAGTTAAGAAACAGCTAGAATGATGCATAACTAACTACTGTTAAACTGAAACGGGTTAAATCAGCCTTAATTCATCCACTATTTTAAAAAAGAGGAGTATATTAGAATGCACGCTAGACCTTTAGCTCTTGTGGTGGGCGGAAGTCGTGGTATAGGTAAAAGTACGGCTTTGCGACTTGCACGATCAGGTTTTGATATTTATCTTACTTATCATAAGGACGATAAAGCCGCACGCACGGTATCTGCTGAGATTGAACAGGCAGGCGTAACCTGCCGTGTAGCGGCTTTTGATGTCGCGGATTTTAAACAAACGGAAGAGGCGCTTTGTAAATCCATGGACGAACGTGCTCCGGAAGTTGTAGTTTTTAATGCCGGAATTGTACGAGACAATCTTATGGTAATGATGTCTCGTGAGGAATGGGGAGATGTCATCTCGACCAATCTAAATGGCTTTTACAATGTTATGCATGCCGTGTTGTTTCCAATGATTCGTGAAAAACGTGGAAGGATCGTTGTAGTTTCATCAACTTCAGGAGAAGTAGGACAGGCAGGCCAGGTAAATTATTCGGCTTCGAAAGCGGGGTTAATTGGTGCTGTCAAAGCGCTTGCTCGCGAAGTTGGAAAGAAAAATATTTTTGTCAATGCCGTTGCTCCAGGAGTGATAGAAACGGATATGACTGAAGGATTGCCCATGGCGAAAATTTTGTCTCTGATACCTATACAACGTTTTGGAAATGTTGAAGACGTTTCTTCCGTAATTCATTTTTTATGCACGGAAAGAAACATGTACATACATGGGCAGGTAATTGGTGTTAATGGAGGACTTGCAACATGAATGGTCCTCAAAGAAAACATTATGATATTATTGTGGTTGGAAGCGGTATAAGCGGGTTGTCGCTTACGCAGCTTTTAGCTCTTCGTGGAAAAAAAGTACTTTTGTTAGAAAAACATTATTATCTCGGTGGAAGTTTAACCCGTTTCAGAAGACATGGAGTTGCTTTTGATACCGGTTTCCATTTTACCGGGGGATTTGCTAACAAAGGTATTCTCCACAATATGTTGACGGCTTTAGGTATTAGAAACCAAATTGAACCTATTTATCTTGATGATCCAAAGTTTAACCGATGTATTTTTGAACATGACGGACAAATTTATGATCTTCCCTCAGGCGTGGAAAATTTAAAAAAAACTTTAAAAGAGTATTTTCCTAATGACACTGATGGTATTGAAGCCTATTTTACACTCTGCAAAAAATGTTATGTAGATGTTATGTCTATTGGTATCAGTAAGGAGACACAAGTACCCAGGAAGCTTGATGAAGATTATAGAAGTCTTGCGGACGTGCTTGACGAACTTATCAAGAGTGATAATTTGAAAGGAGTTCTTTCAAGTTATTGTGTGTGTTATGGGGTAAAACCTTCCGAAGTATCATTTGCCAATCATGCTCGTGTTGCTTATGGACTTCATGAGGCTATTGTGCGTGTTAAGAATGGTGGAGATGCATTTGTGGATGCATTTAAAAAAGAGTTTCAAAATTTAGATGTTGATGTTCGTTTACAAACGTATATTACTGAGTGCAGAGAAATTAAAAATCGTGAAGTTGGATACTTTGTTTTGAACACTGGAGAGAAAGTAACATGCGATCAATGTGTTTTTACCGTACATCCCAAAACGGTTCTAGAGACACTTCCACACGAGCATTTAAGCAAAGCTTTTATTGATCGTGTAGAGGGCTTTGAACCTTCTATGGGATTCTTTTCATTATATTGCCTTCTATGCTCAGATAATCCTGATGAACCGTTGGTTCCGACCATTACTTCGATTTTTCCAGATCCTGATATTAATCAGCTTCTTGATCCCGCTAATGAAAAAGCGACTGCCATAATTGTTTTAACGAGCAATGAATATGTAAAAGGCAAACTTCATAAAGTGGTAACTGTTCTTGAATCTTCTTTTTTTAAAGATGTTTCCGCCTGGCAACATACGTCTTTAAAAAAACGTGGGGAAGCCTATAAAGACTACAAACAAGACAGGAGTAATCAAATCCTAAAACGTATTATAAATTTTTTACCAGAGTACAAAGATCGTTTGACAGTTGTTGAATCGGCATCAATGCTTAGTTACCGTGACTATCTTCATTCACCTGACGGAACAGCTTATGGTATTAAACAAAAAATGGGACAAATTAACTTATTTGGCAGATTGCCGCTGCGTAATTTATATGCGTCGGGACAAAATGCTGTATTACCCGGTATGGTGGGTGCAATGGTATCTTCTTTTATTATCTCACACACGATTTTAGGTAGTATACCAGCAGACAACAGACAATTTAACATAATCTAGCTTGTGTATATAATTTAATACGCTTTTCATTCTGAAACGTTAGTTTCAGGTTGTGTGTGTTACGTGAGTTTATGTCAAAATAATTACCTGAAATCGTATTTTATTAATTGTTCAGGGACCGCATAAAAACAACTTTACAATTATTTCGCTAAGGTATAGGCCAGAGTTTGTCGGATTGAACCTCGTGAATCGCCAAAGCTACACTGAGGATCCAGTGAGTGAAGATCGGACAAATCTGGTTTGAAATGATTTACAAGAATGTAAAGTTGTTTTGTCACGGACCCTAAAACATATAGTGTTATAAAAGGAGAGGTTTTAGTGAAACGTGTTGTCATCACCGGAAGAGGTGTAGTTAGTGCATTGGGAAGCAATCTCTCCTCTTTGATGGAAGGACTTTCCGAAGGAAAAAGCTCCGTCAAGGCAATGCCGGATTGGGAAGTTTATAAAGGGCTTAGAAGCCTGTTGGGTGCACCGGCAGAATTACAAAACGAAAAGGAAATTCCCCGAAAAGCTCGCAGGTCAATGGGTAGGATTAGCCTCTTTGGTGTGGAAGCTGCTGAGCAGGCAATTCGAGATGGAAAGGTTGATGAAACTCTCCTGACTTCAAACCGTTTTGGTTGTGTTATGGGATCTACGATGGGTGGAGCAGGTGACTTTCTTGAAGCTTTTTCCGCAATTTTGCGAAACTATGATATATCTGAACTCTCTTCAATGAGTTTTTTTAAATGTTTGTCACATACGGTAACAATGAATGTTGCTCAGTACCTGAGAATTAAAGGGTATGTGATGGCCGCTTCAGCTGCTTGTGCTTCATCGCTACAAGCACTTGGTTTGGGGTATGAACTTATTCGAAGCGGAAGGCAAGATGCGTTGCTTTGCGGTGGCGCTGAGGAACTTCACCCTATTGTTACCGGGACCTTCGATATTCTTTATGCAACGTCAACACATTACAATAACACTCCATCTCTTTCACCACGGCCTTTCGATAAAAAACGTGATGGTCTTGTTTGCGGTGAAGGAGCCGGGGTTTTACTTCTTGAAGAATATGATCATGCTATCCATCGAGACGCGCCCATTTATGGTGAAGTAATTGGTTACTCTACTTGCGGCAGTGGAGCACATGTTAGCCAATCTAGCCGTGAAGGAATGCGATCTTGCATGAAGGATGCTCTCAAGGATGCCCAATTGAATCCGAAAAATGTGGACTATGTCAGCGCCCACGCAACCGCAACTTTACAAGGAGATCAGGCTGAAGCAGCAGCTATTGCTGATGTATTTGGGGACCAAGTTCCGGTAAGTTCTCTTAAAGGCTACATCGGACATACTTTGGGTGCATCGGGGGCTATTGAACTAGCTGCCTCTCTTGAGATGATAGCCCAAAGTATTATTTATCCAACACTGAATTTGGATAATATTGATCCTCAATGTAATCAAATTGCCCATGTTAGGGAGCCACTTAAGAGAGATATCACTGTTGTGGTTAAAAATTGTTTTGCTTTTGGAGGTATTAACGCGGTTTTAATTATACGTAAATTAAATAATTAGAATGGATCATGAAGCAATGGATGAAGAACAACTGAAAAAACTTGTGAATGAAGTCTTTGAAGAATCTTTTGAAACTAATACTGAACATCTTAAAGCTGATGCGATGATTTTTGAAGACATTGGGCTTGATAGCCTTGACATTGTAGACCTTGTTGTTGCACTTCAAAAGAAATTTAAAGTTCAAATTCGAGATGATGAACGTATTCGCAACATCCGAACACTTGGTGATATTTATCAATTTGTTATTAATTTGAAAGATGAAGGGCATATTCCAGAGGCCTAATGTTTAACGACAAAAAAGCGTTTATACTGAGCTTGCAAATGTGTTCAAGATGACATCACACTGGGCGAAGCCGATGTGTTGTCAACATTTAAATTTCTATACAATATATTTATTCAGGTTATGAGAAAAACACTATTCAATCTTATATTTTATCCTCTTCTTATAATTGTCACGATTGGAATGAGTTCTTTCTTTTTCTTCCCTGTTGTCATCACTCGAGCTTTTTTTGGAGTGCGCAGAACATTATTGGTGGTACGTCAATTGATTCGTTGGTATGCGTTGGTGCTTATGCGCTTTTTGATGTTCCCTTTTGTACGTATAATTTACAAAGATTTTGAGATAGGAAAAGAGCCGGGCGCCTGTGTTTACGTTTGTAATCACAGATCTAGCGCCGATGGATTTTTTGTGGCCAACTTGAATGTTGAATACGTTCAAGTCGTTGGCAATTGGCCTTTTAAAGTTCCAGTTATTGGATGGATTGCCTGGGTTGCCGGGTATTTAAATGTTCAGAAAATGTCTTTTCTTGAATTTGAAGCTACCGCGCGGCAGTTACTTCAAGAGAATGTATCAATCATTGCGTTTCCTGAAGGTTCTCGGACGACAGACCGTAAAGTTCATCAATTTAGAGGATCTGCGTTTCGTGTGGCACAAAAGGCCGGTGTTCCCATCGTCCCTTTGTGCATAAGCGGAAACCAAAAAGTCCTGGAAAAAGGCTCATGGCTTTTTACCCCAGGAACTGTTTATCTGCACAAACTCCCCATGATTCATTGGGAAGAGTTTAAAGATTTAGCTCCTTTCAAGCTTAAGAATATGGTACGTAAGATTATACAAAATGAAGTTGATAAGTTAGAACTTTAAGTGAAATAACACATCAACATTTTAACCGATGAGGACCACATGTCACTTGATCAAAGTTTTGATTCAGCCGGAAGTAACAAGGATTTGCCTCAAAAAGCAGAACCTTATATTCTGCATTCAGGATTAATGTGTGTTGTAGATCATTTAATTGAGGCAGGTGAGGAAAACGCTGTTGCAATGGTTGTAGTTGATCAAGATAGTCCATTTGCCAGTCGAGACGGAACTGTGGATGAAACTATTTTTATTGAGATGGTCGGGCAAACCATTGCAGCTGGAAATGGGTATAAGTTGAGTGAAGAGGACCGAAGAAAGCAACAAGGGTTTTTAATTGGCATTAAAAATTTTAAGATTCAAAGACCTCTACACGTAGGCGAGAACTTACTGATAAAAGCCTCGAAATCTGCTGAATTTGGAGGTTTTATAATGATTGAGGGTAGTGTTCATCGTGGCTCTGAGGTTTTAGCAAATGGAGAAATTAAAGTTTTTCAGAAAATTGTAGAGGAGTCATAGCAGTGAAACCTTTTGTTTGGATTGGTGTTTTTGTGATTGTTTCTTTCGGAAATCCAGTAGATGGTTGGACATCTTCCGGCGGTTCACCAGATCAGACAGAGATTCGTCAGGCTCTTCATGATTTAGAGAAAAACATCGGACACATTGAAAGTATTCAAGCAAAATTCATTCAAATAAAGAAAATGAAACTTTTTAAACATGAGATTGAACTTTCTGGTTCGTTCTATCTGCAAAAGCCCGACCACTTTGCATGGCATACGCATTCTCCAATTGAGCATGCAATTGTTTTTAAAAATAATAAAGTTCTTCAATGGAACCATGAAACAGGTCGTGTTGATGTAATCTCATTTAAGGATATGCCTGTTTTAAGAACTATAGTTGAGCAAATGCAATCATGGTTCTACGGTTCCTACCTGTCATTACTAGATGAATATAAAATAGAGATCATTTCCAATGCTCCCTTAAGGATTTGTTTCATACCGAATGAGCACTCTTTTTATTTGAAGATGCTTGAACATGTGGTGATTCAATTCAATCAGGAACAAAGTGCAATTGATTCGATAGAAGTAAAAGAAAAAAGCGGAGACATGTCAATCTTTCATTTTAAAGAAACGCTTATAAACAAAGAGATTGATCCTTCAGTCTGGGAGATTCTGAGTCGTGCAAGCTAGTATTGAATCTCAATTTAGGGCGGAAAGAAAAAAACAAATTGCTTTAGCCGTAGCCGTTGGTTTGGTTGTTTTGCTTGCATTGTTCAGCTTACGTTTTATTAAGTTAACCAATGATATTAAGGTAATGTTACCTCAACATGAAAACATTCTCCAAACATTTGATTTTTTTAGAGAGACACCTCTAGCCGGTAATGTATTTGTATCCTTCGAGATAAAAGATAGTAATGATTTTCCAAAGCTTATCTCCGCAGTTGATCAATTTAGCGCCAACTTAGACACACCAATGATTAAACGTGTGGTCACAGGGACAGATGGAGCTATAACTTATGACGGTATACGTGAATTTGTGAGACTTGCTCCTCAGCTTATGTCTGAAGAAGAACTTAACGTCCTGGACTCAAGGCTGAATAGTTCATCCGTTCACAAAGTACTAGAGAAACTGTATAGGGATCTTTTATCGCCCTCAGGATTAGTGATGAAGCCTGTAATAGAACAGGATCCTTTAGGTTTTCAAAAAGAGGCACTTGCAAAGTTACGGGATCTTGCAACAAGCATGGAGCATAACGTTGAAATCAGAAATGGGCATTTGATCAGCCGCGATGGCTGCCATGCCCTTGTTATTATAGAAACCGATATTTCGATTACAGAAGGAGTTGGAGCAAAAGAGTTGATTCGTTATATTGAAGATGCGCTTCTTAAACTCCCAACAACTGTTTCTGCAGTTTTGATTGCCGGCCACATACACTCTTTGAGCAATGAAAGGGTAATTAAACGTGATGTATTTGTCACAATTACTGTAGCTTCTATTGGTTTTTTAGCCCTTTTTCTTTTTCTCTTTAAAGATATAAAAGCCATACTTCTTTTTATGGTTCCAATCGTGTCGGTTTTGATTTCCATTTTGATTTGCTCATGGATTCTTGGTGAGTTTTCTTACATAATCATGGGAATGGGAGCCCTTATTTCCGGGATTGCGATTGATTACTGTATCCATGTATATGTTGCAATGCGATCAGGGCAAACAAGGCAAGTTGCAATGGGTGAAATTACAATGCCTATCATGATTGGTGCTTTAACGACCGTAGGTGTTTATAGCGTTCTCTTGCTTTCACGAATTCCAGGATATCGTGAACTAGCACTTTTTACTGTTATCAGCATTTTATTATCACTTGGCTTTGCGACACTTTTACTGCCCCATTTCTTAACGAATCATCCTGAAAAAATTGTGGAGTACAAATTGAAGTTTAGGTGGACACCAAATATTCCGGATAAATATGTCATTTTGATATGGAGTATTTCGTTGGGCTCATGCCTTCTTCTTCTGCCTTTTATTCATTTCAAAACCGATGTGAGGCAGTATGATGGAAGTGAAGAATCTATTTTCCAAACTGAAGAAAAATTTGATCAGGATTGGGGGGTCAAGGATCGCCCGGCCATGATTGTTGTAGAAGCCCCGGGCTTTAATGAAGCGCTTGAAAGAAATTATCAGATCCAGCAGCAAGTTGACTTGCTGTTGGATAACGAATCATATAATAGTATTTCCAGAGTTTGGTTACCGGAGCGTGTTCGGCATGAGAACCTGGTACGTTGGCTTCGCTTCTGGAAAGAGGGTCGCTACAAGAAACTTAAGGATTATTTTCAAACCTACTCAACACAATATGGTTTTGAAGAAGATGCGTTTGATCCATTTTTCAAAATGCTTTACCTTGAACCTGAGGAAGTTAAAGCATTTGAAGAACTAAGTGTTTTAAAACTAATAAAACCCCGGTTTGCTTTTGAAACTAATCAGGGTTGTCAAATTGTTAATTTTTTTGAAGATTCAGAGAAACTTGTCGAAAAGGTGAGTCGAGAAAGTAAGAATTGGCCTGACGCTTTTGTTGTTTCTGCAAATCAATTCAAACAACTTTTATCTAAAGCAATTCTCTCAGAGACTACTTTTTTATCTTTGGTTATTGTAATCGCAATTCCATTGCTGACGTTTATTTTTTTGAAAAACGTCTATTGTGTTTTGATTGCGTTAGTGCCAGCCGTAAGCAGTGTCTTAGTTACCCTTGGAATGTTTACTCTGTTCAAGATTACATTGAATGCAGCAAGTATCTTTGCACTTTTGGTTGTAGGTGGCCTTTCGATTGATTACGGGATTTTCATGGTATACCAATGCTACAAACAGCTTAAATCTGATACAAGGATGGCAGTTACACTTTCGGCGTTAACAACTTTATTTGGTGCTGGTACTCTTGTTGTTACTAAACATCCAGTATTATTTTATTATGGAATCACAATGGTTTTGGGAATTCTGTCAGGGTATTTTTCTGCAGTCTTTGTAGTACCTTCACTTTATCGGTTAATAAAGCAGGATAATTTTCCAACAGGACCTTGCCAAACAGTATGAAAATACATTTATGGATTATCTGGCCTTTTTTGGTAGTTTTTTTAAGTGCATGTGCTAAAACTCCATTCGAAAAGGTTGATTTCAGATCTGTTGCTCATCTGGATCCAATTAGGGTATGTGAAAATTTTGAGAAAATGCTTCCAGACTCATTTGAAGTAATGGAGTCTGCGGTCTATATCTATAAGGACCTTCAAATAGCAATTATTTCATATACTCGTATTAATGAAAAAGAAGACTCTGTAGAGATAATTGGTTTTAATCCGCTTGGATTAAAACTTGTGCAAGTTCAAGCGTCAGGAGCACAAGTTGTTTATTCTTTCAATATTCCACAAATTACAAAAAGAGTAGATGAACAAATTATGGCAAGATCTATTGCCGAAGATATACGTAGAATTTATTTTAAACGTGTTCCACCCGCAAACACTTACACACACAAAAAAAAGGGAAAGATCTTAGTGGTGCAGGAAAAAGGGGAGGATAAAATTGAGTGGGTTTATGGTGGACCGGGTAACCGCCTATATCAAAAGCACTATTTCAGAGGTAAACATGAAGCTTGGAGTGTTCGTTATTTTGAGTATGAAGTTAATGGAGAGCATTTATATCCCTGCAAGATTCTTTTTGAAAACTATGATCATAAATATAAATTAGTTTTAAGGTTAAAGGAGGTCTTTGAGTGAGTCAGATGAGCCAAGAAATTATTGATTGTATGTCGGGGTTGACAGAGTGCGACGAACAGATTCTTTCTGCTCAGTTTGTATTCCCTAAAGAGTTTATAGGATTCCAGGGTCATTTTGATAACAATCCGATTCTTCCGGGAATATGTAAGATCAGAGCCGTGGTTGTCATGTGTGAAAAACATTACAATAAAGCCTTTCGTCTAAAAGAAGTGGTTTCTGCGAAATATGTTGCTCCTGTCACTTATGCTCAGAAAATCACAGTTGTTTGTAATTTGACCACTAATAAAAGCGGTAGCGTGAATGTACAAGCAGTTATTGAAGACAAGGAAAAGAAAGTAGCTATGCTAAAACTATATCTTGAAAATCAAAATGGGTAAATCATTATTATTAGTGAAATTTACTTTACCAGAGACAACTCTTAGATGCAGAAAGGATGTTTAGTACGTATATGTATGAGCAAGGTAATTTAGATACAATTTGGTGTGTAATTCCAGTTTACAATAATGGGCAAACTATCCGTTCAATAGCGCTTGAGTGTCGCGAGCAACTCACTAACGTGCTCGTCATAGATGATGGAAGTACAGATGTCGATCTTATATCATTATTGTCTGATACAGATATTACAATCGTGCGTCACCAAGTGAATCAGGGAAAGGGAAAGGCTCTTTTGACAGCGCTCGATTATGTTGCTGAAAAGGATGCTCGTTATATGATTACGGTCGATGGAGACGGGCAGCATCAGGCATCAGATCTAGAAGGTTTTTTCTCTTTAATTGAAAGCGATGAAGACTCTTTTGTAATTGGCTGTCGCGATTTTACTGGTCCTGAAATTCCTAATAGGAGTAAGTTTGGTCGTAAAGTGGCTAATTTCTGGTTGAGTGTTGAAACAGGTGTTTCAATTCGAGATTGCCAAAGTGGCTTCAGGGCATACCCAGTAAAACATTTTCAGAAGCTGAAATTTTGCGGTACTTATTATGATTTTGAAACCGAAGCGCTTGCAAGAGCTGCCTGGGCAGGGCTTAATTTGAAAATGGTTGAGATTGGCGTCTTGTATCCTGAAAAGGAGAAGCGGATTTCAAGTTTTAGACCGTTTGTTGATAATTTCCGTATTTCAGTGATGCATTCCCGTTTAGTGTTGCGGCGCATGCTTCCAATGCCTCATAAAAAGTTGGTTTCTAAAAAAGAAGATAAAATTGATTTTAGATTTTTTCTTCATCCCATTCAGTTTTTAAAAAAATTGTTGAAAGAAAATGCAACCCCCGCCGGGTTAGCAGCATCTGCAGTGGTTGGCATTATTCTCGCGACATTACCGCTTCTTTTTACCCATACGATCGCAATAATTTATGTTACAATGCGCCTTCACTTGAACAAGGTCATGGCGCTAAGTATTCAAAATCTTTGCATGCCACCACTGGTTCCTTTTGTGTGTATTGAACTGGGATATTTTATGCAGAACGGAAAGTGGCTTGTGCATGTTTCAAAAGAAGCATTTGTAGGACAGGCACCAGGTTTGCTATGGTGTTGGTTTATAGGATCTCTTGCGTTCGCACCATTTCTGGCATTGACTGTTGGCACAGTCGTCTATTTTATTTCGAACTCTATTCAAAAAAAAGTGGAATCCTGAAGAATCATACATGAAAACTCGCAAGATTAAGGTTAAACACCGTGGAAATTTCCTTGGAATCTGGTTTTTTAAGTTAGTGCTACGAGTCTTTGGACTAAACGGCGCATATCTTTTACTTGAAGTTGTCAGCATACATTATTTACTCTTTGATCGTGAAGCGGTCAGCACATGTTTGAATTATATTGAAAAACGATTCCCACAGTCAACAGCTTTAACCAATTACTGGCATATTAACCGGATTTTTGTAAATCAGGGTAGACAACTTATTGACCGATATGCTATCACACAGTATCCTGACTATTTCGAATATGACGATATTATTACAAAAGAGACGATACAAGTACTTCAAGAATCAAAAAAGGGAGTTGTTCTTCTTACAAGTCATGTTGGTAATTGGCAAGTAGCTCTACGACAAACAGAACATTTAAAAAAGGATATTTGCATAGTAATGCTCCCTGAAGATAATCCTGCAGTTAGAGAATTTTTGAAGATAGGCGAACAAGAAATTAAGCCTGTAGAAGTTATTGATCCAGAAGGTTATTTTGGAGGTGTTATTGAGATGATGCAAGCATTAAAGAAGGGAAAGCTTGTATGCATTATGGGGGATAGAGGATACGGTTTTGATACCTTAGAGGTGCTATTTCTAGGCACACCTGCATATTTTCCGTACGGAGCATTCTATGTGGCTGCTGCTGCTGGTAGCCCGGTTGTTGCATTATTAACACATAAGATATCTAAAAGGAAATACATGGTTGACATTTCAAATATTTGGTATCCGGCGTACAATAGTGAAAAAAACAAAAAGGAACAGTTGGCAAAGTGGGTTAAAGAATATGTGAATGTATTAGAAGCGTTTACAGAGAAGCATCCTTATGAATGTTTCCTGCATCATGACGTATGGAGTCAAAAAAGGGGTTTTAAATGAACAGCAGCCACGAAAACGAGTTAACAGAAATTCGTCAAAAAGTAAAGCAACTACTCGTGAGTAATTTGGGTCAGTTAGAGATGCTTGGCCCCTCAGAAATCAAAGATGATGTGGCCTTGTTTGGCGAAGGACTTGGACTTGATTCATTGGATGCTTTAGAAATTGTTGTTCTCCTTAAAAAACATTTTAAGATTGAGATAAAGGACATGAATGAAGGTCGTGAGGTTTTTGCTACTGTAGATTCTTTATCTCGATTTATACAGATGAATGCCCCAAAGGATGGAAATTGAAAATATACGTAACAGGTTTAGGTTTAATTTCGGCTGCAGGTGAAAATGAAAAAGAGACGCTTACGAGCTTTGAATCTGGAAAACGTAGAGCAGGCCCTGTCTCTCTTTTTTCTACTCAGATTCAATCACCAGCTTATGAAGCTAAGGGCTTTTCGCGTCATTATTTTCCAGAACAACTCAGGACTTTAAATCTCTGCCTTGCGGCTACAGAAGATGCTCTTGATGACGCATCTCTAAAGGAAGAAATCAGAGGTAAACGTATTGGTGTTGCAATGGGTACAACGGTGGGAAGTGTTTTAAATGATATTAACTTCAATATGGAATTCCGCGATAAAGGAAGCGCTCCGATGGATTCCGTCAACCTTTATCTGGAAGGAAATCTATCCTCAGGGATTCACTCTTTTTTACAAACAGAAGGACCCTCAATAACGGTAGTTAATGCCTGTGTTTCCGGCGCGAATGCGATAGGGGTTGCCATGTCATGGCTCCGGTCAGGGTTATGTGATATCGCCATTGCGGGTGGCGCAGATGAATTAAATAAAGTTCCTTTCTGTGGTTTTGGCTCTCTTGGTATTTTAAGCGATTCATTGTGTTCCCCTTTTGATCTAAATAGAAAAGGATTAAATTTAGGTGAGGGCGCTGGGGTACTGCTGCTTGAAAGTGAACAAAGTATGGAAAGGCGAAAAAAGAAACCAAGAGCCATAATGCGAGGATACGACTTTTCAAACGATGCACATCATTTGACTTCGCCTGATCCTTCGGGTGCTGGGCTTGAGCGGGCCATCACAGGTGCTCTCATTGATGCTCGCCTGGAACCTGACGCAATCTCATTTATCAATGCACATGGAACAGCAACAATAGATAACGACCTGGTTGAAGCCCGTGTTCTGCATAATTTGTTTGGCTCAACAATTGCGTTCTTATCTACAAAGGGTTATATCGGGCATACGTTAGGCGCAGCAGGCGCACTTGAAGCTGGTTTTTGTATTCTTGCACTGGAACAAGGTTGGATACCCGGCTGCGCTGGTTTCAAGAAGCTTGACCTGAATATTCCAATTGCCCCTGTAACCCAAAAGACACAGATTGAAGGGCATTTTGCACTTTCAACATCTATGGGCTTTGGTGGTTGTGATGCAGCACTTGTAATAGAGTTTCCAGAATAAGAAGGTGATATTTAAATGAAACCCGTTTTTATTGAAGGAATAGGGATTATATTCACCCGGGGGCGAGGACTTAATAAGTTTGAACAAGCCTTAAAAGATGGATGGGATGAACCTACAGTTTCAGCTGATGGACGTAAAGCTTACAGGGTCCCCAAAGACGCTTTAATAGACTACAATATCCTGAAGAAGGTCAGGCGCTCTGATCGTTTCAGCAGATTAGCTGTTTTTGCAGCTTGTGATGCTATTCATGATAGTGACTTAGATATTGCAGATTTAGATCAGTCATCAATCGGGATCATAATAGCAACCGCATTTGGTCCGCATGCAACCATTTTTAAAGTTTTAGATGACATTATTGATTATGGAGAAAAGAAAGTCTCGCCTACAACATTTGCAAACTCCATTCATAACGCTGCGGCTTCTTATGTTGCAAGTGCACTTGGTTGTACAGGACCGGTAATGACAACAACCCAGTTCTACTTTTCATTCCAACAGGCGCTTTTGCTCGCATCTTCCTGGTTGAATGAAGGTCGCCTCAAAAAGGTTCTGGTTGGTATTGTGGATGAATGCTCACCCGCTATGGAATACATATGCGAAGAGAAACTTTCGGTGGCGCATAATGGAAAAATGAGTCCACTCAGTTGTCTTAAACGGCCAAAGTTTGTACCTGGAGAGGGAAGTGCTTTTTTTCTCGTATCTCAAGATTCGAGAAAGAAAAAATACGGCGCTTTTACAGAAATCGATATTACAGGCAATTCACATGGTTGGACGGATGTTGATCTTTCCATTATTGGTACAAACGCTATGGGTGGAAGCGAAGAAGTGTACAAGGATATATTAAATAAAGGGATTCCGGTTGCGGCTTATTCCTCTATATACGGAGGATTCATGACAGGAAATGCTTTTGAATGTGCTGCCGCCGCACTTATGCTTAAGAATCAGACGCAGTATGCAAGTCCCAATGTTGATAGAACTGAATTATGGAATGTAGCTGACAAATCAAAGGAACGAGAATTAAACCAAATTCAATGTATTTCACATAACAACACACAAAAGCTTGTCTTTATCAAAATGACGAAGTAAATAAATGGTTGTAATCAATTTCTGGACCTGTTGAAATCTACTGTTTTAATAGTTTTTGTATAGAAGTAAAGCAATGCTCAACACATAAAAACCCAAATAGATAATGGAAGAAAAAAGTGTAAATGAAATCACGGAAGCATTAGTACGCGAAGCCGAAATCATATTGTCAGATCAAACGGAGAAGATTTCATCTGAAGCAACTTTGGAAGATCTTGGATTTGATTCAATGAGTTTTATTGAACTTCTTGTCTTTATTGAAAAAAAGTTTGGTGTTAAATTGATTGAAATTGGAATGCAACCTGCAGATAGAAAAACCCTTGAGGCGCTTGCTCACTACATCTATCAACTTACCTGATATCTTTCTTTTTTGTCTAACTCACTCGTTATCACCTAAATCGCAACTATTTAGGCTGAACAGACGGTAAAGACATAAGTGTTCTCAAAAAAGTAAATAAATATTTACCAAGAGAAATGTAGCAAACTAACCGATACGTATATTATGTGAAATCTTATTCGGCAAGCTTAACAACAGTACCAACTAAAGCCACACCCGCCATTAAACCGCCTGCACCACATTGGAAATTATCCTTGCTAGATGTCAAATTATTCCGGTAGTTAGACTTGATGTTAATTACCGCATTGCCACCCTCTATTACCGTCTTATCTCTAAGAGAAATCATTGCTGACAAAAACGCCCTCTGGCATGCTTTCAGATCTGATTTGATGAAAGCATTCGCTTTTTTATTGGTTCTGAACTCTCCGTAATTTTTTAATATCTTTCCATGAGCTTGATCACCAAAATAAAACTTAATGTCATTCCCTAAATTTTCCTTTGACAGTTCTAGGTCCATTGCTTCTTTGATGGAGTAGCTGCCAATATCATCACGCGCATAAACAGCTGGTGGTACCAATAATAAGCTAAGCAATAAAAGTATAAATAGTCCTCTCATTTTATGCCCTCCCGTGTTTATTTATAGCTATGTTTTTGGAATATAATATTAAGTAGCTATCCGCTCTGTGGTTGCTACAATAGACCTGCAACTTTTTAATGATGAACTGAAAGTCATAAAGTAGTTATCGTAACTCTTTCGTGCTATTACTTTAAATTTAATTTTTACGGCTTATAAATTTTAATATAGTTTTATTAGCCAATAGCACAAAGGCGGAGTTTCGGTTTTCTAAATAGTCTAAGTGTCTGGTTTCTTAACCGCCGACATTTGTAGATAGCGTTAAATCCCTTTCTCTTTTCTCAGGCAATATAACAATTTTCAATAGGTAAAACTAACAGAAAACAAATAAAATTTAAAGCTGTAATAGCGTGAACACTCTATATTACATAATATATTACAT
>MPMA02217723.1_pt1 | contig 16961 bp, 16 predicted proteins | sample 1617361 | NCBI WGS metagenome assembly MPMA02 (sample SAMN05944807, study PRJNA350692) | marine metagenome | biome: marine; feature: ODZ; material: water; isolation source: 180 m water sample filtered on 0.2 um supor filter | place: Pacific Ocean | collected 2012-04-08 | depth 180m m | reverse complement strand
ATCTATGTATACTTCCAAGCAAGTATGCTTCTGATTTTGAGTCATTTTGTCAAAAAAATCCTAAACCTTGTCCATTAATAGGTCTTGGAACTAAAGGTGACCCATATTTAAAAAATTTAAATAAATTTTTTCATTTTATTTAATGGTTTTAAATATAAACCATTATCTAGCAAATTATCCCTTATAGATTTTGCTGTGGACAATGAACTTTCGTTATCTCCATGTATACAGACAGAGTCAATTTCACAAGGTATTTTTTTTCCACTAAGGCAATTAAGAGCTTGGTTTTGTACCATGATTAAAACGTGTTTTTTTGCTTCATCTGGGTCTGTAATCAATGCATTTTGTTTTTTTCTAGAAACAAGATTGCCATCATCTTCGTAATTCCGATCTGCAAATATCTCACATGCTATTTTCATATTTAATTTTTTTGCAGCTTCTTCCATTTTAGATCCTGTTGGAACTAAATAAATAAGATCTTTGCTTATTTCATTTATGGATTTGGCAAGCGTTGTTGCTAATTCAATATCTTCACAAGCCATGTTATTTAACGCTCCATGAGGTTTGATGTGAGTTACAGTTTCTCCGTGTTTGGATGCTATCTCTTGTAAAATTGCATATTGATCAATTATTAGTTTTCTAATTTCTGAAGAGGATAAATTCATTCTTTTTCTTCCAAAATTTTCTGGATCATTAAAAGAAGGATGAGCGCCAATGCTAACTCCATTTTTTTTAGATATTTCAACTACTTGATTCATCGACTCATCATCGCCAGCATGATATCCACAGGCCACATTTGCGGAATTTACTATATTTAGTAAATCAGGATCATACTTATTTGAATGGTGTTTTGATTTCTCACCTAAATCACAATTGATATTAATTTCCATAGTTTTATTACTTGAAGTATAACATGGCATGATAAAAAATATATCAAATCTTGGTGATGCGGCTTTGTATTGTGATTTTGGAAGCAAAGTAAATAAGGAAATCAATTCTAAAGTAATACAATATTTTAAAAATATTAAAGAAAAAAATATAGGCGGAATTACTAATATTACACCTTCTTATAATAAATTAATTATTTCATTTGATTTGAAATTTACTAATTTTATCAATCTTAAAAAAAAAATTGAAAATTTAGAGTTAAAGGAATTTCTAAATATAAAAAGTGATATAATAAAAATACCTATTTGTTGCGATAAAAAGTTCTCTCTTGATATTAAAAGATTAGAAAAAATACTTAAGATATCTGAAGATAAAATCTTAGAAAAATTTTTTTCAAAAGAATATTATTGTTATATGACAGGTTTTATTGCAGGTCATCCCTTCCTGGGTGATACCGATGAATCTTTAAGAGCAAAAAGATTAGAAACTCCTAGAGTTAAAATTCCAAAAGGTTCAGTTGGTCTCACAGAACAATTTTGTAACATTTACACTTTTGAGAGTCCGGGTGGTTGGAATATTATTGGCAATACTCCAATAAATGTCTTTGATAAAACAAACGAGATAAAACCAAATCTAATTAATCCAGGAGACACTGTAATTTTTAATCAAATTTCAAAAGATGAACATGAAAGACACTATGACTAAAAGTTATTTTGAGGTAATGCGTGCTGGAATAAATACTACTTTTCAAGATTTAGGTAGAAAAAATTTATATCATATTGGAATTCCTTTTAGCGGAGCAATGGATAATAGAAATTTTATTTTAGCCAATGCTATTGCGGAAAATAAAGAAAATATTCCAGTTATTGAGTTCGCTTATCAAGGACCACTATTAAGATTTAAGGGTGAAAAAGTTAATTTTAATATAACAGGAAACGTAAGTTTTAACTTGATTAAAAAAGAAGAGCAAATAGAAGGCAATTGTTACCAGAATTATACTTTAGAAGATGGAGATCAATTAGATATTCTTTCTACAAATAAATCTGTTTATGGCTATTTAGCAATTAGCGGAAATTTTGATGTTCAATTTCAATGGAACAGTTGCTCCATTAATACCAAGGCAAATATTGGAGCTAACGATGGTAAAAAAATAGAAAAAGATCAATTAATTAGAATTTTGGATTCTCATTCTTGTAATTCAATAAGAAAATTGGAATATATAAATTCTAAAATAGAAAATATTAGAGTTATCAAAGGTACAAATTTTAATTATTTTTCTGATGAAAGTAAAAAAACTTTTTTTGAAAAAAATTTTACAGTTACAAAGTTGACTGATCGAATGGGTATGAGACTAGAAGGTCCTAAAATTGAAAACATTGTTGATACAAATATAAAGTCTGAAGGAATAATCAAAGGTGTTATTCAAGTACCTGCAGATGGAAATCCTATAATTATGTTGTCTGATCATGGAACAATAGGAGGATATCCAAAAATTGGAGTAATTATAAGTGCTGATTATGATAAGTTAGTTCAAATAACGCCAGGATCAAAAATCAAATTTAAATTAGTGGAACTTTTAGAAGCAGAAACTTTATTTAAACTTTATAACATGGAAACACAAAATATTTTAAATAAATTAAAATGAAATTTATTTTTAATATATCAGGACCAATATTAGTTTTTTTAGGTGCATGTTGTTTGAGTTTTGGCGGCTTAATAGTAAAATCTTTTGAAGGAGCTACACTTTGGCAAATATTATTTTGGAGATCAGTTTTTTTTTCAATTGTTGTAGTTATTTTTTTACTCATAAATTACAAAAAAAATTTTTTTAATTCTATTTATAAATCTGGTTTACCTGGTTTTATGGGAGGTTTGATTTTAAGTTTTGGATATTGTGGTTATGTTTTTGCCATGTATAACACCACAGTAGCTAATACTAATTTTATAATTCAAACTCAGACAATATTTCTGGCAATATTTGGATATATTTTTTTAAAGGAAAAAATTTCTAAACTTACTTTAGCTTCAATTATACTAGCTTTCTCAGGAATTATTTTAATGGTTGGAAATTCTTTGTCATCCGGTCAAATGACAGGAAATATAGCTGCTTTTATAATGCCCATTTCGTTTGCAACACTTATTTTGATAATTAGAAAATATCCAACTATTGATATGGTCCCCATGCAACTCATTGCTGGAATTGGAGCAACATTAATAGGTTTTTTACTTTCACAAAAAATTTTAATTTCTATGCATGATATTTTTTTAGGATTTATTGCTGGTTTTTTTCAAGTTGGTCTCGGTTTTATTTTTATAACTATTGGTGCACGATCTACCCCGGCAGCTTTTATTGGGATTATAATGTTAACTGAAGCAGTACTCGGTCCATTATGGGCCTGGATGTTTGCAAATGAAACACCACCAATAGTTGTTATATTTGGCGGAACAATTGTTATTTCAGCAGTAGTATTGCAGTTTTTTAACTATGAAGTAAAAAATTAATTTTTCTGTTATAAATTTTTTTTTAATTATGATATATTAAGATATGTCTTTGATCAAAGACCTATCAAAAGAGAAAAAACAAATAGACGTTCGAATAAGAAAAATCACAAAAACAAGACTGAATGATAGAACTTCAAGTTCTTGGCTTAGCTTAAGGGAATTAAAGAAACAAAAGCTAGCATTAAAAGATAAACTAAAACAATTAGCTAAAGCACACTAATTTAACTAGTTGAATTCGACGCTTATTAAAACTAAACTGCTAATTTAGTTGGCGGATTGGCTGAGTTTTTTAAGAAAAATTAATAATTAATTTTTTTCATCCCTTTTTCAAGAAATCTAAAATAAATACTACTAGGAAGAATTCTTAGAAATTTCATCATGTAAGTAAATATTTTAGGAAAATGGATTTCAAATCCATTTTTTTTAGTTAATCCAACATATATTTGTTCAGCAGCAAATTCTGGAGATTTTATCATCGGCATTGGAAAATCATTTTGATCGGTCATCGGTGTTTTAATAAATCCTGGGCTTATCAAAGATACTCTTATATTTTTTCTTTTCATTTCAAAGTGCAAACTTTCTGCAAAACTAGTAAGAGCAGATTTTGAAGCACAGTATGCGCCAGCCGCTGGTAATCCTCGATATCCTGCTACTGATGAAATAATAGAAATTTGTCCACTCTTTTTCTTTTTATAATAATCATAAATTGAATTGATGGAATTCATTGTACCAAAAAAATTAACTTCCATAATTTTTCTAATTTTTTCTAAATTAAATTTTTTTTCTGATTTAGGATCATGAATTCCTGTTCCAAATACACAAATTTCAATATTTTCAAATTTTATAAGTATATCTTTAAATACTGACTTACATTTATCTGTATCAGTAACATCCAAAGGATATGGTTGAATATTTGGGTATTTTTCGTTTAATTCTTTTAATAAATTTTCTCTTCTAGCAGAAGCTGCAACTTCCCATCCTTCGTTAGCGAATCTTATTGCTAGCGCTTTTCCAATACCACTACTAGCGCCTGTTATCCAAATTTTTTTATTCATTGATTAAACTTAAACCTCTTTTAATAAAAATGTAATAATAAACATTTGACAGGATGTAGATAAAAATAAAATTTTAATTTAAATTTATATTTATAAGCTGTATATTTTACCTTCTTAACATTATGGATGATGTCGTAATAATTGGTGGTGGTATAATTGGAGCTGCTACAGCTTATTTTTTATCCAAAGAAGGAAGAAAAGTAAAAGTTATAGAAAGAGACCCAACATATAAAAAAGCATCATTTCCCTTATCGCTAGGGGGATTTAGGAGACAATTTTTTCAAAAAGAAAACATTTTATTAGGAAAGTTTGCTAGAGAATTTATTTTTCAAATACCAGAATTGTTAAAAACAGAAAAAAATCCTAACCCAACCGCCAGCATAGTTCCTAATGGATACTTGCTGATGTTTGGACCTGAACATGCAGAAGAACAGTATAGAGCATTAGAAAATCATAAAATGTGTGATGCAGGTACAAAAAATATTAAAGGATCTGAATTGCCAAAAATATTTCCATACATAAATAATGATGGTATTGAAACTGCAACTTATACAGATAGTAAAATAGAGGGATGGATTGATCCTTTTATGTTCCATTCCGCTCTTAAAAGTAAAGCTACTGAATTGGGAGCAGAATTTATTAAAGGTGATGTAAAAAGTATTTCAGAAATAAAAGCTAAAACTATTATCTCTGCAGCAGGATGTTGGACCAAAGAATTGTTAGATGATATTCCGGTGGTTCCTCAAAAACATACTATCTTTAGAGTGAAATGTCCTAAACACATTCCTGAAATGCCTTTAATTGGTGATTTAACTACGGGAGTATACTGGAGACCAGAAGGAAAAGAATATTTGGCTGGATCACCGAACTCAGTTTTTGATGCAGAAGATTTAGAACCAGCTTGGAATGATTTTGAAGAATTAGTTTGGCCAGCTTTAGCAAAAAAAGTACCAGCATTTGAAGAACTAAAATTAACTGGAGGATGGGCAGGTTATTATGATTGCAATAAATTAGACAATAATGCTGTAGTCGGAAAACATCCAAAGTATGACAATGTATATATGGCCTCAGGTTTTACTGGCAGAGGTTTAATGCAAGCACCTGGAATTGGAAGAGCGCTAACAGAACTCATCACTACAGGATCTTATCAAACAATTGATATTAGTGATTTTGCCGTTGAAAGAGTTCTTAAAAGTAATGCGAGACCTGAGCCTTACGTTTTATAATTAACATTAAGACGAAGGTACTTCAGCTTGATCTTTTTCAGCCACAACTTCTGTTTTAAATTTATTTGATATTTTTTGCACTTCTACTGAAGACACTTTATATTCAGCACACATCGTTTCTTCATCTTTACCGTGTCCAGTAACCATATTAACCATATGCTCAGGGAAGTGGAATGTAGTAAATACTATACCTTCTTTCACCTTATCTGTTACCTCAACTTTTAAAGAAACTTCTCCTCTTCCAGAGTAAAGTCTTGCAACATCACCTGTGTTTAACTCTCTAGTTTTTGCATTTTTTGGATGAACTAACAAAGTGTCTTCGCCTACAATTTCAATGTTACTTGTTCTTCTTGTCATAGTTGCTGCATTGTAGTGTTGAAGAACTCTGCTTGTAGTTAGTATTAGCGGATAATCTTTTTTATTATTTTTAATTTCTTGGGATTCTTTCCAATCAAAATACTTAATTCTACCTTTTCCTAATTTAAATTCTTTCTCATGTAGAATTTTTGTATCTGTTCCATCTTCTTTTACATGCCATTGCAGTCCTAATTTTCCAAGTCTTTCTCTAGTTATGCCCTTGAAGAAGGGAACTATATTTGCAATTTCAGCTAATACTTCGTCAGCATCATACGATTTTTGATCAAAACCAAGTTTTTGCATCATTTCTGTAACAATTAATCCATCTGGTTTTGTACCTGAAAGAGGTTCTGTTGCTTTATTGACTCTTTGAACTCTTCTTTCAGTATTTGTAAAGGTGCCATCTTTTTCTAAGAAAGTTGTTCCAGGTAAAACTACATCTGCGTGTTTGGCAGTTTCACTCATAAATATTTCTTGAACTACTAATAAGTCCAATGCATTCATTGCTTTAACAACGTGAGCACTATTAGGGTCCGTTTGAACAACATCTTCACCAATAATCCATAGCGCTTTTACTTTTCTATTTATTGCAGCATCAAAAATTTGTGGAATTTTTAATCCAGCCTTTGTTGGATGAGCAACTCCATATTTTTCAGAATAAAAATCTTGATTTTTTTTATCAGCAACAGAAAAATACCCTGCACCTTGATGAGGTTGGCAACCCATATCGGCTGCTCCTTGAACATTATTTTGACCTCTTAATGGATTAACTCCAACACCTTTTCTTCCAATATTTCCTGTAATCATTGCAAGATCAGCAATTAGCATTACCGTTTTTGAACCTTGCTCATGTTCAGTAACTCCCAGACCATGAAACTCCATAGAGTTTTTTGCAGTTGCGTAAGCAATTGCAGCTTCTTTTACTTGTTGCTTGTCAACTCCTGCGACCTTAGCTAATTGGTCAATATCTATTTTTTCAATTTGTTTAAGAAAATTTTCGAAGCCTTCTGTTCTGCTTAAAATAAAATCTTCTTTGTGCAATTTAGATTTTACAATGAAATGTAACATCATATTTAGTACCGCTACATTTGTTCCAGATCTTAATCTAATATGATAATCGGCTAGTTTAGCTAGTTCAGTTGTTATTGGATCTAATACGATTAGTTTTTTACCTTTCATTGCCTGTTGTTTAATTTTTGCCCCGGTCACTGGATGAGCATTAGTAGGGTTTGCTCCAATCACCAAGAAAAGATCTGCATGATATATATCTTCTGCTGAATTAGTTGCTGCTCCTGTTCCAAATGTTTGTTGCATACCCCAAGCTGTTGGTGAGTGACAAATTCTTGCGCAACAATCAATATTATTTGTTCCAATTGTTGCTCTAATCATTTTTTGGAAAACATAATTTTCTTCATTAGTGCATCTTGCTGAAGAAATACCTGCTACAGCATCAGGTCCATTTTCTTTTATAATTCTATTTAATTTATTTTTTATATAATCGTAAGCTTCATTCCATGAAGCTTCTTGAAACTTTCCATTTCTTTTAATTAATGGAGATCTTAACCTATCTTTATGATCATAAAACCCAAATGCATATCGTCCTTTTAAGCAAGTATGTCCTGCATTAACCTCAGTCTCCTTTGGAGTATCAATCGAAACTACTTTACCATCTTTTATTGAAGCTTCTAAATTACAACCAACGCCACAATAAGAACATGTTGTTCTAACTTTTTTATCATAGTCAGCCGATTTTGATGCAAATACATCAGAAATAGCATCAGTAGGGCAAGTATGAGCGCATGCGCCACAAGATACACACGAAGAGTCACCAAACAAAATATCATTATCAGTTGTAATTCTTGATTCAAATCCTCTTCCGCTCATTGTAAGCACAAATGCTCCTTGAATTTCATCACATGCTCTTACACATCGTCCGCAGTTTATACAGTTGTCAAGATTCATTCTCATATAAGCATGAGAAGTATCCTTAGGTATTCCTTTATTTTGTTTTGGGTTGTTATATCTATGTTCGGATATTCCTAAATCATTAGCAACATCTTGAAGTTCACAATTTTTATCAACTTCACATGAGCTACAATTCATTGGATGGTCAGTTAAAACTAATTCAACTATATTTTTTCTTAAGTTTGTTAGGCCTTCGTTGTTAGTGAAAATGTGTTGATTTTCAGTAACTGGTGTATGACAAGAGGCTACTACTTTACTTGGACCATCTTTAACTAAAGCTACTTCTACTGAACAAACTCTACAGGCACCATAGGGCGCTAGATTTGGATCGTCACATAAAGTTGGTACTTTCTTTTCTCCAAGATAACTTTTTATAAATTTTAATATTGAAGAATGATTTGGACCAACTTCATATGGTTTTCCATCAATATATGCAATTTTTCTTTTTTCAGAGCTCATTAACTATCTCTAACTATATTATTTTTCATTTCATCACTAAAATATTTTAGAATATTAATTATAGGTGTAGGTATTGCACCACACAAAGCACATAAACAACCTTTTTGCATAGTTATAAGTAATTCGTTTAGTAATTTCAGTGGAATTTTAGCTGATTTATTTTTAATTTGATCAAACATTTCTTTGCCTCTGTAAGATCCAAGTCTACCAGGAAAGCATTTTCCACACGATTCTTCTGCTGAAAATTCAAATAAATGATGAATATATTCAACCATACTAAAATTTTTTGGAATACTTACTATACTAGCGTGACCTAACATAAATCCAGCAGCGACAAACTCTTGAAAATCTAAATTTAATTTTTCTACTTCTTTTATAGGAACTACACCACCTAATGGGCCGCCAATTTGTAGAGCTTTTACAGGTTCTTTAAATCCTCCACCAATTTCATTTATAATTTTTTTCATTGATGTACACATATCAACTTCATAAACACCTGGATTATTAAAAAAACTATCAAAGCATACTAGTTTAGTTCCTGCCGATTTTTTATTACCTATAGATGAAAACTTATCAGATCCACAAATGAGTATTCCAGTTACTGCAGCCAAGGTCTCAACATTATTAACTACTGTTGGTTTTTTATACAAACCTTCAGTTACGGGGAAAGGGGGTCTTACATCTACTTCTGCTCTTCTTCCTTCAATTGAAGCTATTAATGCCGTTTCTTCTCCACAAATATACGCGCCTTGTCCAATACAAATGTTTAAATCAAATGAGAAATTTGTTCCTAAAATATTTTCACCTAAAAGTTTTGAAGATTTCAATTCATTTATTGATCCATTTATAACCTCAATTGATTTTGGGTATTCACCCCTAATATACAAAACTCCTTCATTACTTCCAATGACGTAACCACAAATAATCATCCCAAATAAAACTTTTAAAGGCTGATCTTCTAATAGATATTTATCTGAAAAAGCACCAGAATCTCCCTCATCAGCATTGCAAATTACATATTTTTTTTCTGATTTTTCTTTACTACAAAAATCCCATTTTAGCCCTGTAGGGAAACCAGCTCCACCTCTACCAGAAAGATTAGAGTTTAAAAGTGATTTAACTATTTCTTTTTTATCAAAATTAATAAATTTTTCTAATAAACTTTTGAATTGATCTAAATTTAAAAGTTTATCATCCATTAAAAAACTTGTTGAAGCAAAACTTTTAGAAACAAACTTTTGTTGAGTTATATTTTCTCCTTTTATAATTTGATCAATTTTATCAATATCATTGCCTGCATAATTTTCTCCGTTGTAATGGAAAGAGCTATTTTCATAACAATGACCTAAACAAAAAATTTCACCAACTTTATCTTCACCTAGTTTTTTTTTTAGTTTTTTTTTTAGAGAATTTTGAGTACCAGCGCACATACACGCACTTCCATTACAAACAAATGCTTTTTTTTCTCTATGCTCTGGTCTTAAAAATTCATAAAAACTTTCAGCTCCATGTATTGTTGAAACACCAACATTGTATTGATCGGCAATTTCTTTCATCCCATTGTCATTTGAAGAAGCCAAAGATCTTTCAGAAATTTTTTGAAAAAGATTGTTTTTTAATCCAATTCTACCAGATAGTTTACTTATGTTTTTTGACACTATTTACCATTTTAAATTTTTAGCTTTTTATTATAATTCTTTCTTTGTTACTATAAATATTAAAGCTGTCTTGTTTTACAAAACCTACTAACGTCATGTTAAAGCGTTTTGCCAAGTCAATCGCAAGACTTGTTGGTGCACCAACTCCTACCATTAAGCCTATATTGGACATTAATGCTTTTTGAACCAACTCAAAATTAAGTCTTCCAGAACAAGCTATAAATTGATTTTCCGGTTTAATGATTTTATTTTTTAATGCATGTCCAATTAATTTATCTAAAGCATTGTGTCTTCCTACATCTTCTCGTATTGCAATAACTTCACCTTTACTATCAATAAGTGCACTTGCATGAATACCACCAGTTTTAGAAAATTCTAACTGATTGTTTTGAAGAAATTCTGGTGATTTTAAAATAATATTATAATTAATTTTTGGAAAAGAAAGGTCAATTTTATTTTTTTTTAAAACTTCAATTGAATCTAAAGAAGTTTTTCCACATACACCACACGAAGAGTTAGTGATAAAATTTTTTTTTATTTTTCTAATATTTAAATTTTTTGTATTATTAATGGTGACTTCAATTTTATTTTGAAGGTTATAATCACCAACTATTTCACCTTTTTTTTCAACTTTTTCTATTTCATTTATATTTTCAATTATTTTTTCATTATACAAAAAACCTGATACTAGATCTTCATCATTTCCAGGCGTTCTCATCGTAATAGAGATATTTTCTATATTCCATCTATCACCTTTTTTAAATTTTAGAGACATTTCCAACGGTTCTTCCACAGAAACATGTTCTTGAACTTCTTCTTTTATTGAACCATTTAACCTGGTGATATTATATTTTATGTCCATTTACATAGGATATTTCTTTTTTAAAATAAATCGATTTAAAACCACACCAAATATTAATATAATCCCTGTTCCAATAATTATTGGGTTTATTAAATAATCAGGAGACGCACTACCCATAATAATAATTATAGGATTAGCGCCTGCAGGTGGATGAGAAATTTTAAGTAAAATCATTAAACCAACTCCGAAACCAACTGAGATGGGAATAATTATATAGAGAGGTAAAAGTATTAAATACAAAAAAAACATACCTATTAACGAAGTTAATAAATGACCAAAAAAAATATTTTTTGGTTGTGCAAAAGGACTTTCTGGATATCCAAAAATCAACAGCATAGAGGATCCAAAAGATGATATCAAGAAAAGTCCAAATTGAGTTTTATAAGTAAGTAAAGTTAAAACACCGATCGTTATTGCAGAAAATAAACCAGCAATGATCGATTTTTTTATATTTTCTTTTTGCATTTCATAACTTTAATGCTTTTGCGAGAGTTTCGAAGGGGAGCATAAGACATTCTTTTCTTGATATGTTTTTTTTATTAAAAAGTTTATTAAATATTTTCCATTCTTTTGGAAATGTATTTTTATTATTACTAAAGAATGTTTCGGCAAAACTTACTAATTCTCTAATTTTATCAATTGTATTATTAATTGATACTCTTGACAAAACACTTGCAGAAGCCTGACAGTATATGCATGATTTGCATTGATAAGCAAAATCTAGAATTTTATTATTTGAAATTTTCAAACTAATTTGCATTTCATCACCACAAAGTGGATTTTTTTGTTTAGAAGAATGAGAGAAGTTAGTAAGAATTTTGTGATTTTCTGTGTTAGAAGCAATTTTTAAAATTTCTAAATCCATATATAATTCTTTAATTAAAAAATTAATGTTTTATATTTGTTTTCATGAGTGAAAACAATATTATAGCCGCAATATTAGCAGGTGGAAAATCAAGAAGATTTGGAGTTGATAAATCTACTACAAAATTAGGTGACAAAACTCTTATTGAACATACAATTTCTAAAATTGAAAAAAAATTTTCTGAAATATTGATTATTTCTAATAACCAAGAGATAAAAGTAGATAAAAAAAATGTATTTGTTTTAAAGGATTGTATACAGGGTCAACTTGGTCCTTTAGTTGGGGTATTATCTGCGATGAAATGGATAGAAACAAACAATAAAAAATATGATTGGGTAGCAACTTTTCCATGTGACACTCCTTTTTTTGATATTAGTATGATTGATGAGGTAAAAAAAATTTCAAAAAAAAATAACAAAAAATTATATTTTTTAAAAAGTGGAGAAAAAAGACATAATATTTTTGGCCTTTGGTCAATACAATTAAAAGATATATTAGAAAAAGATATTAATAATAATTTTAGAAAAGTTGAAGAATGGGCTGATAAAATAGGTTTGGAAACTATTAATATAAATCATGAAAAATTTGATAGTTTCTTAAATATAAATACCAAGGAAGATTTAGAAGAAGCAAAAAAAAATTTAGATAAAATTTAAAATGATTTCTTACAAAAAGGCGCTAGAAGTATTAAAAAAAAATAAAATTAATATTAAATCAGAAATAATATTATCAAAAAATTCAGTAAATAGAGTTTGTTCTCACAATATAAAATCACCAAATAATTACCCTGCCGCAGACAATACTGCATTTGATGGATTTGCAATAAATTCAAAAGACACAAATAAAATTAATCAAAATAATAAAAAAAAATTTAAAATTCTTAAAACTTTGGCGGCAGGCGATAATCCAAAAATAAAAACAGTTCCTAAATTTTCAACTGTTGAAGTTATGACGGGTGCAATCATTCAAGATCCTTTTGACACAGTAATTCCAATTGAACAGATTAAGTATTATTCAAATAAAGCTAATCAAAAATATATAGTTGTAAATAAAAAAATTACAAAAAATAATTATATTAGGTTTGAAGGATCTGACTACAAAAAAGGTGATATAGTAATAAATAAAGGACAATTAATTACTGCATCACATATATTGGCTTTTAAGACTCTCGGTATTGAAAAAGTATTAGTTAAGAAAAAACCAAAAATAATTTTTTATACAACAGGCAATGAAATAACAAATAAAAATGAAATACCTGATTGGAAAGTTAGAAATTCTAATAGTTACTACCTAAAGTCATTCTTAAAAAATCTTCCAATAACATTTAAAGAAAAAAAAATTTTGCGTGATAACGATTTAGTTAAATTTAAAAAAGAAATTAAAAATAACTTAAACTATAAAACAGATATGGTAATTACCTCTGGCGCAGTTTCGGCGGGTAAATTTGATTTTATACCAAATGTTATAAAAAAATTTAAATTAAAAAATACTTTTAAGGGAGTGGCCATTAGACCAGGAAAACCAATAATGTTTGCTAAGTTTAAAAAAAATATGGGTTTTTTTGGATTGCCTGGTAACCCTCTATCATCTGCAGCATGTTTTAGGTTTTTTGTTTTGCCTTTTTTATATTTGTCTCTTGGTATGAATTCAAATATTTCTATAATAGCAAAAATAAAAAATAATTTTACTAAAAAAAAAAATTTTACAAGGTTTATCAAAGGGAAATTATCTTTTTCAAACAAAGGCCTCGTTGAATTTATAATATTTGATGGACAAGAGTCGTTTAGAATAAATCCATTCACAAAATCTAATGCTTGGGGCTTGTTACCTAGTGGAAAATCTAATTTTAAAAAAGGTGATTACATTAAGTGTTATACACCCACAGGTGTAAATTAATTATATATATATTAGTTAAATTTTGTTGAGAATTTCAAAATAGGTAATAGAAATTCATAATGCATGAACTAAAAAATCCGAAAATAGCTATACCAATAGTTTTAATTGCAGGAATATTGTGGTCGTTTGGTCCTTATGTTGTTCGTCATATAGATCAACCTGCGACTGTTCCTTGGCAATATTTATTTACAAGAGGAATAGTGATTTTTATTTTACTTAATATTTATCTATATTTTGAAGAAGGAATTCAATTTATTAGAAATTATAAAAAAGTTGGATTATCAGGATTGCTTGGTAGTACAGGCTTAGCTACAGCTATGATCACATTTATTTGGTCTATAACAAACACCACGGCAGCAGTTACTTTATTATGTTTGGCTGCGATGCCATTTATAACAGCATTACTAGGTTTTTTGTTTCTTAAGGAAAAAATTTCTATCAATGTATGGGCTGCGATATTTATTGCTTCCATTGGAATTGTAATAATGGCCTATGGAAATACTGAAAAAAACTCATTACCTGGATTAATTTTAGGATTGACTTCAGCAGTAGGGTTTTCAATTTTTTCTGTAAGCTTAAGATGGAGAAAAGAAACTCCTAAATTTACAACAGTTGCATTGGCAGGTCTTTTTTGTTTTGTTGTTTCAACAATAATTATAATTGATAAAGACATAAGTTTTTTATCATCAGGAAAAAATGAAAGTTTGTTTGCACTTCATGGAACAATAGTTTGTTTAGGTTTAATATTATATTCAATTGGTTCTGCAAATATTCCTGCTGCTGAGCTAACATTACTTTCTTTAACTGAGGTGATTGGTGGTATTTTTTGGGTCTGGCTACCATGGCTAGGAATACATGAGATTCCTTCAGTCTATACTATTACTGGAGGATTTTTAATTTTTTTAGCTATTGTTTATTATAGTTTAATAATTAAAAATAATAGAAGATTTATTGCATTAAATTAATTAAATGGAAAGACCAGATTTTTTTGAATTACAAAATGGAACTAAAGTAAAATTACCTTTTTCAAATCAAGAATATAAAAATAGACTGAATAAAGTTAGAGAAGTTATGTCAAAGGATAATATTGACATGATTATTTTAACTTCAATGCATAATATTGCCTATTATACCGGGTTCATTTATTGTTCATTTGGAAGACCATATGGATGTGTGATAACTCAAAATAAAATTGTAACAATTTCTGCAAACATAGATGCCAGTCAACCCTGGCGAAGATCTCATTGTGATAATATTATTTATACTGACTGGAAAAGAGACAATTTTTTAAAAGCAATAGTTTCAATTATTGAGAGAGATGAGCTTCCAAAAAGCATAGGTATTGAAAATGATCATGTAACAATAGATGTTTTAAGTAAAATTAAATCTATTTTTAGTTTTTCTACATTTATAGATATTTCAAAAAATTTAATGAATCTTAGAATGCTAAAATCAGTTGAAGAAATTGAAATTATAAAAAATGGTGCAAGAATTGCTGATATTGGAGCTGAAGAAATTGTAAAAAATATAAAAATAGGAGAGAGTGAATTAGAAATTGCAATTTTGGGTAGAGATAGAATGGAAAGAGAAATTGCTAAATTATACCCAGATGCAGAATACATGGATACATGGGTGTGGTTTCAATCTGGCATTAATACAGATGGTGCTCACAATCCTAAAACGAATAGAAAATTGCAATCAGGAGATATTTTATCTTTAAATACATTTCCCATGATATCTGGATATTATACAGCTTTAGAAAGAACTTTGTTTTTAGAAAAAATAGATAACGATTCACTTAAAGCTTGGGAGGCTAATATCAAAGTTCATGAAAGAGGACTTCAATTAATTAAACCAGGCGTAAAATGTTCAGATATTTGCGAAGAATTGAACGATTTATTTGCACAATTGGGATATTTGCAATACCGAACATTTGGCTATGGACATTCATTTGGAGTTCTTTCTCATTTTTATGGAAGAGAGACAGGTTTAGAATTAAGAGAGGATATTGAAACAATTCTAGAACCCAATATGGTCATTTCAATAGAACCAATGATAATGATACCCAATGGGAATCTGGGGGCAGGAGGATATAGAGAACATGATATTTTAGTAATTAATGAAAAAGGTGCAGAAAATATTACCAAATTTCCATATGGTCCTGAAAAAAATATTATAAAAAATTAATATGAGTTCAGAAAAAATAATTGTTAACAGTTGGAATGAATGGGATCCATTAAAACATGTTATTGTTGGTAAAGCTGATGGAACATGTATACCTGCTCCTGAGCCCGCATTAGATGCAAAAGTTCCAGAAGATTCTGATATGCGAGGAAAATTTGGACCAAGAACTAAAGATGCAATTGATAAGGCAAATCAATTATTAGACGACTTTTCAAATGTTTTAGAAAAAAAAGGAATTAAAGTTGATAGACCAACACCAATAGATTTTAATCAACCAACTTCAACACCTGATTGGGAAGCCGAAACTATGTTTGGGTGCATGCCGCCAAGAGATGTTTTATTAACAGTGGGAAATGAAATTCTTGAAGCAACAATGAGTTACAGGTGTAGATGGTTTGAATATCTTTGCTATAGGCCCCTTTTAAAACAGTACTACAATTCAGATCCAAATATGAGACACGAATCTGCTCCAAAACCAAGATTAACTGATGAAGACTACAGAAAAGATTATTTATCTGAAAAAATAGGAATCCAAAAAAGGTTAGAATGGACAGATAACAAATTTTTTGTAACTACGGAGGAGGAACCTTTATTTGATGCTGCAGATGTTTTAAGATTTGGAAAAGATTTGGTTGTTCAACACGGTTTTACAACAAATTTAAAAGGAATCGATTGGCTTAAAAGACATTATAAAGATCATCGAGTTCATGCGGTTAATTTTCCAGGAGATCCGTATCCAATTCATATAGATGCTACTTTCACTCCAATTAAACTCGGTTTAATAATTAACAATCCACAAAGAAGATTACCTAAAGAACAAAGAAAGTTATTTGAAAGAAATGATTGGAAAATCATTGATTCTGCTCAACCAGCACATAATGCACCACCAGCTCTATGCTATTCTTCTGTATGGCTTTCTATGAATGTTTTAGTTTTAGACTCTAAAACTGTATGCGTTGAGAAGAGCGAAGTTTATCAAGCAGAACAATTAGATAAGCTTGGAATGGAAGTTATACCAGTTGACATGAGAGATGCCTATGCTTT
>MPMA02227958.1_pt1 | contig 16977 bp, 13 predicted proteins | sample 1617361 | NCBI WGS metagenome assembly MPMA02 (sample SAMN05944807, study PRJNA350692) | marine metagenome | biome: marine; feature: ODZ; material: water; isolation source: 180 m water sample filtered on 0.2 um supor filter | place: Pacific Ocean | collected 2012-04-08 | depth 180m m | reverse complement strand
CTTCAGCCGTCGGCAACCATTGCTGATGGATTCAATATTACCTGGATGAAGAAGAAAGATGGTAAGGAATTCACAGGCATTCTAAAAAACGCCACCGATGAGTGGATTGAATTCAGGGAAGCAGGGAAGGAATTGGTTCGCATTCCGACACGAGATATTCTGAACCAACAGACCATTGAGATGTCCCTGATGCCTGAAGGATTGCATCTTGGAATGTCCAAACAGGACCTAGCTGACCTGGTGGATTATCTGGTGAGCCTGAAACGACCTGAAAATGTTAAGATGTTTCACAAGGGCACTCCCAACGTCATCCCCGAAATCTCAAGACCAATTTCATTGACTCCCTTTCATAGTGAACATCATAAATTTGATCGGCCAGTGTGGTTCGGTCAAATTCCTGGTGAGTCCAACGCTTTTCTTGTCCTGGAGCATGCTCTGGGAAGAATTTGGCTCCTGGAAAAGAACTCCAAAGGAGCCAACAAGTCTCTTTTTCTGGATTTGGGGGAACAAATCAGTAAAGGCGGCGCTAGGGGATTAATGGGGTTGACGTTTCACCCAAAATTTCGAGAAAATCGAAGATACTTTCTGTCTCTCCACATTACCGAGAAAAGGAAGCATATAGCGTTGACTGTTGAGCGGAAAACCTCCCCGAATTATAAAAAAGATTCGGGTACTGCATCGCGGACTGTCCTGAGGTGGAACGCAACAACCAGTTCTCATACAGGAGGAGGACTTGAGTTTGGGCCTGACGGCTACCTTTACGTCGGAATGGGGGATACAGGGCCTCATGAAGACCCGAACGGACATGCTCAGAATCTGGCTTTGCTTAAGGGGAAAATGTTGCGCATTGATGTGGATCATTGGGGTGACGGGAAGATTTACTCTATTCCACCGGATAACCCGTTTGTCGACAACCCAAGTATATGCCCTGAAATTTGGGCGTGTGGATTCCGCGAACCTTGGCGATTCAGTTTTGACTCCTTGACGGGTGATCTCTGGGTTGGTGATGTGGGACAGGATCGATACGAAGAGGTAACCATTGTGCGGCGTGGAGAAAACCACGGGTGGAACGTCTGGGAAGGATTCGAACGCTTTTCCAATCAATACCGCACAGACGGATCTAAGTATATTAATCCTATCTTTGCTTATGCCAGAAAGGATGGGGTATCCATTATAGGCGGCCATGTTTATCGCAAAAACACGAACTCTCCATATTATGGAGTTTATATTTTTGGAGATCATCAATCCCGACAAATTTGGGGATTAACTCAGAAAAACAGGATTTTAAACAAGATAATGAAAATTGGAATGGCACCTCAGAAAATTGTTTCATTTGCAATATCGGAAAATGGCGATCTTTATCTCGTCGGATACGAAGGCACTATCTATCAACTTGATTTTGAACAATCAGGATTCAGTTTTCACCCTTGAGCCATCCTTTCTCCGTATTGGCATGCAAACAAAAAAACGCACTGCCCTGTCAGAAACAAATTTTCGCAGTTTATGAAGGGGTCCCTCGCTTTTCCATGAGTTGTTGATGCGGTCTGGGCAACGAGCATTTCAGAAAGATCCACCATGAATATCAGCAGACAAAATTGCTATAAAAGTTCTTTACGACTGGAGTTCTTACTTTGGCTATCTGTCAAATAAGCACAAAAAATGGACAGCCTCAAAATCAGACAACTTTTCATGCTAGGTACAAAGTGGTAAATTCCGGTTCGTTTTCAGATTTTCTGCCGGGATTGCCATTTAACATTTCCCATTTTGCGCTTGTTTAAGGGCTTGGCCTGCCAAAACCAATGGAGCGGTTCGATGCCATTCAGAACCGGAGCGCTATCAAGATTGTCGAAGACGCCTTCTCACGGCATAGTCGCCTGACGCATGCGAAACGGTTTCCCGCTCCCCTGCCTACCCTGTCTGCTCATGGGATGGGCTTTGTTTTTACCGGAAGTTCTGGCGGAGTCCGGGCCACCAGCCCTGGCCAAGTCAACGGACGGAGGGTTATCGAGCAAAACGGGCATCATTGAGGGAACCGTTTTTTACCAGCCAGATGCCAAGCGCCGCTGGCGATATCAGCGCTACTATGTCCGCAAGCCGCGAACCGGCGAACTGGCCGAGGTGGTGGTGGCGGTGAGCATCACAGATAAACAGGAGAAACCCGACAACCCGCACCACGCCGGCCAAGTGGCTGTGATGGACCAGATCAACTACCGATTCGTACCCGAGACACTTGCCATTCGCGCCGGCGACTCGGTGCGCTTCAAAAACAGCGATGAGGCCCTGCACAATGTGCTGTCCCACAACGGGGCCAAGCCGTTTAACGTCAACCTCGTCAAGGGCGGCGAGTATGTGCAACGGTTCGGCCGCGCCGGCGGCCTGGCCAAGCCGATGCGCCTTGGCTGTGTTTATCACGGTGCAATGCAGGCGTGGATTTACGTCTTCGACCACCCCTACTACGAAGTGACCGGTGCGGATGGGAAATTCCGGCTGGAAAACCTCCCGCCAGGCAAACACGAGTTGGCACTGCGGCACGCGGCAGGTGGTCTTTCGTGGAAAAAACAAATCACCATCGAGGCAGGAAAAACCACCCGGATTGACATTCGCATTTCCCCGGACAACTTGATCCGGTCCAAGACAAAATAAGTAATCTTATCATGAAGAAAATCAATGAATCAACCAAGCAGCCGGCCGGCAACGTTTCCAGGCGAACCGCCATCAAGACCGGCATCACCGCCGCCGGAGCGGCAGCCATCTCTCTCCCGTCACGCGCCTTCCCGGCAGAGTCGGCGGATGAGGAACTAACTCCCTTCCTCGACATGCCTCGCACCGGCCCCAACCGACTGGACTGGGAAACGCTCGACAGTTGGCTTACGCCTCAGGATCAGGTTTTCAATGTGCAGCACTACGGCATGCCGGAGATCGACGAAAAGAATTTCAAACTGGAGATCGACGGACTGGTCAAGAAACCAGTTGTCTTTACCCCGGCGCAACTCCGGGATCTGCCTTCGAAAGAGCAGTACATGACCCTCGAGTGCTCCGGCAACGGCGCCTCAAAAGGCTTCATAAACGCCATTTACAACAGCAAATGGACAGGCACCCCGCTGCGGCCGATCCTTGAGCAATGCGGCATCGACCCTAAGGCCAAAGAGATCGTTTTCATCGGAGCGGACACGAAGGAGGAAACCCTCCGAGCCAAGACTCGGCGCGAGTTGAAGATCGAGGTGCCTTTCGGGCGAAGCATGTCAATGGAGGATGCCATGGGGCAGGATCTCCTGCTGGCATACGAACGCAACGGCAAACCGATCGCCCACCGCAATGGTGCACCTATACGGCTGATCGTCCCTGGCTGGTACGGCATCGCCAACGTCAAGTGGCTCACCCGCATCGAGGTGCGCGACCGGCGCTACATGGGGCGCTACATGGGGCGTGACTACGTCACCGTCCGGGGAGAGCGGCGCGGGAGCGAGATCGTGCATGTGGAAACCTCTGTGGGACGAATGAACCTAAAGTCGATCATTGCACGCATTACCCGGCGGCCGACGGCAAATGGCCGCGTGCCGCTCAAGGCCTACGGAGCGGCATGGGGCAATGGCACCGAAATCCAGCAGGTTGAGGTTAGGGTAGACGACGGCAAATGGCTTCCGGCCAAGCTCGACGCCGAGCCGCACAAAAAATTCTGCTGGCGCTTCTTCTCCATCGATCTAGGCAGCGTGGAGCCGGGCAAGCACACCGCAGTGTCGCGTGCGATAGACGTCAATGACCGGGTGCAACCGGCTGCCGAGGATGACGAGATCGCGCTCAAGAAAACCTACTGGGAGGCCTACCAGCAATGGCCGCGTGAGATCGAGGTGGAGGCTTAGCGGGTCAAGTGCAGCCCCTTGACCAAATACTTGGCCTACCAGAAGCCGTTTGCGGGGTCTGGCTTGCGGCCGCCCCAGTTGTGCAAATCCATCGGGAACATGAAGATCGCGGCGTGGCCGCCTCCAAAGAGGGTGTTCAACCCCCTCACTTTATGGACATGGTGACACCGCTAGATTTGGCTATCTGGCGAAAAAATCCGAAATCGTAGACCTTCTTTGCAAACATGGCGGCAAGACGGCTGAAGAATTGAAAGCTGAAGGGAAGTAATGTACTGGCTGACGATAACCCCAGCGGTTTGAATTATCTTCAAAGGCTTCTCCTGGCTTGGCATGGTGCGTCGCATGTTTTCAGTGATACGCTTGGCCAGGCGCTTGGCCGTTTGGGCGGCCATCGTTGGGTCGCTTGGTTTGTTGGCGCAGGGTGTTGATGCCACAAGCAAACGCACCGTTTCGCGCGTCACCGGTGAGACGCCGCGTAACATCATTTTCGTGCTGGCGGACGATCACCGGTTTGATGCGATGGGCTTTGCCGGTCATCCGTTTCTCGAGACGCCAAACCTCGACCGGATGGCCAGGGGCGGCGTCTGGTTTCCGAATGCCTTTGTCACAACGTCACTTTGTTCGCCGAGCCGCGCCAGCATTGTCACCGGCCAGTACGCGCACAATCATCAGGTGGTGGACAATTACAATCCGCTGCCGGAAGGGCTGATCTTTTTTCCGGAATACATGCAGGCGGCTGGTTACGAAACGGCGTTCGTCGGCAAATGGCACATGGGCGGCAACGTCGACCACGCGCAGCCGGGCTACAATCACTGGGTGAGTTTCAGGGGGCAGGGGACGTATTGGCCGGACGGCCACGGCACGAGTCGCAAGGTGCCGCAAACCAGCTACGACGGGTTCAACGTCAACGGCCAGCGCGTTCCGCAGAAGGGCTACATTACCGACGAATTGACCGACTACGCGCTGGAGTGGCTGGGCGAGCAAAACAGCGACAAGCCGTTTTTTCTGACGCTGTCGCACAAGGCAGTGCACGCCGATTTCGTGCCGGCGGATCGTCACAAGGGCCGGTACAAAAACAAGAAGCTGCCCCTGCCGAAGACGTTTGCGAAGGGTGGCAAAAACTTTCGCAACAAGCCGCGCTGGCTGCGGGATCAGCGCAACAGCCGGCACGGCGCGGACTTTGCCTACAACCTGCCGGACTTTGATCTGAACGCCTATTACATCCGTTACTGCGAGACATTGTTGGCCGTTGACGAAAATCTCGGCCGCCTGTTTGATCTGCTGGAGAAGAGGGATTTGCTGAAATCCACCCTGGTCGTGTACATGGGCGACAACGGATTTCAGTTTGGCGAACAGGGCTTGATCGACAAGCGCACCGCCTACGAGGCGTCGATGCGCGTGCCGTTCCTGATGCACTGCCCGGAGGTGATCAATGGCGGTTTGGTGATCAAGAAAGTCGTCGCCAACATCGACGTTGGCCCGACGTTGCTCGAGGCGGCCGGTCTCTCGACGCCCGGGCACATGGATGGCCGCAGTTTTTGGCAATTGGCCAAGGGCAACGACATCCCGTGGCGCGATTTTGTTTTATACGAGTATTTTTGGGAGCGTAACTATCCTCACACGCCGACCATCCATGCTGTGCGCAGCGAGCGCTTCAAGTACATACGTTACCACGGATTATGGGACACGAATGAACTTTACGATCTGCAAACTGATCCGGACGAGACGACTAATTTGATCTTTGAGGCGGAACATCAGGAAACCGTCGCCAAGCTGAACAAACGGTTGTTCGATTTATTGGCGAAAAGCGGTGGGATGAATTTGCGCTTGGCTCCCGACCGCGGACCGACTTTTCCCAAGCGGCACCCACAGCGCTCTGAAGCGGCTGATTTCCCCGGTCAATTCTACGGGACAAGCGAATAAGCAACTAATAGGAAGGCAAATCCACCCTAGAATACTTGGAAAACACCTTGAAAATAACTCCAATCGGGATGACTGTTGTCTCGCTTTGAAATCACTACTTATCACAACAATCGCGACTCCATGAAAATATTATTGCTCACCTCACTCATCGGCCTAGCGCCCTTGATTTCCGCCGCGGAAAAAGACTGGATAAAACTTTACAACGGCCAGGATTTGACCGGTTGGCAGACCACCGGTAATTGGCTTCCACAAAAGGACGGCTCCCTGCTCATTCAACCGCGCCCGGGTGAAAAAGGCTGGCAGCGTTACGGGGCCTACCTCTGGAGCAAGAAGAAGTACAAGGACTTTGTCCTGCACGTTGAATACAAATACCCACCCGGGGGTAACAGCGGCGTGTTCTTCCGCGTGGGAGACTTGAAAAACCCGGTCCAATCCGGAATCGAGGCGCAGATTCTCGATTCAACCAAAAAGAAGGGCAAGGTGGGGCCCCACGACCACGGCGGCATCATCCGCACTGTCGGCGCTTCAAAGAACATGTCCAAGAATCCCGGAGAATGGAACCGAATGATTGTCACTTGCAAAAGCCATCACCTGATGGTGGAACTGAACGGCGAAAAAATTGTCGATATCCAACTGGACAAGACGCCCATGAAAGACCGCCCGCTCGAGGGCTACATTGGCCTGCAGGACCACGGCGAACCGAACAACCTTTATTTCCGGAACATCAAGATTAAGGAACTCTAGCGAACGGTGTGCCATCGGGTTTGGCCTAACGGAAACTCCCGACCTCCTCCGCAAACACGGCGGCAAGACGGGTGAGGAATTGAAAGCTGAAGGCAAGTAGTTCGAGGACTACATGGATGCATCGGGTGATTGCGCTAACAAGACTTTTGCCGTCACAAGTCACCACGAACAAGCGGGCGTTGCTTGGGCTTGTAATCTTTACTGTTTCAACCGTTGCGGGCCGCTGACGTAGGGGCAGTCGCGGAGGAAGAAGCGCAGCGGGAGTTCCCTGCCGGAGGTCACCCCGATGCGCGTTGAGGTGCCGGCATCCTTCTCATCGAATTGTGTTCCGTCGTCGGCGAGCCAAAGCTGCCGGCCTTTCGTGAGATTCCAATGGTCGAAGTGGCGGTCGATGGCGAAGGCCTGGCAGAGGCGGCCCGGGCCGCGGGTCAACTCGAGCCGCCTGTCCCGGTCACGGTGTTCCTGCATGAGGTCGATGCCCTCGATCGGCTCCACTGCGCGGATGAGCACAGCTGTGCCCACACCGTCGGCTTCGGTGACGATATTGAAGCAGTGGCGCGAGTGGATGGGGTAAACATAGGCACGGCCCGGCGGACCGAACATGGCGGCGTTGCTCTTGGTCCTGCCGCGTGCGGCGTGGCAGGCGGTATCGCCCTTGGCCAAGTAGGCCTCGGTCTCGACAATGCGCCCGATGAGGCGTCGCCGACTCAATGTTCTCACGAGCAGTTTGCCTAGCAGTTCACGGGCAACCGTTTGGGTTGAACAGCCATAAAAATCGAGTGGGAGCACTTCAAAAGGCATATGCGTCACTCTACCCAAACCATCGTCGACTGATCCTTGGACAGGGACATGGGAGAGTCAAGCAACCGTCTGGCTGCCGGTGTCGGAAAAACAGGCGAATGAGCAACCTCTTTTTTTATCGCTTGGCCAAGCGATCCATCTAAGAATCGCTCCGTGCAGCGCCTCATTATCATCACTGTTCTGTGGGTTGGGTTCATCCTTCAGGCTGTTGCAGCGGAGACGTTATCCAGCGATGTCCTGGCCAAGGGCACCCAGTGGGAGACGACGTTTTACCGGCGGGACAGCGGTGTGGACGGGCCGGTGGTGCTAGTGACCGGCGGCATTCACGGCAATGAACCGGCCGGAGCCCGTGCGGCGGAACATATCCGGCATTGGCCGATTAAAAAGGGCCGGCTCATTGTCGTCCCAAGGGCAAACATCCCCGGATTGAAAGCAGGGACACGGTATCTGCCCGGGGAGTCTGAAAATTTGCACGACCTGAACCGGAACTTTCCGATGACTGACGAGAAACTTGTGGCCAGGGGTGTGCTTGCGGCGAGCTTGTGGGAGTTTGTCGAATCCAGCAGGCCAGACTGGCTCATCGACTTGCATGAAGGGATTGATTTTCACCAGATCAACTCCAAGTCGGTGGGTTCCTCCATCATCGATGTGAAGGGCGAGGCGGCCGAGTCGGTGGTGCCGAGGATGTTGGAGGTGGTGAACGCGGAGATTGCTGACCCGAAGAAAAAACTCGTGAGGCTGCGGTACCCGGTGAACGGCAGCCTGGCACGCGCCGCCCACGAGCGGTTGCAGGCGGTTTCCATGATCCTTGAGACGACGAGCAAGGATCAACCGGTGTCGACCCGCACCCGTCAACACCGGTTGATGGTGCACACGCTGCTGGGCCAGCTGGGCATGATCGACGGATCGGCGCATCTCCTGGTCCCGGCCGGTACAAGTGAATTGCGGATCGCCGTTTATGATGCCGGGGGTGTGGGTAAAAGAGGTCCGCGCAATCTGGACAGGGTGTTTGCAAAAACAAAATCGATTCTGCGCCGGGTCGGGGTGGCGGATATTCGCGACGGTGTCCTCGGCCAGTTCGACATGGTTGTTTTCCCTGGAGGCAGCGGGAGCAAGCAGGCGGCCGCCCTGGGGAAAGAGGGGAAGGCTACAGTCAAGGAATTCGTGGAGGCCGGGGGAGGGTACGTGGGCATTTGTGCGGGCGCCTTTCTCGCGGCGTCGAATTACAGTTGGTCGCTTGGCATCAGCAACCACAAGACCTTCTGTGAAACAATTGAAGTGCCCGGGATTGGCCGCAAGAGCATGTGGTTTCGGGGAGGCTCGGCGCCGGTGACGATGGAATTAACCGATGAGGGCCGAACCATCCTCGGCGATTTCGAGGGCGTTTTTGAAGTCCGCTATCAAAACGGGCCCATCATGTCGCCGATGGGCAGGGATGGGCTTGGCAGTTTTCGTTCCCTGGCGCATTTCCGAAGCGAGGTGTCCAAGTACAAGCCGCAGGAGGGCACCATGATCAACACCCCCGCCGTCATTGTCGGCGAATTTGGCAACGGCCGCGTCCTGTGCATCAGCCCGCATCCAGAATCCACGGACGCCCTCAACCGGCTCGTGCAAAATGCCGTGCGATGGGCGGCCCGGAGATGAATGGCGGTTTATTCGGAGTTGAGCCGGCAGTCCATGCCGCCTGATACCTGGCGATTACGAGGGTTTACCGTTTTCTGTTCACCGGTTGTTTGCGGAAGGGCAGCTCATGGATTAAATCATCGCGCAGGCGACCGGTGGCGATGACAAGGAAGCCGCCATTAGACAAAACCGCAACACCGGGATCACCCCCTCCCATGCGGGGTGTTTTCTGGAGGGTCCAGTGAAATCCGTCCCCGGATGTGGCGGTCCAGATTCCATTTCGACTGGAGCCAAAAAAACGGAGCGAACCACCGGTGTTGACCACATTGCCCAGCCACTGCACATCGGCTTCCACGGTGACATCATCCTGTCGAATAAATTTCAAGCCATCCTTCGAGGTGGCGTGATACCCGCTGCCGTTTGATTTTGGGATGGGGCAAAACAGATGCCAAGTTCCCTCAAGCCGGACTACGGCAACATCAAACGCCTCGGCATCCGGAAAGCCGAAACGTTGTCCCGGTTCGAACTCGTAATGAATGCCGTCCCTCGAAATGGCGGAGAAAACGGCTCGATTTCCCCTTGGCCCAAACCCATTCCCACGCTCGGAGCTGAAATAAAGGCGCACGCGTCCATCAGCCAAGACCACTGGAGTGGGATCGAAGACCCGGTTTAGTCGTTCAGGCAGATTCTTGATCTGCGTCTGGATCGGCCGGTCCCAACTGCGCCCGTTGTCTTTGGAAACCTTGATCGCCACCTGGTCGAACGCCTGGGGCTGGTCGATGGGGAACCACTGGAAGCATGCCAGCAGGCGGTCATCGGAAAGCTGTGTGATGGCCGGCACGCCGCCCCGTTCCTCAAACAACCCTGAAGAGGTCAACTGGAAATTCCTGTCGAAGTTTTGAATTGTCAGGTCACGGTTCCACGGGCCCAGGTTGTGTTGGGAAGGCCTGCCGAAATTCCGTTTTGTCGGGTCGCCCGGCTCCCCTTTTTCCCGGAGTTCGTCCGCGGTCAACCGGCCGTCCCCGTCCCGGTCCAGCCTGCGAAGCACTCTCTGGGCCTGACGCATTTCTCTACCGGAGATTTCGCCATTCCCGTTCGAGTCCAGCAGGTTGAAGAGACGATCCGGCCGGTTCTGCGGACGCTTGACGCGCGGAGCCGGCTTCCTCTTTTCAGCCCCGGCAAAAGCCGATTTTGCCGGAGTGGCCTCCTGGCTGACGCCTCCGGAAACCAAGTGAATCAGTCCCAATATGATTGTGCCAAGAAGGCGGTTTTTCATGATTAGTCTTTTATTAGTTTGTTGGTCATGGGTACGAAGCGGACCAGCATGAGGTGTTCCTGCCGGTAGCCATCGGGGGTGTGGCGGATCAGCACCAGTTCCTGGTTCCACCGCCCGACCGGTACAACCATTCGCCCGCCGGGCTTGAGTTGATTCAACAAGGCCCGGGGCGTCTTGGCCGGTGCCGCGGTGACGATGATCTTGTCGAACGGCGCCGCCTCGGGCCAGCCGTGATGGCCGTTGCCCAAGCGCAGGCGGATGTTGTCGTAGCCCAGTTGACCCAGGATCGTCTCCGCGCGCGTGGCCAAGCGTTCGACGTTCTCGACGGTGTGCACCTCGGCGACAAGATCAGCGAGGACCGCAGTCTGGTATCCCGAGCCGGTGCCGATCTCGAGCACGCGATCGGTGGGCTGGGGCTCGAGCACCTCGGTCATGCAGGCCACGATGTACGGTTGGGAGATGGTCTGGCCCTGGCCAATGGGCACCGGGCCGTCGCGGTAGGCAAACGCCTGGCCGTCCGGCGGGACAAACCGGTGGCGTTCCACTTGACGCATGGCCTCCAGCACGCGCGGGTTCCGAACGCCCCGCGCCTCAATCTGGCTCGCAACCATCTCGATGCGCTCCTTCGCGCGCTCCGGCTCCCGGCGGCCCTCGACGCCAACTTTGGGGATTTCTTCAGTGGTGAACTTGGGAACAGCCATGTCGGGTGATGGCAATCGCTCCCACAAAGAATGCGGCTGACACGGCGAGCGGGCAAGTTGTTTCAGGAGTTTGTCAGAGCAACATTGATTGGCACTGGATACGGTGCCAATCTTCGCCCAAATGGAAACATGGATCAGACAGTTTGGTTTCAGTAAAATCGTTGACTAATTGATCTTTAAACCACGACTACTTTAGTCTTGATTTTACTTGCTTCCAATACATACCGTCTTGATCTGTCTCTCAAATGAAGTCACGCAATCTAAGGTCATATTCCCTCGATCGACAATTCGGTTTCACACTGATTGAGTTGTTGGTTGTCATTGCCATTATTGCGATCCTTGCGGGGTTACTTTTGCCAGCCTTGGCTAAGGCAAAGGAAAAGGCCACGGGCATCAGTTGCATGAACAACGGTCGCCAACTTCAGTTGGCCTGGTTTTATTTTTCCGGAGATAACGATGACTGGATCGTGCCCAGTCGTTCCTGGGTTGCCGGTGGACTGAATTACGACGGGAACAACTCAATGAACACCGACAAGGGCATCCTCATGGATGAGAAATTGTCCGCCCTGGCCTCCTATACTGAAACGCCAGAAATCTACAAATGTCCGGCTGACAAGTCCTTCGTGGTCAAGGGCCGCACCACCATGGCGAGAGTGAGAAGTTTTGCCATGAACAGTTGGCTTGCTGGTGCCTGGCAAGGGAGAAGGGTCACCGGCAGCAACGGCGGCAATCAGGGAGATGGCAAGAGCTATAATGAGTTCTTCAAACAAACTGATTTCAGGGATCCGACCCCGTCGGAGACCTGGTTGTTCGTGGATGAGCATCCGGACGGGATCAACGATGGCTGGCTGGCGGTGCGCATGTATTCCAATGGCCAAGCCTACTGGCGTGATCTGCCTGCCAGTTACCATAATGGAGCCTGTGGATTCAGTTTTGCCGATGGACATTCGGAGATCCACAAGTGGATCGGTGCGGAGACCTGTCATCCAGTCGAGCGCCGTTACAACAGCTTCAATTTTTTTGCCCGAACAGAAGAAAGCAAGAGGGACTATGTCTGGTTCAAGGATCATTCAACAGCCCTGACTAAACGATGATCCATGTTTTACTGCGATTACCGTTAACAGAGATCCAAAACATTCGCTTTTAACATCGAGCTTGAAACAAACAGACATGAAAAGAATCCCTAAAACCGGCAATCCAGTTCATCGTCGGAATTTCATCAAAAGCTCGCTTCTTGGCGGGGCGTCGTTTGTCACCACTTGGCCGGCTTTGAGTGATGAACTGGACAAAAAAACGGGTTCATCACGGCCGCTGCGGTTTGGGATCATTGCGGACATTCACAAGGATGTGATGCACGATGCCGATGACCGCCTGCGGGTGTTTATTGAGCATATGGAGCGTGAGAAGGTTGATTTCATCGTTCAACTGGGTGACTTCTGTGTTCCCAAGGAGGAAAACCTTGGCTTCCTCAAGGTGTGGAACACATTCAAGGGGCCCCGGTATCACGTCCTGGGGAACCATGACACGGATGACAACGGGCAGGGTCCCACCACCCGGGAACGGACGATGACGTATTGGAAGATGCCGGCCCGGTTTTATTCCTTTGACCGGGGTGGGGTGCACTTTGTCGTGCTCGACGGCAACGACAGGCCTGCCGATCACAAATCAGGCTATCCACGATTTATTGCCGATGATCAGTTGCAATGGCTCCAAAAGGACTTGGCAGCGACCAAAAAGAGCACAGTGATCTTCGTCCACCAAAGCCCTGAGCGCCCGGAGGATGGAGGATTGCAGAATGGCGCGGCGGTTCAAGATGCTCTTGAGCAGGCCAACCATGATGCCGGTTTCCGCAAGGTGGTTGCCTGTTTTACCGGGCATCATCACCGGGACTACGTTCGCCAGATCAACAACATTGTTTATCCGCAGATCAACAGCGCATCTTACCACTGGGTGGGTGGCAACTTTCTACGGGTGAGGTATTCCAAGGAGGTTGATGCCCAGTATCCGTACATCAAGTACACCGTGCCCTACAGGGATTCCATCTTCGCGCTGGCCACCATCGATCCGGGGCGCGGTTTCCTGAAGATTGAGGGAAAGCGGAGCGAGTTCGTCGGCCCGGCGCCGTGGGAACTGGGCGAAACCAAGGATTACTGGGACGCCAAGACCCTGACAGCCGGTGTTGCAAACTGGAAGATGCCGATATGAAGGATGTGAAACCAAACGGTTGGCTTAATATCCCGTGGCCTTTCAAGAGGAAACTTAATCGCGAGGGATTTACCCTGATTGACCTTCTGGTGGTCATCGCGATTATTGCCATATTCGCCTCGGAACCGCCAAACAGCGATCTGCCCACTTGAATCACCATTTGCTCCTGATACGATCAGTTCTGCGCCTGACAAACAATATTCCTATCCCCTTAGCATGCCGTCGCCGTAAAAAGAGGGATAACGGGCCTCCATCATGAAGAAGACCGTGTTTCTCCTGTCGTTGTTCTCTTTGCTGGCGTCTACAGGAACCGCCCAGGTCTATCAGGAAGCCGATCTGCCTGATGTGATGACGTTCTTGGATGGCAGCGAGGTGAAGACAAGAGCCGATTGGGAGAAGCGAAAGGCGGAGATCAAGGACCTGTGGTGCGACTACCTCATCGGTCGTTTTCCTGAAGAGTCGCCGAAGCTGTTATCGGCTGAGATCATCGGGACAGAGAGCGCTGCGGACGGCTCGACCAGGAGGCGAGTCGTGTTGACGTTTGACACACCGAACAAGAAGTCTTTCGAGGTCGCCGTATGGGAGCCGAAAGCGTCGGATACGGCCGCCAGACCATTGTTGCTGACCCAGCCTCGTCACTATCAGAGGCAGCAGTGGGGTGGGGAGGCGCTGAAGAGAGGATATGTCGTGTGCATCTATCCGGGTCTGGATGCACACCATCGTGAGAAGGACTATCCCGGGTATGAGCGCGTTTGGAAGACGTTCAAGAGCGAATATCCAAAGGCAACCTGGAGTTCATCGCTGGGCATACAGGCGTGGCTGGCCAGCCGGACGCTTGACTATCTGCTGGACACGAAGCACGGCTACAAGATCGATCCTGAGGCGGTCGGGATCACCGGTTTCTCCAGGTATGGCAAGCAGTCCATCTATGCGGCGGCCTTTGATGAACGGTTCAAGTGTGTGGTTGCCAGGAGCTCCGGGACCCCTACCGCGTGCTCTTATCGATTCGCCGGGCGCCAGACTTTCATGGAGTCTGTCGCTCTTGAAGATTGCCCAAAGGTGTGGTTGAGCGACAAGGCCAGGAGCTTCTATGGCCGGGAGAACGAGCTACCGGTGGAAGGAAACGCGCTGATGGCCTGTATTGCCCCGCGACACCTCATGATAGACACCTCCTATAACGATGGCTCCGACCCCACTTTCGGTGTCGAGCGTAATTACCTGAGTGCAAAGAAGGCCTGGACGTTTCAGGGAGAGGAGGACCGCATCTGTCTGAGTTACCGCAAAGGCAACCACGGCCCGGTAACGGATGAACGGGTCAAGCACAACCTCGACTACTTCGACCTGGCCTTTGGCCGGGGGAAAGCCGGTGCGTCGGATTTCCCCGAAGTGTTGCTCCATGCCTTTGACTGGAAGGCGTGGAAGTCGAAGCAGCGGACGTCTGATCTAGCCACACCAAGGGAGGTTTCGGTTCGGCAGAAGATCGAATGGATGCTCGGTGACCAACCCGCCTCGATAAAGGATGCCGGCAAGTACCACATAAAGACTGGCGAAGAGCTGGGTGTTCCCGACTCGTCGAGAGACCGCTGGAACCCGGGTGGCATCAGGAGGGTGCCTTTCAGTTTCAGCGGCAAGATGCATGGCAACATCTTCTTTGATCCCAAACGGGAGATGTACAAGGCAACGGTCATCTGGCTGCATCCGTGGAACTACTCGCACGGCAGCAACGAGGGGTATGGCGTTCAGGGGACAACGATCTACTACCGGCTCGCCAAAGAAGGCTACAAGGTCGTGATGTATGACCAGTTCGGTTTTGGGGACCACCTGACCGACGCCTTCGGCTTCTATGACAAGCATCCCCGCTGGTCCAAGATGGGCCGGGCGGTATATGACGTGAGGAAGGTGGTGGACTTCCTGGTCGACGGCGAAGGGATCACCGCTCAACCGGTTCCGCCAACCGATCCGACGAAGATCTACATCTGCGGATTCGCCTTCGGCGGAATGGTAGGACTCTATGCAACGGCGCTCGACGAGCGGATCACCGGTGTCGCCTGTTTCTCTGGTTTCACGCCGATGCGCACTGACACCGACGCAAGGCCCACCGGCGGCATACGCCAGTACTGGGAGTGGCATGCCCTGATCCCCAAGCTGGGGTTGTATCACGGAGAGGAGGCCACCATTCCATACGACTACGACGACGTCCTGGCACTGATCGCTCCTCGCAAATGCCTGATCTACTCACCTACCCGCGATCGGTTCAGCAGCAGTGAAGACATAGAGCGCTGCGTGATGAAGGCCAAAACAGCATGGCGCGATAAGGCCGCGTTGACGTTCATTGCCCCTGACGATATTTGCAGGTTCCAATCCAAACAGCAGGACGTTTTCGTGCGTTGGCTCTAAGCCACAGACTCCCGGTTGTGGGTCTTGTGGCGACGATGGACGGTCAGGTTGGTGTTGCTCTGCTTCGGCAACACCACGACAATGAGCTGAGGACAAACCCGAAATCGCCGATCTTCTACGCAAACACGGCGGCAAAACGGGTAAAGAATTGAAACCCGTGGAAACGAAATGAAACAGGCATCCAACAAAGGCTTTACCCTGATTGAGTTGCTGGTCGTCATCGCGATCATTGCCATACTTGCCGCGCTACTGCTCCCCTCCCTGGCCAATGCGAAAAAGCAAGCGCATCGGACAGGCTGCGCCAGCAATCAACATCAGATTCAGTTGGCCTACCAGATGTATGTCGGGGATAATGATGACTGGTTTCCGGTGGCTCCGGGGCTTGCATCCGTAGGAGGCCAAACCGGCACGAATAACGGCAACAATGTCGTGCAAGGTCTTGTCGAGGAAACCAAACGACCGCTCAATCGCTATACGGGCTCTACTGAGGTCTTTCGTTGCCCGGCAGACAAGGGAGACTCGCTCATGCAAGGAGGTCACGACCACGTGTTTACTTACCTGGGTAACAGTTACCGAGTCGCATGGTGGAATGCCTTTCGGGTCAAACGAGTCATAGGCTTGGCATACCCGAACCAGAACGACCGAAATACGGGCGCCAAGGCCCCACCCATCAAGGGAAGCGAGGTTGCCAGGAAGCCCTCCACGAAGGTCATCCAGGGGGACTGGCACTGGCACGGAAACCGGGTACTAACCGATAAACGCAGTAACTGGCACAACTTCAAGGGCAAGGCGCGTTACAACATGGCATTTGGTGACGGGCACGTGGAGTTTGTCCGTTGGCCTGACGACTTTGCCAAGTGGATTTGGGAGCCTATCGATATTGAGTTTGATTGGTGGTAATCACTCGGAAACTTTGGCAAAGGCTTAACGTATCGTGACCGGTTCCGGATTATTTTGACACCCTTTATCGCAAGGAAAAAAGAGCATGTGTCCACCAGGGGGTTTACGTTGATAGAACTTCTGGTGGTCATCGCGATCATTGCCATTGAACAGGTAAATGACCAATCCTGCCCTGTCTGCCATCCTTTTGGGACTTAGCTTGGTTCGTCAATTCCCGGATGCCAGAGAGACAGGCAACAATACCCCAATTTAATATATATCTAGTTTTTTTTTGAATTGACCCATTGGCTCAATTCACCTAGGAATTTCGCTTTGGCCCGTTATATGTGAACCCAGACGGGCTTATTTGACCCCAAAAACCAACACAATTTTGAATATTACCAAAGCAACCTCATGAAAATGAACTCAACCAGACTAATAGCGGTAACCACTGCAATCCTGATGGCCTCGACCTCAGCCTTTGCGGCGGTTAAGAACGGTGCCTCGTTGAAGGGCACCGAGTACACCAATGGCGGAAACAATGCCCAGGGCGGCGGCGTGGTCGCGT
>MPMA02033576.1_pt1 | contig 16992 bp, 8 predicted proteins | sample 1617361 | NCBI WGS metagenome assembly MPMA02 (sample SAMN05944807, study PRJNA350692) | marine metagenome | biome: marine; feature: ODZ; material: water; isolation source: 180 m water sample filtered on 0.2 um supor filter | place: Pacific Ocean | collected 2012-04-08 | depth 180m m | reverse complement strand
CATGCTTGCCGCCTTGTTTGCGGAGAAGATCGGTGATTTCGGTTTCGCCGTTGTACCAGATAGCCACATCTAGCGGTGTTTCACCATAATCATTCTTTGCATTCACACTCACGCCTTTATCCAATTCAGCTTGGACGCCTGCAAGATCGCCGTTCACGGCAGCATCGTGAATCAGATCAGCTAAAGCAGTTGTGGCCATCAACAATATTGAAGCTCCGATTGTTCCTAATGTTTTCATTTATGTTCCTTGAACATTCAAGTGCCCTTCATTTGGTATATAGCCAAGGAAGAACTAAAATTTCATTTTATTTCACTTTTTTTACGCAACCGGAGGAGGTTACGATGGGAATGTTCACCTCGCTCCCAGCTTCCTCCTAAAGACGTCAAAGTAATGTTATTCTAGCAAAGGAAATGCCAAGCAGTAACATCATAAAATTTCTGGTTAATAGCTCTAATTATATCCTACTTAGAAGATTCATTGCGTGAGTAGTTTACATCATGCGTGATAACTTCGAATTATTTCAAAAGGCAAAAAACACCGAGTTGGAGCGTCAGATCTCAGATGAAGCCCATTGAATCCATTGTGAGAATCAGAATCCCCACTGCTCTATCGCAGCGGTAAACCGTTCAAGATGAAAGGGCGGGCCGATCAATCGGCAGGTGTAGTCAACCGGAACTCGTCGTCGTTTAGTTCGTCCAGAGATGTTGCGCTTTCGAACTGGGTGACGATCTCGCCGGAATGCAGGGTCTTCGCCATGATCTTGAACGGCAGCATGACGCCATCGACAGCACGGTAGTCTGTGTAAGTATACGTCAAGGGCAACTGTCCAACTCCTGGCGCAATCGCCACCGTTTCCTCCTTGAGAACCAACCCGCTCTCAGCGCTGACGTGTAACGTGTGCGTCGGGATTCCCTTGGCGGACAGCTTCAAAACAAAGACCTTCTCGCCCTCAACTTCGCCCGTCTGAACGATCGCCGCGCTGTTGAACAACTCGCGCCAGTCTTGCAGGAGCCAAAGCGGGTGCTGAAACTTGAGTTGCTTGAGCCGCGGCCCAAACAGTTCCTCGAACGGGTGAAAGGCTGATTCGTTCCAGCCACGTTCTCCGTCATAAGCCGTCCGAACATAGCCGAGTTTTCCCAGATCAATGTCTGACCTGAGGCGGTTCACACCGGAAATCAACAGCGTGGCCTTGCCGCGAGCGCCCTGGTGAACGAAGGACACCTTTCCGGTCAGCCTGACGTGGCCGAGATCGGCAACCTTGTCCGCTCCATAGACGTCACGGATTTTCGTGATCAGCGCGTCGACGCTGGGGATCGAGTCTTCTGAGCCGTTGGCGACGCGTGGCATCTCAATTTCCTTACCTCTGTCGAACCTCGTCATCGACCGGATCATCCCGTCCTCCGCTTTATTGAACCGGAGTTGCAAGAGTTTCTTATTGGATCGAAGAGCCCATTTCTGCTCATCGTCAGGTGGGGCCAAGTCAGAGGGGCCCTCGTTTGGCGGGACGATCGCCAGCCGATTGTTCAGGATGATCACCTTTATGTTGAAATTCCTTTGTTCGTCGCGGTACGCCCCGAGAAGTGGCTGCATCTCTTTAAGCGGGACTTCGGCCTTGTATTCCACACCCTCGCGTGCGCACTCAAATTCAAAACCGTTCTGGTACATCGTCAGCGAAATCGATTTACCACCGTCATCCTTCCTGAACGAGACAGCGATCTGATTCGTTAGGGCGAAAACCCATTTCCCCTTCGAGTCGGGTGTCTTGAGTTCATAGATTCGTTGCCCCGGCACGTCCAGCGCAAGCTTGCCGTCTTTGATCAGGACAGTAAATCGCTCGTCCCGCCACGATCCAAAGTTGGCAACGTACTTGCCCAACAGACCAGCGACTTTGTCGCGTTTCACGTTCCCGGAATTATCCGACGCTTCCCCGACCAGAGAGCTGAACACGATGTCAATCGACTTCTGCTGCAACGGAGTCGCCGTTACGTTTGCCAACAGCACGTAACCCAGATTGTGTTCGGGCAGCAGTGTAACCTGAGCCGCAAAGCCATCGATGCTGCCGCCGTGTTCGATAACCTTTTTTCCGTTCCATTCCTGTAGCACCCAGCCCAGTCCGTACCCAGCACCTGGTGTCATTTCGATCTGCTGCTTCCAGGTTTCAGCGTGCGCTTCCAAACTGAGCAAGCGTTTTCCCTCGTACTCTCCTTTGCCAAGCTGAAATCGCACCCACTGAGCCATGTCCTTGACATTCGAGTTGATGGATCCGGCCGGGCCGATCAAGTCCAGGTTGCGCATGGGCAGTCGTTTGTACTCCTGCTTTTCTTCATTCCAGAGGTAGCCCTTGGCCAACCGCTCGTCTTTTTGCGCGATCGTAATCGAGGTGTTGGAATCCGTCATGTTCAACGGATCCAGAATCTGGGCGGCAACAAGCGATCCCCAGTCACTGTCCGCTGCCTTGCCCGCAGCCTGTCCAGCGGACATGTACATGACATTGTTGTATAGAAACTTTTTCCGGAAATCCCCGAGTGGTTTGGCGGTTGCGGCGAGTTCGATGACCTCAGGCCGTGTGAGGCGGCCGGCGGCCCACAGGACGCTCATACGAGTGTAGCCCGTGCGGTGACAAAGCAAGTCTCGCACGGTTACCTTGTCGTCACCCGTGTCGACCTTCAGACGAAAATCTGGAATGTGCTTGTCGACGGGATCGTCCCAGCTCATTTTTGAATCGTCTGCCAACATGCCGATGAGCGTGGCCGTGAAAGCCTTTGTGGTCGACCCGATCGCAAACAAAGTTTCTGGCGTGACGGGTTGTTCTGTCTCCATGTCGCGGTAGCCGAATCCCTTCGCAAGCACGACCTTGTCATCTTTGACGACCGCGATTGCCACGCCAGGAATGTGCTGCTTCTTTCGTTCCTCCTCGATCCGTTTCTCCAGGTTGGCAAGGCGCGTTGCGAAATCATCATTGCCTTTTTCCTGTCCAAATGCCGCTGGCTGCGTGATTGCAACTCCAAAGCAAATTGCCAAGGTGACAGAGAAGCCGCAACGGGACTCAGCGCATTGTTTTTGATTATGAATGTGGCTATCTTTTCGTGGTGATTGTGTTGTTCTCATCATATTATGTTGTCTTTGGTGGCGCATCTTGAAAAATATCTTCTATCGATGATTCAAATAGCCGAGCAACCTTGAAAGCCAAAGGCAAACTTGGATCGAACTTTCCTTTTTCTATCGCATTAACCGTTTGCCTTGAAACACCCAATTCATCAGCCAAATTAGCCTGAGTCCAATCTCGTTCTGCACGAAGTATCTTTAAACGATTTTTCATTGGTATCGCCTGTTGCCCAAGATAATCCCAATAAAATAAGTAAGGCACATCAAAAGATGAAGATGTGAAATTTCTGGCTCAAAAGTAATGAGTTTTATGTCTTCCAGCATTTCATAGCTAACGCCAAACACTACTCCAACGCCCAGTGATAGTGCCATAGCATCAAGTTGAATCTTTCTCTGTAATTCATCCAGCCTTAGTAAATATTGCCTAAACATCCTAATCATTCCAAAGCCTATACCGATGTGGATCAGGGCTCCGAGCATAGTTGGTAACGTACTGAAATCCCAAAGGAATCTGGGGCCAAAAGCAGCCCCCGCAGTTGTCAATACCCAAGCACCCGTCCAACACCCAAGACGCAGTGTGTTTTTCTTGGTTTGAGCTGTTATATCACACGTATCATTTATTATTTCTTTATTCATAGCTTTTCATCCCAAAGAGGACGTAAGAGGCGAATTTAAGCTCCAAATTTAGAATGTCAAGTATATTTGACATTAAGTTTAGCTTACTTGATATTTCGTAGTAGGCATAATAGTAGAACTTTTCAGGTATTAGATGGTGTTTATCCCTGTTCTACTAGTGATTGTAGAACACAAAAAACGCCCCTTTCTGAATAAAGAGGCGTGTTTTCAAATCTAAAGAGGCTTAACCCTTGAATTTCTTGGCTACTAGACAGGCGTTGCAGCGTCAAAGAGCAGATTATCCAATGTTTACAGGGTTAAACTGAAAATTGGTTCTACTATCGCTAGTAGAACTTTTGTATTTCCTAAGGAATAGAAGCGCTTAAAAAAATGATGCTTTTAAAGAGAGGGTGTTGACTGCCAAAAACAACCTACCCAGGGCATAAATCTTATTGGGGCTGGCATAGCTAAGGGCTAGGAAAGACTATGTCAGAGGCATGTATGAAAGGAAGAGTCGACTAAGCGGAAAGCAGAGAGGAAAGCTGATCGAAATGTTTGTAGCAGGAGCCACGGCCAGAGCGGCAGCGCAGATAACAGGTGTGAACCGAAACACGGTTCGGATCTTCTATCAGCGTCTGCGCCAGCTCATAGCTAGCCAACTACCCAGCTATGAGCTTTCAGGAGAAGTAGAGGCGGATGAGAGCTACTTTGGTGGAGTCCGCAAAGGCAAACGAGGACGAGGTGCCGCAGGCAAGATAGCGGTGTTTGGGCTTTTAAAACGGGGTGGAAAGGTCTCCACGGCTATCATCCCCAATGCGAAAACAGAAACGCTTTTGCCGATCATCAAAGAGAAGGTTCAACCCGAGAGTGTGGTGTACACAGACAGCTTTAAGGCGTACAATGCTCTGGACGTGAGCGCCTTTCATCATAGGCGGATTAACCACTCCACCCTATTTGCAGAAGAGAGAAACCATATCAATGGAATTGAAAACTTCTGGAACCAGGCGAAGCGTCATTTGAGACGGTTTAACGGGATCAAAACAGAGAACTTTTATTGGTTTTTGAAGGAGTGTGAATGGCGCTTCAATGGAGGCAACCACCAAATGCTCTTAAAGCAGCTAAAACATTGGGTGAAACGCTCATCACATTAGCCCTTAACTATGCCAGCCCCTTCCAATAAGAGGGGGTGGGAGTGTTGCAAGCCCCTTTCCACGAGGGTCTTATCCACTTGTATCCATGTCTGTTGAAACCTATAATCAAGCGTGCACCGTAAAGGTAATTCCTGACAATTACCTAATGAAAGAAACAACCTACTCTTCGCGATGCCCCCGCCTGTTCTTTGTCCCTGTCGCCTGCCTGTTGCTGGCAGCAGCAGCACGAGCAGAGGATCTGGCGCCTTACAGTTTCAATCATTTTTTTGACACGTCACGCCTGGTCAAAATCGACCTGAAGGTCGATCCCGGGGACTGGAATAAATTGAGAGTGCAGCATCGGTCGCTGGTCAAGACCCTGCGCACCGACATCCCTCCATCGGAGCGGGAGAAACCGTTCGACTATGTGCCCGCGAACCTGACAATCGACGGCACCGGCGTCGGCAAGGTGGCCATTCGAAAGAAAGGGTTCGTCGGTTCGCTCGACCACAACCGTCCTTCGTTCAAGATTCAAATCGATAAGTACGAAAAGAAAAAAATGTTCGCCGGCGTGGACACACTCACGCTGAACAACAACAAGCAGGACGGCTCGAGAGTCCATCAACTCGTCGGCTACCAGTTTTTTCGCGCAGCGGGACTGCCGGCGTCTCACTGCAACCTTGCGCTCGTGAGTGTGAACGGTAAATCACTCGGCATTTATTCCAACGTCGAGTCGCTCGACAAGCACCACTTCCGTCGCGCGTTCAAAAGCGCCAAGGGTACTCTCTATGAAGGCACAGTTTGCGACTTTCATGTGCACTCATTGATTCGTTTCGAGCGCAAGTTTGGATCGAAAAAAGCCATTGCATCCATCAAAAATGCCAGCATCGCGTTGGACTCTGATGACCGCTCGATCTTGGACAAACTCGGCAGGCATCTGGATCTCGACCAGTTTTACCGTTACTGGGCGGCCGAGGTGCTCATCGGTCACTGGGACGGCTACGTCAGCAACAAGAACAACTACTTTGTTTATTTCGACTCGAAATCGGAGCGACTGCATTTTCTCCCGTGGGGCCTCGATCAGTTGGCGACCGACCGCAACATGTTTTGGCGTCAAGGCTTTGACCCGCCCAAGTCCGTCAAGGCAGACGCGGCCATCCCGCGGCGGCTCTACAAAAACCTGGAAGCCAAGAAGCAGTATTTTGTCGCGATGCAATCGCTACTGACGGAGGTCTGGGATGAAGACAAACTGATCAAACAAATCGATGATCTACAGGCCATGATCAATCCCCACCGTATTGAGAAAAGTTTCTGGAGTCGGCGCCATGCCACCTCATTCCAAAAGTTTATCAGTCGGCGTCGCGCGGAAATTCTCGACGAGATCGGCGGCGTCCTTGATGTGCTGTGGCGTGTCAAAGTCGGGCTCACCGGCCCCGAAGCCGATAACGTCCTCGCCCTGGCCGACGGGAAATTTCCCGAGTGGACACTGGAGCCGCGTGAGATGATGGGTGAAATCGTGAAAGTGGCCGACAGCAACAGCACGTTCTCCCTCGAATTGGTCGATACTGAAAAAGGCCGGGGCGGTTTTGTGACGGCCAAGGGAACCGGACAGATGAACATGAAATACGGCAATAAAGCCGTGGCCTTTGGTTCGCCCACATATGGAGTGCGACAAAACGGGCGGCGCTCCGTTACGCTGCGAATCCATCGGGAGAATGCCGCCGACGGGGAACCCGAGGCGGTTGAGGTCACTTTCCCTCGACCGAGACTGACGGACGAGCGGCCGGAGGCGTCCTATCGGATCGATGTTTTCGCGAGTCCCGCCCAGGGGGATCTGTTTGTATCCAACTCACGTGAGCCACTCGGGCGCTTGGCCGGCAATGTGGTGTTCACCCGGTTCGGAACCGACCTTGGTGATATAATTGAAGGTCGCTTGGAGAGCGAAGTGTTCCGTTTCCTCCAAAAGGAAGGCGAGGAATAAGATTGTTTTATTGGCCGCTTGGCCAAGCGCTGAAAACTCTATTCATCCGACTTCTGCAAAAGTCGATAAAAGCGGTTGTTTGCGCCCTGGCTGGAATCCTCAGTAACTTTAATCTCACCGGGAGTGCCGGTTCCCTGGATTATCTTCAATGAAATCCACTCTCCGCTGCCTATCTCATCCGAGTATTGAAGGATGCAATCTTTTCCTTCCGAAAGTTCAAAATTGAGCACGACACGATTGCCAACCGTCTTTATCTCCGTAAAATACATATTGCCCCTGTAATTCCGCACTCCGGGTGTTGGCACTGCAGACAGCCAATTGGCCGGCTCACTACCAAACTGTCCCAAGTTGACCCGTTGAATGGATTCACCGGAACCCACGACCGATTCCGGCCAAGGCGTTCCCACGCCATAGAAAACGGCATCAACGGTCACGTAGGGAACTTTCCCTATATTTTGGTCGGGATCAGTTTGCGGAGCATCTGGTTTTTTCAGCACGATTTCATCTCCACTATTGTTCAACTTGCCGGAATACGGGCCATAAATCGAGGTGAAATTTTCAATTTGATAATGTTCCCTGAACCGACTTAACACCTGCGGTTGGTTTACTGGATCAAACCGGACAAGCAAGATTCTGGCTCCGGCATCCAATAGGGTGTTTGGAGGAAAATCGTATTGGATGCCGTTCCGCAGTCGCCATGTGTTTTCCGGATGCGAAACATCAAACAGCGGTACCCGCTTGTCGGAATTGTTTTGGAGCTCGATGAACTCCATGTCAGTCGCGTCGGCTCCCAAGTTGTCCGGCGGGGCGTGCATGATTTCGCTGATCACAATCGGGCCGACTCGTGGCCCGGTGTTCGCCTCCGAAAACGTCAATGCGAGTTGCGCCGTGAAGTGTTCCTCGCCATCAGAGGTAACCCATCGGCCAAAGGAAACGCCATTCTCGGCCGCGCCAAATTCAAATCCATGCATGTACCCGGTCAGCGATCCGGCGGCGTTGGCAGAGAACAGATAAATCTCCTCGCCAAATGAACTAAGCGAGAACGCCCGTGAAGAATCGGGGTGACTCATGAAGTCATCCTCATCAAATAAAACAAATTCGTGTGGCTTGATCAGGGTGCCAGTCGGAATACGAAACTTTCCTGGAATATTCCTGTTATCGGTCAAAAACCAACCAGATAGATCAACAGGTTCGTCTCCCTCGTTGAACAGTTCCACCGTATCCTTTGCCGGTAGATCCGTGTGCGTGAGCGCCTCGTTGATGACGACAGTGTAATTGGTCTCCAAGTGGTTGTCTGGAACCCCGGGCGACCCATGTATGTTCAAGCTGGCACCCCAGTACTCCGCCCCGTCCATCTCTCCCTGCGGCATTAATTTCTTGGCAACCAATGAAAAGCCACGACCGTCGGTAACCGGAATCCAATCGTCCTGATAATTCAACTCGAGAATTAACTTGCCGCTTTGATCGACGATTTTCAACCGGCCGCCACTGTTACTCAGCTTGCCGGAGTACACACCACCAATGGAAATATTCGGGCCATAACGGGCTGCAAAGGCCTTGGCATTTCTAGCCAACAGAACCCGCTCACCTGGATTTAGACTTTTGTTGTCACTTTCCAAAAAGGAGAACCGAACTTCACCGGCAACCGTCAAGCCGGAGAGGTTCAGCGTTTTCTGGCTGAAGTTAAGCACTTCAATGAATTCGAAGTCAGACGATTTAAAAGTGGGGTCAGTCGACAACTCGCCGGGAGAAGGATCGGACGGATGATAATGAAGTTCTGAGATCAAAAGATCCTCGGTGGCTGGAGGCGGAGTAACGGAATAAAAATGCGTCAAAGGTCCGGACCATTTACTGGTCAGGGGTGGGTTATTGGATCCAGTCAGACTTCTGTGGGTTGTTTTGTAAACACGCGCCGACACAAGGACGCCCTCGTTAATTTTTATTGGCTTTGCATAAAGGATCGCCTTGGTGGCAACTTGACCCCCCGATCGGCGTGGATCAGTTCCATCGAGGGTATAATAGATTTTGCCGCCCTCACGGGATTTGAGAGTAACAAGTGTTCCAGATTCCAAATAACCGGCCGGCTGATTTGCGTCGGGGGGATCTACAAACTGTTGTTCCATGAACGAAATCCTTTGAGACAGCCAGGTTTTCATGTGGTTCACCTCGCCCTGATAAGTGCCGCCATATGCGCTTCGGGGTCGCCGATTCCATTTCGCCAGATCCCGCTTTTGGGCCTCTTTCAATTCATCGGCCATCCCGTCGATGATGGCGTTGATGTTGGCCTTGCTAAATTCCGCACGGCGAAGCGACTGGAACCGATCGATGTATTTTTGAAAAAAATCGATATCTGAGAACATTCGCTTCCACCAGGGGTAGTTGAAAAAATCCGTGCCCCGATCACTGGAGGTCGATCGCCATGTTCTGGGATTGTTATCCCTTCCATCCGTCGAGCCCAATGCCCTGTCAAAATCCCAGATCGGCCCAAAGGTTAACTTGCCGCCGCGGGGTTTGTACATGTAGCCGCTGAGCCTCAAGGCATCCACATTGAAGGCCACGACATTGAGCAAGTGATGATCAATTGCCGCGTCGACATCGATATATTTGGCGTAGCCCCTTTTGGGATCCTTGAAATAGGAAGCGTTGAGTGCCGTGCCCATCTCGTTAAAAAAACGACGGACATATTGTTGTTGGGCGTCACGCTCGGGTTGCTCGATCTCCACTTCTTTCGGATAGACATACTTAATGCTTTGACTGGCCCCACTGAAACCGGAATCACCAGGATCGGCACGATCGATCTTAAAGATATAACCGCCGGAAACTTCGGGTTCCTGCTTGTGCTCATCGAATAAACGCTCGACATCCACCCGGTCGGCATCCCTGCTGATTTTCTCCATCAGGGCATAGACCCCGTAGTAATCCGAACTTGAGAGAGTACCGCCTCCTGTATTAAGGTATAGCTCAACAAATCGGGTCCGAGAGGCGTATCTACCGATCTGACGGCTCAACTCGAAAATAAATGGATTATGCATCAATGAGAGATCAAAATTATAAGGCCCCCACAAGACCCAGTCCGACTCGCCCGGCATCCCCAACAGCGAAATATTCTTGTCACGACCAAATTCATCCTGCGCTTCGAGAGAAAGAGATGCCTTGGAGCGCCCCGACGTGCTCGAGCCGCGAACCTTGATTCCCACCTGACTCGCCTTTGAAAAAGCATCCTTCAGTCTGGTCCGGCCATTGGTTGGTTCGATTACTGCCATGGACGCCGTTTGATAGTCGTTTTGCGATGGACGACCCGAACCGTAGTTCTCGAGAACAATAAGCGGGAGGTTGGACGAAAAACTGTTCAGGTTTTGGTTCAGTTGAAAATAAATTTCACTGGCAACCCGCCCCATGCCTCCCTCGGGATGAAGCAACCGTGCTTTTACTGGCGTGGTTTTATTCAGTCTTAATGGACTGGAGTAAACCGATGACGATTCGGTTGGGATAGTACCGTCCAAGGTGTAGTGAATCCTGGAAGCCTCATCTGCGAGTGCAGGCTTTTTGAGTTCTACGTTGATGGAAGTTTGAAACGACCGGCTCGATTGCGAAAAGATCACATCCTCTTCCACGCTGGGTACGGTTTTTTCGTTACTTGCCCTAGGTGTTGGGAAATGCATGTACCCGAACGACTCGTTTTGCTCCGTTTTCTTGTAGGCAATAACTTCCGGATGAATCAATAGATCGGAACTCGTAACCAGATTGTTCAACCCATGGATGGCAAGCAGGTTTTTACCTTCGACCAAAAGGTCCCTCGCATTGGGCACGGAAAATTCAACGGGAGAGGTTGCTATTGAGTCAGGCCTGTTTTGAGTGGCACCTGAATTCCATCTCGGAGTTGCCGGAGCGTTATCGCTGGCAACCTTTTCCCCATTAATGTAGGCGATGAAACCGTCCTCATATTGCAGGCGAAGCTCCAGTGATTCGATGACCGACAAATCCGTCACTTGGAATGGGATGCGGATATAAACCGTCTCGTTGTTATTCCGCATGTTGGAGACATTCAACCCGATACGATTCCCGTAATCATAACCCACACCGGTCTCGCCGGATTTCCAACCACTGTCATCAAAGTCAACCTTCCTCCATCCCGCGCCCTCCGAGCTGTTTTTTGGGATGAGGGCTCGAGCAGCGGCCTTCTGTTTGAGCAACGTCACCTGATCCTGCTTCGAATCTCCCTTGCCAAATGAAATATCTTCGTGCTGCGGCGGGTAGGTCGGGGAAAATTGGGAAACAACATTTGAACTCTTGTTCAACAAGGCCAAATAGCCGCCCTCTTTATTCAGCCGAAAATCTGTGTGCAGCGGAGCGTTAGGATTTGTCCGGTTTTTTCCGGATGCAAAAACGACGATGTAACCACGAGCCGGAATTGTGACCGCAGGGAATCTCCATTTTAGATTGTGACCCGGATCATCCGTCAAAAACCAACCGTCCAGATTGGTTGAATTTCCGTCGGGGTTGAAAATCTCAATCCAATCGGATCGATCATCGTCGTCATCGATGGTGCTCCTGCGGTTGTCCGCCATGAATTCGGAGATCATTGGTGCCGCGAATGCTGGAATGCCCGCCAACAGCAAAGCCCCGATCATGAGTTGTCTTAAATTATTCATTCATCCTTTTCAGTCATTCCTGACACCGGCTATCGCAAAAAAGGAGCCCATTGAAGATGATACGCGCGAAGGAGTCGAACCTTCATTCCCGAGCGAACCGGATCCTAAATCCGGTGCAGTCATCTTAAATGCTTTCTCTCCTGATAAATGTGTGGCCTGTTTTCAGTTAGTATCGATTAATTTGCCAACTTTCAGTGAATTACCGGCACAAAAGTCAGTTCGAACTGGGTAGACTCAAACAAGCCTCATCCGATGCAGCAAGCTAATTCCAAATAGGCGGGGAGCTTGCAACTCCACGCCCCCATTCAATCGATGATAGATTCGGGCACATGGATTATTTAATTTCACTGTGAATTAGGTGTTGTAGAGTTTGATCAGCAAACCTATTTCCGAGTGGTCAAATAAAGGCAAGAAACTGGCGACCTTAATATTTGGCATCGCGCTTGGAGTTGTTATGGCGATTTTTTTGCGCCTTTTAGGGAATGAAATTTTATCTGCTGAATTGGAAATCACTTTAACAGCAGTTTAAACTTTGTCCTTAAAGTTTGAAACAAGAACACCTACACCTCCAATTTCTACCCTCAATTCCGTATCCTGGTCTATACAGGTCAGACCAACGGGGGATCCTGGAATAACCAGGCTCCCCTTCTTTAGGCATGAGCCTCTATTGGTCAAAGAATCAACCAGCCACCGCAATGAATTAATGGGGCCACCCATTATTTCAGACGCAGGCGCCTCTGCGATGAGTTCGCCATTTTTGCGGACTGAGAAAAGCTCATGTTGGAATGATAATTGTCTTGGAGAAACCTTATTTTTGCCGACGATCAGGCCTGCGTGTATGCCTCCTGAGCATATTAACTCTTGGGTGGTTGGCGGGGTAAACCAGAATCGAAAATTGTGCAGTTCGATTCCTGCGCTGACGCACTCTATCGCATCGATTAACTGATCATGAGGCAGGTTTGTGCCGTGAAGATCGACACCAATTGTGAACACCATCTCAGGCTCGATTGCACAATTGACGTAATTCTTGCAGTTTACCTCTGTCCATTCTTCGTGAACATGAGGGCTAAACAATCGTCCCGAAATCGGTTCGTTGAGACCAAATTGTGAACGTATCGCTTCGCTGGTACATCCAACCTTGTATCCGACGACTCTCTCTCCTTTTTGGACTCTTATTTGTGCAACTAGGTCTTGAACCTTGTAAGCTTCCGCTATTGATATGCGGGATACTGCAGGTTCAAATCCTTCGCTCCATTCCTTCTCATAGAATACTTGTGCGAATTTATTTGCGAGTAGATCGAGTCTTTTAGACACTGCGGCCGAATGAGAAACCACTGCCAGTTCAACGTCAAGCGGTTGAAAAAATGTGCATTTAACTGTCGCCGATGAACCAGAACCTGTCATCATTCAAGTTATGCAACGGGTCGTTTTGTGGGTTTGTGCTAACTCAACTAGATTTGATCCGCCACATGAATTAATTGTTTGGATCAAAGGGCCTGATAATTGTCCACTCGCAAATTTAAATGATGTATAGTTATTTCCCGATAGCACTGACTGTTTTTTTGATGTCATCAGATCCGTTGAAAGCGGACGACACAAGGGCCGAATCTCGGGACATCAAGAAAGAAAAACTCCTCAGTAGAATAAAACGATCCCCGTCCTATGTGCGTAATACAAACTACGACAAAAAGTGGTTTAATGTTCTCCGTACAGGGATAGACACGACTCGTGAATATCTCGGGAATTATGGTCCTCTTCACGTGTACATCATAGGACAAGAATCGAAAGAGCTTGAAGACGAGGCAGTGAAGGATGCCATCATCAAAGCATTTTGTCACTGCCGTCATGCACAGACGAAAGACAGAATCCTCGGTTGCTTGAAAGGCGCAGGAGCCTCATTGATCAAACGAGCAAGGAACAACTCAACGGAAGCCTATCTGTCTTATGTGGACTACACCGAGCCTCCATTGGCTGAATTGATATTCATTAACCCACATGGGTTTGATGTGCCTTATTTGTATACTCGTGGCATCCACGAATATACGCATGTCTTTCAGCGTGGTTTTCCCGGCACACCTACATGGATGACTGAAGGCAGCGCGGAGTTCCTGGCTTTTTATCTTGGATCGAAGAATGAATGGATAAACTTTGAGCGATCAATGGAAGAATCGATGCGAATGGTGCAGTCGGTTGAAGATGATGTTTCACTGGTCGATTTCGAAGATATCGAAAAAATTGAAAAAGAACGTCCTGAATTAAAGAAATACTATCGTCATATAGCCTATGATGCGGGCGTGTGGGCGGTGGCTTTCCTGATCCACCATTCTGAAAACCACAGTGTAAAAAGTTTCACCAAGGATTTTTATCCAATGATCGCTCATGCGGGTTGGCGGGAGGCGATAAAGCGATATGGTAAGTTTGATAATATCGCAGAGTTCTATGAATCGTTTGAGAAGTTTTTTGAAGAATCAAATGAAAAGAAAATGCAGATGCTCAACAAGTTGAAGCCTTAAGAAAACTGCTTCACTTTTTCAATCCCCTGTGTGACCGAGTTCTTGCGTCCATACTCCCCATGTTTGGGTGGTGTTTCATTTCCCTTCAGCTCTTAATTCTTCACCCGTCTTGCCACCGTGTTTGCGAAGGAGGCCAGTTGGTTTCGACGCCGGTCTTCCGGAGGAAGCCCTGAAAAGAAGAGAGAAGTTCAGCATTTTCCCAAATCGCCTTTGGCTGAACGCAATTCGCGATCGCTGTGGCAGCCAAATGACCAGCGACCTCACCGATGTTCCACTCTATTGGATGGAGGCGATAGCAGCCGTTGGTGATATGTGTTGTGCCAATGTTTTTGCAGGAAGCGATGAGGTTACTGACTCGCTGGGGAATCAGTGCACCCAGCGGCAACTCAAATGGCAATGCCGCGAAGTCAATGTAGTTGTCCCCCCCCGTGCTCGGATGCAGATCGATCTGGTAGTGGCCAACCCCTACCGAGTCATGGTAGCGTTTTGCTTGAACTTGGCTTTCCTTTTTGCCTAGCACTAATGCCCGGTTTTCCTTGCCGCAATCCGACTCAACAATCGTAGTCAGTGCCTTAATCCTCCGTGACTCCCTGACATAAGGATATTTGGCCAAGCCGTCATCCGTACCCATGACATCCTTTCTCAATCGTAGTCCTGGCCAGCCCTGCCCGCCATAATCGCGCGGTGCCTCGGTTTGCAGCCAATAAAGCAACGACAAACTCAACTGCTTGGATCGTGCGATATGTCGATTGCGTTCATCGTGCGAAACACCGATCAGGTTGCCGAGGAAATAGTCATTTTGAGGCCAGTTGATCAGACTGATGTCCCTAAAGCCGCTCCCTGGCTTAAAGTTTGACTGGGCGAGGATTCGCCGATAGGTCCAGAGATTGATAACACCAGTCTTGTGTGGTCCATTGGGATTGAATCCCAGTCGCTTAGGCACACTACTCGCCGGGTGCGTGTATGTGAAATCAAGCAATCGCCCTGGCCATGCGGGCATCAAATCGGGGATATACCCCTTCCAGAAATCGTACTCCATTGGCTTGTCGATCACGTGTTCCTCTCCGTCAACATGGTCAATGGCAAAGCACATGGTAAACGCCTGCTGATTGCCCGGGGATGCCTTATCCGGCATATGCAGTTCGTCGGTCTGTTTTTTACCCTCGGTACCTGTGACATGTTCGCATTCGGCCAAGGGCAACAGGTCGCCCAACTCCGTTGCATCGGCAAAGATCGAACCGGTCAAGACAAGCGAATGCCCGGTCTCCATGTTGAGCACCTCAACAGAGCGAATATTGTCACTAACCAGTTCAGCGGCAATCGGTTTTGATTGCATGAGCAGCGTCAGTTGCCCCTTGACTTGAAACGGAGCGAGCAGTGCCTCTAGGCAGGCTAGTGCAACCCTCGGTTCATGGCATAGGCGGGACACCGAACCGCTGCCGGGATTGAGATTCTTCAGCTGCTTCGCCTTGTCTGTGAGCGGGTAGTGGCGGCGATAATAATCCCGGATCGTGCTGCGGAATTTCCGGTAGGTTCGGGTGCAACCGAACGATTCAATCCAACGATGTTCATCGGGCGGGACACCCTGTGTGGTTAACTGACCGCCAATCCAGTCAGTTTCCTCGGTCATAATCACCGCCAAGCCGGAACTCAAAGCTGACAAAGCAGCCGCGCAGCCACCAAGCCCGCCACCGATAACAACCAGATCCGCCTTTAATTCCTTACTCTTCGGCTTGACCAATCGACCGGAAAGCGAGTTGCACCCGACTAAACCAGCCGAGGTAATCGCCAACCCGGCTCCCAACCTGAGGAAACTGTCCCGTCGATTGATCATTTTTCGCTAAGATGTCGCTTGGGTGACCCAACATCTACAATTCCAGATAAAAGAAAGCCGAAAGCAAACCGTCTAATGGGATTTTAAGGATTAATATGTGTGAGGTTTGTTTCATTTCCATTCAGCTTTTGATTTTCCACCCCTTTTGTTGTGATCGAGTTATCCAAACTGGGCCAAAGCTTTCAATTCTTCACCCGCCTTGCCGCCGTGTTTGCGGAGGAGATCACTCGACCACTTTGACGCGGTAGAAGCGTTTTTCGTCGTAGCTGCTTGAGTCGATGTAGAGTTGCCGATTGGCCTGAAGCGTTACCACCTCACGCACCTGCCAGTTGTTGTCGCCGGTGTGATACTGCACCTCGTACTTCCCACCGACCTTGCCGCGAATGACAAACACGCCTTGCATCTTTTCGATTAAAGGCGGATCGGCAGCCTCTTCACCATCAAGGATTAGGTTTTCAAGCTTGGCCAGTTTATCTTTTTGGCCGAGAACCGTTCCGGTAAGATCAGCAATCGTTTTTTTAATGGCAGTTTGATCGCTGTTTAATTGCTCGATAGCAGATGAAAGATCGGACCCAACTGTGCCTAGCTCAACTGCGGCCAACTTGGCACCAAGTTGGGCCACATCATCTTTCAGAGATAGTATCTCCAATTCTAGGAAGAGGTTGGCGACTCGTCCTGCGGGGAAGAGGTCGGCGACTCGTCCTGCGGCTAAATCTGGCGGTGTTTCGCCGTCATTATTCTTCGAATTCACATCCGCACCTCCCGCGACAAGAAGTCCAACAGTTTCATTGTGACCGTTAATAGCCGCCATATGCAAAGGAGTCCACCCAACATTATTCTTCGCATTCACACCCGCACCGTTTGCTAGAAGTAGTTCGGCAATTTCTCTGCGGCCCCACCAAGCCGCATTATGTAAAGGAGTCCAATCCCACCCATCCTTGGTATTCACATCCGTGCCAGCAGCCAAGAACTCCCTTACTGCTTCAATGTCTCCACCAGCCGCCGCGCCATTTATTACCCCATGCTTGCCGCCTTGTTTGCGGAGAAGATCGGTGATTTCGGTTTCGCCGTTGTACCAGATAGCCACATCTAGCGGTGTTTCACCATAATCATTCTTTGCATTCACACTCACGCCTTTATCCAATTCAGCTTGGACGCCTG
>MPMA02222320.1_pt1 | contig 16995 bp, 19 predicted proteins | sample 1617361 | NCBI WGS metagenome assembly MPMA02 (sample SAMN05944807, study PRJNA350692) | marine metagenome | biome: marine; feature: ODZ; material: water; isolation source: 180 m water sample filtered on 0.2 um supor filter | place: Pacific Ocean | collected 2012-04-08 | depth 180m m | reverse complement strand
TGACCCCACTCGTTCGCGAGATCGATGACTCCGTCTTGGACGCATTCGGATCCCCGACTGTGGTGGCGTCCTTCCAGGGCTGGATCAGAGAATGGGACGACGACAGAGTCGTGTCGACCCGACATTGGGACGGAGGTCGCGTGTTGGACAATATCTGCGCCGCACAATTTTCGGACGACGACGGCGTAACGCCGGAGCAGATCGAAAGGTGGGCCGAACGGTGTCCGGTTCTGCTCCACACCAAGGGCGCATCCGGCTCCAGGGTTTGGGTCGATGAGAGCTGGTACGACCAGCCGGCGTTCCACGCTCACGAAGTCGATCCGACGGGAGGGGGGGATGTGTTCTCGGCCGCGTTCCTGGTAAGATTCCAGGAATCCGGCGACGCGTTGGACGCGGCGAGGTTCGCGAGTTGCGCGGCGAGCTTCTGCGTTGAGCGCGTTGGCGCGGAAGGCATCCCGAATCGAGCGATGATCGAAGCTCGACTCAGCGGAGATTGACTCTTTCGAGTCGTCCTTGGGTGGCTGCGGCGCAATGATCGTCGTGCCATAATCGACCCGAACGTGCTGCAACATCTGCGATCGACGAAGCCCAGTGTCCGCGTCGACCTGGCGTGGGTAAACTGAACCGGGCGCCGCCCATCGCCAAGCCTTGAATCGGAAGGCGGAACAAGTGGACAACAAACGCGTTGCGTTGGAGCGTCGTGAAAGGCTGGCCGTGGTCACCTTGCGTGGACAAGGCGATGCCAACTTGATCGACACAACCACGGCCTTCGAAATCGCCGACGCGTGTGCCGAAGTCCGGCAAGACGACGCCATTTGGGTTGTCTTGCTGACCGCGACCGGCTCCGTCTTTTGCAACGGCACTGACGTCGAATCTTTTCGTACCTCAGTGGCAGACACGTGGGCCCTCGCCTCATTGCGGGTGTCCGAGATGGTCGCGAGCATCGAAAAGCCCGTGGTGTGCGCTCTCAACGGTGACGCCATCGACCAGGGCCTCGAACTCGCTCTCGCGTGCGACTTGCGCATGGCGTCTGACCAAGCGACGTTCGGAATGACGCAACTCGAACGCGGATCGATGCCGTGGGACGGCGGGACCCAGCGATTGCCCAGACTGATCGGGCGGAGCAGGGCAACCGAGATGTTGCTTACATCGAAGATGGTTTCAGCGGAGGAAGCCGCCGACATCGGGCTGGTCAACATGCTGGTCGAGCCATCGAAGCTCAATGACGCCGCGATTGAGTTCGCGTCGGTCATCGCCACTCACGGGCCCATCGCCGTTCGGTATCTCAAAGAGGCCGTGCTGAAAGGCCTCGACCTAACCGTCGAACAAGGGCTGAGACTTGAAGCCGACCTCAGCTTCTTGCTTCAGAGCACGTCCGACCGGTCCGAGGGCCTCACGTCATTTCTGGAAAGGCGTAAACCAGAGTACAGCGGCGAATGACTCGTTCGGAGATCCCGTGGCCCAAGACGAACTGACAGTTCTATATTCGAAAGACGGCGCAGTCGCCCGCATCGTGTTGAACCGCCCTCGTCGGCTGAACGCGTTCAACGTCCAGATGCGCGACGATCTCTTCGCCGCGCTCGAAGCCGCCCGAGACGACCCGGACGTTCGCTGCATCCTGATCTCGGGAACCGGAGACCGGGCTTTCTGCGCCGGCGCGGACCTCACCGAATTTGGCTCAACCCCGTCTCAGGCCGTCGCTCGCCGGGTGCGATGGGAGCGCGACCTCTGGGGATTGTTCTTGTCAATCGCGAAACCGCTCGTGGTCGCCCTTCACGGGTTTGTGATTGGTTCTGGCGTCGAGATCGCCTGCCTATGCGACATTCGAATCGCTGCCGAAAACGCGACGTTCCGTATGCCGGAGACAGCTCTCGGCATGGTTCCGGCGGCCGGAGGCAGCCAAACGTTGCCGCGCGTAATGGGGCAGGGCGACGCGCTGGAAGTCCTGCTCGCGAACGCGCAGGTGTCCGCCTTTCGCGCGTTGTCGACAGGCTTCGTGCATCGAGTGGTCGCTCCGGAAGAACTGGCCGATTCGGCACTAACGCTCGCCGAGCAACTTGCGTCGTTGGACATCAATGCCCTCGCGGCGATCAAGCAAACTGTTTTCACCGGTATGGACCTCTCCATGGACCAAGGTCTAGCCCTTGAACACCGGCTGGCGGCACGATTGATAACGGGAATGTCGGAACGGTAGTGGAAACGAAGCCGGTTTGGTGGTAGGCTATCGGTCGAAACTCCGACCGGGGGTCCGAATCGACAAATGAATATTACCGAGTTTCTTACCATTTCGGCCGCCATCGTTCCCGACCGGCCCGGTATGGTTTTCGAAGACCGGTCCACCACTTTCGAGCAGCTGCAGACGCGCGTCAATAAACTGGCCAACAGCCTGGCCGATCTGGGAGTCGGCGCGGAGGACCGAGTCGCTTTCCTCCACGTCAACACAGATCACTACATCGAAGCCCTGTTCGCGACTTCGAAACTGGACGCGGTGTTTGTCCCTCTCAATTTCCGCGCCCGAGGCGAAGAGTTGTCGTACATGATTAACGACTCAACGCCCAAGGTCCTGTTCGTGGGCCCCAGGTATGTTGACATGGTCAAATCGTTCGCCGACGGCATCGAGAGCGTCAAACACGTCATCGTCATGGAGGGCGAACCCCAAGATTTTCTGGCCTACGACAACGTGGTGACTGAAGCCTCCGACGACGAGCGTTTCCCCGAATCCGCCGACGACGATCTTGCCGTCATCATGTTCACCGCCGGGACTACCGGATTCCCGAAAGGCGTGATGCTCAGCCACGAAAGCTTCTCGTCGTACATTCTCAGCAACGTGACGCCAGCGGACCCGGACATCGAAGAACGCAACATCTTGACCGTCCCTCTCTATCACATCGCCGGTATGCAGGCGGTGGTTTCGGCGGTCTATGCCGGGCGCACGCTGATCATCCAGCGTCAGTTCGACGCCCTCGGTTGGATGGAACTCGTCGAACAGCACCAAGTCGACCGCGCGATGATGGTTCCGACGATGTTGAAGCTCCTCATGGACCACGAAGAATTTCACACACACGATCTGAGCAGCCTCCAAGTCATCACCTACGGCGCGGCGCCAATGCCGCTCGAGGTGATCAAGCGCGCGATCCAAGAACTGCCAAACGCGCACTTCATCAACGCGTTCGGACAGACTGAGACAGCGGCCACGATCACGATGCTGCCTCCGGAAGATCACGACTTGACCGGAACGCCCGAGGAGATCGAGCGCAAGCTCAAGCGATTGTCCTCAATCGGAAAGCCGCTGGTTGACGTCGACGTGCAAATCGTCGACGAAGACGGCGAGCAGTTGGCCGTTGGCGAGACCGGCGAAATCGTCGCGAGCGGCGCGCGCCTGATGAAAGGGTACTGGCACATGGAAGCCGCCACTGCCGAGGCAATCCGCGGCGGTTGGCTCTACACAGGAGACCTCGGGTACATGGACCCTGACGGCTACATCTTCCTGTCAGGCAGGGCCAAAGACTTCATCAAGCGCGGCGGAGAGATGATCTCGCCCGAAGAAGTCGAGCAGGTTCTGCAGTCGCACCCGGCAATCGACGAGGCCGCGATCATCGGCATTCCCGATCTCGATTGGGGCGAACGCGTCCGAGCAATCGTGGTTGCGAAACGGGGCCAGACGGTCGAGGAGGCGGAGGTCATCGAATACTGCCGCCAGCACTTGGCCAGCTACAAAAAGCCCGAATCCGTCGTGTTGACCGATGAGCTTCCTCGCAACCCGTTGGGCAAGGTCCTCAAGCGAGTTCTGCGCGAACAGTTCGACGCACCGATCGGAGCCGCGGACTAGGCGACAGATCCGGCTTCAGTCTCGATTCACGATTTCCCGCTGGCGATTAGTTCGCTGGCGCTTCGATTTTGTCGAAACCGGTGTACGGCCTGAGAACCTCTGGGATGACGATCGAGCCGTCTTCCTGTTGGTAATTCTCCAACACGGCGATCATGACTCGGGACAATCCCAGTCCGGACCCGTTTAGCGTGTGCACGTAGCGCGGCCTGGCGCCCCGCTCGGGCCGGTATCGGATCATGGCGCGGCGAGCCTGGTAGTCGGTGCAGTTCGAGCACGAGCTCACCTCCAACCACTCTTCGGCGCCTGGGGCCCACATCTCGACGTCGAACGCTTTAACCGCTGGCGCGGACATGTCGCCGGTGCAAAGCTCCAAGACTCGATACGGGATTTCCAGCGCAGCAGCGACGCTCTCGGCATCTGCGACCAGCTTCTGAAGCTCGTCGCTGGACGAATCCGGCTCGACGAACTTGTACATCTCCACCTTTTCGAACTGGTGGACTCGTTTGATGCCTCTCGTATCCCGCCCCGCCGAAAACTTCTCCCGCCTCCAGCAAGGCGTGTGTGCGACGTAGTACAAGGGCAGGGCGCCCGCTTCGAGGATCTCGTCTCGATGGAGGCTCGTAATGCCTGGTTCCGCTGTCGGCAGCATCCACAGGTCGTCTTCCTCGTCGTGGTACATCTCTTCCTGGAAATGGGGCAAATGGCCGCTCGCGGTCATCGTGTCGCGTCCAACGAGGTACGGCAGGTACACTTCCGTGTATCCATGCTCTCTGCCGTGGAAGTTGAGCATCCACGTGATCAGAGCCCGCTGCAACGTCGCGCCCTTGCCGTGGAGGACGTAAAACCGTGAGCCTGAAAGCTTCACCCCGCGCTCAAAGTCAATCGCATCGAGCGAGGGTCCAAGCTCCCAGTGGGGTTTCAGTTCGAAGCTCTTCTCAGGCGCGATCCCAACCGAGCGAACGACGATGTTGGCGGTGTCGTCGAGTCCGATTGGAGCGTCGTCTTGCGGAATATTCGGAATTGAGAGCAGCCTCTCTTTGAGGACATCGTCGAGCTCGCGCAGCACGCCTTCGAGTTCGCGGATGCGACCTCCGACCTGGCGCATTTCGTCGATCAGTTCCCGCGGCTTGTCCTTGGACTTGCCGATCTCGCGGCTGACGTCGTTACGGCGAGCCCGTAGTTCGTCGGCCTCGGAGATAGCCGAGCGCCGTTGTCGGTCGAGGTCGAGCACGTCGTCCAACGGAGCGTCGTAGCCCCGGTTTTTCATGGCAGTGCGAACCAGATCGGTCTGGTCTCGAATGATCTCAATGCTTATCAATCTTCACCTTCGTGCAGGAGGATTTCGTTTGCCGAGAGCGCCCGACAAATTGACGTCGCGGTCAGCGCCGATCGAATACGGTCTCGCTGAGCGGAGTTTTCTTTGAGTCCGAGAGCTATGCCGGATCAGGAGAAGATCTCTCGCAGGCGGCGAGCGATGATCTCCTCGGAGTCTTGTTTGAGCGTCAGCATCCGAACAGCGAGCCCGTTGTCGTCTTGATGCTCGCGAACCCAGATGCTCGGGTTGCCTTTCCTGAGCTCCTCGATGACCTCGGCAGCGGTCTTGCCGACCACATCCGCGTCCACCTCGATGAACAGGCCTTCCGCGGGGCCGTCCGACGGGTAGTCTGACAGCTTGACGCCGTCGATGCCGGCGAGGTCGGACCGCAAGGACGAGATGCGGATCTCATAGGCCGCGAACCGGTCCTCGTGATTCATCGTTAGCCACTCGTGCAGAGCGCCGTATACTGCGACCACCTCTTGGCGATCGACCTTCATGGGCCGCCCAAATGAGCGCAGGCCAGAGTCTTCGAATCCAATGAAACTGTGCGTTCGGGCGATGTCGACGAGGTCTTTGCGACCGGTCAGCATGCCGCTCGAGTTGACGGCTCCGAAATATTTTGCGCCGTAGGCGACAAGATCGGCGCCCATCTTCACGTATGAGCTCAGTAGATCGGTCGGGTACACCTGTCCGGCAGCGTCGACGATGATCGGGACGTCGTGGGCGTGTCCGACTTCGATGACCGTCTCGATCGGCAGCGCCCCGGCGTTTCGGTCTCCTGGCGCGAGATAGTGAATCGCCGCGGTTTCAGGCCCGATGGCTGCGTCGAGCTGATCGACCGTCGTGCCGTCTTCGTCCCCGATCTCGACCAGTTTGCCACCGGGGATCGTCATGCAGCGATCGTACCTGACTCGGAGTTGTCGCTGGATCAGTATCTCGCTTCGCAATCCGGTCGTGTCCGGAATCCGCTCGATGTTGGCGGGGTCGTCGCCCGAGATGATCGCCGCCGCGCCGACCGCGAGGGCCGCCGAGCATCCCGACGTGACCAGAGCGGCTTCGACGCCAAGCATGTCCGCGATACGATGCCCGACGCTGTCCATCAGTTCGCCCAGGTTGACGTAGAATTCCTCGGAATCGTCCATCAACGCTCGAACGGTTTCGGAGGGCGTTCCGCCGCCGAGAAGCGTTCGATTGCCCTGCGCGTTCAGCACCGGTCTCACATTCAACTCTTCGAAGATGCTAGCCATGATTCACTCCATAGGTCGGCTGTTTGTCGAATCATTCTATGGCCACGGATAGACGTTCGCAACCCTCGGCGGAAACGACGCTTTCGAGGCCCGGATTGCTTACGTGCCGATCGCGTGTCGGCGTATAATTACTGGGTTGCAAAACGGATGGGAAGATGGGAACGGCGGACGAGGAGAGCTTTATGCCGGACGCTGCGCTGGTAACGGAATACGCAGATGAACTTATTCAAACGCCACGCGCTCACCTGAGGCTTGAACTCAAGCAAGACGACGAAGGTTTGTCGTTGGAGTACACCGGCCAACTCCTCGCGAGATGCTACTTGAGCAGGGAAGGGATGGTCACCGGAGGCTTCTTGGCCAAAGCGCTCGGTGTGTCGATCCCTCCGCGCGGAGAATCGGTGATCGCCAGAGTATCCACGGGTGTGCTTTATCGGGCTCTTGGCATCTGCCAGTTGGACTTCGCGGAAGAGGCTTCGTTCGTTCTGTTGGAGCGGTTGTGGGACGAGGCTGAGATGCAGCGAGGCGCAAGGAGCGACGCCGAGTAGCGGCTCGCGTTGATTTGGCCTGCGGTTGGCTCTATAATCGTTTCGGATTTGCAGCGCATTTGAAGAGAGGTTGGTGGGCTTTTCATTGCCCGTTGATTACGGGGCGCTTTCGCCTGGACAAACGATCTCACAGCATACGTATGTCATCGACGACGAGATGGTTGCTCGGTACGTTGACGCCGTCCAGGACGAATCGCGAGTTGCGAGTGTCGCAGACGGACCCGAGCTCGCGCCGCCGATGTCAATCGCCGCGCTGAGCCTGACGGGCGTGGTTCAGGACCTGCAGATTCCCGGAGGGACGTTGCACGTCGGGCAGGAGTTCAAGTTTTCCGGAGCTGTCCAAGTCGGCTCGAAGCTCGAGTGCATCGCCACGTTGAAGACCAACTCGATGCGAGGCGGCTGGCGGTTCATGGTGGTCGAATCGGTGATCATCGATGGCGACGATCGGCAAGTCATGACGGGCAAAAGCACGATCACGCTGCCGCAAGACTTGACCGGCGGTGAGGCGACGGAATGAACCCGGGCGACGTGCTGCCGAGTGTGGAGAAGTCCATAACACAGGAACGAATCGAGCGATACGCGGAAGCCGCGGGCGATTTCAACCCGATTCACGTCGATGAAGAATTCGCCGCTCAGTCGCAATTTGGCGGCAGGATCGCTCATGGGATGATGATAGCGGCGATCATCTCGGAAATGATGACCGCCGCGTTCGGACAGGCCTGGCACGAATCGGGCCGGATGAAAATCAGGTTCCGTTCGCCGGTGTTTCCGGGAGATCGGATCGAGGCGACCGGCGCGGTGGAGTCGGTCCGCCCGTGCGACGACCGTGTCGAGATCGTGTGTACGGTCCAAGTGACTAAGGACAGCGGAGAAACCGCGATCAGTGGAGACGCCGCCGTATTGGCACCCGCGGATTGACCCATAAACAAGGACGCACGATTGACGAGCAACAACTCGCCAGCGTCGTTCTCGAGAAAACGTAACCGTGTGGTCTGAAGTCGAGGAGGGCACGTTTTGACCGCTGAGAATGGTATGGTCAAGATCGCCGTCGATGCCATGGGCGGCGACAATGCACCTGCCGAGATCGTCAAAGGAGCGGTTGAGTTTGCCAGGGCCGGCACAGCCCAGATTATTCTGGTCGGCGACCCCGACGCGGTGCAATCCGAACTCGCCAAATTCGATGTCGACGGACTGCCGATCGGAGTGGACCCGTCAGACGGGGTGATCCGCGAGGGCGAACCGCCGGCGTTGGCGCTGCGACAAAAACCAAAAGCGTCCATAGTCGTCTCGACCAGGCTCGTGAAACGTGAACAAGCCGACGCAAGCGTCACAATGGGCTCCACCGGCGCGGCCATGGCTGCCGCCGCGGTCGTGCTCGGGGTGGCCAAAGGCGTGGAGCGTCCCGTGCTCGGAGGGCCGATACTCGGCACCGCTCCGCGGACAATGATCTTGGACGTCGGCTCCAACGTCGATTGCAAACCCCAGCAACTGGTAAGTTACGCCGTGATCGGCGACGTGTTCGCCCGCTATTTCTGGAACCTCGAACGCCCGCGGGTGGCCTTGATAAGCGTTGGCGCCGAGATTGGCAAGGGCAATCGACAGATTCGAGAGACGACTGAGTTGCTGGAAAAGAGCGGCTTGAACTTTGTGGGCAACGTGGAAGCGCACAAGCTCGCGAAAGGTGCCGTCGACGTCGCGGTCTGCGACGGGTTCGTCGGCAACATCGTGATGAAACTCACCGAGGGGATTGGCGAAGCGACGGACGAGCGTCTTCGCGACCGGCTCCAAGGCACGATGTCGGCTGAAGAAATCGAAAGCGTGGCGGCTGACATTCACCAACTGACGAACGTGGTCGAGATGACAGGCGGAGGGCCGCTTTTCGGGGTCAACGGCGTAACAGTCGTGGGCCACGGGTCCGCGAACGCCACCGCTGTTTACCGTGCCATTGAGGTGGCGAAACGCGCCGTCGACACAGGGTACGTTCCGCGGATCAATCAAGAACTAGAGGCGATTCACGCCAAACTAGGCGAATAATCTAGACGCGCGAATATATGTAAGTTCGCGTCAGGAGGAATCTTGGTCAAGTCCGATATTGAAGGCAAATTCGCGCTCGTGACCGGCGCCTCGAAGGGCATCGGCAGAGCGATCGCACAACGACTGGCCGACGAGGGCGTCAACGTTGCGGTCAACTACAATCGGTCGGAGGACGAGGCCCACCAGGTGGTGGCCGGCCTCGAATCCGCCGGCGTGACAGCATTCGCGGTCCAAGCGGACGTAAGCCAGGTCGATCAAGTCCAGGCCATGATCACCCATGTGCAGGAGACCTTCGGCGGCATCGACATCCTGATCAACAACGCCGGCATTATCAATGACGGCCTGCTGGTGAGAATGTCCGATTCCGCCTGGGACGACGTGATGGGGACGAATCTCAATGGCACATTCCATTGCACGCGGGCCGTTTTGCGACAGATGATCCGCCAACGTTGGGGACGCATCATCAACATTGGTTCGGTCGTGGGGATCAGAGGCAACATAGGGCAGGTCAACTACACGGCGTCTAAAGCTGCGATCATAGGGTTCACCAAAGCGCTGGCCAAAGAAGTTGCGACCCGAAACATCACGGTCAACACCGTAACCCCCGGCTACATCAGCACCGATACGGTCGACGTGCTTCCTCAGGAGACCAAAGACCGCATCATGACCTGGATTCCGCAAGGACACTTTGGCGAGGTCGACGACGTGGCGCACTTAGTCGCATACCTCTCAAGCGAACGAGCAAAATATATGACCGGCCAGATCGTTAGCGTGGACGGCGGAATGGCCATCTAGGCCGCGACATTGTCATTCGAAGGCAAGATCGCACTGGTGACCGGCGCTTCACGTGGCATTGGACGGGCCATTGCACTGGAGTTCGCCCGGCGCGGCGCTCACATCGCGTTCAATTATCTGCGAAACCACAAAGCCGCCGCGGAGACCCAATCGGAAATCGAAGCCCTGGGTGTGCGGTGCCTGAAAATCCGAGCGCACCTCGGCGACACCGAAAAGATTCGCGATCTGTTTACCGGCATTCAGAAGGAATTCGGACGCCTCGACATCCTAGTCAACAACGCGGCGACGGGCGTGCAGCGTTCGGCGGCTGAGCTCGAGGAGAAGCACTGGGATTGGACCATGGGCGTCAACGCCAAAGCCCCGTGGCTGTGCTCCATCGAAGCTTCTCGCCTCATGCCGGACGGCGGTCACATCGTCAATCTCACCAGCGAAGGCTCCCGGCGCGTTCTGCCGTACTACTTCTCGGTCGGAACCTCGAAGGCAGCGCTGGAAGCAGTCACCCGGTATCTAGCCATCGAGTTCGCCGAAAAGAACATCGCTGTCAACGCCGTATCCGGCGGGTACGTGGAAACGGGAGCTCTCGATCACTTCCCTACAAAGGATCAGATGTTCGAGTCGGGCCGCGACACGCCGGTGGGACGAATGGTGACCGTAGAAGACATCGCGGGCGTCGTCGCTTTCCTATGCACAGACGCGGCGAGCATGATCCGAGGCCAGGTCATCGTCGTGGACGGCGGCGTCACGCTGAAAGCCGAGTAAGCGCGCAGGCCGGCAGCGATATCAACGGTGCTCTGGCCGTTTACGGCCAAGCCCACGCATGCCTCTGTCAGTCGCGATCCTCGGAGCTTCTCGCCACCACGACCTCGATCGCGCTTCCGTCGACATCAGCCGCCAGCGCCGTCCCAGTATCCGAGTGCGATCTGCGCACCAAAGCGAGCGCGACATGCGATCTCGACGCGTCATCCGAGGACGATGACGTCACCACGCCCACGGACTGGCCGTCCGCACTCAACGTCGATCCAGAGGGCAGCGTCGCGTCACCGCTCCAGGTGAGCGAGACTAGATGTCGCTGCACTTTGTCGTATGCATTCAACCGGGCGACGACCTCTTGGCCGATGTAGCACCCCTTGTTGAAGCTGATGTATTCGAGCAGGCCGGCCTCGAGGGGGTTGTGATTCTCGGTGAGCTCAGCGCCGAAGGCCGGCGCCATGTTCTCGATCCGCAGCAACTCCAACGCCTCGGCATTCGCACTCAGGACGCCGTTGGATTCGAGCCGATCGCGGACTTCGGATTCGGCCGAATGATGGACGATGACGTCGAACGCTAGGACGCCGGCGAAGTCCGTTCGGACGATGGTGCAGCCGTCCACAGTGGGGCACGGCGCGCCGTCGAAACGTTGCCAACCCCGTACGTCCAGGCCGAAAACGGCCTCAACGATGTCGCCGGATTTCGGACCGACAACGCTCATCATGGCGGTGTCCGGCGTGATGTCCATTACAGAAACGTCTTCCGTGAACGTGTAGAAGTCCATCCACTCGGCGACCTTGCTCTGGTTTCCCGGTCCGGTCAGCGCCAACAGGCGCCCGTCAAGTTGCACCACCGTGAGGAGATCGATGACTCGGCCCTTGTTGGTGGTGAGCACCGTCCCGATGCCTCGTCCAACGGTGAGACCGCGAAGGTCGTTTGTGGAAAGCCGGTCGAGTAAGTCGATCGTGTCGGCGCCGGATATCGCGAGCCGGCCGATCTCGGATCGATCGACGATGGCGGCGTCTTCAGTCAGCGCTCGACGCTGGTTCGACGCGGCATCGTCGGGGCCAGGGGAAGTTGAGATTGCTTCGGTTGACGCCAAGGCGGCCTCCTGTCAAAAAACACGAAAACAGGGCGCCGTCTGACGCCGCCCCGCGGAGAGGATCAAGTTTGCGGTGAGACTGTCTCGGCTAGACGCTGAACGAGGTGCCGCAACCGCAGGTTGTCTTGGCGTTGGGATTGTTGAAGACAAATCCCTTGCCGTTGAGCCCGCCGGAGTATTCCAGCGTCGTGCCCGCGAGGAAGATGTACGACTTGCGGTCCACGAACAGCTTCACGCCGTGATCCTCGATAATCTTGTCGTTGTCGCCAGGCTCGTGAGCCAGGTCCAAGACGTAGGTTAGCCCCGAGCATCCGCCGCCCTTAACACCCACCCGCAGGTGCGCGTCCGGGTCGCCCGCTTGCTCGGCGAACACTCGGACATGGCCCGCTGCCTCTGGTGAGATGCTGATGGTTAGCGGCTCGGGCATTACTCTTGCCATGACACTCCAACCGTCCTTCGGATTCAGGGGTGTATCGGACATCCGAGGTCTATTCTACAGGATGTGTCGAACTTTGGCATCAAATCTCACATCCACACAACCTGATGATATACGAGACTGGCGCCGGTCGGAGTTTCGTGACGTTCTTTTGTGGCGGGGAAAAGGTGACGATCACCGGGAATGAGTGCCCTGGAGACGACTGATGTGTCCCGTTGAAACCATGTGGCGCCCGGCGACGATCGCATATTCCCCGAGGTCGTCACTCGCCAGACCCGCCCAACGGTTGAACTCGACGACGTTCGCTGGCCGCTACGCCGCGCTCTTCTTACGTCCGGGCTTCATCTTGCCCTTTTTGATTTTGACGTTGAGTGAGAACGCAGGTTGGGTGTCGCGCATGTGGCCGCACTGCAGGCACTCCTCATACTGACCATAGTGATCGGTATGTTCGTGCACGTCGCCTTGGCATCGTGGGCATGCGCGAAATCGTAAGGTCATGGCTGCCTCCATTTTCATCCTGCTATACAGAAATGATTGCCGACTCGATCACCGTCTCGGGCTGTTAGATGCTTTGCCCCGTCCGGAGAATCAGGCCGTTAGTTTACAGGCCGGCGCGGAACTCTCTGGCCCGATAATTGCCGGTCCGGATACGTAAGACGGCGGAGAAACGTTATGATCGCATGTAAGGTATCATTTCAAATAAGGTTTGTCAACTTTGGAATGCTTTTTGTGCATAAAACAAAATACCGCATTAAGGGTGATATCGAGAACTAGTGGTGCCAACGTGCGGGTAACCCAAGAAGAAATTGACTCGTGAACAATGGGTGAAATATACTCGGGCTATACAGTGGCAGCGCCGATTCTGGTGCAGTCGGCGATGATTTGTGGGGAACTGGCTACCCTTGGGTCAGTTAGGCTGACGAATTCATAATCCGAAGCTCTTGCAAGAGATCGCGGACCAATACTTTCCGCCAATCAGGTTCGGTAGTACGGACGACTAGAGCGAGGTTACAATGGCCGAATTCAACGACAAAGTTGCGATAGTTACGGGCGGCGCGCTTGGAATGGGGAGCATCACCGCCTACGAATTCGCGAAGAGCGGCGCTTCGGTTGTCGTTGCCGACATCGATTCCAGCGCCGGAGAACAGAGAGTCGCGCGGATGCGCGACAATGGACTCAGCGCGCTGTTCCTGCAGACTGACGTCAGCGTCGCGGCGGATTGCGAGCGGGCGGTAGCGTCCGCCGTTGCCGAATTCGGCGGCGTGGACGTACTTTTCAACAACGCCGGCATCCAGCCTCCGGACTCGTATCTCAACGTCGAGGACACCTCGGAAGAAACCTGGGACAAGATCACGGGCGTCAACCTCAAAGGTCACTTCCTGATGTCGAAGTACGCGATCCCTGAGATGCGGAAACGGGGAGGCGGTGTGATCATCAACAACGCCAGCGTCCAAGGATTGCAGTCACAGCCCTTGGTGCCAGCCTACGCCGCCAGCAAAGGCGGAGCGCTATCGCTCACGCGCCAGATGGCGCTGGACTACGCGCCGGAAAGAATACGCGTGCTCGCGATCTGTCCCGGAACCATCGATACGGAGATGGTTCGGACGGTTGCGAGTCAAGAAGGCGGCGACATCGATCAGACTCTCGTACGATATGGGGCAGGGCATCCCATCGGCAGGATCGGGCAAGGCGAAGACATTGCCGCGCTCGTATTGTTCCTTGCCAGCGACGCCGCCTCGTTCATGACGGGGAGCCACGTCGTTATTGACGGCGGCTTGATGGCATTGGGAGCTTGGGCCGGCGGCGCGGGCGGCTCCGGCACGGACGGTTGACCCGCCCGTATGAACTTGCGGGCGTTCGGAGAAGTGACGATGGCAATGCTGACTAACGGAAACGATGTCTCAGTGCTCGCGGACGGCTTGGACCACCCGGAAGGAGTCGTGCGGGGCCGAGACGGCTTTGTGTACGCCGGCGGCGAGACGGGACAGATCTACCGGATCGATATCGACCGCGGACGTGCAGACCAAGTCGCTCAGGTCCCAAACGGCTTCATCCTCGGCATGGCGATCGACGCCGACAATAACATCTACGCGTGCGAAACCGGCAGCCACAGCGTCGTCCGCATAACCCAGGGCGGCATCGTTTCGACGTACTCGCGAGGCGCGCCCGATGACCCGTTGTATTTTCCGAACTACCCCGCGTTCGACAGTCAAGGGAACCTGTACGTCTCGGCATCCGGCGACTGGAACGCGGACAACGGCAAAGTGTTCAAGATCAAACCAGGGGGCGACGCCGAAGTCTGGAGCGACAAACTCAAGGAGTTTCCGAACGGTCTCTGCATGGGCCCAGACGAAAACCACTTGTATGTCGCCATGAGCCTCAATCCGCCGAGAATCGTCCGCGTCAGCATCCAGGGCGACGGCAGCGCCGGTGAGATCGAAACCGTGGTCGAACTCCCCAAGACCGTCCCGGATGGGCTCGCGTTCGACATAGACGGGAACCTCTACATATCCTGCTATCGACCCGACAGAATCTACCGGTTGTCGCCGACCGGGAACCTTGAGGTTTTGGCCGAGGACTACGAAGGCACGCTGATCGCCGCTCCAACGAACGTTGCCTTCTGCGGCAGGAACCGAGACGTCCTGGTATCTGCTAATCTCGGCCGCTGGCACCTCACCCGATACGAAGCCGGGGCGCGCGGTATGCGGTTGCATTATCCGCGCGTCGGCTGATTGAGCGATTTGACGCCGCCGCCAGTCGTAGTCGTCGTATTGGGACCGCCGGCGTCCGGCAAGACCACTATCGCGCGAGCGATGGGGCCAGCGCTCGGAATCCCGATGCTTTCCAAGGACGATATCAAAGAAACGCTGTTGGACAGTAGTTGGACAGTATCGGATGGACAGATCGAGAGCCATCGGCGGTGCTGGGCAAAACCGCTATCGACCTGCTATTTGCGTGGACCGAGATCCAGTTCTCCTCGGGCGGTTCGGTGATATGCGAAATGAACTTCCATGCTCGCCTCGACCCCCCGAGGTTCGCCTCACTTGGCTCGCGATTTCCGTGCCGTTTCGTCCAAGTGCATTGTTCGGCTCCGAACAGTTTGCTGATCGAACGTTACCGAGAACGCGCTATGTCACGTGAAATGCATCCGGGCCATTTCGACGGAAGCATCGAGGTGCAGGACTCATTCGCGAACGGCCTCGTTCGAGGCGATTGGGCGCCGTTGAATATGCCAGGTCGGCTTTTTCGGATTGATCCCCTCAAATTGGACTACACGAGGTTCATGACCGATGTTGCTTCGGCGATCTCGGGCAATGGGCAAGACACCGATAGGGCGACGGACAGCTTCGATCCGATTTGACCCGAGCTTCGTTGAGGGTCAGCTTTCTCCGTGTGCACGCCGACCAGGCTCATCAACATCGTTATTCGTCGCTGGCAACCGGCGGCGCCCGGCCCCTGTTTCTCGGGCGGCCCGGAACGGCTATCGAGGCGTGACCAAGATCCGAAAAACGTCCTTGGCGGCCGACACCATTCGCGGGAAACCGGTTTCGATGACCTGATCCAGCTTGATCACATCGGATACCAACGGCAAAGTCTTCATCTGGCCTGACGCGATCAGCTTCACCGCCTCCTCGACGTCGCGCTGTTCGTACGCCAACGATCCGGCCATCCGTACCTCTGTGCCCACGAGACTGTTGAAGTCGAATTGCGGCGTCGAGGTGTAGATCGCCACCAGCACGACCAGGCCGCCTCGACGGACCGCCTCGACAGCCAACTTCGGGGTTTCGGCCGCTCCAGCCGCGTCGATGACGATGTTAGGGCCAATGCCGTCGGTCAACTCGGCCAGCCTGGAGACGGTGTCCTGAGTCGACGAGTCGATCGTCGCGTCCGCGCCTAACTCGGCGGCAAGCTCAAGGCTCATCTGCCGCTTATCGACAGCGTAGACTTCGGCGCCTTGAGCCTTCAGCGCCTGCATCGCCAACAAACCGACGGTTCCAACGCCGATGACCGCGACACGGTCGCCCGCGGCTGCCTCCGAGCGCCTGGCCGCGTGTATGGCGACCGAAGCGGGCTCGACCAAAGCTGCCTCTTTGCTCGACACGTTGTCAGGCAGGACCACCACCTGCTCCGCGGGCCATACGACGTGCTCCGCGAGCCCGCCGTCGATCGCGAACCCGATGGCTGCCATCGACGGGCACTGTGTCGTTTCGCCTTCCCGACACCATCGGCACGTGCGGCAAGTCAACACCCCGTTCAACACGACTCGGTCGCCCACGCTCGGCGCCAAAACCCCTTCGCCGAGCTCAATCACCGTGGCTGCGATCTCGTGTCCCGTTGTCAGAGGCATCTGTCTACCAGTGACTGGATTCGGAGTGTCACCGGAGATGAAAACCGGGCCGTACAAGAATTCTTCGACGTCCGTGGCGCAGATGCCGCAATAGTCGACGGCGAGCTTGACCTGACCGGGTCCCGGCGTCGGCTCCGGAACGGTTTCGAGTCTGAGGTCTTTGTTTCCGTGATAAACGAGAGCCTGCATGTTTCACCTTCTTTGAGACGGGGCGCCTCCGGATCGAGTGTATTTATCGTTCGGTGGGCGTGTCAACCGGCGCAAATCTTGTACTCCGCGACCTCCGTTAAGTCGGGGCCGCGCAGGTGGATATCGGCGACATCCGCGCTTCGAGTGACGTCCTATACTCGGGATGACGCGGGCCTGATCCATGCTGGCCCTGGCAGGTTGGTCTCGGACGCCGAAAACCCTTGCCTAGCAGGGTTGCGTTTTGGGATCAGATTGGCTATATTTGGCGTGCGAATTCGCTCGGCGCGTCAATTCGTGTCGTACAACGTTGTTCCAGGCACGACGGAACCTTAGCGCGCGGGCATCGCCGAGTTGAACGCATGTCGATTCATGCGGTAAGGAGTAAAGCGGCCATGCAAGATTCTG
>MPMA02212835.1_pt1 | contig 16999 bp, 17 predicted proteins | sample 1617361 | NCBI WGS metagenome assembly MPMA02 (sample SAMN05944807, study PRJNA350692) | marine metagenome | biome: marine; feature: ODZ; material: water; isolation source: 180 m water sample filtered on 0.2 um supor filter | place: Pacific Ocean | collected 2012-04-08 | depth 180m m | reverse complement strand
TCATCGGGCGATCGGAGCGACCAACTGTGGATCATCGACAGTGCCGCGGGCTGATCGAGAATCGGCACATCGCCCGGATCGGCATCGCCACCGCCGGCCATCTGGAAGAAGTCGGCGTTGCCCTTGGAGTTCATCAGCACCAGATCCGACTTCAGTCCCTCCATGTCTGCGGCATTCAGCGATGCCACCGTCACATGCTCAAGCAGCGTGACTTGGTAGCCCGCTTTCTGGAGGTCAGCGGCTGCAGACGTCATGGACCAATTCGTCCAAGGCGGCGAGTCCGGGTAGGTATCACACATCCAGACATTGATCCGCGGCAGAAACAGACTGCAATTCGCCATATATGCCGATCGGGCAGCGGAGCCGAAGATCCATCCAGCGACCGCCCATCGCTGCCCACTCGCGGTGCGGCCGAGTACATCGGTCATTGCAACCGGGCCACCTTGGTCCTTGGGGATCGGTACTGGCGCCGCCGTATGTCCCCGAGCCGACATTGCCCGACAGATCGTCAGCGTGTCAATCTGATCGCCGAGCGTCTGCCACGACAAGTTCGTCGCGGTGGCTGCTGCTTCGACCTGCTGCACAAAGGCTGCGGTCTTCTCCGCCGAAAGCACTCCGTTGGGCGTGCCGAATGATCCATCAATCCAAGCGATGTCCTGACCTCGGCCAGCGGAGAGCAGCACCGCCGCAACAGCAGCCGAATCGGAGGGATCCGAGATGATCAGTCCGGACGGCGGGGGGAGTCCCGCGGCCGTCGCCGCCGCCCGCGGCGACCCGGTGCCTCCCCAAGCCGCAGCAGCAGCAGCAACCATTTGCGCAGCAGCGCCTTCGTCCGACCATCCTCCGATAGACGAACGCCGCAGCACCAGCTTTGGCTTGAATCGCCGAATAAACATCGGCGCCAGCACATCGTCTTCAATCAGCACCGGCCACTGCGCTTGCAGCGTCCACTTCGACACCTCATCGCTCAGCGTCTGCGCGTCCGGAACCAGTACCACTTGCCTCGCAACCGGTACGCGGGCTCGGAGCTGCATCGAGGACTCGCCGAGTTGCAAAAACCAAGGCAACTCCCCGGCGGCTGGCTGCACTTGGGCCCCCACGCCGCCCGGCACCGCCAGTACGCCCACCGCCGCAAACCGAATCATGTTCATCCAAACAGCATACCCCCGCCGCGTTCCGGTACGGTTCCGCGAATGATTCCCACCGCCCGCATCATCTCCATCGGCACCCTCGCTCAGAACACCCTCTGGAATGAGCCGCGTGATACCCGTACCGGCCACGCCACGACCACGCTCGTGGAAGGCGACGGCGTCAAGATCATCATCGACCCGGGGCTGCCCCCACAGATTCTCACCGCCAGAATGAGCGAGCGAAGCCCGACGCAGCCGACCGACATCACGCACGTCTTCCTGACCTCGTTCCAAGACGACACCATTCGCGGCCTCGCCGCCTTCCCCAGCGCCATATGGCTGGCCTTCGAAAACGAGATCGAAGCCGCGACCATCACACTGCAGGAACAACTTCAGATTGCCAGCGAACACCCCGAAGACGGCGGCGTTGAACCAATCGAGACACGGCTTCAGATACTCGAACGCATCAATCCAGCACCCGATGCCATCGCGCAGGGCATCGACATCTTCCCCCTCGCCGGCGTCACCCCCGGAACCTGCGGCATTCTGCTTGCCCAACCACGAAAGACCATCCTCATCGCCGGCGACGCCATCGCCACCCGAGAACATCTCGCCGAAGCGCAGGTCCTCCCCACATGCTGGAACCGCGACTTGGCCCAAGATTCATTCGCCGAAGCCATTCAAATCGCCGACATCATCATTCCCGGACGGGACAACCTCCTGCCGGGTGTCTGAAACAGCATTGCGCACCGGAACTCGATCTGACACGATCTCTGTTGCCGCTTCATCATCATCGTGGCTCGCGTTGTCCTGATCCTGATGTTGGATGGCACGCCGCTTTCGATCCAGCCACTTCTTCAGCTGCGATCGGATTGGGCCCCACCCAGAGATAACGGGGTGGCTTCCCTCTCTCAATCGCAATTATCGCGATGAGAGGTTGAGGTAGATACCAAATCGCGGCCCCAAGAATCGCGTAGAACACTACTTGAGACGACACTTGGGCCGGCAAATTGAAGAGTTTCATCAACCACCACAGCAGAACCAGACCGATTTCAACCATCATCACCGTGATGGCCCAGTCGGCAGCAGACCAACGCGTCGTCCGGACCTCCTCGGTTTCAGACGTTCGCTTCCATATCTGATACGGCACGAGCCACCCTACGAAAGGTACGAGTACGCACAGCAGCGACAGATGCAGGCACGCTGCTTTATTCCTTGCTTCCAGTGTGTGTTTATCCACACCTCCCAGCCCTCGCTTGTGGCGGTCACCTCGCCACTTCACCCCTTGATCCCTCATCCGATCCGACGTCCATTCGTCGAGGTCACCCACCTCGCTTAGCGATATCCACTTCTCACCCATCTTCACACGGGCTCCTCGCAGACGATTTGAGTGCTTGATGTACTCCTCTAAGTCTGAGGCAGCGACTCCATCCTGAATCCGACCGTCGGGCCACTGAAAGGTGTATCGCGGTTGCGATTCATCCCGCTCAGGCTGCCGTTCTGATTCCGATGTGGCCACTGGATTCACCCCGTGAGTTAGGTCCACGATTGTATGCAAACGCGTAGACACGCTGCAAACGCATCCCTGTGAAACCGACTGGCCGGCACGACCATACGATTGGACCGACAGATCGCGGCCAGAATCACCCAGATCACAAAAACGCCACCGTGACACCCCAGAACCAATCGACGGTCACATCAGGTCGTTGAGGATGCTGTGGAGGAGTTCTTCGCGGCCCGAGTGCGGGGTTGGCTCACCCGCCTGGCGGGCGTGGTCTTCGAGGGATTCGAGGGTGCAGTCTCCCCCGGCGATGGCGCGGCCGAGATCGGTGTCCCAGCTCTCGTAGCGCTCACGCAACATGGTGCCCACGCGGCCGTCGGCGCGGATGGCGGCGGCAATCCGCAGTCCCCGCGCCAGGGTATCCATGCCAGCGATGTGCGAATGAAAGAGGTCAACCGGCTCGAATGAGCCTCGCCTCCGCTTGGCGTCGAAGTTCAGGCCGCCGGGCGCCAGCCCCCCCATCCGCAGCACGATTCGCATGACCGCCGTTGCTAGGGACAGATCGGTCGGGAAGTGATCGGTATCCCACCCGAGATTCGGGTGGCCCATGTTCGCGTCAATGCTCCCGAGGGCCCCGGCCGCGGCGGCCACCTCAAGTTCGTGTTCCATGGAGTGCCCCGCGAGCGTGGCGTGGTTGGTCTCGATGTTCAGCGCAAAGTCGTCGAGCAGGTGATGCTCGCGCAGGAAGTTCAGGCACGTTGCCGCATCAAAGTCGTATTGATGCGTGGTCGGCTCCCGAGGCTTCGGTTCAAGATAGAACACGCCCTCGAATCCGATGCGGTGCTTGTAGTCCACCGCCATTCGAAGAAAGACCGCCAGGTGATCGAGCTCGCGGGCCATGTCGGTGTTGAGCAGTGTGTCGTAGCCCTCACGGCCGCCCCAGAATACGTATCCCGATCCGCCCAACCGGTGGGTCGCATCGATCGCCCGCCGCACCTGCGCGGCGGCGTGAGCGAACACATCCACGCTCGGTGAGGTCGCCGCGCCGTGCACATAGCGTGGGTGGACAAACAGGCACGCGGTACCCCACAGCAGGCGCTTTCCACTCGACTGCTGCAGCCGCTCGAGCACCAGGCTCATGTGCTTGAGGTTGGCATTCGTATCGTCGATCGTCTCGCCCTCAGGGGCGATGTCCCGGTCATGGAAGCAGTAGTAGTCGATGCCGATCTTCTGAAGGAACTCGAAGAACACCTCGGCGCGGCGCTCCGCGTTTTCCAGTGTGTTCGATCCATCGTCCCATGGGGTCAACGCCGTACCGACCCCGAACGGATCGGTCAGTTCATTCCGCATCGTGTGCCAGTAACTGCTGGCAAAGCGCAGATGTTCACGCATCGGCTTGCCTTCGACCTCGGCGTCCGCGTCGTACCACTTGAACGTCAACGGGTCGCGGGAGTCGGCACCGCCATACGCGATGACCGGGATGTCCTTGAAGTACTCACTCATGTGTCGTCGCCGATCGGAACGGCCGAACCGCCATGGCATCCTACAAGCCATGCCTGATAGGCTGCAAAGACATGGCAAATCAACGGTTTGTGCTCGGCCTCGATATTGGTACCGGCGGCGCTCGTGGCGTGCTCGTCGAGCAGGAATCGGGACGGGTACACGCCGCCGCGGAGGCGGGGTATGAGTTGTCGGCCCCGCGGCCCGGTTGGTCTGAACAGGATCCCGCGGACTGGTGGCTGGCCTGCCTGGATGTCATCGGCCGCCTGATCGCGGATACGGACGCATCCGGTGATGAAGTGGCCTGCGTCGGCCTTTCCGGCCAGATGCACGGGCTCGTACTGCTCGACGCCGCTCAGCAGGTGCTGCGACCGGCCATGCTCTGGAATGATCAGCGAACCATCGAAGAGTGCGCATTCATGCACGAGCGCCTCGGCGAACGGCGGCTCATCGAGATCACCGGGAAACCGGCGCTGACAAGTTTCACCGCGCCGAAGCTGCTCTGGGTACGCAGGAACGAGCCTGACATCTACGCCCGCATCCAACACATCCTGCTGCCCAAGGACGCCATCCGATTGGAATTGACGGGCAGGCACGCGGCGGATGCCTCGGACGCCTCCGGAACCTCGCTGCTCGACATCACCAGCAGGCATTGGTCCGGTGAAATCCTCGATGGCCTTGGTATCAACCCGACCTGGCTTCCCGAGGTCCTCGAGAGCCGGGAGATCGCGGGCGAGATCACCGCGCAGGCCGCCGCATTGACCGGCCTGCGAGCAGGCACACCGGTGGTCGCCGGTGCCGGCGATCAAGCGGCGGCGGGTCTTGCATGTGGCATCGACGACCCGCGTACCGTGTCCATCAATCTCGGCACCTCCGGCGTGGTCTTCGCGGCCTGCGAGGGTGCCCCGACCGACCCAACCGGGGCGATGCACACGTTCTGCCATGCCATCCGGGATACCTGCCATCTCATGGGCTGCATGCTCAGCGCCGGCGGAAGCCTTCGGTGGTATCGCGACACGTTCCAGCCGGACAGACCCTTCGACGAACTGATCGGCAGCGGCCTCGCCGCCCCCGCCGGATGCGATGGGCTGCACTTCTACCCCTACCTGGGTGGCGAGCGGACACCGCACAACGATCCCACGTTGACTGCATCCTTCACCGGCATCACCACGCGGCATCAACGAAACCATTTCGCCCGCGCCGTGCTGGAGGGCATCCTGTACGGGCTCAAGGATGGTCTGGATCTCGTGACCGCCACCGGCCAGCAGGTGCAGCGGATTCGCATGACGGGCGGCGGCGCGCAGAACGCCCTCTGGAGGCAGCTCGCGTGCGAGATCTTCGGGCTGCCGGTTGCCACGGTGCATGTCCCGCACGGAAGCGGCTATGGCGCCGCGCTTCTGGCAATGGTCGGGAGCGGCCGATTCAACTCGGTGACTGCGGCCATGACCGAGCATGTCAAGGAGTCGAGCGTCATCGAGCCTACTGCCCAGTCGCCGCAATACCGCGACCGACACGCGGCCTGGCGACGGGGCTTCCAGAAGGAACCAACCGCCGGCTCTACCATGCCATGACCGATGCCCCACACCGCCAACAATCGCAGAGTGCTCGTGATCGGCTGGGATGCGGCCGACTGGGATGGTCTGGTCGCGCGCGTACCCTCGATCCCGGTGGCGGGACCTCACGCAGTTCCCAGGTGAGTCGCTCGTACACGCCAACCTCAGGATTCCAGAGGTCTACAGTGGCCTTCCGGGTGTCATGCGTCACGCTCTCGAATCAGGTAGGGCGAGGCCAATGGGCCAGTGTGGCGAACAAACGAAGGCGGCGATACCCCACATCGGTTCAAACCACATCGTGCTGAGAGCAGTTCGATGGCCCCCACCAACAAAACACCGGCGGCCACGAGGCCGCCGGTGCGTGCGCCTGGAGATACGGGGCCCCAGGGGCGAGAGAGGAGAGGGACAGGGCTTCCCCGCCGTGAAGCGAACAAGCCCGGTGTGACCCAATAATCCGAGAGGCAGGCCGGATCAGGGTCGATCCAAGGGATGTCACCATCATTGGATTCAAACCGGTGTGATGCAAACGGTTACAAAGAAAAAAACGGCACCGCCCCCGCCTGCGCGGACACCCAACCAACCGCTGGTCACCCCTGTCGTTACGCCGTACGGGGTTGCAAAACGCGTTTTTGCAACCTGATTTCTGGCGGGCAGATGAATGTGGCCGGCGGCCGCTTCGATAGTGCTTCTGGGTGCGATTGGAGTGGGTGTCCGCGTTTGAGGGCTGTTGATCTACAATCGCCGCCATGGCCGACCACATCGCCCTGTATGCCGGTTCGTTTGATCCCCCCACGCTGGGGCATTTGGATGTGATCAGCCGGTCGCGGCGACTCTTTGATCGAATTGTGGTGGGAATCGGTGAGAACCCGGACAAGAAGTCCATGCTCGCGACCGACAAGCGTTTGGGGCTGCTTCAAACCGCAGTGGATGAGATGCTGGCCGAGACGCCGGGGGGAGCGCCCGTTGATGTCGCCGTGTATGGCGGGCTGACGGTGGACTACGCCCGCGAGATCGGCGCATCGGCACTGCTGCGAGGCATTCGAAACGTGACGGATCTCGCTACCGAATGCCAGATGGCGATTGCCAATCGGCAAGTCGCGGATATCGAGAGTGTGTTCGTCATCACCGATGAGCGGTATGGCTTCACATCATCAAGCCTCATTCGGCAGATCGTGGAACTCGGCGGCGACGTCGAGAAACTTGCCGGCATCGTGCCGGCGGCCGTCCTTGATGAACTTCGAAGGTCACAGCAGTAGCCGTGGTCAGCACCCTTCGCTGGATCGTGCTGGCGGCAATCGCCGCTGGACTCATCGCCGCATACCTCGCATCACTGCTACAACTTGATCCCGTGTCGACCATCGTCGGCGGCGCGATTGGTGGTGGCGTTGGTGGCTGGATCGCGAAGAAGCAAACCGAGGCGCGGTCCGACTAGTCTCACGCTCCATCAACAAGAGGAACTCCAATGAACAAAATCTTCATTTTTACCATTCTCGCGGCAGTCATCGCCGCCGTTGTCGCGGTCCTCGTAGCAAGACTGTTCGGCGTGGATGGTGGGGCCGCTGCAATTGGCGGCGGCGTCGGCGGCGGTGTGGCCGGCGCCGTGGCTGGAAGCATGGGATCCAAGAAGAAAGCCAAATGACTCCGAACGTTCAGGCACCGGGCCCTTTCACCAATCCGGAGGCGCCCCAGATCGCCATGAAGTTGTCGCCGAAGACGAAGTTCTCCTCAGGGAACTCCAGTCCGGCCATGTTCTGGTCTATGTGACTGAACATCAGGTTGATGCGGCCGAGAGGCTGCCATGCATCGCCACCCTCACCGGGGTCGTTGGTGCGAGCCTCGATGGTGCCCTTGGTCACGGCTCCAGCCGTATCGATGCGATCGATGGTGGCGGTGTATCGCAGGGTCATCCCCGGCAGCACGTCGTAATCGAACTCTGCCTTGGCAATCTTGGCGAGAATGACCTTCTCTTGAAAGTCGTTGACCGCGCCCACCAAGATGCCTGCCGTTTGCGCCATGCCCTCGATGATGAGTGAACCGGGCATCAGCGGCATCGCTGGTCGATCACCGCTCGGTGGCAGGTGATCGTGCAGGTGCTCCTCGGCAAGGCTGGTGTTCTTGATCGTCACGAGCCGCTCGCCGGGCTCGTGCTCCACAATTCGATCAATCCACATCCAACGCATGAGAGAATCGCCGACGAGGCTAGCCCTCCAGTTTCCGTGACACAAACTCAACGAGCGACTGCACAGTAATGAGATCACCCACTCTCACCACTTCACGATCGGCATCAAAGACGCTGAAGTCGACATGTGGCATACGCTCACGGAGCATGTCCATGCCCGCATCGGTGAACTTACCATCCTGCACCCACTCTGCGTTGTCCATGACGTTCTCCGGGAAGAGCTCGCCTTGATCAATCTTGAAGGGCTTCTCCGTCGTGCCGAAGGTCTTCTCGAGCCGGAACACGATGTCGAGGAAGTCAATCGACTCGGCGTCGAGATCGGCCACCAAACTCGCCCCCGGCGTGATTTCGTCTTCATCGCACCCGAGGGCCTCCTCAAGTACTTCGCTGACCTTCCCGAAAATGTCATCCTTGGTCATGAGCATGTCGTCTCTGACTCCTGCAATTTGGCTGCCGCGGCACCAAGCACGCGTACAGGACGCATGGTAAACCTGCCCGAGATGGCCGTGTCGCCATCGCCGATTCCCCCGCACACCACCCCACTACCGCGGCACGAGAACGCCCCGTGCTCATCCGGCCCGGATGTCGTCACATCCACTTCGAGCGCCTGCCCCGGCCGCACCATGGCTCCATATTTGACGGCTCGGACTTCGCCGAGCACCCATGGACCCTCGTGCGAAGCCTCAAGCATCATCCTCGCCGCCTGGACCATCACTTCAAGCATCAGCACGCCAGGCAGAATCGGAAACCCCGGGAAGTGGTCCGCGAGGTATTCCTCGGCACTGCTCACCTGCTTGCGGGCCACGATTCGGCCCGCCTCGCAGTGCATCACATTGTCGATGAGAGAAAAACGCATGATCTGAGGATCCGCCGGGAAATGATGTGTACTCAGGCCCTTCCGAAGACGCCGCGTATGGTACCCCGGCGGTGCTCGTAGCGGTGGCGATCGGAGCCGCAAACCACTATCCTGCTCGGCTCGACTGGGTCAGCGGAGATGTCGCTGCCCCCCGTTCTGATCCCCACACCCCACAGAAGGACAGGGCTCGCCATGGCCAGTACCGGCACCGTCATCCAAGTCATCGGTTCGACCTTCGACGTGCAGTTCCCCGAGGACTCGCTTCCCGACATCTACAACGCGGTCACATGCGAACTGGAAGTCGATGGCACCGCCATGAAACTCGTGGGTGAAGTCAGCAAGCACCTTGGTGGCGGGCAGGTCCGCTGCGTGGCGCTCGGCAGCACGGACGGCCTTCGTCGCGGTCACCCGTGCACCGATACCGGCGCTTCCGTTGCCGTCCCTGTCGGTGAGGGCGTCCTCGGCCGCGTGTTCAACCTGCTTGGCGATCCGATCGACGAGCGTGGCCCGGTCGACTCGAACCGGACTCGGTCGATTCACCAACCACCGCCGAACCTCGACGAACTCAACCCAAAGACCGAGATCCTCGAGACGGGCATCAAGGTCGTCGACCTGCTCTGCCCCTTCGTCCGCGGCGGCAAGATCGGTCTCTTCGGCGGCGCTGGCGTCGGCAAGACGGTCATCATTCAGGAAATGATCGCTCGCGTAGCGCGTGGCTTCGGTGGCTACAGCGTGTTCTGCGGCGTAGGCGAGCGAACCCGCGAGGGCAATGACCTCTGGCGGGAAATGCAGGAAGCCGAATACACCGACTCCGACGGCAACACTGCGCACGTCATCGACAAGGTGGCGATGGTGTTCGGCCAGATGAATGAACCGCCTGGTGCGCGTCTTCGCGTAGCACTCTCCGGATTGACCATGGCCGAAGACTTCCGTGACAACTCCGGCAAGGAAACACTGGTCTTCGTGGACAACATCTTCCGTTTCACGCAGGCCGGATCCGAGGTGTCCGCCCTCCTTGGCCGGATGCCCTCAGCCGTGGGCTACCAGCCGACGCTCTCGACCGAGATGGGCGAGTTGCAGGAGCGAATCACATCGACCAGCCGCGGCGCGATCACGTCGGTGCAGGCCATTTACGTGCCGGCCGATGACTTGACCGACCCTGCCCCGGCAACGGCGTTCACGCACCTTGATGCGTTCGTCGTGCTCGAACGGAGCATCGCCGAGAAGGGCATCTACCCCGCGGTCGATCCGCTGAACAGTTCGTCGCGAATCCTCGACCCACAGATCCTCGGCGAGCACCACTACCGCGTCGCAAGTGACGTGCAGCAGATTCTGCAGCGATATAAAGACCTCCAAGACATCATCGCCATCCTCGGCGTGGACGAACTGGCAGAAGACGACAAACTCGCCGTTTCCCGCGCTCGCCGCATGGAACGCTTCCTCAGCCAGCCCTGCTACGTGGCCGAGCAGTTCACCGGCTTCCCCGGCATCACGACACCCCTCAAGGACACCATCGACTCCTTCGAGCGACTCGTCGCCGGCGAAGGCGATGATCTGCCTGAGAGTGCCTTCATGTATGTCGGCACGCTCGATGATGCGAAGGAAAAGGCCGAGCAGATGGCCGCCGAGGCTGCCAACTGACCCCCCGAAGGCGATATCCGGCAATCACCGTCGATCAAAGCAGGCGAGCAACCAATTGGCTGCTCGCCTGTTTCATTCGTACGTTTCCCTCGACCTGTCCACACCTTCTCCTCCCGAGCCACAACAAGGCAGCAAGCCGCTACCCTTGCTGAATCCCGAACTTGGAGCCCCTCAGCATGACTCGAACCATCCTCTCAATCACCACAGTCCTCGCCGCCGCGGCCCTGACCGCATGCGATGGGGACTCACAGAAAGCGGCCAAGCCGGCTCCTTCGAAACCCTCGGAAGCCGCCAAAGCCCCGGCCAAACCCAAGATTGAGGCCGCAACACTTCCGGGTGTCCCGGTCAGCGGAGACGGCACCGAACTCGGCAAGAACGTCCTCTTCTGGACCATCACCAAGGGCACCGGCGAAATGTTGCCGATCGAACCGACGATGGCAACCATGAAAGTCAGCGGCTGGTCCATGAATGGATCGCAATTCTTCGGCGACGCCGAAGGCGGCGATGAACTGATCCTGCCAACTGGCGATGACGCTGCATTTTCCGGCTGGGCGGCGGCGATCGGCAACATGAAGGTCGGCGAGACGCGAAAGGTTTGGATCGGCAGCAAAGGCCGTGAGCGGTGGCCACTCGGCGGCGACTCGCCGCAGGACGTGGTCATGGATCTTGAACTCGTCTCGATCGGCGATGAGCCCGTGCTTCCAAATCCGCTGCCCGGTACGCCCATCGCCGACGCGGCGCGGAATGGATCGTCATCCGGCCTTCGCTGGTACGACCTTTCCTCAGGAACCGGCGCTCCACTGGCATCGGGCGACACCGCCACCATTCGCTGTGCTGGATGGCTCGAAGATGGCACACCCTGGCATGCCACAGGAGGATTACCCGTTCGGTATACGCTCGATGCCACAATGTGGCCCGCGCTCACCGAAGGACTCGTCGGAATGAGCCCGGGGGGGAGCCGCAAACTGATCGTGCCACCGACGCTCGGCGCCGGATTCAACCCGCTCGGCAATCTGCCGCCCGGATCGACACTCATTCTGGATGTTGAGTACATCGGCCCCACCGGGGCTACTGCCTCGGCCGATGGCAACTGAGCCTGCACGGCACGAACGATTCGCACCAAGACTCTGGAGATTCCGATGCTTCGCACATTCGCCATCGCGCTGATGAGTTGCTGTTCGCTGGCAACCGCCGCCCTCTCACCAGCCATTCCGCAAACGCCCGAAGAACTGACCAGTCGATTCGACAAGGCCATGGATGCCGCCAACACGCGAGTTGACGCCATCATCGCGGTCCCCGATTCGCAGCGGACATTCGAGAACACCATCCTCGCGATGGATGACATCAATGCCCACTTCGACCGCGACGGCAACCTGCTCGCCTTCATGGGCTACGTGCACCCCGACGCGGCAATGCGGGAAGCAGCGCGCGGCCGCGAAGAGATCTGGACCAACTGGTACATCGATGTCGGCAAGAACGAACATCTCTACCACGCGATCAAGGCCTACGCTGACACGAATCCCTCACTTGAAGGTGAGCGGGCGCGGCTTCTGAAATTCATCCTGCGTGACTACCGCCGCGCCGGAATGGATCTCACGCCAGAGGCGCGGGCGAGGCTTACCGACGTCGAAAAACAGATGAATGAACTCTCCATCGCCTTCGATCAGAACATCCTCGACGATGCGACCACACTCTTCCTGACAGAAGATGAACTTGCAGGAATGCCGGAGGACTACATTGCCGGGCTGACCAGAGCCGGCGACGTGTACGCCCTCGGTATGGACTATCCGACGTCGATTCCACTGCTCAATCACTCGCCGAATGAACAAACACGGCAGAAAATGTGGCTCTCCCGCAGACGACGCGCCAAGCAAAACGTCGAAGTGCTTGAGAAACTCCTGAAACTGCGGGCTGAGCAAGCACGCATTCTTGGATTCGGCCACGCCAGCGACTTTGAAAACGAAATCCGGATGTCCAAAAGCGCCGCTGCCGTCGAAGACTTCTACGCCAAGTTGCGGCCGCTGCTCGCCGAGAAGGCCGAGAAGGATCTCGCCCTGCTCACGCAAGCCAAACGCGACGCAACGGGTGACCCGAATGCGAAGATCCGCCCGTGGGACTTCGGTTACTGGATGGAAAGGGTCCGCGAGCGGGACTATGACGTCGATTCAAATGCCATCAAGGCCTACTTCCCGTTCCACCGTGTGCGTGACGGACTGTTCCGAATCACGCAGGATCTCTACGGCATCGATTACCGTCCGATCGATCCACCCGCCGATGCCCCCGTGTGGCACGATGATGTCGAGTACTTCGAGGTCGTAGACCGCGGTACCGGTGAGGCGATCGGCGAGTTCTACATGGACATGTATCCGCGAGAAGGCAAGTATGGCCACGCGGCGCAGTGGGGAATCGTCCCTCGGAAAGTGTGGACTGATGGAAGCGTCCAAAAACCAGTTGCCGCGTTGGTATGCAACTTCCCAAAGCCGACCGAGGATCGACCGAGCCTGCTCACACATGATCAAGCCAAGACATTCTTCCACGAGTTCGGTCACTGCCTGCACACGTTGCTGAGCGAAACCGACACGACCCGCTTCTGCGGCACGCGTGTCGAGCGAGACTTCGTCGAAGCACCGAGTCAGATGTTCGAGGCATGGGTGTGGAGCCCGGAAACACTTCCGCTGATCAGCGGACACTACGAAACAGACGAACCGCTTCCGACGGATCTGCTTGAGCGGATGATCGCAGCCAAGAGCCTCAGCAAAGGCATGCTCGATCAAGGGCAAGTGTGGCTCGGCTCCATCGATCAGGCGTATCACACCAGTCCAGATGGCGATGTCGATACCACGCAACTCGGCCTGGACATGGTCGAAAAATGCACCCTGCTCGAAGCCGTTCCGAACACCTGGTTCCAAGCCGGCTTCGGGCACCTGACCGGATACCAAGGCGGTTACTACGGCTACCTCTGGTCCAAGGTCTTTGCCGAGGACATGGCCGAACGCTTCAAGGAACTCGGCATGCTCAGCCCCGAAGCCGGTTCCTTCTACCGAGAACGAGTTCTCTCCCGAGGCGGCTCTGCCGACGCGAGCGACATGCTGCAAGACTACCTCGGCCGCGAACCCAAGTTCGATGCCTACATCCGCAGCCTCCAATAGCAACGCCGGTCAGCAGTCGCCCAAGCATTGAACAGCAGGGCTCGTTCGGTATCCCAAACCCGAGTAGTCCACCCTCAGAGCCACTTCCGCCAGCGAAAGATGCCGAGCATCACGGCTGCCACCGTGCCGCACATGAGCAAGAACCACCAAAACGCATTGGGGCTTTCCATTCCCGGCAGCGAATCATTGAAATTCATGCCGAAGACACCGGCGAAGAACGAGAGTGGAATGAAGATGGTCGCAATGATGGTCAGTACCCGCATCACATCGTTCATCTTTTGATTGAGACCCTGCTGGTACACGGCAAGCATGCCGCTTGTCGCCTCACGGTAGATCTCGACCGTATCGGCGAGATAGCGGCTGTGGTCGTGTACGTCGCGCAAATACGTGTATGTTTCCTTGGAGATCATCGGCCACTGGTTGTTGCACAACGTGCCAAGCAGTTCTCGCATCGGCCAGAGTTCCCGTCGCATCACCAGCAGCGCACGCTTGATTTCGTGCACCTCGTCAGCGGCCTCCTCGTCGTTGTCGCTGGTGATCTGCCGATCGAGGGTGTCGAGTCGCTCACCGATGTCCTGAAGGGCGGGGAACACAACATCCACAATCCGGTCAAGTAGGCAATAGAAGAGAAAGTCCGGCCCGCTTTGCCGCAAACGACTGCCTGCGTCTTCAAGCCTCGTCAAGACAGATTGCCACAGATCGGGGTCATACTGGTGGAACGAGATCACCTGATGCTCGCCCACGAACATGCTGACCTGCTGACTGCGAAGATGCCCGTCCTCCTCGTCCACCGCGCGACCCGTGACGAACAGATATGGATGCTGCGAGAACTCGGCGTATTCGTCGACCTTTGGACGCTGCGGAATCTGGATGAGATCCTCAAGCGCCAGCGGATGCAGGTGGTAGCGTTCCGCAATCACTTCAAGCAGGAACGTCGGTGGATCGCCCACCACGTTGATCCACCGCACCACGCCACACTCCGACCGCGACTTTGCAAAGAACGCCCGCACATCCGTGATGTTGCTGCGTTCAATCCCGTCCGGCCCGTAATCAACACATGTCACGATGGCCGGGCTGAGCGACTCTTCCGGAGGCGCAGGCCGGTCGATGTCGGCAGGATCCTCCGGATAGCCGCTCGACTCCTCGTAGGACTCGAGTTGCCCGCCGTGATCCATCGATTCCACGTCGGGTGGACTCGCCGTATCCCCAAGAACCTCCTCAGACTCCAGCGGCGTGTCCTGTTTGGATGAAGTTGGGCCGCCCATGCGTGGGATCGTACTATCCACGGCAATGCCACCCCCGGAAGCGACCCCCGAACCACCCCCGGAAGCGACCCCGGAAGCGACCCCCGGGAAAGAAACGGAGGAAATCTCCGAATCGCCGCCGCAGTCGGTGACGCGAACGCTGGGAATCGCCCTGCTCGGCGCCGCCATCGCCCTGATACTCCTCGCTGCCGTGGGATGGTGGCTCGCCGGACTGACACCGCGGTGGTACCAGCCCACAACCGCCACCGATGCCGCCGCCTCAGAACTCGGCGAGACCGCCGAATACCGACTGGTCGAGGAGTTCCAACGCATCCGCCCACCAGAAGAGATATGGCGGCTGCGTATTCGCGAAGATGCCATCAATGCTTGGCTGACAGCCCGCCTGAAGCAATGGCTCGCAGGGCGAGGTGTCGACTGGCCTGCAGATACCACGCTTCCGCAGATTCACATCACTCCTGCTGGAATTGAGTTGGCCATCAGCACCGGCGATATCGGTCATCGCATCGGCCGCTTCCGCGTTCGTCCCGTGATCGACAACAATCAACTGACACTCGAGTCGCCCACCTTTCGCTTGGGTAGGCTGCCGCTCCCGCTTCCAACTGATTGGATCCGACCAACACTCCATGAATCGCTTGCAGAGAGTGACGACCTTGCCTTCCTCGCCACACTCCTGCAGGGCGACTCCATCGAAGCTGCCATCCCCCTCGTCGATCACCGCCACGTGCAACTTGCCGCCATCACCCTTGAGCCCGGCGCGTGCATCATCCAAGCGTCCACAGCGTTGGATCAAAATTAATCTAATCCAATCACAGGGGCCCCTTCGAAGAAGTAATCTGCGATCTTGTTCTTGCACCGTACCCCAAGTTCTCTGAATCTTCGCATGATCCAGTAACGAAATGGAAGAGGAGTATCCGGACCCATGACCACCCCTAATTCCAAACCCGGCCTGAGGGCCCACTGGCAATACCACTTCGACCGAACCATCGCGGGCGGTACAGGCAAGCTCATGCTGTGGCTTGCCGCGATTTCGGCTGCAGTCATGGCGGTGGTGGCTGTCATTCTTGCTCTTGGTGTCCAACCATTGGATGCAGATCCTGCCGCTCCGTCAACCTACGGCGACTCATTCTGGACCACCTTGGGGGTGGCGCTAGATCCTGGCGCCGTGGAGGACGCAGGGTGGGCGTACCGCATCGTCATGCTCGTGGTGGCCATCATCGGCATTCTGATTGTCAGCACGATCATCGGTGTGCTGACCAGCGGTATTGAGGGCAAATTAGATGACCTTCGTCGCGGCCGCTCGATGGTGCTGGAAGAAGGCCACACGATCATCCTTGGATGGTCGACCAAGATCGCCGCAGCTGTGCAAGAGCTGGCGATTGCCAACGAGAGTTGCCGAAGAGCCGTCGTCACGATCCTTGCCGATCGCGACAAGGTTGAAATGGAGGAGTACCTCGCCGAACGTGTCAGTGACCTTGGGCCGACCGAGATCATCTGCAGGCGGGGCGACCCGTGCGATCTTGCGGACCTGGCTATTGTGCGGCCCGGCCTTGCCAGAAGCGCCATCCTTTTCGCGGGGGAAGGTGACGACGGCGATGCATTAGTCTTAAAACGTACCTTGGCGCTTCAACGATCATCCGAGCAGTCGGGCCGCGGTTGCCCGATTGTCGCAGAGGTGCAAGACCACGAAAACGCTGTGGCGATAGCCCGACTTGGCAATGTGCAGATCGTTGAACCATCCGAACTCGTTACAAGAGTACTACTCCAAGTAGCTCGCGAGCCAGGGCTGAGCCTGGTGTACGAAGAGTTGCTGTCATTCAACGGCTGCGAGCTGTACTTTCACCATGATGACTCCCTAGCTGGCCACAAGTTCGGGGATGCCGCCATGTGCCTACCCCGGGCCACCGCGATTGGCATCGTCACACACAGCGGTAGCAAGCCGATTTTGAACCCACCCAGTGATCACGTACTCGTAGAGGGAGACCGACTCATTGTCGCCGCCACCGATGATGCTGACATCTCCGAGACGCTCAAACAGCCAATGTCATTTGAGGGATCCACACTCCCCACTGCGAAGTATTTTATTTAGGTACCCGAACACTATCTCATCCTCGGCTGGCATCGCTGTGCATCGCTGCTCATGCGCGAACTTGATGGACTGCTTGCGGATGGCTCAACGATCAACGTGGTATTCGATCCAAACTCTAGCGATGGTCCGAGCGAAGATC
>MPMA02023847.1_pt1 | contig 17100 bp, 17 predicted proteins | sample 1617361 | NCBI WGS metagenome assembly MPMA02 (sample SAMN05944807, study PRJNA350692) | marine metagenome | biome: marine; feature: ODZ; material: water; isolation source: 180 m water sample filtered on 0.2 um supor filter | place: Pacific Ocean | collected 2012-04-08 | depth 180m m | reverse complement strand
ACCGTCGATCCCGAGGCGCTCAAGACGCTATCGATGGAACTTACGCTGGAGCAGAACGTCCGCCTCACCTTCCATGCCTGGGCCGTCGAGCCCATCGTCGAGCAGGGCGTCATGCGCGGCGCCATCTTCGAGAGCAAGGAAGGCCGCCGGGCCATCCTGGCCAAGGTGGTGGTCGACACCACGGGCGATGCCGACCTGCTGGCCCGGGCCGGCCTCGAGTTCGAGAACGACATCGACGAGGACAGCATCCACCACTGCATCAACACCGCCTTCCTGCTCGGCGGCGTCGACATGGCGCGCTGGCTGCCCTTCCGTTTCGAGGATGCCGAGGGCTTCAAGGACTTCATGGCGCGCGGCCGCGAGCAGCTCAAATTCTTCGAAAAAGCCTTCGTTTCGTGGCGCAACGACGTGGCGCTTTTCATGGGGCCCCGGCTTTCGGGCTACAGCGCCGTCGACGTCGAGGACCTGAGCGAAGTCGAAATCCAGTCGCGCCGGCTCACCGTCGGCCATCTCGATTTCTATCGCCAAAACGCGCCGGGCTTCGAGAACGCCTTCCTCATGCTGGGCGCGCCGCAGATCGGCGTGCGCCACAGCCGCCGCCTGATCGGCCTGAACCAGGTCAGCCGGGGGCAGTGGGACGAGGGCCGTGTGTGGCCCGACGAGATCGGCGTCTCTACCTCGCTCGCGCCCGAGACGCCCAACATCTCGGTGCCGCTGGGGGCGCTCACGCCGGCCGCTATCGACGGCGTTTTGGCCGCCGGCCGCCACATCGCCTGCGACGCCAGTTCGCACTCCTTCCTGCGCGAGGTGCCGCAGTGCTGGATGACCGGCCACGCCGCCGGCGTGGCAGCGGCGTTGGCGGCGGATGCGGGGATCCTGCCGCGTGAGCTCGATGCCCAGCTCGTGCAGCGCGAGCTGTTGCGCCAGGGCGCCTACCTTTCACCCGAGACCGAGGCGGCATTGGCTGCCCAGGCGGCGGAATAGGGCATTTCATAGACGTTCGACGGGGCCGAATCGTACCCTCGGGATCAGCTTGTTTATGATTGCGGGCGGGGTTATTCCACCGGAAGCCTTGCATCGACTTTGTGAACAACTCCTGCTTCCAACAGCTCTTGCCTATCGGGAATCCATAGCTCCGAATGCGAAGTTGCGAAGACTTTTTTCAAGAAGGCGTTCTTGATATTCTGTAGCTTGAAAAATTCCCTGTCAGTGCTCTGCTCTTCCTCTATATCGACAAACGGCACTTGATAGTCCGCATCAAGCCCATACCGGTGGAATCCCAACCTGCCGTTCGGCCCAAGAGTTCGCTTCACCCCAGCGATGAAAGCAAGGGTGCAGGCGGAAAAGCAGTCTGCGAAAACATAGGAATTCAGGCCATGGTCGCGAATGACCCTGGCAACGCCCCGCCCTGCAAAAGTGTTTCCCCCCGGACTGGCCAAGACGATGCCTTTGACATGGGAGTTTTCCTGTAAAAGCTTCTTCAGAGCTTTGGTGACCCCCAACTCGAAGCTGCCTTTCAAGTATAGGTAGTCTCCCTTTTCCGCAAGGGTCAGTGCGTACTTGGCTGTACGCTCCCGTTCCCACAAGGTGCTCAAGGAATATTTGTCGCGTCTAACGCTGATGTTCTGGACGAATATGAAAACAATTACGATAGCGAAAAGCAAGCCCATGACAATGCCAAAATACACACCCCACACCGCCGAAACAGATCCATAGGAGGATTGATACCTGTCACAAGATCGAATCACTCCAACAAATTGCCATAAAATAATGACGAGATCAGCCACGAAAATCAAAATACTGGATATGATGATTTCTAAGGAAACACCTTCGACAAAACGGGTGAGAAACAATACCTCCACGCCGACGATTGCGGCGCGTAGCAGCACGAAATTTATCCAGAACGAGACAGTCAGGGACTGCTGGCCAAGCCAATGGTTTGGCACATAATCTTTGGCGGCAATTCTCACGATCCTTGGTCTCATCCCGGGCAGTCAAAAAAACCCCACGTCTTCCCCGGCTTCAGGTTCGCGGGGAAAGGGTGACGGGTACATTCGGGAGCCAAGGCAGGTGCCCCATTTTGGCCCCCGGGATCCTATGAATCCGGAACGGCGCGCTCGATGATGGCGTCGAAATCGAGGCCCGCCGGCAGGGCACCGTAGGCGCCGGTCCAGCGCGAGCCCAGGCGTGAGGCGCAAAAGGCGTCGGCCACGGCGGCCGGGGCGTGGCGTACCAACAATGCGGCCTGCAAAGTGATGGCCAATAATTCCGTCACGCCCCGGGCGCGCAGTTCCAGATCCTCGGGCCGGGCAAGCTCATCCGCCAGCGCCGCGGCGGCGGCATCGAGGGCGGCGTTGCCGCCACGGGCCGCCTCGAGCTCGGCCAGGATGGCCGGTACGGCGGCCTCCTCGCGCAGCATGGCGCGCAGCACGTCGAGGCACATGACGTTGCCCGAGCCCTCCCAGATGCTGTTGACCGGCGCCTCGCGGTAGAGCCTGGGCAGGATCGATTCCTCGATGTAGCCGGGACCGCCGTGGCACTCCATGGCCTCGAAGACGTGCCCCGGCGCACGCTTGCAGATCCAGTACTTGCCCACCGCCGTGCCGATTCGCGCCAGCGCCGCGGCGCCTTCGTCGCCGGCGCGTTGGTCCATGGCCCGGGCCAGGCGCAGCGTCAGCACCAGGGCCGCTTCGGCCTCGAGGGCCAGGTCGGCCAGCACGTTCCGCATCAGGGGCTGTTGAAGCAGTTTCTTCTGGAACGCCAGCCTGTGGCTGGTGTGATGCAGCGCCTGGACCAGCCCCTGCCGCATCAGCGCGGCCGACGAGAAGCAGCAGTAGAACCGGGTGCCCTGGACCATGTCGATGATGGTGCGCACGCCCCTGCCCTCCTGGCCCACCATGACGCCCCAGGTGTCCTGGAGCTCCATCTCCGAAGACGCGTTGGAGCGGTTGCCGAGCTTATCCTTGAGGCGCTGCAGGAAGAGGTTGTTGCGCTCGCCGTCGGGCCCCCAGCGCGGCACCAGAAAGCAGGAAAGCCCACCGTCGGCATAGGCCAGCGTGAGGAAGGCGTCCGACATCGGTGCCGAGCAGAAGAACTTGTGGCCGGTGAGGCGGTATTCGGCGCCCTCGCCGGTGGCCGCGCCCAGCGGCCGAGCCCCGGTCGAATTGCTGCGCACATCCGAGCCGCCCTGCTTCTCGGTCATGAACATGCCCATGGTGGCACCGGATTTCTGCTCCACCGGAAAATCGCGGGGGTCGTAGGACGTCGACAACAGCCTGGGGATCCAGTCGTCGCCGACGCCCGGGCTCTGCTTAAGCGGCGGCACCACGGCATAGCTCATGGCCATGGGGCAAAGCACGCCGCCTTCGGCCTGATTGAGCATGTAGGTGAGCGCCGCGTGCCCGACCTGGGCACCGGCCCCCTCGTGGCGCCAGGCGAAGTTCGGCACCTCGTTCTCGATGGCGAGCGCCATCAGGTCGTGATAGGCGGGATGGAACTCGACCTGGTTGATGCGCATGCCATGGCGGTCGAAGGCGCGGATTTCGGGCCCATGGCGGTTGGCTTGGTCGGCTTTCTCGAAGGTCCCGGCGGCGCCGGCGAGCTTGCCGAAGGCGGCCAGCTTCTCCCCCGCCCAGCCGCCGCCCTCGCGCTCCACGCCCTCGCGCAAGGCCCTGTCGTTCCGCCACAGGTCCTGGTCGCCGAGGTGGGGCGGCATGTTGGTGACTTCATGGGTGGGCAGGGTTGCCATCGGTTTGGCCGGGATCATGGCGATCTCCTGGTTCCGGAACTGCCGGCGTCAGTCTACCGCATTATGCAAGACCGCCGCGGCGTAGTATTCGACGCCGCGCTTACCGGCCCCGAAAGCTGTCGCCGAAGCATCGCGCCAGCCCGCCGCCGCCAGGAAGGGCCCGAGCTCTTGGGGCCGGATGCTGAACGTCCAGGGCTCGCCCACGGCTCCCTGCAGCCATAGCATCAACCCGCTCCAAGGCCCGACGTCGGGCCGGCCGTCGGCGCCAGTGGGAATGTAGGTGAAGGCGATGCGGCTTCCCGGACCAGAGCCGGCGGCACATTGGCGAAAGAGTTCCGGCACCGCCTGCGGCGGCAGGTACATCACCAAGCCCTCGGCCACGAAGACGGCAGCGACACTGGAATCCCACCCCGGCAGCTCGGCCAGGACCTCGGAAAGCTGCCGCTCCCCCAGATCCTCGGCGGCGAGCACCAGGTTGGGCCGCCGCCCCAGCGCCTCGATGCCCCTCCTCTTGAGGCGGGCCGTGGCCGGGTGGTCGATCTCATGGAAGCGTACCCCGGGGAACTCGGGCGCAAGCCGCCAGCCCAGCGTGTCGTAACCCGCGCCCAGCACCAGCACCTGGGTGGCGCCAGCGGCGATGCCGTCCCTCACTTGGCGCTCGCAAAAGGCCTTGCGCTGGCCCAGCGATGCGAACATGCCGGGCAGCATCCAGTCGAAGGCGTCGTAGAACGAAGCCATGCGCCGGGTCCGGGCCCAGCGCACGATCCTCTCGCTCACGGCACCGGAGGCGACCAGCAGTTTTTCCGTGGCTTCCACCGCTCCCGCGGGAATCACGGCCGCCATCCGGGGCTTGGCCGAAAGGGTGACGATCGCCATGGCGATCTTGAGCGCGGTCCGGCTGGGTTTCTGTTTGCGCATGTTGGTTCCGCCCCGGCTCGCCCCGCCGGGAGCAAGAGACGAGCTATATGTGGCGGCCGGGACGGCCGCTTTCAAGCGGCCCTGAAAGGTGGCGGAGAGCGGTGATATCAGCCCGACCCTGCCGCCCGGTATTCGCTGAGCGAGCCGGAATGCATGACCCGGCCCATCAGCGGCCGGCCGACGATGTCTTCGGCCAGTCCGGCGGCTGCGATCAGGGCGTCGAGATCGATGCCGGTCTCAACGCCGAGCTCGTGGCAGAGGTGCACCATGTCTTCGGTGCAGATGTTGCCCGCGGCGGCGCGGTTCTTGTGGCGGGCGAAGGGGCAGCCGCCGAGGCCGCCGATGGAGCTGTCGAAATGGCGCACGCCCAGCTCCAGCGCGGCAAAAACGCAAGCCCCGCCGAGCCCCCGGCTGTCGTGCAGATGGAGACCGACTTCCAGTTCCGGATAGGCCTCGCGGACGGCGCCGATGCGTGTCCGAATGCTGTGCGGATCGGCCCAGCCCATGCTGTCGTCGAGGTCGATGCGGGGCAGCGCGCGGCCCTGTTGGCGGCACAATTCGACGGTGTGGCGGACTTCCTCCATGACGTCGGAAAGCGGCACCTCGCCCTCGAAATTGTCGCCGAACGCCGACAATACGTAGACTTGCTCCAAGGCGACCTGGTGGCGGTCGTAAAGTTCGGTCCACTGCTGCAGGCGGGCGCGGGCTTCCTGTTTGCTGCAATTGTTGTTGGCCAGACAGAATCCGTTGGAGGCGTAGAGCACGACGGAACCCAGGTGGTCGACCTGGGGCACCTCGAGGGCTTGTTCGAAACCCCAGGGATTGAGCGCCAGCGCCGTATAGCGGGTACCGGGACGTTTTCTGATGGCGGCGAACAATTCCCGGCTGTCGGCCATGGTCGGCACCAGCTTGGGATTGACGAACGAGGCGGCCTGGATGCGCGAGACGCCGGCCGCGGCGATTGCTTCGATAAGCGCCACCCGCTTCTCGAGGGGATACTGGCGGCTTTCCAATTGAAAGCCTTCGCGGGGGCCGTGTTCGTGAAAAATCACGCTGCCTGGCAGATCCGACATGGGCGAAGGCCTCCCCTACCCCGCCGCTTTCCGCATGGCACGGCTGATGACTTCGTGGCTGGGCGGGTTTGCCAACGGCTTGGCGGGGATCATCGCGGTTTCCTCGATCACGGGGCTGCTCGAGGCAGTCTACCCGAGATTTCCCGGATGGCCGTCATATCGCTGCCCGGCCCGGCCGCCCGTAATCTTGAATCCGGGCGTCGCGAGGCACAGTTATGAAGCGTTCCTGGCTAAATGACGGGAGAAACATCATGGATACCCGGTCTGCGACAGCCTTTTTCAAGTGGTGCACCATCATCAACGTCGCCCTGCTGATCCTATCGATCATCATGATCATCGCGCTCTCGGATTTTGTATACCTTTGGCACGGGCAAATGTTCCACCTCTCGCGCGAGGCCTTCGACGTGGTCCTCTATGCCTTCCTCGGGCTCTACAAGATCGCCATTCTGGTCTTCAATCTGGTTCCCTACGTGGCGCTGCAGATCATCGCGAGATAGCCCCCAGATCCCCCAATCCTGCCGCCTTTTGCCTGGTGCGCAGTTGCTACCGTGGGGTGACAACCATAGGGTAAGATGAGGGTAACGCATTCGACGCCATAGCCATCGGGACGAAGCGATGAATATTTCCGTGCCAAAGGGACAGTTGAAATCGGCAGCTCTGGCCAAGCGATACGGCCCTGATGCCATTCCTGCCGCGGGTCCCTGGAACGAGCATATCGAGCTGCTGCTCTCGCATCGCTCGATCCGGGGCTACAAGTCCGAGGCCTTGCCCGAGGGCACGCTCGAGACCTTGATCGCGGCGGCGCAGTCCGCCGCCACCAGTTCCAACATGCAGACCTGGTCGGTGGTCGCGGTGAAGGATGGTGCCACCAAGGCGGCGATGGCGAAACTCGCCAACAACCAGAAACACATCATGGAGTGCCCGCTATTTCTGGTCTGGCTGGCCGATGTTTCGCGCCACCAGCGGCTCGGCGCCGAAGAAGGAATCGAGCTGGAGGTCATCCCCTACCTGGAGACCTTCCTGGTAGCCGCCATCGATGCCGCGCTGGCGGCCCAGAACGCGGTGGTGGCAGCCGAATCGCTGGGCTTGTCCACCGTCTACATCGGCTCGCTGCGCAACGACCCGATCCAGGTCAAGGAATTGCTGGGCCTGCCCGCCAGCTGCATGAGCATGTTCGGCCTGTGCGTCGGATATGCCACCGCCGATGTCACCAACGAGGTGAAACCCCGCCTGTCGCAGCCGGCTGTTCTCTTTCGGGAGAAATACGGCAATCCGGACGAGCCTCGGCTGCGCGCCGCCTACGACCAAAAGATGGCCGACTTTTCAGGCCGCCACGAGATGGCGCAAAGCACCTGGACCGAGCGTGTGATCGACCGGCTGGGAGCGATTTCAGCAATAAGCGGGCGCGAAAAACTTTCCCAAATTCTGAAGGATATGGGCTTCCCGCTGCGCTAAGGAGGCGCCGGCGGATTACCCCGCCGCCTTCCGCATGGCGCGGCTGATGACCACGTTCTGAATCTCCGTCGTGCCATCGACGATTTGGGCCATCTTGGCCGCCGCCAGGTGGCGGGCCAAAGGGTAGTCATGGCTGTAGCCGGCGGCGCCCATGACCTGCATGCAATCGGCCAGGCGGGCAAGGCAGATGCGGGGGGCGAACTTCTTGGCGTGGGCCGCCGCCAGCGGCGCCCTCGGATCGCCGGCGTCATGCAGCCGCCCGGCCTCGACTGTGAGCAAGCGCGCCGCCCGCCAGTCGGTCTCGGCGTCAGCCAGCATCCACTGCAGGCCCTGGAAGTCGGCCGTGGCCTGGCCGAAGGCGCGGCGCTGCATGGCATACGAGAGCGCCGTGTCGATGCCTGTTCGCAACATGCCGCAGCAGCCGGCGGCCACGATGATGCGGGCGATATCGATGCCAAAAAGCGCCGCCTTGAAGGCCTCGCCCGGCGCCAGAAAAAGATCGGCCTCGCCGATCCGGCAATCCTCGAAGCGGAAGCCACCGACGCCGGCGGCATGGCAGCCCATCATCTCGTAGGTAGGCCCGCGTTTCACACCCCGGGTATCGGCATCGACCAGAAAGCAGGCGATGCCGCGCCAGCCGGCCGCGGGGTCGGTCTGGGCATAGACCGAAAGCACTTCGGCCGTGACGGTATTGGTGATCCAGGCCTTTTCGCCGTTCAGCACCCAGCCCTCGCCGTCACGCTCGGCCCGCGTGGCGATCGCCGCCGCATCGCTGCCGCTGCCGGGTTCGGTGAGCAAAAAGGCGCCGATGCGCCGGGCCGCCAGCATATCGGGCAGAAAGCGCCGGCGCTGTTCGTCGCTGCCGTTACGGGCGATGGAGCCGGCCAGGTTGTTGTGCACCACCAGGCCGAAGGGAAAACCGAAGTCGACCGCCGCCAGTTCCTCGACGACCCGGGCCATGGCGCTTATACCGAGGCCGCTGCCGCCGTCGGCTTCCGGCACCACCAGGCCGCAAAGCCCGGCCTCGGCCGCCGCTTTCGTGGTCTCCAGCGGCACCTCGCGCGTCACCGCCCAGCCCGGCGCCTTGGGCGCTATTTCGTCCCGGGCGAAAAGGCGCGCGCGTTCGACGACGGCGCGTTCGGTCTCGTTCAGATGGGCATCCATGTCCATGTCGCTTCCTCTACTCGACATTTGGTTTTTCATGCAACGGCCGGATGCTTTCGTCCCACCGGGCGCTGGGCCGGTCGGCCTCGATCTCGCTAAGCGGCTCGCAGGCCACCAGGCCTTGCCAACAGCGCCGGGCCAGCCATTGGTACTGGGCCGTGCCGCGGGATTTTCGCGACACGTCGTCTTCGCTGAGTTCGCGCACCACCCGGGCCGGAATGCCGGCCGCCAGGCTGCGGGGCGGGATCTCGTCGTTGCCCTTGACGAAGGCGAGCGCGCCGATGAAGCAGTCGTCGCCGACCTGGGCGCCATCCATGACCACGGCGTTCATACCCACCAGCACGTTGGTCCCGAGCCTGCAGCCGTGCAGCACCACGCCGTGGCCGATATGGCAGTCCTCGCCGACCTGCGTCTCGGCGGCCGGGAAGCTATGCATGACGACGTTGTCCTGGGCGTTGGAACCGCCACCGATGACAATGCGGCCATAATCGCCCCGCAGCGAGACTCCGGGACCGATGTAGCAGTGCGGCCCGACGATGACATCACCGATCAGCACGGCCCGGGGATGCAGGTAGGCCGAGGGATCGACCACCGGGACGATGCCCTCGAAGGCGTAGACGCTGGCCATTATTTCTCTCCGCATGGGGACCGCCTGAAACTAGGGCGGCGGCAAGGGCGGCGCAACCGCTGGCGTTGCCCCCGCCCGGCCCGGCGATTATTGTGAGCAACCCTTGCCCTAGACCACTCTCGGGAAAATCATGGACTTCGAAACCATCCGCTTTGAAAGCAACGACGGCGTTGCCGTCATCACGCTCAACCGGCCCGACAGCCTCAACGCCTTCACCGACGCCATGCACGCCGAGCTGCGCCACGCCATGGACGCCATCGAGGGCGACGCCGATCTCCGTGCCCTGGTCATCACCGGCGCCGGACGGGCCTTTTGTTCGGGTGCCAATCTGGCCGGCGTGGCCGGGAAAATCGCCAAAGGTGCCGAACTAGACGCGGCCGCCGTCCTGGATGACGACTACCACCCATTGATCAAGCGCCTGCGCGCCCTGGAGCTGCCGGTCATCGTCGCCGTCAACGGCATCGCCGCCGGGGCGGGCTGCAATTTCGCCCTGGTCGGCGATATCGTGCTGGCCGCGCGTTCGGCCGAATTCATCCAGGTTTTCGTGCGCATCGGCGTCATTCCCGATGCCGGCGGCACTTACTACCTGCCCCGCCTGATCGGGCCGGCCCGGGCCCGGGCGCTTTGCATGCTGGGCGAGCCCTTGCCGGCCGAGAGGGCCGCCGAATGGGGCCTGATCTGGAAGTGCGTCGACGACGAGGCGCTGATGGACGAGGCCATGGGCCTGGCCCGGCGCCTGGCCAAACAGCCCACCCGGGCCATCGCCATCATGAAACAGGCGCTGGAGGTCTCACTCGACAACGACATGGCGGCACAACTCGACGTCGAGCGCGACAGCCAGGTCGCCGCCTTCGCCACCGAGGATTTCCGCGAAGGCGTGACGGCCTTTATCGAAAAGCGCAAAGCCGTCTTCACGGGGCGCTGAGATGCCGGATACTACCGACACTGCTTTCAAGATCCACACCGCCGGCGGCCTCCTCGGCATCAGCCTCGAAGAGCCCGGCCCGGGCCGGGCCGTGACGCGCATGACGGTGCGCGAGGACATGCTCAATCAGTACCAGTCTCTGCACGGCGGGTTTCTCTTCACCCTGGCCGATTCCGCCTTCGGTTACGCCTGTAATTCGGCGGCGCCGATCTCTGTGGCCATCGAAGCAACCATCGCCTTCCGACAGGCCCCAACGGTCGGCGACCTGCTCACCGCCGTCTGCGAGGAACGCTCGCGCTCGCGCCGCACCGGCGTTTATGATGTCACCGTGAGCAACCAACATGGCGACATCGTGGCGCTCTTTCGCGGCACCTCGTACCGCGCCAAAGTCGTCGACAGCCCGGAGGGACCAACCTCATGACCGAAGCCTTCATCTGCGATGCCGTGCGTACGCCCATCGGACGTTACGGCGGCGGCCTTGCCAAGCTGCGCACCGACGACCTGGCGGCGCTGCCCATCAAGGCTTTGATGGAGCGCAACCCGGACGTGGCCTGGGACCAGGTCGACGATGTACTCATGGGCTGCGCCAACCAGGCCGGCGAGGACAACCGCAACGTGGCCCGCATGGCGGCGCTGCTGGCCGGCCTGCCCACCGAGGTTCCGGGCGCCACCATCAACCGGCTCTGCGGCTCCGGCCTCGATGCCGTGGGCTCGGGTGCGCGCGCCATCAAGACCGGCGAGGCCGAGCTGGTGATCGCGGCCGGCGTCGAGAGCATGAGCCGGGCGCCCTTCGTCATGGCCAAGGCCGAGACGCCCTTTTCACGCCAGGCCGAGATCTACGACACCACCATGGGTTGGCGCTTCGTGAACTCGCTGATGAAGAGCCAGTTCGGCGTCGATTCGATGCCCGAGACGGCCGAGAATGTGGCCCAGGAATTCCAGATCTCCCGGGCCGACCAGGACGCCTTTGCCCAACGCAGCCAACAGCGCGCCGGGGCCGCCCGCGAGGCCGGCCACTTCGCCGCCGAGATCGTGCCGGTGACCATCCCCCAACGCCGCGGTGACGACATCGTCGTCGAGCACGACGAACACCCCCGGCCAGAGACCACGCTGGAAGGTCTGGCCAAGCTGCCGGCGCCGTTTCGCGAAGGCGGCACGGTAACGGCCGGTAATGCCTCGGGCGTCAACGACGGCGCCGCGGCGCTGCTGCTGGCTTCCGAAGCGGCGGTGGAGCGCTACGGCCTGACCGCCCGGGCCCGCGTCGTGGGCATGGCCACGGCCGGCGTCGAGCCCCGCATCATGGGCATGGGGCCGGCCCCGGCCTCACGCAAGCTCTTGGATCGCCTTGGCCTCAAGATCGCCGAGGTCGACGTGATCGAACTCAACGAGGCCTTCGCCGCCCAGGCCCTGGCGGTAACCCGCGACCTGGGTCTCACCGACGACGCCGAAAACGTCAATCCCCAGGGCGGCGCCATAGCGCTGGGACACCCCCTGGGCATGAGCGGCACGCGCCTCGCCACCACGGCGCTCTACCAGCTCGAGCGCAGCGGCGGCCGCCTGGCGCTTTGCACCATGTGCATCGGCGTCGGCCAGGGCATCGCGGCGCTTATCGAACGCCTCGACTAGGGGCCAGCCATGAGAGCAGACAACCGGGCCCCGGAGAAGGGCGAGCTCGATCCCATCGAGATAGCCAGCCGCGACGAAATCTCGGCCTTGCAGCTCGAGCGCCTGAAGTGGACGCTGGGCCACGTCTACGCCAACGTCGGGCACTACAAAACCGCCTTCGACCAGGCCGGCGTGCACCCCGAAGACTTGCACGATCTGGCCGATCTCGCCAAGTTCCCCTTCACCGTCAAGACCGACCTTCGCGACAACTACCCCTTCGACATGTTCGCCGTGCCGCGAGAGCAAGTCGTGCGCATCCATGCTTCCTCCGGTACCACCGGCAATCCCACGGTGGTGGGCTATACCCAGGCCGACCTCGACATGTGGAGCAATCTGATGGCGCGCTCGATCCGCACCGCCGGCGGCCGGCCCGGCGACCTGGTCCATATCGCCTATGGCTATGGCCTGTTTACCGGCGGCCTGGGGGCGCACTATGGCGCCGAGCGCCTGGGCTGCACCGTGGTGCCGGTGTCGGGCGGCCTGAGCGAGCGCCAGATCAAGCTGATCACCGACTTCAAGCCCGCCGTCATCATGGTGACGCCGAGCTACATGCTGGCCTTGGCCGACGAGTTCGAGGCCCAGGGCCTGGACCCGCGGGAATCAAGCATGCGCATCGGCATCTTCGGCGCCGAGCCCTGGACCGAGGCCATGCGCGGCGAGATCGAGGCCCGCGTCGGCCTCGATGCCATCGACATCTTCGGCCTTTCCGAGGTCATGGGCCCCGGCGTTTCCTGCGAATGCATCGAGACCAAGGACGGCCCGCACATCTGGGAGGACCACTTCTACCCCGAGGTCATCGACCCCGAGACAGGCGCCGTGCTGCCCGACGGCGAAGAGGGCGAGCTGGTCTTCACCAGCCTCTCGAAGGAAGCCTTTCCCATCATCCGCTACCGCACCCGCGACCTGACCAGGCTGTTGCCCGGCTCGGCCCGAAGCATGCGCCGCATGGCCAAGGTGACGGGGCGGTCGGACGACATGCTGATCATCCGCGGCGTCAACGTCTTCCCCACCCAGATCGAGGAAATCCTGCTGGCCGACGAGCGCCTATCGCCGCACTACATCCTCGAGGTGCGGCGCGAGGGCCCGCTCGACCAGCTCACCGTGGCGGTCGAGATGAAGCCCGAGCTGGCGGGCGCCGGCGAGGCCGACAAGGCGGCCTGCGCCGGCGACGTGGCTGACCGCATCAAGGGCCTGATCGGGGTCAGCGCAAAGGTCCGCATAGCAGGGCAGAACGAGATCGAACGCTCCATCGGCAAGGCCAAACGGGTTAATGATTTGCGCGATTTGGGCTGAGGGCCGATATCGCACCGGGCCGGGCCACGGCAGCCAGGCCCGGGCGCGTCAGTCCCTGCGCACCAGACCCGTGAGCCCGGCCACGGCCACCGTGGTCAGGACCCAGCCGAGCAGAATGTGCAGCCATAAATAAGCCATCACCGCCCAACCCCAGCCCGTCCCCGCCTTGGGCAGCCAAAAACTCTCCTGGTGCAAATCGACGATCGGCAGGAAGACGTCGAGGGAATAGAGGTGGGGTTGGAAACGCGGGTATTCGGGCGGCAGTTCCGGGTAGCGCGCGTCGAGATAGACCCGTTCCTTGGCCGGCACCATCAAGCCTGCGTACTCCGCCAAGCCGAAAACGGCACTGCCGAGGATGACGATGCCAAGGAAAAACCAAAGCACCTTCCAGGGTTTGTAGCCGTGGCCGATGGTGAGGCCGAGGAAGCGGTGCCAGATCCTGCCTCGCCAGCCCAGGTCGCCACTCCCGATCCAGGCTTCCTGCCGGGCAATCGAAACCTCGCGGGCATCGCGTTCATGCCCCATCTCCCGCAGTATCTTGGCGAGCTGTACGTAAGGCTGCGGCCGGAAATCGCCGGCCGGCTGCCGCTTGAGCCAATCGAGCCTTTTTGCCGCAGCGGTTGGCGCCTTTCCAGCGATGGCCCCGTAGACGAAGCCATCCAGGACAAGGTTTCCGGGCGCCGGCCAACCCGCCTCGTCATCGGCCAGAACGCCTGCCTCGGCATGTGCGAGGTTGATCGTTCCCTCTACCGGTGAGGCAAATTCGCCAAGAAAGAATACGCCACTAATTATTGCCCTCTCAGCGGAGAGGGCATCGCTGCCAGGGTTCGAAAAATGGCCGCCAACGCAAGAGAGGTCGCCGCCGATATCCGCGCCCAAAAGGCGCACTTCGCCCTTGGCGCTGAAGTTGTCACGGAGGAAGACGTCGCCGGCCGTCTTGAGACGATCGGCGGAGAGGGCTTTGCCGTCCGCGTTTTCGAAACTGCCGTTTGAGCAATCCAGGTCGCCGCCGATATCCGCTCCCAAAAGGCGCACTTCGCCCTTGGCGCTGAAGTTGTCACGGAGGAAGACGTCGCCGGCCGTCTTGAGACCATCGGCGGAGAGGGCATTGCCGTCCGCGTTTTCGAAACTGCCGTTTAAGCAATACAGGCTGCCACCGATATCCGCTCCCAAAAAGCGCACTTCGCCCTTGGCGCTGAAGTTGTCACTGAGGAAAACGCTGCCGGCCGTCTTGAGACGATCGGCGGAGAGGGCTTTGCCGTCCGCGTTTTCGAAACTGCCGTTTGAGCAATCCAGGTTGCCGCCGATATCCGCGCCCAAAAGGCGCACTTCGCCCTTGGCGCGAAAACCGTTTCTGAGAAATACGCCGCCCGATGTCTTGAAGCGGTCGGCTCTTATGTTCCGAACGAGACTGCCGGCCAGATTCAAGGACCGCCCCTCGGCGCCGAGCAAGACCATCTCCTGCTCGATGAAGCAGTCTGCGAGTGCCAGGGAACACTCCAATATGGCGTCCTCGAAATCCAGACGGCCGGCGATGCGGGCGCCGCGGACGCGTACACCTTTGGCGTGAACCGGCCACTCGTCATTACTGCCAAGGCAAAGCGCGTAAATGATCCCGGCGCGCAGTCTGCGGTCGTCCCCCCAATCGGCGCCGTTGGCCGGGTCGTCGGCGGTTTCCTCAGCCACTGCGTAGTCGGCTACCTCGCCCTTGGCGGCGGCCTCGATGAGGCGGCGTTCGGGTTCCGTGGGTTCGAGGTCATCCGCCATGAAAGCCCCAACAAAGCGCCCGTGGCGCCTAGAGCAGCGCCCCGGAATAGTTGACGGGGGCGTGGTCGGCGAGGTCGCGGACCACCAGGTTGCCCCAGCGCCAGGCCCACAGGACCGTGTATTCGAGGTGTGCCCGCCACTGCTCGGATTCAATCGCTTCCGGATCGGGGGAGACGTTCAGTCGGCGGTCGCGGTCGATGTAGTGAAGCTCGCCAACGTGGCGGTAGGGCTCGGGCGGTACCCGGCAGACCAGGTCGCAGCAATTGACGAAGCGGCGGATGCGCTGCCCGGCCAGGGCTTGGCCGAAGTCCCTGTCGCCGACCCGGGGCGAGCCGTAGGTGAGAAGGCCGGCACACGGCTGCCGGCTGGCCGCCAGGGTGGCGAGAGCAGCACCCAGGCTGTGCCCGGTGAACAGGATAGGGCCGGCGCCAGCCAGTTGCGGCTCGATTTCGGGCCAGATGCGCTCGAAGGCACCGGCGAAACCCATGTGCACATTGCCCCCCGCCGGCCAGGGTTCCGGCAGAAAGAGGGCATCGTCGATGATGTCGGTGGGATCGTCCGCTTCGGTACCGCGAAAGGCCAGGACGGCGGGGGGGCCATCCCAGGCCATCAGGGCCTGGCTGCCGCCCCGGTCGAAGGTGCAAAACTCGGAATAGCCGATTCCGGCCAGCACACCGCCGACGACGCTTTCGTCCCGGCAATAGGCCAGACGCGACATTTCGGCGCCCAGCGCCGCTTCGTCGTCAGGCCGGCCGTTGGGGAAAAAATCCCTGGCGGCGCCGGGATCGAGAAGGGATTTCCTCGAGGGGTCGTAATCCAATTCAGCCTCCCTTTCATCGGCGCCATGGCGCTCAGCCAAAAAGTTCGCCGAAACCCCTGGAAAACGAACGATAAGGGTTCTTGATGCTTATTATGCCCGTTTAATAAGAAAATTATATATTGATTATCACATCATGACAATATCGCCCCTTGCCCCGATTGCCAAACGCGGCCTCAAATAACGGCATGGCCGGCGGGACGGAAATCTGGCGCACATTGGGGACAACGGAGCTGGGAATCCTGGGTCTCTCGTTGGCCGGGGCGCTCGGCTATCTGGCCTCGGGCGAGAGCTCCTATCGGGGCCGGGCCCTGGTCAAGGGATCGGCGGTCGGGGGGCTGGCGTTGCTGCTGGTCTGGTTGCTGCTGCGGGGGCTGCTGGACGGGTTCGACGGCTGGCTGCTGCTGGCAGCGTTGGTGCTGTCAACGGCAGGCGATGTGTTTCTGGTGGGCGAGAGCGAAGGGAGGTTTCGCGCCGGGTTGGCTTCCTTCCTGCTGGCCCATGTGGCCTACGGCGCCATCTTCGTGGGCCACGTCGAAACGCCCTGGTGGCCGGGGCCGGCGGCCACCGTTGCCGCCCTGGCCGTGGTCGTCGCGGCCGGCGGCGTGCTGGCCTGGCTGTGGCCCACCCTGGGGGGCTTGCGCGGTCCCGTGGCCGCCTATGTGGCGGTCATCGTGGCCATGGCGCTGGCCGCGTTGCTGGCCGATTTCGCCACGCCTTGGGTGGCGCTGGGGGCGCTGGCGTTCGTGGCTTCGGATGCCGTGCTGGCGGCCAATAAATTCCGCGGGCCGCTGCCGGGCGCCGGCCCCTTCGTCTGGACCAGCTATTGTACCGCCCAGGGCCTTTTGGCCTTTGGCGTGGTGGTGGGTTGATGCTGGCGCGTCTGCTCGCCGATCTGGTGCTGGCCGTGCACCTGGGCTTCGTGGTTTTCGTCGTGGCCGGCGGCTTTTTTGTCTGGCGCTGGCCCAAGCTGGCCTGGCTGCACCTGCCGGCCTTTGTCTGGGGCGGCGGCATCGAGCTTCTGGGCTGGATCTGCCCGCTGACGTATCTCGAGAATCATTTGCGCCGCCAGGGTGCGTTGGCGGGGTACGAAACAAGCTTCATCGAGCAATACCTGCTGCCGCTGCTCTATCCCGAGGTTCTGTTAGGCAGCTTTCCCCGCTGGGGATTCGTGGCTATGGGGATTTCTGTTCTTGTTCTAAACGGGCTGATTTATTGGCGCTTGATAAAACGTCACCTGGAGAAACGCCGCCAGACGCAACAACGGAGCCGCGACGGTTATCCTGAACCGCCGCCAACTCCGTAGTCGCAATTTGCCTTATCGGTGTGACGCCGATTACTTGCCGATACGGCTGACGGAAAAACCGCCCTTGACGCCACGGCCCTTGGAACGCGTAACTTTGTAGCCGTGGCGGCCGAGGTTGAAGCTCTTGTCTTTTTCGTAGGGCTTCAAGGCCTTGGCGATCTTCTCGGCCACCGCATCGGGGGCCGGAACCTTGCTGGCCTTGGTCTGGCGCTTCAGCCATTTGGAGAAAGCATCGCCGGCAAGATCGTCGCCGATCGATTTGCGCAGCGCATTGAGCTTGCGGATCTGACCTTTGGTTAGGCCTGTTTCATCAACTGCCATGGGAATCTAACTCGCTTGTT
>MPMA02147794.1_pt1 | contig 17103 bp, 16 predicted proteins | sample 1617361 | NCBI WGS metagenome assembly MPMA02 (sample SAMN05944807, study PRJNA350692) | marine metagenome | biome: marine; feature: ODZ; material: water; isolation source: 180 m water sample filtered on 0.2 um supor filter | place: Pacific Ocean | collected 2012-04-08 | depth 180m m | reverse complement strand
TTTTTCCCATCAACACCGGCAACCCCGTCCTGGTCGCCAAGGCCATGCTCGACCCCGCCTAGTACACAGTCCAAATGACCCCGGATATCGTCATCATCTTCATGGCCAACCCATTGGCGTCCTTCACCGACCAGGGCGTCTTCATGGAGGCCTACAAGAAGTTCAAGTTCGTGGCGGTTATCGATCCCTGGCTCTCCTTGACCGCCGACCTCTTCGCCGACGTGGTGCTCCCGGCATCGACCATGGAGAAGTACGAGGGACCCATCAGCGCGACCGACACCTACACGGACGCCAAGATCTTCCGTCTGCCGGTCATGGAGCCCCTGTGGCAGAGCAGAGGCGACTTCCAAATCTACCTGGACCTATGCGAGAAGGCGGGGCTCCTTTTCGGAGAGGACGGTTACGTGGACCGAGTCAACGCCGCGTTGGGGCTGAAGGACGAACACGCCCTGGACCTGAACACCAAACCCACCCCGCGCGAGGTCTTCGACCGCTGGTCCCGCTCTCAGAACCTGGAAGGGGGTATCGAGTACTTCGAAAAGAACGGCATTTGGCTGAAAGGCCCGATCTCCGCATCGAAGTACTATGGCACGGCTCAGAGCCCGCCCTTTGACGGTATACGCCAACGTCTCTACGGCGAGGCGCTCCTCCGCTACCAGCGAGAGATGCGGGAGAAGGGCGCGAAAAAGATCTATTGGCAAGACTACACAGCCTTTCCCACTTGGCGGCCACTCACGCTGTGGTCTTCCCCAGCCCAGTACGACCTGACGCTCATCAGCTACAAGAAGATCGAATTCAAACAGAGCCGCACGCCCCTTCCGCTGGTGCGGGAGTTGGCGCCCCAGCAGCGCCTGGCCATAAACCCGGCGACGGCAAAAGCCAAAGGCATCAAGGATGGCGACGAGGTACTGCTGGAGTCTCACAACGCCATCACCGATGAAAGGCGCAAGGTCAACGTGATCGTGGAATATACCGAAACAATCCGGCCCGATGTGGTGGGCCTGCCCCACCACTACGGGGACCAGGCCAAACACCCTTGGACCACGGACGAAGGACCAACCCCGAACACCCTGTTCTTCACCGGAGAAGGGTACGTGACCAACACCGCCGACAACACATTCCACGTTCGCGTGCGGGTACAAAAGGCCTAGGAGGTAGCCAGATATGCCCAGTTATGGAATGGTGATCGACCTCGACAAATGCTACGGCTGCAGGGCATGCATGGTGGCCTGTAAAGTGGAGAACAACACGCCCGGCTCCCACTTCTGGATGTACGTGTTTCGCTTGGAGGAGGGAGAGTATCCGAATGCCCAGGTCCGGTTCATGCCCCGCCCCTGCATGCACTGCGACAACGCCCCTTGTGTGAAGGTTTGCCCCGTCGGGGCACGGTACAAGAAGGACAATGGCGTGATAGCCGTCGACTGGAAACGCTGCATCGGCTGCCGCTACTGCGAGGTCGCGTGCCCCTACGGCGTCAACTATTTCAACGCGAAGAGCCCGGAGAAGAACCAGTACCTGGATTGGGACTCCCCGGCCGCGGCCGCCCTGGAAAGGGTTACCAACGGCGTCGTGCCCCCCTATAAGAACCCGGATCTGGATAGGGTATATGGCCCGGAGCAACGGTCCATCGCCGGCGGCGGGCACGTCAAAGGCGTGGTGCAGAAGTGCACCTTCTGCGTCCACCGGCTGGATAAAAACCTCAAGCCGGCCTGTGTGGCCAACTGCCCGTCCTTCGCGCTAAAGTTCGGTGACTTGGACGACCCCAACAGCGACGTTTCCAAGCTCCTGGCCGGGAACTCCTCTTTCCGTCTGCAGGATGAGTTCGGGACCAGACCCAAGGTGCGCTACATAAACGGGGCCGAGCCTGGGATTGGGGCCCGGCAGATCGAAGCGGTGATAGCGAAGGATTAAGCCCCGGACGGCAAGCAGGCTGGATATCGCTACTCAAAAGGAGGGTGCTGAGATGCTAGCACAGTGGAGGTCCCCCGTTTACTTCGGTTGGCTGGGGTTTCTGGGATTAGGTTTGGCCTGGGGGGTCTTTGCTATCCTGTGGATACTAACTCACGATCACTCGGAAGTCTTCAATACGACGGACCTGGTGCCCTGGGGACTCGGGATATCCCTCTACGTTTTCCTGGTCCTCACCTCTACAGGGCTTACCTTCGTCGCATCTCTGTACATGGTCTTCGGCATCGAGACCTACCGGCCTATCGCCAAACGAGCTGTCTTCATCGCCATATTGGCGCTGCTCGCCGGATTTGTGGTAATCGGGAGTGACTTGGGTCAACCCTTCCGGGCCATAAACTTCATGTTCTCCCCCAACCCCACCTCAGCCATGTGGTGGATGTCCCTGCTGTACTCCATATAGCTGGTGGTGTTGGTAGGCAAGTTCTGGACAATACAGACAGGCAGGTCGGATACCCAACTCGGCAAGGTGCTTGGAATAGCCACTCTCATATCGGCCATTGCAGCCCACTCTACCCTGGGAGCGGTGTTTGGCTTCGTTATCGGCCGCCCCGCGCACTTCGGCGCCTTTATGCCGGTGTACTTCCTCCTGACAGCGCTGTTCAGCGGATTCGGCGCCATAATGCTCTTCACCCTGGTCACTCAGGCTGTCTCGAAGCAGGGCATCCGTGACCAAATGCGGGGCATGATGGATCATGTCGCCAAGCACTACGCCCTGGTTATCGCCCTGGTCTCCCTCTTCTTCACGTGGAGGGTGATCGTGACGGTATATCCCGGGTCGGAGGCGGCGGGTTATGCCAGCCTCAGCCACGCCGTCGAGACCTACTATTGGCACATTGAGGTCTGGCTCGGGTTTGTACTCCCCCTCATTCTGCTGGGAGTGCCCGCGTTGCGGAGAAAGACGTGGGCCCTCGTAGCGGCGCCGGTGTCAGCGCTCATCGGGCTCTTCGCCGGACGCATGGACCTGGTGCTGGCGGGGGAGTACGAACCGGTACTCCACGGCCAGTGGTTGCCGGAGTTCGTGAAGTATACCCCGTCCGTGTGGGAATGGTCGTACGTGATACTGGCGCTTTCCATGAGTCTGGTGCTCTACACGGTCGGCGAGAAGGTTTTGGGTCTGGCGGATGAACCCCATGCCTCAACATCAGCACGAGCATAACCCGTAATGAGAACAGTTTCGGAGAAACTATGTCCCTTGGAGAGCCTGACGCGCCTGCGCCAGGCCGCCTACCGGCTCTTCAGCCAGAGCCTGGTCTATCCTGACACCGAGAGGGTGGAGACCATCGGAATCGTGGCCGGGGAGCTGGCCCGCCAGAGTGAACCGTGGGCCGGCTTCGCCTTTTTCCGGGAGTGGGACCTGTTTCTTGACGCCCTGGCGGGCTTGGGTCCGCAGCAGGCCGCCGCCCTCCAGGGCGAGTATGTCTCCAGCTTCCAGGTCAGCCGCCCCAACGTTCCCTGTCCAATCTACGAATCGGTCTACTTGGCGCCGGAGCCCGCCGCTGCGGCCCTGCTGCTGGCCCAACTGGAGATCGAATACGCTCGCGCGGGTCTTGCTGCCTCGTCATCCCCGCGCCAAGCGCCGGACCACGTGGCCGTGGAGCTGGAGTTCATGAGCTTTCTTTGCGCCCGAGAGGCGGAGTTTTGGGAGGCCGAGGACATACGCCAGGCCCGCCAATTCCTGAAAACCGAGCGCAGGTTTCTGAGAGCCCACCTGAACCGTTGGTTTCCGCAATTCGCCTGCGGAGTGAACGCACTGAACCCTGACGGCGTCTTCGCCAGCGCGACCCGGGCCGCCGGGGCGTTCATCGTACACGACGGCGACCTGATCGATGGCCTGCTGCTCCGTTTTGATGCTGTTAGGGAGGCGCCATGAACTCATTGGTTTCTTCCAATGGAAAAGTTGGGCCTGTGGCGGCCCTCGCGATAAAAGATGGCCTTAGGCAGAAGAACCCAACCACGTCCACCGCCGTTCTGCTTTGCCAGGACCTGCGGACGATGGGTAACGGCCTGAACCTTGAAGAGCTTTGCCGCTGGCTTGAACAGGGGAACGAGGATCTTCAGGCCCGGGTGGTAGCGGACCTTTGCCACGCCGCCGAGGAAGTCCGTCGCGCCGGCGAGGCCGGGTTCCAACACGTCGTCCTGGGCCTATGCGCTCTGGACTACTCCGAGGTGGCGCTCCATGCCGAGGCCAGGAAGGCCGGCCTGGACCCGCTGGGCATCGTCCCCGTGAGCCTGGGAGGCCTTTGTTCCCAGGTGAAGGGGGAGGACCGCGGAACCGAAAAGGCCAAGCTTCTGCTGGCCGGCGCCGTCGCGAAGGCACGTGCCTATCCGGGAAGTACGCCCGAGAACGTCAAACCGTGCCTGGCCATGCTGACCCAAAAGGTCAGTCGCCGCGCTTTATTCACCTTGCCGCCTATTGAGTATCAGGTGGTGGCCTCCATCGATGGCCGGCGCTGCACGGCTGGCGAGGGCTGCTCCCTCTGTGTTCAGGCCTGCCCCCGGGACGCAATGGCCAGCACCGGGGAGTTCATTGAGATAAGCCGGTTGGGGTGTGACGGATGCGGCAACTGCCTGGCGGTATGCCCCAAGGACGCCGTTCGCCTTCCGGGGGGTTCTCCCGCCGAAATCGAGGCCCAGATCGGGGTTCTGCTGGCAACGGACTCGATACGATTTGACGACGATCTGACGGAACGCCGGGTCCTGTTCACCTGCCGGAAGAGTATCCCGGCTGTCGAGAAGGCGGGGCCGGGAGGTGTGGGTGCGTCGCCCTATTGGCTCCCCTTGGTGGTGCCCTGCGTTGGAATGGTGCCGGCAAGCTGCATTCTCAGGTGCGTGGCCTCCGGATTGCCGGTGGGCTTGACGGCCTGCGGTGACGCCTGCCCCCCCGGTCAACGGGCGCTCGTCGAGGAGAGGGTGGATTATTGCCACGCGCTGCTTCGGTCGTTTGGCCAGGCGCCTGAGCTGGTAACCCTGGTGAGCCCCGAAGATGAGCCGGAACGGATTGGGTCAATTACCGCACCGCTGGGCTCCGGCGCCGCCCCGGCCGAGGAGTCCATTGAGAGTATGTTCGGCCCGGCGGCGTTGGGCTTGGCCCTTCGCACGCTGAAAGAAAGATACGGGTTACCAACCACCCTCACCCTCGATCATCCCGGTGCTCCGGTCGGAGTCGTGGAGGTCGTTCCGGAGCTGTGCACCCTGTGCGGCGTGTGCGCCGATGCTTGCCCAACGGGAGCCTTGACGACCCAGCGGGACGACGAACGGGTCGAACTCGTTTTCGATGGAAGCCGGTGCGTCGCCTGCGAGAAGTGCCTCCCGGTGTGTCCGGAAAGTGTCGCCGGGGCAATCGGAGTGAAGCGGACGACCGACTTCGCCCGGCTCACCGAAGAGCCGGTAACCCTCTGCCGGGACCGAGAGGCCCGCTGCGTTACCTGCGGCGCTCCGGTAGCCTCTTCGAGCATGCTTCGTAGGTTAGAGGCGATACTGGGGAAGGAAGAAACCGCGCTGGTCTCCCAAATCAGCCGGTATTGCCTGTCATGCAAGGGGAATTGGGCCGGCCAGGGCAACGACGCCTAGCTCTTTGACTCTGGGATAGGTCATACCCCGACACTGGCGTCCTCCCCCCCCGTCATTCCGGCGCAGGCCGGAATCCATAGACGTGGGCTTCTCCACCGACTTCGCCTTTGTGGTGAAAGCGGCGCCTAGATTCCGGCTTTCGCCGGAATGACGGGGATGCGAAGGCCGGCCCGACGAGGGTGAGCACGCGGGCAGTTTTCCGCACCAGCTGAGAAGCCCTCCGGACGGACGGGAGCGAACGCCCGCGTAAGACGTGATTACCCTTTGCAGTCGGTTGGTCTTGACCCTGGGTGCCAGCAACGAGCGCCGGCCCGGGATTGCCGGCGCCAGACAATCACCGAGCCTTGGCCAGAGCCGCGGGCTTGCTCGGTCGGACCCTAAGCCAAAATCACCGGCTGCTTCGCCCCGTCGGGAACAAGCCGACACCGGATACCTGCGCTACCCTATTTCTCGCCGGCGAGCACGCGGCACAACCAGCCTTCCGGCACCGCTTCGCTCCTTACCCGTTCCACGAGTTGAGCAAAATCCGGACCGACGAGGACCTGGTCGGCGGTCGGATACAGGATCATCTCCTCTTTTGTGCCGTGCTCTCCCAGGACCTGAATCACGGCCTCGAGGGCGGCTTCGAGATCCGAAGGAGGGGCGCCGCTCGCGATGAGCCCGTGTACGGCGTTCATGCGCCGGGCAATCTCTCCGTGGTCCTGGAACATCACCTCCACTGGGGCCGCCAAGCCCCGCGTCGCCACCTCGGGGAATAGTATCTCCTCTTCCACGTACATGTGACGGTGCAGGGCCTTCGAGGCCTCCTCGAAGGGTTCCGCATCAACTTGGCCGGCGGCCAGCAGGGCCTGGAACCGCTCGAACCGTTCGTCGATCCAGCGGTGTTCCGGCTCAAGGACCTCGGTGATGGTCTCTGGTTGGGTCATGGATTCCGTCCTCCCTAGATCTGAATCTTCAAGTCTAGCTGGAGAAGTACTTGGCCTCCAGCTCCTGGAATTTGGCGGTGTCTTCACCGTCCACGCCACGGCTGAGGGCGCCGTGAACGAACGGATGGCCGGCGTTGCGGTTCTCGAAGTCATCGACCGCCTGGGCTCCTCTCTCCATGAAGTCCTTGACGAAGTCGTACAGGGCCACGTAGGTAACTCTATGGGTGATACCCGGCACCCAGGCGATGGTGACCCCGATCTCCAGTAGCTCCTCATCGCTGAGGGGCGTGGGCATGTGGCCCTGCATCACCGAAAAGGGGCCGGAGATGGCCTGACGGGCCCGCTTTATCTCCTCGGCGGACCGGGGCGCCGAGAACTGTACCCAGTCCACCTTGCCCTGCTCTTTGTAGGCGGTCATGCGGCGTATCGCGTTATCCAGACCGGCGTCTTCCGACTCTCCGGCGTAGCACTGGGCCATGACGACGAAATCGGGGTCCAGCTCGTTCTTCATATCCACGGCGGCGGCGTAGCGGCCCAGGACGATATCCAGGTCCTCCAGCACGATACCGCCGGAGCCGGTGCCGCGTTTGCGCTCGATGGCCTGGTCGTCGATACGCACGCCCGCCACGCCGGCCCGGATGCACTCCCGGACCATCCGGCGGACGGCCATGATGCCGCCGTGGCCGGTGTCGCCGTCCATGATGATGGGAAAATTGACCGCTCTGGCGATCCAGCCCGCCACCATCAGGCATTCCGACAGGGTCGCCACGCCCACATCGGCCAGCCCCGTATAGGAGCCCACCACGCCGGAGGTGCCGCTGAACCCGGCCTCGGTACCGGCGGCCTCCATGACCCGTCCCAGGGCCACGCTGGGTGGATGCATGACCGTCATGACCTGGCCCTGGCGGTGGATGAGTTGGCGGAGCTGGGTGGTGGCTTTGGTGGTTGACACGGCTGACCTCCGAGTTCTAATTCACTGGTTCGGTTGCGGGTGGCGCCTTGGCTCAAGACCCGGTGAGCACCACCTCGTCGCCCTGCACGTCGAACCGATGGGCGAGCCCTTCCGATGCCCAATCCATGTAGCTTATCGCGTCGTCGAAGCGGGCATCTCCCTGATGTAGCACCTCGGGCCTCAGTTGCTTGTCGATCATGACCGGAAGGAAGGAGACCCGTTTGACCCCCTCGGTCGAGAGTACCGCCCGGGCTATCAAGCTTCGCTTGGCGGCGGCGCCGTAGGGCAGATGCGGGTACTCCGGGTCCAGTTCAATGTTGTAGCGGTCCAGCATGGCCTTGGACGTGCCGGAACTGGACATCATGAAGTTGCTCAGGCTGTAGAAACAGGCCTTCCCCTGGTACACTTCGATGCCCTTCGGCACGTGGGCGTGATGGCCCAAAATAAGGTCTGCCCCGGCCTCGAAAGCGGCATGGGCTACCAACGGCTGGTAGTCCGCGATGACCCGGGGGATGAAGTGGATGCCCCAGTGCAGAGAGATAACCACCACGTGGGCCTGCTGCCGGGCCTTCCGGATGTCCTCCCGCAGCATCTCCAGGTCTTCCGAGCAGGGTACGGTAACCACCCGGGGTGGAGTGCCCGCCTGGTACTCTTGGGCCTCGTAGTAGGTGTGGGCTCGCAGCGGCGCAACCCCGACCTTCTTTGCCTCCGCGGCGTACCCGTCCCGCAGGACGGAGCAGCGGGCCAGGAACGCCACCTTGACCCCGTCCCGTTCCACGATGGCGGGCTGTCTCGCCTCGTCCAGGTTCGCGCCCGCGCCCGCGGTTTGGATACCCAATTCCTGCATCAGCTCGCAGGTGTCCATTAGCGCGTCCTCTCCCCAGTCCATGGAGTGGTTGCTGGCCAGGGAAACCACGTCGAACCCGCAATCGGTGAAGATCGAAGCCATGCTGGGGGCCAGCCGGCTGTGGTGGCCGTTGGAATGTATCTGGAGCGTCCCCCGGTCCGAGTAGAGGCGCTCGCACTGGCCGAAACGGATGTGTGCTTCGGCGAGGGTGGGGCGCACCAACTCCGGGTACTGGCTCATTGGCTCGTGTATCGGCCCCACGTCGCCGGTGCCCATCAAGACGATGCCTTCGGTTTTCGGGTCGGTAGCCATTTTCACTCCTTCGGCCCGCGGCCTGCCGGTGCGGTGCGGTTATGGCTTAGCTTGGGGACAGGAGCCGGATGACTTCCGTCGCATCGGACAATGTTTCGAGCCGGTTCACCAGGTCGATCACCCGGTCCACGTTTGCCGGCGGTACGGGCCGGGCCGAGAAGGATACGCAATCGCGGAACTTGGCTTCGATCTGCTCCTGAGACATGGGGTTTTCGTTGTCTCCGAGGGGAAACTCCTCGGCCTTGGAGAACACCCGGCCGTCCTTCGTCCGGACTTCCACGGTGGGGATTAGGGAGGTCTTACGATCCTCCGGCACCGGCTGGTGGCGCACTCGGCCGGCCATGGCCAGTACGTCGGGGTCGATGCGGCCGTCGGGGGTGTAGGCCCCCAGGGTGACGTTCCCATTGACCATGCCCGCGGCAATGGTGAAAGGAATGCTGTACTTGGCATCGATGCTGGTCTGGGGACACCGCTTGGACTCCAGGGGCTCCGAAAGCAACTGGGTGTGCATGTCCCCTCCCACCAGCACGATCTCCTCCACATCCTCGGGCCGGATGCCGTGGGCTTCGCGGAGACCCAGGAGGGCCCCCACCGGGGATCGGGTGGCGGCGCAGGCGGGCCACGCCTTGAAGCAGTGGTCGTCCAGGGTGGAGAAACGGGTCCCCAGCTCGCCGATCAGGGCGTCGCGGTCGGGTTTGGTGTGCAGGTAGACCTGGTACAGTCCATACCGGCCCTCCAGGCTGTTCCGAGGCCCGGTGATGCCCCGGCCGGCCAACAGCGCGGCGACGATGCCGCCTTGTCCGGTGAAGCCGGCTTGCAGGGCCCGGGCATGGGTGGCGGTGCCCACCGCCATCTCCCGGCTGCCGCTGGCTTGGGTGAACGCAATGCCCAGGGCGTTCAGCATCTGCTCTTCGTTCAGACCCAGCAGGCGGCCCGCGGTGGCGGCGCCGGACTGGAACCCCAGGAGCTGAGTGGCGAACCACCCTTCGGTCATGGTCCACTCCACGTCGGGAATGGCCAGGCTGAGCCGGGTCTGGATGTCGACCCCCGCGGCGATGGCGGCCAGCAGCTCCCGGCCCGAGACGCCGCCCAGCTTTTCGGCTGTGGCGAAGGCCACCGGCACCGTGGTGACGCTGGGATGCCCTCCGCCGCACCGGTCATCGTAGTCGATCATGTGGCCGAGGCTGCCGTTGGAAAAGGCGGCCCAGGGCGCCGGGGCCCGGCCTCCAAAGCTGAGGAGGGTGCTCTCCGGTTTGCCTTCCATCTCTTTGACGAAGCCGGCCACGGCTTGGGCTTCCGGGGCCAGTTGGCCGGCGCCGATGATAACGCCCAGGGTATCCAGCACGCACTGCTTGGTCAGCTCCACCACGGACGGCGGCAGCGCGCCGTAGGCTAGTGTCACCGCGTGGCGGGCCAGGTCGGAAGACGCGTCTCTATGGGTTACCGTCTCGCTGGCGGTCTGCATCATATCGTTTCCTCCTACTCACCTGCGTGGCGGCGGCCCCGCGTTTGGAAGCGAGCAGTGCTGGATGGGGGTTCCGGGCCGGCTTTACTCGCCCAGGGACCGGTGGGCGGCCTCGTTGCCGGCGATGCGCCCGAAGGCAGAGCCCTGGGTCATGCCCGATCCGCCGGCGTACCCGACATAAAATATACCGCCCACCATCTCTCCGCAGGCGTACAGCCCGGGGATCGGCCGGTTCGTGGTGTGCAAGACTTGGGTCTTGGTGTTGATGCGCACTCCCCCGTAGGTGAAAGTGATGCCGCATACGACGGCGCAGCCGTAGAACGGCGGCTCATCAATGGTCTGGGCCCAGTTGGACTTGGGGATATCGAGGCCCAGCGTATGATTGCCGTCCTTCCGCATCGGATTGAAGTCCCCCGGCTGCACCGTGGCGTTGTACTCCTCGATGGTGCGCACCAATCCTTCCGGATCTACCCCCAGCATGTTGGCCAGCTCCGGCAGCGTCTTGGCCCAGCCACCGCTGGCCCGCTGGTAGTCTCCCAGGAGGCTTTCGCACTTCCGGTCGAATATCTGGAAGGCCACGGCCTGGGGCTGGGCCATGATGGCCCGGCCGGTCTTGGCGTAGGTGTAGGTCCGAGAGTCCGAGCCCTCGTCCACGAACCGCTGACCCTGGAGGTTCACCATCACGCTGAAGGGGTAGGCGTAGCGGGCGTAGTCCGAGGAAGGGATGCCGGAGCGCAGGCTGTACTCGGGAAGGGCCAAGTCCTGGGGAGAGGCGTGACAACCGCCCCAGTGGCCGTGGGGCCAGGCCCCGATGTCCATGGCCATGCGCAAGCCGTCGCCGGTGTTGAAGGGTACGCCGCGGACTTTGACCATGTCCCAGCCCGTCCCGAGGTAGCTGCAACGCATGGCCGCGTTGGACTCGAATCCGCCGCAGCCAAGGATCACCGCCTTGGCGTGGAATGTGGTGTACCCCTCCGGGGTTTGGACGCGGACGCCGCTGATCTCACCCGCGGAGTCCGGGAGCAACTCGATAGCCTGGTGGTCGTAGAGTATCTCCACACCCTTGCGGGCGGCCACGTCGAACCAGTGGTCGGAGAGAGTCGCGCCGCCGCCGTTGAGGGCCACCGGCATGCTGGCCGTGGGGTTGGCGTAGCTTGGTACCCAGGTATGCCCCATGGCCGCCATCCACTGCATGGTGGGGAACGCCTGGCTCACCAGCAGCTCCAACAACTCGGGGTCGGAGCGGCCCTCGGTCACCCGCATCACGTCGTCGTAGAAGTCGGCTTGAGAGTAGGGGGTGGACGCATCCCTCATGCCCTTGGCCTCGGCATCGGAAAAGTCCGGCACCAGGGGCGCCAGGTCTTCAACCGAGGCCCAGGGGAACCGGAAATCGCCGGTGAAGTAGGTGTTGCCGCCCCGCAGAGCCTCGGGAGCTTTTTCTAGCACGACCACCTTGGCGCCCGCTTCGGCGGCCGATACCGCCGCGCTCAGGGCGGCGTTTCCGGCGCCGGCTACCACCACTCCGCAGCTGACCTCTTTGTCCATACAAAAAGCTCCTTCCTCGTTTCGAGAACTTTGGTGGAGAACTCTGGATTCGAGTCCGCCGATTACGGCTACGTCTCGGCGATGAAACGGCGGCGGGCGTATTCCAGCATGCCCCCGGCCTCGTAAATCTGCTCTATCAGTGGAGGATACTTGGTCAGCGCAACCTGCGCGCCGGTCCTGGGATTCCGGGCGATGCCATTAGGGTAGTCGATCTCAAGCTCGTCCCCGTTTTCGACGATGCCGGTGATCCCCGGCGCGACGAAGGTTGGGATGGCCTGAGCCACATTGTTGCGGAGCAGCAACCGGGATGTCGACTCGGCGATGATAGCGGCGACGCCGACTTCCCGGAGCACTGTGGCCGGCCGTGAGGAGCCACAGCCGAAGTTCCGCCCCGCCACCACGATGTCCCCTTCCTGGACCTCTTTGGCGAACTCGGGCCGCAGGGCCTCCATGGTGTGCTTCTTCACTTCTTCCATCGAAGGGTACAGATAGAAAGGGTAGATGATGTCGGTTTCGACGGAGTCGCCGAAGGTCCAAGCCCGGCCTCGCATCACTCGGTTGATATTAGAGGTCATGGAACACCTCCTTGGGATTTACGATCTCCCCCGCCACGGCTGCCGCCGTGACTGTCAGCGGGCCGGCCAGGTAGATGTCGGCGTTCAGGCTGCCCTTGCGCCCCTTGAAGTTCCGCGTGGTGGCGGTGATGCAGACTTCGCCTTCGGAAATGAATCCCAGCATCGGCTGGCATATGCTGCATCCGGGGCCCGCGAACTGGCCGCCGGCCTCGACGATGGTCCGAACCAGCCCGGCCTCGAGGCATTGCAGGTAGACCCCCTGGGAAGCCGGTGACACGATGAATCGGACCCCTTTGGCTACCTTGCGCCCCCGCAGCATCCGGGCGGCGATCTCGATGTCCTCGAAGCGGCCGTTGGCGCACGAGCCGATCTGCGCCTGGTTTACTTTGGTCCCGGCCGCCTCCTCCACGGGCGCCACGTTGCCGAACTGGTGGGGCTTGGCCACCACGAAAGGCATCTCGTCCACGTTGAGGACTATCTCCCGCTCGTACTCGGCGTCCGGGTCGGCGACCAGCGGCTCATACGGTTTATCCGTCTTGCGCCGAATGTACTCGTGGGTCCTTTCGTCCGCCGGGAACAGGGCGAATTTGGCCCCCACTTCCACGCCGTGGGTCGAAAGGCACATCCGGCTGTCCATGGTGAGCTGAGGAACCAGGGAGCCGGTGTACTCGATGGACAAACTGCCGGCGAAATCGTCGCCGTACTGGCCCGCCAGACTCAGGATAATATCCTTGGCTATAGGGTAGCTGGGCTGATGCCCCTCCAGGACCACCTTGACGGTCTTGGGCACCTGGAACCAGAGTTCGCCGAAGATTGCCGCATATACTGCTTCGATGCCGGAGATTCCGGTCCCCCCGGCGTTGAGGGCGCCGTAGGCGACGGCGTGGGAGTCGGTGCCGGGGACCAGCTCTCCCGGCCGCACCAGCCCGTAGTCCGGCATCATTTGATGGGCGATGCCCGGCTCGGCGTCGTGGAAGGTCTTGATGCCCAGCCGCTCTACCTGGCGCCGCAATACCTGGTTGCGGTCGGCCAGGGCCTGGGTGGGCGCCGGTTGGTGGTGGTCCACCAGGACAAAGACCCGGTCTTGGTCCCACACCCGGGGCAGGCCCTCGGTGAAGCCGGCCTCGATAGCTTGCTGGGTGGCCCTGAAGAGGCCGTAATGGAACATGAGACCGTCGAGTTTGGCCTCGATGATCTCCCCCGCTTTCACCGGGGAGCCTGCCAGGTTTTTCCGGGAAAAGAGCTTCTCCGCCATTGTCTGGCCCACGATTGGTCCTCCCTTCAAACGAAAAGCTGGCGAAAAGCCGCCACGGGGCCCGGCTAGCTGCGCTGGACCGTGGCCGGAGTGACGGCCCGCCGCCCGGCCACCGCCCAGCCACATATTCGATATTGTCTACGAATGACTAACTCCTGTCAAAGCGGTGAAAAACGGTGCGCGGAAGCTGTCAAAAGCCAGATGGGGATTGGCCCATGGATACCTTGGGCCGGGAAACACTGCAAGCCCCCGGTGAACGCTCCCTTATCTGGTGGCGGGCCGGGTAGAAACCCCGGCCGCCGGGGGCCGCGTGGCACTGTGGCGAGCGTTGGGAAGCCGCGAAGAGGCGGTGGAGGTAAAACCTCCCGGGGGCGGGTCGCCCCGCCCGGCGTCACGGCCCGGTCTCAGCGAAGTAATGGTTGTACTCGTGCTGGCCGACCAGAAGCCGGCCCTCGCTGAAGCGGCTGAGGCTGAAGGGGACGATGTCCACCGTACGGGCGGCTCCTTCGGTTATCAGCTCCGCCATGCAAATGCCGACGGCGGGCGCTGTCTTGAACCCGGTGCCGCTCATTCCCACGGCCAGATACAGCCCTTCCACCCCGGGGGCCCGGTCCAGAATGGCGTGGCCGTCCGGCGTGTTGCCGTCAACCCCGCTCCAGGCCCTTTGCCAGCCGGCGTCGATCATGCCGGGAATGCGGTTGGCCATCCGGGTCCCGGTTCGCACCGTCCAGTCCAGCGGGGGTTCAGTGGTGAAACGGTCCGGGTCCAGGTCCTTGGGGGACTCCCGCCGGTCGACCACGCTGCTGAGGCCGGCAATGGTCAGCTTCCCGGTGTCGGGCCGGAAATAGATTCCCTGGGAGGCGTCGATGCAGGCCAGGTGTGACTCTTCCAGCCCCGCGGGACGCTCCAGAATGCCCGCGGAGAGCAGCATCCCGGTGACGGGCAGCTCCAGGCCGGCGGTCCGCGCCAGGGGAGTGGACCAGGCTCCGGCGGCCAGCACCACGGTGGGCGTCGAGATGAAGCCCGTGGACGTTTCCACCCCCGTTACCCGGCCCCCCTCAGTGCGTATGGCGGTGGCCCGCACGCCAAGCAAGATGGAGACACCCAACTCCCGGGCCCGGCCCGCCAGGCTGGTGGTTGCCGAATAAGGGTCGGCGTATCCGCTATCGGGCTCGTAGGCTGCCGCGCCGATGTCATCGAAGTTCCAGAGGGGGAGCATCTCCTTCAGCTCCGCCGCGGACAGGACGCGGGTGTTGATGCCGGAGACATCGCGCATGATGTCGACGTTCTTCTGCAGCTTCTCCGTCTCCCGGTGGCCCACGGTGAAGATAAACCCCGTCTTGTTAAAACCGCAGCTTCCGCCGATCAACTCATCCCAGTTGTCGAAGACCTCCCAGCTCCGGAGCGCCAGCTGGGAGTCCCAAGGGTTGGTGTAGTGCATCCGGACCAGGGCGGTAGCCACGCCGGTGGCGCCGCTGGCCAGGGCTTCCTTTTCCAGTAACGCGGTGTTCTTGAGGCCTTTGAGGGCCAGGTAATGGGCGATGCTCGCGCCCACGATCCCTCCGCCGATCACCACTGCTTCGGGGTTCTTGTCCATCGGTTGCCTCGTCGCCGGGTTGGCTCCGTATGCTGGTATTGTAGCAAAGTTGGCCCCTTTGCCGATGCTACGCTGGAGAGGCTCAGGACTAAGCCGCGGAGCCACGGGACCGGTGTCTGGGGCGCTACATCCCCTTGTCGTAGCCGGTAGGGCGCCGCCGGGACTCGTTGACATAATCATGTGCCGCCATCGCCGGCAAGGGACCCGGGCTACTTCTCTTCCCAATCGAGTCAACCGGCTCGCGACGCCGCGTTAAAGCCGCCCGTATCCGGGACGAACGCACGGGCTACTTCATAAGTGGCGAATGATGTAGAATATCTGCGTAGTACCATAAGAGGTGCGGTTACGATGGCCCAATGTCCTCATTGCCAAACGGAGTACAACCCGGAACCGGGGCAGGGGTTCTGCGGCGATTGCGGGAAGCCGTTGGATCAGGGCCTCGCAGTGGCCGAACCAGCGTCCGACGACGGGGAGCCGGAAACGCCGGCGCCGGTCTCAGGGGCCGGCCCGGCCTCCAGCGGCCCCGGCAACGTTAAAGTTCAGGGCGTTGGGGAAGGCAACGTGGCGGGCCGCGACGTGATCATCCAGCAGCAGATGCGGTTGATGTACTGCGCGTTCGGTGGCGAACAGGTGTATGAGGACCGCAATTTTCGCTGCCCCAATTGCGGCCTGACGCCACTGTGCGCCCAGCACTACGACCAGGACCTGCGAAAGTGCGCCAAGTGCACCGAAGGGCGGAAGGTCCTTTGCTCCCTATGCCACGACCGGCTGCCCGCGAGCCAGACGTTTACCTGCCAGAAATGCCGGCGAATCGTTGGCGACGACCACCGGGACCCGGACCAGCAACAGAGGTGCTCCGAATGCAGCGCGGAGTGGGCCGGAGTCGTTGAGGCCATCGAGCGTGATGAGGTTGGCGTCTCCATGGATGGCACCGTCCTGGGCCTGGACGATGTCGAACTCAAGGACGGCGTGCTCCGGACCAAGGACGGCAAGCCCGTGGCCACCATCAAGGAAAACACCTGGTATGCCCGGCCGAAACAATGGTACCGGGTGAAGGCGCGGCTGCTGGAGCAAGAGCAGCAGGTAATGCGGCGCTTCTACCCGAGTTTCCAGATGGGCTCCGCCCCCGACGGCGACTGCTTCTGGCAGGGCATTGTAACTACCTGGGCCGGCCACGAGTACGAAGTGCACCTCCGCTATCCCGACTCCTTTCCGTATAGGCCGCCCAAGGTCTACGTGATGAAGCCGAAGATTGAACAGAGCCGTCACATCTACCCCGATGGCCACCTCTGCCTCTTTCATAAGGATGACCGGTCTTGGGGACCGAAGACAACCGCCGCCACGGTGATGTCGTGGGTCTCCCTTTGGCTCCATTGCTACGAGGTGTGGCTCGAAACGGGCCACTGGCCCCGCCCGGAGCACGATGACCTCGTAATCACCACCAGCTACTGATCCTCCGGTGGCCCGGCGCTGGGTCCCCAACACGCTGGAGGCCACGCGCATCGAATTGAGCCGAGTTACTGCGCTACCAGGCGTGATGAAAGCCGACCGATGTTTGTAGTTCTGGACGAAGGGGCGGAACAGAAGCTGTTTCAACTAGCCGGGGCCCGGCCGCCGTCTGACGCCACACCTCTGCTGGAGCTGACCGCAACCCTCGACGCGGAAGAGGAACTCATCGTCGTTCGCGTTCCGGAGGGAGGGCCGGCGTATACATTGTCCGGAACCGGCGAGACCGGCGCGGACCTGCGGTGCTTCGCTTTCCTAGTGGGCCCCGGCCGGGTCCCTATCTATCCCGTTGGCCTCGCCGCTCCGGGAACCAGCCATCTCCTGGTGCTTGCGGTGGCCGGCCCGGAGACGCCGTCCCTGAGAGCGTTTTTCTTCCCCTCCCAATCGGCCCCTCCGGAAGCCTGCGAGACCGAGGTGGTCCGGCTGGAGACTGACGTGTTCAGCCGGCTCAAGGGCGTCTTCGACACTCGACTGTTGGCAACCAGCACAAATGGGACAGTTTGGGACCCGAGAGATCAGAGGTGTGGAAGAGCTTGGGTGAGCTGCCTGAGGGTCCGGTTATGAAGTCTTCGCCTATCGATCGTT
>MPMA02065699.1_pt1 | contig 17119 bp, 15 predicted proteins | sample 1617361 | NCBI WGS metagenome assembly MPMA02 (sample SAMN05944807, study PRJNA350692) | marine metagenome | biome: marine; feature: ODZ; material: water; isolation source: 180 m water sample filtered on 0.2 um supor filter | place: Pacific Ocean | collected 2012-04-08 | depth 180m m | reverse complement strand
TAAGTAAGTTGCATAAATTTACATCCAAGTTGATGTACTTTTTCAATTAAATTAATGTCATCTTCAATTGGAGAACAGTTTTGAAAACCAAAAAATATTGCCGTTTTATTTTGTTTTTTTGCTTTTTCTATATCTTTGTAATTTTTGCCATGAAAAATTAAATCAGAGTTTTCTTTAAAATGTACATTCCATTCATTTACTCTTTTTAATAATTCATCATAGTCTTCATGATAAACTATTGTAGCATGAACAGCATCTAATTTAGCTTCTCTGTTAATCTCAAAAATTTCTCTAGACCAGTTGCAATATTGTAAGTTATCAATTTTATAATTCATTTTTTAAAATGATTAAATTTTTCAGACTAAATGCCTTTGTTGATAAGATTATAAATATCTTCTTTATTATATAATCCTATTTCTCTAGCTAATTCTTTATTATCCTTATAAACAACAATTGTTGTCCAATAATCAATCTTTAATAATCTAGCAATATCTTTATTTTTGGTTTGTTCAAAATTCATAAAAATAACGTTTTGAAAGTCTTTTATTGCTTTTTTGAGTATTGGTTTTTGTTTAGAGCAAGTAGTACAAAATTTGTTCCAAGAATGTACAACTACTACTTTTCCATCATTTTGGGCTGACTTAAATTCTTCAATGCTAAAATTTGATTTATATTCAGCGGCAAAAGAACCTGTGGAAATTAATAATATAAAAAAAACTAATATTTTCTTCATAAATCTAAATAACATATTTTTGTTGTATTTTCACTTACATTGCTAATTTTATTGAAATAGTTTGTTTAATTTGAAATAAGTAAAAAATAGTTCATTTATTAAGTCTTATGCCACCAAAAAAAATACATAAAGTTTCTATTGTAATGGGAAGTCAGTCAGATTTCAAAATAATGAAATTGTGTCAAAAAGTGTTTAAAATTTTAAATGTGAAGTTTGAAACAAAAATTATTTCAGCTCACAGAACACCAGAGAGAATGTATGACTATGCAAAAAAAGCAGAAAAAAATAAAATTTCTGTAATTATAGCTGGAGCAGGAGGTTCTGCTCATTTACCAGGAATGATTGCTTCTCTCACAACTATACCAGTAATTGGAGTTCCTATCGAAAGTAAAAAATTAAAAGGCCTAGATAGTTTGTTATCTATTGCACAAATGCCTAAAGGAATACCTGTTGGCACTGTTGCTATAGGAGAAGATGGAGCAATTAATGCTGCACTATTAGCAACATCTATAATTTCATTAAGTGATCAAAAAATAAAAAAAAATCTAAACAAGTGGCGTGTTAAACAAAGTTCTTCAGTAAAAAAAAAACCAAAATAAATTAAATGTCAAACACTACTATTGGAATAATTGGCGGTGGACAACTGGGAAGCATGTTGTCTTCGGGTGCTAAAAATTTAAATATAAAAACTGTAGTTATTTCAGATGATAAAGATGCGCCTGCACAATTTTTTGCTGATGAATTTATTTTTTGCAAATATGATGATGATTTAAAAATCCAAGAATTTTGCAGTAAAGTTGATTTTGTAACATTTGAATTTGAAAATATTCCTTATTCCACATTATCAAAAATCAATGAAATAAAAAAAATAAATCCCAAACCTTCAATAAATAAAATTCTTCAAAATAGACTTAATGAAAAAGATTTTTTAAATAATAATAATATCAGAACTACTTCATACATTTCGGTTAAAAATGAAAGCGAATTAAAATCTAGTAAAGATTTTATACCTGGTATTCTTAAAACTTGCACCTTAGGTTACGATGGCAAGGGCCAATATAAAATTAATAATGAAAAAGAGTTAGATAATTTAAAAATTAATTTTGAAAACAATTATATTTTAGAAAAATTAGTTAAATTAAAAAAAGAAATTTCAGTAATAATCACAAGATTTGGACCACAAGAATATGAAATTTACGATCCAATAGAAAATGTTCATGAAGATCAGATATTAAAATATTCAAAAATACCAGCAGAAATTAATGAAAATTTATTTAATCAATCAAAAGAATGTGCAATGCATATTGCTGAAGAACTTGGTTATATTGGAAGCATGTGTGTTGAATATTTCATTGATAAGAATGAAAATTTATATGTAAATGAAATTGCCCCAAGAGTTCACAATTCAGGACATCTTACTATAAATGCCTACAATGTTAGCCAATTTGAAAATCATATAAGAGCAATATGCGGACTAAATAAAGTTGAAACAAAAAAATTATATAATGCCAAAATGGTTAATTTAATCGGTGAAGACATATTAGTTTACAGAAACAAAAAGTTTAAAGATAACGAATTTTTCTTTGATTATTTAAAAAACACCATAAAAGAAAATAGAAAAATGGGTCATTTAACAGTAATTGAAAAATAAAATAGTCCCGGTGTCTAAACTTTTAAGTTTTTTATTAATTTTTTTTGTTTATAACAACGCCTTATTAGCTATGAACAATAAACCCTATCATCATCTACCAAATGGAACCTTCAGAAATCCTGAAGGATCTCAAGAAAGAAATATTTCTTTTAACTGGAGCTTTAAAGTTTTTAATGAAGAAAAAAGAAAACTTAAAATGGATATCCCTGCTGACCATGTTGTAAGTAAAAAAGAAGTTTTGGAAAATTTAAAAAAAAATGAAAATAATGATTATATTGCTTGGATAGGCCATGCTACATTTTTGATAAAACTTGGTAATACAACTATTATTACCGATCCAGTTTTTGAAAAAAATATGGGACCATTATACTTTGGTCCAAAGAGATACATAGACCCTGCAATTAATCTTAAAGAACTACCAGAAGTAAACTTATTTTTATTAACACACAATCACTATGATCACTTAAGCACTAGAACTATACAAAAATTTCCTTACAAAAAAGCTAAAGTTTTGGTTCCACTCAAACTTGGAAAATATTTTACAAGAAATGGTTATAGGGACGTTAACGAAATGGATTGGTATGATGAAATAAAAGTAAATGATTTAAAAATTACATTTTTACCTGCAGTTCATTGGTCAAAAAGAAGTTTATGGGATACAAATAAAACATTATGGGGAAACTTTTTAATTGAATACAAAGATAAAAAAATATTTTTTGCTTGTGATACAGGTTATGGAAATATCTATAAAGAACTTGGAAATAAATATGGTCCTATTGATTTAACTTTCATTAATATAGGAGCTTATAATTTTTATCCAATGTCGCCATTAAAAGATAAATCAGCCTATCACGCTAATCCCGAGGAAGCATTGAATATTGGCCAAGATTTAAAAAGTAAAAAAATTTTAGGTATGCATTGGGGAACTGTAGTCTTGTCTCTGGAACCAATACTTGAACCACCAAAGCGTTTTAAAAGTTTTTCAAATCAGTATGGATATCATAGTGATGATGCTGTTATTTTTAAAATTGGACAAATAGAAACACTTGAAAATATATTAAAATGAAATCTATAGAAGGAAATTTTGATAATCCAGAAGTAAATGAATTGTTAAACAAGCATTTCGTTGAACTTAGAGCGGTTTCACCGGCAGGTAGCACTCATGTACTTGATATCGCTGGTTTAAAAGATCAAAGCATAAAATTTTGGAGTTTGTGGGAAAATAATGAACTTGTTGGTTGTGGTGCATTAAAATTTTTAGAAAAAAACCATGGAGAATTTAAATCTATAAGGGTAGCAGACAAGTTTAGAAAAGCAGGAATTGGAGAAAAAATAATTGATCATTTGATTGAAGAAGCTAAAAAATTAGAAATTTCAAAATTAAGCACTGAAACAGGTGCAGGAGAATTTTTTTTGCCGGCTAGAAAATTGTTTTCTAAATTTGGTTTTAAAGAATGTTCTCCATTTGCTCATTACAAGGAAGACCCCAACTCCTGCTACTATACGTTGAATTTATAATTCAAGTTAGGATAAGTTAATTTAATTAAATATATTTGATTGATCTTGTGAAATTAGTTTTTGTCTAGTTTTTTCAAAATTAGTTTCAACCAATTCTTTAAATTCTCGTCTGATTCGAGTTTTAGAACCATTTTGTTCAATTTTACTTGAAACAAATGAAACCGTATTCATTCCAGTTTCTTTTTCTACAACTTTATTTGTAAAAAAAGCTATTCCAGCTTGTGAAACATTTCCAGTAGAGCCTAAAGTAATAGCTGGACCCAACATTGCTGTCGATTGAGCACAACCAGATAAAATTGCAGTGCTAGCAATATAAATTAATATTCTCTTTATCCCCATAATTTTATTTATCCCTATAATTGAACTTTAAATGCAATTTGATCTATATCAATTCTTATAATGTATTTTTATTCAACTCAAGGGAGTAAATAAAAGATACTATCCAAATTGAGTAATTTGCTGTGTTTTTAAAGGTAAACTAGATCGCTTTATATCCAAATTCCAGAGAAGAGTCCGATATGGAATGATAGAACGACTCTCCAAAGCTTCGTAAAGAAAACAATCTTATTTTATTAGGATTATTATTAATCATATCCGCTGTAAATGCTATACCATTATATGTAGAGTTTATTGAATTATTTTTATCAAAAATATTAAAATTAAAAGGACACCCTTTTTTTAAAACTTCTTTAGCATCCTGTCCTTCTATTTCAATTATAGCTCTTGAATGAGATAGGTCAGTTACAGCAAAATCGGTATCTTTAAAAACTTGTAAAATATTTTTAAGCAAGTCTTTTTTTATTGATACTAAAAGCCAATTCTTTGGTCCATTCCATAAAATTCTTGTATCATTATTACAAATTACATTAAGTGGTTCATTTTTTAATTTCAAATTATCAATATCAATATCATAAGTTGAAATTGAAGAATTTTTATATTGAACTATTTGAACAATAAGTAAATTTTTAATTTCTGAAATTTTTAATAAACTTTCTTCATTTTTATTTTCATAATTTCCAAAAAGACCTGTTTTATGAATATGATTTAAAGCTGATACAGATGTCATGATCTAACCCTTTCGCCTTTAGGGTCAACATAGTGTGACGAAACAATTTCAACAGATATAGATTTATTTTTTAATGGAGATAAAGCAAAAAGTTTTTTTCCAATCATATTTTTACCATCTTTAAGTATTGCTAATGAAAAAGGATTATCATATTCAACACTCCAACATGATGCGGATACATAACCTAATTTAGAATTTGGAAGTTTTGCGTTTGCATCATTAACTAAATAAGATCCTTCTGGAATACTAGTTTTTTTGTCTAAAGGAACTACACCTACAACTTTTTGTCTATCTGGAGCAACAAATGCTGCTTTTCCTAAAGATCTCTTTCCAATAAAATCTTTCTTTTTGCTAACCAGTCCTTCTAAAGAGTTGTCATATGGAATTGTTCTTCCATCTAATTCTGAGCCTGCCACATGTCCCATTTCAATTCTTAAAGTTGATAATGCTTCTGTTCCGTATGGTTGAATTTTAAATTCTTTTCCAATTTCTATTATCTTTTCCCACATATAATTTCCATTATCTGACTCTACATTCACTTCGTAAGCAAGTTCACCTGAAAACGAAATTCTATATATTCTTGCATAAACACCAAATAGATGGCTTTCGACATATCCCATAAATGGCAAACCTTCATTTGAAACATCTAAATCTGGAAATAATTTCTGTAATACTTTTCTAGATTTTGGTCCTGCAATAGCTGCTCCTGCCCACTGTTCAGTAGTTGAAACTACATTAACATTAAGTTTTGGCCAAACTAATTGTAAATAATATTCTAGATGAGATAAAACATTTGCTGCTTGAGCAGTAGTGGTTGTCATATGATAATGGTTTTCTGAAATTCTAGTTGTTGTTCCATCATCCATTACAATTCCATCTTCTCTTAACATTACGCCATATCTTGCTTTTCCAACTGGCAATTTAAGCCAAGCATTAGTGTAAACTCTGTTTAATAATTCAGCAGTATCAGGTCCTTTAATATCAATTTTACCTAATGTAGTTACATCGCATACTCCTACATTTTGCCTGACATTTTTGGCCTCTCTTTTTGAACCTTCAAATAAATTTTCATTTCCTTGTTTATAGTATCTTGGACGTAACCAAACACCTGCATCAACAAAAACAGCATTATTTTTTTCATGCCATGAATGCATTGGAGATTTTCTGGTAGGTTTAGAATGTTTTCCAATTTCTCTACCCACAATAGCTCCTATAGAAACCGGAGTGTAAGGAGGTCTAAAAGTAGTATGACCCATTTGTGGCACCACTTTATTTTCAACATCTGATACTAGTTGTAATCCATTAAGATTACCTGTTTTGCCTTGGTCTGTTGCCATTCCTAGTGTGGTATATCTTTTTACATGTTCAATTGATCTATAACCTTCTCGTAAAGCTAATTGAACATCTGATACAGCAACATCATTTTGAAAATCTAAAAATCTTTTATAATTTTTACCTTCAGGTATTGGTACACACCAAAATTTATCATGATTTGTAGATTTTTTTTCCACAACAGTAGGTGCAGAAATTTTATTATCATTATTTGTTATTTTTTTAGATATTTCATTTCCTTTTTCAAATGAAGTTTTTAAAGTTTCTTCTAATGTAAAAATTCCATTTGCAGATCCTAATGTTGTTTCATTTTGTTTTGAATGGCTAGGAATGAAAGCGTCAATCTCTTCATTAAATTTAGTTTTATTTCCTGATTGAGAAGCTAAATGAACTGTTGGCGTCCAAAAACCAGAAACACAAATACAATCACAGCTAATGTTTTCAATTTTACTTAATTCTTTTTTATCATCTGAAATTTTTGCAATATCTGCTGATTTTACTTTTTTGTAACCTTTGGCTGCCACAACGACATATGAAAATTTTATATCTATATTTAAATTTTTTGCCTCATTTATTATTTCAGATTTAGGATTTTTTCTTGTGTCTAAAACAATTGGGCTTATTCCATTTTTTTTAAATTCTATTGCAGTTTCATAACCACTATCATTATTGGTAAACACTATAGGTTTTTTACCAACTAAAACTCCATAAACTTTTAAATACTCTTTAGCTGCAGAAGAAAGCATTACCCCAGGTGTATCGTTGTTTCCAAAAACTAAAGGTCTTTCAATTGATCCTGAAGAAATAAGAACTTCTTTTGCTCTTATGTACCAAAGTCTTTGTTTAGGAGTATATTTGTTTGTTTTTGGTAAATGGTCACTTATTCTTTCTGACATTACAAGCATATTATGATCGTAGTAACCAAAAACTTGCGATCTATTTTTTACAATTACATTAGGCATTGATTTAAGTTCAGATATTATCTTTTCCGCCCATTCTTTGCCGGTTTGATTGCCGATACTAACTTCGCTGGTTAACAAACTTCCTCCAAATCTTGCTTTATCTTCAGCTAAAATTACTCTAGCTCCATTTTGTGCTGCAGCGTAAGCGCTTGCCAATCCAGAAGGTCCTGAGCCAGTAACTAAAAGATCACAATATTCATATTTATGCTCATATCTTTCTTGATCATGATCAGGGGAAACAACACCAAATCCTGCTGTTTTTCTTATAAATGGTTCGTAAACTTTGTACCAAAAACTCTTCGGCCACATAAAAGTTTTATAATAAAAGCCTGCTGGAAAAAATTTGTTTAAAAAATTATTTATTGCACCAATATCAAAATTTACATTTGGCCAACAATTTACACTTTTTGCTTCTAAACCTTCAAACAGTTCTTGTTCTGTGGCTCTTACGTTAGGTATTGATTCATTGCTTCTAGTTAACTGAACCATTGCATAAGGTTCGTCTACACCTGCGCCAAAAAATCCTCTAGGCCTATGGTATTTAAAACTTCTTCCAACTAAACGAACTCCATTTGCAATTAAAGCTGAAGCAAGAGTATCGCCTTCATATCCAGAATAATTTTTTCCATTAAATTTAAAAGAAATTTTTTTATCTCTATTAATTAAACCACCATTATCTAATCTAAAATTTTGAGACATTTTTATATTTCTTCGTTTGCTTTTAATGTTTTAAATATTTCATGAGTTAAAGTATCTCTTTCAACTTTAATCCATTGCCTACATCCTGAAATATGTTGCCATAATTCTAAATGCTTTCCTCTTGGACTTTTTCTTAAATAAACAAAATTATCCCAATCCTGATCTGAAACTTCTTTATTTAATTCCGGTCTCTTAATTGTAGCATCACCACCATATGAAAATTCATTTTGAGATCTTAATCCGCAGTGAGGGCATTTAATATGTAACATTTATGAAATCCAAGTTTTTGTTCCAAGACCTTTTTCATCAAGTAAATGTCCGGTGTTAAATCTATTTAAACTATATCCTGCATTTAATTCATGAGGCCTATCTTGTGCAATTGTGTGAGCAAACGTCCATCCAGATGCTGGAGTTGCTTTAAAACCTCCATAACACCAACCACAATTTAAATAAAGTCCTTCAATATGTGTTTTGTCTATAATAGGTGATCCATCCATAGACATGTCCATTATTCCTCCCCAGGTTCTAAGCATTTTTAATTTACTAAGAAATGGTAGCATTGCAATTCCTTCTGTTAAAACATGTTGAAGAGTTGGTAGGTTTCCTCTTTGGGCATAACTATTGTATCCATCAAGATCTCCTCCCATAACCATTTCACCTTTGTCAGATTGACTGCAATAAAAATGTCCAGCACCAAAAGTAACAACGTGGTCTAATATTGGTTTAATTGGCTCAGACACACACGCCTGCAATAAGTGAGTTTCTATAGGCAGTCTCATATTTAACATTTCAGCAAGAACATTTGTGCTTCCAGCTACACAAAGACCTATTTTTTTTGCTTTAATATTTCCTTTTGATGTTTGAATTCCTTTTATTTTTCCATTATCAACATTAAAACCTGTTACTTCGCAGTGTTGAATTATATCTACACCCATTGAATCTGCTTGTCGTGCATAACCCCAAACAACACCATCATGTCTAGCTGTGCCTGCACTTGGTTGCATCAACCCGCCAAAAATTGGAAACCTTACATTCTCCGAAAAATCAGCCATTGGAATTAATTTTTTTACATCTTCTCTATTTAATAGAACCGCATCAATTCCATTTAATCTCATCGAGTTTCCTCTTCTAGAAAATGTGTTCATTTGAGCATCAGAATGTGCTAAATTAATTATTCCTCTTGGAGAAAACATTACGTTAAAATTTAATTCCTGACTCATATTTCTCCATAGATCCATTCCAAATTCACTAAATAAACCATTTTCATCATGCATATAATTTGATCTTACTATTGTAGTGTTTCTTCCAACATTGCCTCCTCCTATCCATCCTTTTTCAACAATGGCAACATTTGTAATATTGTGTTCTTTAGCCAGATAGTATGCTGTAGCTAGGCCATGGCCTCCACCTCCAATAATTATAACATCATATTCAGATTTAGGATTTGGATTCTTCCATGCGACCTCCCAATCTTTATGTCCTTTAAGGGCATTTTTGATAAGACTAAAAACTGAATATTTTTGCATAATCAAATTTTATAGCAATTAATATAAACAGTTCTTTATTTTTTTTATATATATTTTTTAGAACTTTTAAAAATCCATAAAAGGAGATACTAATCCAACTTCAAAGAAATTTGAATATATTAGGAATAGTCGAAAATGAGCAAAGTCAAATCTGACATAGAAATAGCAAGAGCTGCAAAAATGAAACCCATACAAGAAATTCTTGATGGGATAAACGTTCCAAACAAAGCTGAATTTTATAGTCCTATGGGAAGACATATTGCAAAAATTAAACCTGAATATTTAGAAACTTTAAAAGGTAAAAAAGATGGAAAATTAATTTTAGTTACAGCCATCACTCCCACTCCTGCTGGAGAAGGAAAAACAACAACTTCTGTTGGATTGTGTGATGGTTTAAATAAAATTGGAAAAAAATCAATAGTATGTTTGAGAGAGCCTAGTTTAGGTCCGTCTTTTGGAATGAAAGGTGGTGCAGCTGGTGGGGGATATGCTCAGGTAGTTCCAATGGAACAAATTAACTTACATTTTACAGGAGACTTTCATGCAATTACATCAGCGCATAATCTCTTATCAGCTTTAATTGATAACCATATTTATTGGGGAAATAAATTAAATATTGATGTTAGAAGAATTGTTTGGAAAAGAGTAATGGATATGAATGATCGTTCATTAAGATCTATAAATGTAAGCTTAGGTGGTATAGCAAATGGTTATCCTAGAGAAGACGGTTTTGATATTACAGTAGCTTCAGAGATAATGGCAATCTTCTGTTTATCAAACGATCTAAAAGATTTAGAAAATAGAATTGGAAATATCACAATTGGATATACAAGAGATAGAGAACCAATTTATGCAAAAGACTTGAAGGCACAAGGGCCAATGACAGTTCTATTAAAAGAAGCAATTAGACCTAACATAACTCAAACACTAGAAAATAACCCTGCAATTATACATGGGGGTCCCTTTGCAAACATTGCTCATGGTTGCAACTCTGTTATTGCTACTAAAGCTGGATTAAAGTTATCTGATTATGTTGTAACAGAAGCAGGATTTGGAGCTGATCTAGGTGCTGAAAAATTTTTAGATATAAAATGTAGAAAATCAGGATTAAAACCTGATTGTGTTGTGGTTGTTGCCACAATCAGAGCATTAAAAATGCATGGCGGAATTTCAAAAGAAGATCTTAAAAAAGAAAATGTAAATGCTCTAAAAAAAGGTTTAATAAATCTAGAAAGACATGTTAATAACATTAAAAAATTTAACTTACCCGTTGTAGTAGCGGTAAATCATTTTATTACTGACACTGACAAAGAAGTAAATGCTTTAATAGATTTTTGTAAAAAGTTTGGTGTTAAAACATCTTTATGTACCCATTGGTCAAATGGTGGAGAAGGAACTAAAGACCTTGCAAAAAATGTTACTGAAATATGTGATAATAATAAAAATAAATTTAAATTCTTATATGAAAACAAAGCACGTTTGTTTAAAAAGATAGAAACTATTGCTCAAGAAATTTATCATGCTAGCGAAGTAGTTGCTGATACAAAAATAAGAGATCAATTAAAAGATTTTGAATCAAAAGGATATGGAAATCTTCCAATATGTATTGCTAAAACACAGTACAGTTTCTCTACAGATCCTAATTTAAAGGGCGCTCCTACAGGCCACGTGCTTCCAATAAGAGAAGTTAGACTTTCTTCAGGAGCTGAATTCGTTGTTGTTATATGTGGTGCGATAATGACTATGCCTGGTCTTCCTAGAGTTCCTTCTGCTGACTTTATTAAGCTCGATTCTAATGGAGAAATTGAAGGATTATTTTAGTTAAGCAACTTTTAAATAATTTAACCAGTTTCTTAATTCTAACATCCTAGAATCTTTTTCTGAAATTTTAATTTCTTTTTCAATAAATTTAATATGATTTTGAATTTCTTCTTCATCTTTAAAACATTTTCTATCATTTATTAGTTTATCTTTTCTAAAGTTAATTAATGTAATCATTTTATGATAAGTAATTTCGGGATGATATTGTAACCCCCATATATCACTTATTCCAGATTTAAAGTGAACACTTTGTATTTTGTTAATTTTGTTTGATGCCAAGTTAATAGCTCCCTCCGGAAGAGTGGCTACTTCATCAAAATTAAAAGCTGGTGAGTTAAATTTTTTATTTTTTGATATATATAATGGATGATTTTCTCCATTTTCATTAATTTCAATATCATTTGCAATTCCTATATGCGCACCATTTGAAGATTTTTTTACTGTTCCTCCTGCAGCAGTAACGGCAACTTGCATTCCCCAGCATATTGCTAATACTTTTTTAATGTTCTTAAAGCATTCTTTCATAAAAGAAATCTGTCTACGAATTTCAATACAATCATCGTAGATATTTAAACTACTTCCACCCCAAATTAATCCATCGTATTTTTTAATATTTGGCAATATTTTATCAAAACTTTTCTCTGCACATGGGTTAAAAACATCAATATTTAGATCTTTTGAATAATATTCAAGACTATTTTTTAAACTTTCAGCATGAGTTTGGATTCCATAATTGCGAAAGTTATCATTTTCTTTTTGTATATTTCCCTCAACAACTAATAAGTTTATATTTTTCATTAAAATAATTTTCCTGAAATGCTATGTTCGTATAAAATTTTCATATCGTCAACTGTCATTTTTTTTGGATTTGTTGCTGTGGAAGGATCTTCCAATGCCATTTTTGATAATTTATCTATATCTATTTTATTTGTTTCTACAACATCAGAAAGTTTGTGAGGAATATCTAGCTCCTTTCTTAAATCTAATATCCAATTTAAAAAGCCTTCAAAACTTTTATCTAAATTTAGATAATCACAGATAGAAACAATCCTATTGCTAATTATACTTTTATTAAAAGTTAAAACATATGGCATAAATATTGCATTTGATAAACCATGGTGAACATTAAATTGAGCATTAACAGGATGGCTAAGTGAATGTATTGCACCAAGTCCTTTTTGAAAAGCAGTGGATCCCATACTTGCTGCTGCTAATAAGTCTGCTCTTGCATTTAAGTCTTTTCCATTTTTTACAGCTATTAAAAGAGATTTTTTTATTAATCTCATTCCTTCTAGCGCTATTCCATCAGCCATTGGATGAAAACCTGGTGCACAAAAAGCTTCTAAATTATGCGCTAACGCATCCATTCCTGTTGCTGCTGTAAATCTTGGTGAAAGATCAACTGTCAAAACTGGATCTAAAATTACAATTGAAGGTAAAATTTTTGGATGAAAAATTATTTTTTTTATACCATTTGCCTTATCAATTATTGCTGATGCTCGCCCGGTTTCAGATCCAGTTCCTGCTGTGGTTGGAACTGCAATTATAGGAGCAATATTATTTTCATCTGCTCTTTTCCAATAATCTCCTATATCTTCAAAATCCCATATAGGTCTTGATTGGCCTGACATAAATGCAATTGCTTTTCCTACATCAAGTCCACTCCCTCCTCCAAAAGCTATAACTCCATCGCATTTATTTTTTTTAAATTCCGAAACTCCTTCTTCAACATTTTCTCCAAAAGGGTTTCCTGAAAAGTTAGAAAAAACACTCAGGTTGTTAAAATTTTTTTTAACTTCTAAAATTACATCTTTTGTCATAGGTAAATTTACAAGATCTTTATCTGTTACAAAAAATGGATTATTAATTTCTAAATTTTTGCATGCTTGAGATAAATCTTTAATTCTATTATCTCCTACCCACATTTTAGTTGGATAGTTCCAGTTTGAGTTCATGTTACCAGCTAATTTCTAGTTTTTTATTTTTAATAATTGATTCAATTAAGCTAACCATTAAAGGGATTTTTTTAGTATCAATTTTCTTTAATATATATGGAGCAATAATAGAGGCCAGTTGCGCTCCTTCTATTGTATCATTTGGCATAAATTTTTTTTTTGCTTTATTATAAGTAAATCCTTTTCCCAAATATTCTCCTATCTTACTATTTCTTCCTCCTAAAGCACTTACATATAAATCTCCCAGCCCTGCTAACCCATAAACTGTTTCCTCTTTGCCTTTAAAAAATTTAGTTAAATAAATCATTTCTGTGATCGACTTTCTAAATAATGAAGAAGAAGTATTTAAACCTTCGCCCGACCCTATTATCATAGAATATATATTTTTAATTGCAGAGCACACTTCTACTCCTTTAACATCTGTAGAATATTCCATTTTATAAAAGTTTGTTGAAATTAATTTGCCTATTGATTTAGCGATTTTAATATTCTTATTTGCAATTACTACACTTGTTTTTATTTTTTTTGCTAACTCTCTAGCTAAACAAGGTCCTTTAAGTACGGATATATTTCCTTTCTTAATAACTTTTTTTAATTGTTCAGACATTGTTAATATCTGTTGTCCTTTTTTTTCATAATGAAGACCTTTGGTAAGTATTAAAATTGGGCTTTTGTTTTTCACTTCCAATAATTTTGCACCGACAGAAGCTATTCCTATGGAGCTTACAGCAATAACTAAAAGATCCCACTTTTTTTTAAAAAGTTCTTTTGAATAATTTTTAATAATTAAATTTTTAGGTAAATTTAACTTTAAACTTGGGTGATATTTTTTTTTTGATAATATTTTTTTAACAAGTGAGTGATTGTAAGGTTCGCATAAAGTTACTTTATGTTTGTTATCTATACAGGGAACAGTAAATGCTGCTCCCATAGCACCAGCGCCTAATACTAATATATTTTTCATAATTATATGAGAGTTTTTCTAATTGCTTGTTCCCATCCTTTCAATAGCTTAGTACGGTTTGATTTGCTTATTTTTGGAGAAAATTTTTGATCTACTTTCCAATTTTTTGATATATCGGATAAAGATTTGTAAACACCTATTTTTAAGCCAGCCATAAAAGCTGCTCCTAAAGCAGTTGTTTCATGCACTTTAGGTCTTATAACTTTTGTATCAATTACATTAGATAAAAACTGGGAAAACCAATTATTCTTAACCATGCCTCCATCAACTTTTACTATTTTGTGTTTAACTCCATCTCTTTTCATGGCATTAAATAAATCGTAAGATTGATAGGCAACAGACTCCAAAGTAGCTCTCACAATTTCTTTTCTACTAGTATCTCTTGTTAGTCCGCATATTAGACCTCTTGCATTTGGTCTCCAATAGGGAGCTCCTAATCCAGTAAAAGCAGGAACAATATAAATTCCATTATTACTTTTTAAAGACTTAACTATTTTTTCAGTTTCTGTAGCTTTAGTTATAATTTTCATTTTGTCTCTTAACCACTGAACTCCTGCTCCAGCTATAAAAATTGAACCCTCTAATGCATAAGTTACTTTTCCATTAAGCCTGTAGCAGATTGTGGTTAATAGTTTATTTTTTGAAAATATCTTTTTTGAACCAGTATTCATCAATACAAATGCTCCTGTTCCGTATGTGCTTTTTACAGAACCCGGTGAAAAACAACATTGTCCTATAGTTGCGGCTTGTTGATCACCAACTACACCATTAATAGGAATTGACTTTCCTATTATAGATTTTTTTGTCATCCCAAAATTATCTGCTGAATTTTTTACTTCAGGTAAAATGTTTTTTGAAATATTAAAGATTTTCAAAATTTCGTTATCCCATTTGTTGTTATTAATATTAAACAACATAGTTCTGCATGCGTTGGTAGCATCAGTTGCATGAACTTTTCCAGAGGTAAGTTTCCATATTAAAAAAGTATCAATTGTTCCAAATAATAGTTTTTTTTCTTTGATTAGATTTTTTGCTTTTGGAACATTTTTAATTATCCATCTTGCTTTGCTCGCTGAAAAATAAGGATCCAAGAGTAATCCTGTTTTTTTTCTAATTATTGACTCCTTATTTTTTGATTTAAGTTTATTACAAAAATCCTCAGTTCTTCTATCTTGCCACACAATTGCATTATAAACTGGTTTACCGTTTGTTTTGTCCCACAAAACTGTTGTTTCTCTTTGGTTTGTAATTCCAATTGTAAGAATTTTAATTTTTTTTCTTGCACATTTTTTTGTTACATTTTTTATTACTTTTAAAGTTTTCTTCCAAATTTCATTTGGATTGTGTTCAACCCATCCATTCTTTGGAAAATATTGCTTAAACTCTAATTGTGAAGAAAATAACTTTTTACCATTAACTAAAAAGGCTATAGCCTTTGTTGATGTTGTGCCTTGATCAATAGCTAATATAGCTTTCACTAATTTAATATGTTTCTAATCCTACCCATGCAAAAGTGGGTAATTCCAATAAATTTTCATAATAAAATATTATTTCAATTTTTGATATTTTGTTAGTAAAATACATTTATAAATTTAATTTAGATGGAGAAAATTCAATGACAAAAGTGGCTATTATTGGAGCGGGACCTTGTGGATTGGCTCAGTTAAGAGCTTTTGAATCAGCTCAAAAAAAAAATGAAAAAATTCCAGAGATTGTTTGTTTTGAACGACAAGAAGATTGGGGTGGAATATGGAATTATACCTGGAGAACAGGTATAGATGAATGTGGTGAACCTGTTCATTGTAGTATGTATAGATATCTTTGGTCAAATGGACCTAAAGAATGTCTTGAATTTGCAGATTATACTTTTGATGAACATTTTGGAAAACCTATAGGCTCTTATCCTCCTAGGGAAGTAATCTTAGATTATATACGTGGCCGACTTGCTAAATCTAATTTTAAAAAACAAATAAGATTTAGAACTCCTGTTCGTTGGGTAAGCTACAACAAAGATAGCAATTTATTCACTGTTACCGTTGAAGATCTAATCAAACAGAAAACTTACAGTGAAAATTTTGATTATGTCGTATGTGCTTCAGGACATTTTCACACTCCTAATGTGCCCCAATTTGATGGATTTTCTTCTTTTGGTGGCCGAGTAATGCACGGACATGATTTTCGAGATGCATTAGAATTTAAAGATAAAGATATTTTAATTGTAGGTACTAGCTATTCTTCGGAAGATATCGCTTCACAATGTTATAAATACGGATGCAAATCTGTAACAATCAGCCATAGAACCGCAGCTATGAATTATCATTGGCCAGATAATATTACCCAAGTACCTTTGCTAGTGAAAGCTGATCCTGATAACACTGTTCACTTTAAAGATGGATCTAAAAAAAAAGTTGATGCTATAATTTTATGCACAGGATATTTGCATCATTTTCCTTTTCTTGAAGATGAACTAAAATTAAAAACAAATAATAGATTGTGGCCACTTGATTTATACAAAGGAATATTTTGGGAATCAAATCCAAAAATGATCTACTTAGGAATGCAAGATCAATTCTACACTTTCAATATGTTTGATGCTCAAGCTTGGTATGCAAAAGATTATATGCTTGGAAAAATTTCATTACCTTCTAAAGAAAAAATGACTGCAAATAGTCTTGAATGGAGAAAAAGAGAGGATTCATTAGAGGATGATGAACAAAAGATTTGGTTTCAAGGTGATTATACAAAAGAACTTATTGAAGCCACTGATTATCCTGATTTTGATATAGAAGGAGTAAATAAAACTTTTATGGAATGGGAACATCATAAACATGAAGATATTATGACTTTTAGAAATAATAGTTATAAATCTTTAATTACAGGTAAAAAATCCCC
>MPMA02124046.1_pt1 | contig 17223 bp, 16 predicted proteins | sample 1617361 | NCBI WGS metagenome assembly MPMA02 (sample SAMN05944807, study PRJNA350692) | marine metagenome | biome: marine; feature: ODZ; material: water; isolation source: 180 m water sample filtered on 0.2 um supor filter | place: Pacific Ocean | collected 2012-04-08 | depth 180m m | reverse complement strand
GCCGATGGTAGTGCTCCTATAGGTTGTGCGAGAGTAGGTAGTTGCCAAATTTATTTCTTAAAAACCGGAACAACCGTTCCGGTTTTTTTGTGCTCCAACTTGACGCTTGATAAGAGGGACCTATTTCCCGAAACTTTTAAGTGTGATTTTTATTTTCACCACCGGCTTGTCGATCACAAACCGACACGCCTTGAAGTTCGGCGGGCCAAACAATCCAGCACTCTTGTTATTTGAAAAACCGTATTTTTCCTTTGGCACGATTACATTATAGTCCATGTTGCCATTTTTATTTTCATCATGCATCACTGCCAAGGCATAATCACCAAACGGTAGTTTATCTGTCTTGATGGTGCATTTTTTATTGACCGGTTTGGCTTTCAGGTTTCGCAGTGCCTGGTTTTCCTTCGGAAACTTCTTGGCTTCATTGTATAGCCCGGCCAGCACCTCTCCCTTGTCATTGGCCAAGCCGTCGAATTCAATGATCAAGGTTCCCAGCTTGGCCTTGGGGTTCGCCGGCTTGGCTTCATCAGCGACTGCTTGGCCAAGCGCAAACAAAGCAGTTAAAAGGAGGCCCCCCCTTTTTTTTAAGATGAATGACATCGGCGAAAAGGTACGCTGACGATCCCCTTTGGCCAAGCGCAACCAGCTCACCCCGGGGCAGGATTCGCTGTCCCAACGGTCTGCCACCCGCCGGAGCCAAGCGCTTTTCTCTGCGACCCTTCATCTCTCGGTACTCTCTGCGTTTAAAAAAACAATTCACGCTGTAACCCAGCCCTCCGCCCCCATTTCACCAACGACCGGGAAGGCGTCTCGCTGCAGGCAAAACTCCACGTCGTCGGAGAGATCCGGGATTCCTAAAAGCCGATAGGCATTCGCCGCTTGGCTGATCCTCTCGTAAAGTTGATCGTTGCTATTCCGATACTGTTCGTGGGCGTGCCGGGCCGCTTCGGAGGCCGTTTGGCGAAACTTATCCCACAGCAGATCGCATAGCGCCCCCGCCCCGAGTACGTCCTCCAACGCTGAGTCGTTGCCGGTGCCGGCGCAGACCAAAAGCAGCCGCTTCGACCGGGAATCACAGATCGCTTGAGCAAGTGCCGAGAGGTTCAAAAAACTTCCGATCCAAACCCGCCGCGATCCCGCGCACGCCTTGAGTGCGCGTGTTCCGTTGGTGGTTGTCATCGCCAGTTGCCGGCCCGACACCGCCTCGGTGGTCATCTCGCGCGGTGAGTTGCCCAAGTCGAAATCCACACTGCCCGAGATTTCGGCGGTGATCCGCAATCCCCCACGCTCCCCGGTCAACAGCAATTCCGGCTTCGACGCACGCGCAGAAACAGCTTCGTCGATTGTTCCGCACGGCAGGATCCCGGTCGCGCCGTTGGCCAGGGCCACCGTCATTGTCGAGGTGGCCCGTAGCACGTCGAACACCACGCAGCACGTCGCGCCCATGTCGCACCCCGGCAGCGCTTCAAACTCCTCCGGCGACAACAACACATCCAACTTGGCCAAGCTCATATTCGGTTACTTCAATTTCAAGTGAACGCGGGCGTGGTGGAACAGGTACTGCTGCGCGTAGCCAGCGTACGGGCCAAAGTGCGTGTCGGCAAACTTGCGAAGCCGTCTGGCGCTTGGTCGGCGCTTGGGGAAGTACAGCCGCTTCAGTGCGCGATCGATCCAGACGTCCACCGGAAAGACGTCCTGATGACCGCCGGCGTAGAGCAGCACGCAGTCGGCGATCTTTTGGCCGACGCCGCGCAGTTTCATCAGTTCCGCCCGCGCCTCGCTACTCGTCATCGTCGGCAATCGTTGCCATTCAATTTTTTCGTCGAGAATATCGCGCGCTGCGCCGAGCAGATTCGGGGCGCGAAAGCCAAGTTTGCAGTCTCGCAACTCGGCTTCGCTACAGGCAGCAATGGCCTCGATGGAGGGAAACGCAAACGTCGGCTTGTTGCCGCCGGATTCAATGGGCTCGCCGAACCGTTCACTCAACAGCGCGACCATCTGCCGAATCTGCACGATCTGCTTGGTCGCGGAGAGGATGAACGACGCGAGGCATTCCCAGTAATCCTGCCGCAGCAGCCGCAAGCCGGGGAGGGCGGCGACGGCGTTGCGCATCGGTTCGTCGTCTGGGAACGTGGCGAGCACTTGGCCAAGGTCAATGTGCAGTTGCAGATAGTCCTCCAGCCAGGCCCAGTCAGGAACCGGATAGGCAACCTCGGCGGCGATGCTTCCCTTGGCCATGCGCAACCGAACCCAGCGCTTGCCGATCACGCCTTCCCACGCTTGGCCAAGTGATTGCCAGCAAAAGGCTTGGCCACTCGCCAATGTGGCATCGAGGTCATAGTTCCGGACGGGAAAGGTTTTGCTCAGTTCGCCCACTTGGCCAAGTGAGGAATGCGTTATTTCTTGGCGCCCTTTTTCGGCTTGGGCGGCCCGGTGCTTTGGCGCACCAGCACCTCGGCGACGATTCGCTGTGACTCTGGCCGTTCGCCAGCAAGCAGCTTGAGCATGGTGTCGAACGCTGCCATGCCGAGCCGGAACTTGGGCTGCCGCACAGTGGTCAACGGCACACGGTAATGCTCGCTTGTCAGGATGTTGCCGAAGCCGGCTACCGACAAGTCGCCGGGAATCTTCAGTCCGCGCTCGAGGAAGATATTCGCCGCACCGATGGCGACGAGGTCGTTGACGGCCTGCACTGCCGTCGCGTTGACTTGTTCCTCGAGTAAATGTTCTGCGGCAGTTGCGCCCTCGGCAATGGTCATACCGGCGTTGAAAACGAGGCCGGGATCTTCGTCAAGGCCGTTTTCGCGCAGGGCGCGCCGGTAGCCTTCCTGCCGTGAGATTGCCCGTGCCGAGAACCGTGGCCCGGCGAAGAACGCGATGCGTTTGTGCCCGAGGTCGATGAGGTGCTGTGTCATCCCGAATGCCGACTCGTTGCCGAGTGACTGTACGTTGACGAAGTCGGCGCAGAACTCCGCCAGCGGCCCCATGATGACTGTCGGGATGCCGCGCTGCTGCAGTTCCTGATAGGCTGGCAAATTCGGGTCGTTGCGGTAGACGGGCGAGAGGAAAATGCCATCGACCCGGCGCGATATCAGGTTGCGCAAGATCGTTTTCTCCCGCTCGGTTTGGTTCCAAGAATGGTGGAGTATTAGTTCATAGCCGTGCTCGAGGGCGCGCTGCTCGATCGCCATCACGATACGCGCAAAGATTGGGTCGGTGGTGGCCGGGATCACCAGCCCGAGCAGCCGGGTTTTGCGGTTGCGCAGGCTGCGCGCGCCGAGGTTGGGCGTGTAGCCCATGCGCTTGGCCAGGTCGCCGATGCGCAGCTTGGTCTTGGCGGCGATGTCTGGCGCGTCCCGCAGTGCCTTGGAGACGGTCATCACCGAAACACCGGCTTCGTGGGCTATGTCCTTGAGTCGCACCATGGCTTCAGGCGTGTGATCCCGTCCATTGCAGCTTCTGCCGAAGTGTCTGGAAAAACGAACTGCCCGGCAGCCGGGCCAGTTTCACCGTACAGCGGCTGCGGCGAATCGTCACCGGGCTGTCGGCGGCCAGTTCCACCACATCCGAGCCATCGGCGGCCAGGGTCGCCTCCCGTTGACGATCAAGCATTCGCACCTCGATGGTCGATTGCTGGCTGACAATGACCGCGCGGTTGGAGAGTGTGTGCGGGCAGACCGGCGTGATGGAAAACACACCGGCACCCGGTGCCACGATCGCACCGCCGGCCGCCAGCGAGTAGGCGGTCGAGCCGGTTGGTGTGCCGACCACCAGCCCGTCGCAGCGGTAGATGGTCAGCACTTCGCCGTCCACCTTAACCTCGACGCGGATCATTCTGGGCACGGTTCCACGGCTGATGACGATGTCGTTCATTGCGCTGAGCCGGAACGGCGCGCCGTTGCTTTCCCCCCGGGCCGAGAGCAGCGTGCGTGTCTCAATGGAAAACTCCCGTGCCGCGATCGACCGTATCGCGTTGGCCAGGTCCTTCCCCGAGACAGCGGTCAGGAAGCCCATGCCGCCGATGTTCACGCCGAAGATCGGCGTGCCCGAGCCGGCCATATCACGCGCCCAATGCAGCATCGTGCCGTCGCCGCCGAACACCATAACCAGATCGGCCGAGTGTGCCTTGGCCTCGTCGATCACCGGCTTCATGCCAGCAGCCGCCGCCAGCCTGGCCGCGCGCTGCACAATCCGCCGCGCCGCCGGCTTGTCGGAGTTGGCCACGAGGGCGATTTTTTTGACTGGCTTGTTCACCTGTTCAGCAGGACGAGAAACTCTCGGTTGCCGGCCGGGCCGGTCAACGGCGACTCGGTCTCGGCAACCCACTCCAGCGGCGACTCGTCATTGACGAACGTGCGCAATACATCGAGCACACGGCGGTGGATCCGCGGATCTCGGATCACGCCGTGGCCCTTGTCCGCCTCCGCCTTGCCGGCCTCGAACTGTGGCTTCACCAGCGCGACCACCCGGCCGCCGACCGGCAGCAAATCTACGGCTGCCGGCAGAATCTGTCGAAGCGAAATAAAGGAGCAGTCGATCACCGCCAGGTCGAACGGCTCGAACGGCTGCGGGAAGCTTGCCGGCGTGAGGTGCCGCGCGTTCGTTCGCTCCATCACGTGCACGCGCTTGTCGTTGCGCAGCGTCCACGCGAACTGACCCTGGCCGACGTCCACCGCCGCCACCGAGGCCGCGCCGCGCTGCAGCAGGCAATCGGTGAAGCCGCCAGTCGAGGCGCCCAGGTCAATCGCGCGCAGGCCGGCCACCTCAACGCCAAATGTCTCCAGCGCGTGCTCGAGCTTGTGGCCGCCCCGGCTCACGAATTTGTCTGTTGCCGCAAGTGTCACCTCGTCGCTTGGCTTGATCTTGTCGCTGGCCTTGGCTGCGCGTTGGCCGTTGACCCGCGCCTGACCGGCCATCACGGCGCGCTTGGCCTTCTCGCGGCTATCGCACAGCCGGCGTTCGACCAGCGCCAAGTCCAGCCGCATCGGCTTTGCCGGCTTGGGCGTCAATTCAGTCTCCTCCATCACGGGGAACGGGTTGCTCCCGCCGTTCTTTTAGTCAGAATGTGCGCCGTGCCGCAAGGAGCGAACCCACTCGCCGAGATGATTCGTGCCGAAATCAGCAACGATGGCCCAATGCCGTTTGCGCGGTTCATGGAATTGGCGCTGTACCATCCAGAGTTTGGCTATTACGAAAAAGACGCCGACCGGGTTGGCCGGCGGGGTGACTTTGTCACGAGCGTGAGCGTAGGTGCGGTATTCGGCCAATTGCTTGCATTCCGTTTCGCGGAATGGCTCGGAGCGATCGATGGCCCGGTGCGGATTGCCGAGGCCGGAGCGCACGACGGCTCGCTGGCCTGCGACATTCTCGAATGGCTTGCCGCCAACGACGAACCGCTGTCCGGGCGGTTGACGTACACGATCCTCGAGCCGTCGGCCAGGTGTCAGGGTTGGCAGGCCAAGCGCTTGGCCAAGTTTGACGCGCAGGTCGAGTGGCACGACTCGCTGGCGGACGCCCCGGAGATTCGCGGCGTCATTTTCAGCAACGAGTTGCTCGACGCTTTTCCGATCCATCGCATTGGTTGGGACGCCGCCAAGCGCGACTGGTTTGAGTGGGCGGTCACTTGGCGTGACGATGCCTTCCGTTGGGAGCCGATCGATGTGGGCGGTGGGGCTTGGCGGGCTTTGCTCCCCGCCTGGCCAATCGAGTTGCTAAACGTGTTGCCGGATCGGTACACGACCGAGTTATCGTTACAAGCCAACGCATGGTGGCGCGCCGCCGCCGAGAAATTAGCCGTTGGAAAACTCGTTGCGCTCGACTATGGCCACGGCCCGGACGATTGGCCTGCCGCAAACCAGCCGAACGGAACCGTGCGCGGTTACCGCAGCCAAAAATTCGTCGATGATGTCCTGGCCAACCCCGGCGAACAGGATCTGACCGCCCACGCCAATTTTGGCTTAGCCAAGCGCATCGGTGAAGAGGTCGGCTTGCAGACGGAAGAGTTCACCTCGCAGGAACGATTCCTGAACGGCGCCTTCGCTGAAATGCTGGAGTCAGCTCCGGCGCTTGGCCAAGCACTGGACGTGCGCCAAGTGCAAACCCTTACCCATCCCGCCCAAATGGGCCGACCCTTTCGCGTGCTGATACAGTCGCGATAATTTTCATCCGCAGAAGACGCAGATTCTTTTTTAACTGCGAAAATCTGCCCTGCCCAGCGACCGGTGTAAGCGCGTACACCTTGGCCATTCTTGAGGCCGATTCCACGGCGCCCTTTCGCAACGCTTCGCGGATGGTGTTGAGTTTGTCCGCGTCCTCCGGCGAGCATGCACATTCACGACCTACACGCCACTCTACTCCACCTCATGGGCATTGACCATGAGCACCTCATCTACCGCTACAGCGGCCGCGACTTACGCCTCACCCACGTGCACGGCAACATAGTCAAAGAGATTATTGCTTAACCTTTTGCTGAGACTACTCTCCTTGGAGAGCCGTTCCACAATAAGGGATTTGGGAAATGGCCGTTGTCATGGTGTGACGTGTCCAAAGGCATAAAGCGCCGATTTCGTACGCACGTAAAGTTTTTCGTCCACGATGGCAGGAGTGGCAAGGATCGGTTCATTCAGGGAATTTCGCGCCAACACTTCGAGTTTTTCGCCAGAGCGATACACAACTACGGTACCTGTCTGTGAGGCCACACAAATTTTTCCTGCAGCTGCAACTGGCGAGGAATAATAGCTGCCCAAAGCGCCCAGTCGCTCTGCCTGATAAAACACCTTCCCGGTCCGGGCGTGAAAACATGAAGCCATGCCGCCGTTCTTCACGAGGTAGACACGACCCTGGAAATAGAGTGGCGATGGCACGTAAGGCAACCCTCGTCTGGCCGTCCAGACTACGTGCGTCTCGGTTACATCACCAAACCCATCAGGTCGTACGGCAAGGGCAATATTCTTCGATTCGTCAAAAATGCGGGCAATAACGGCATACTCTTCACGTGTCAGTAGGTCATCCTTGTTGGCATCGATGTAAACAAAATGCTGCTTGGCAGGTCCACCTCCCAGCTCTTCGCGCGTGAGTTTCCCGTCACGGTTGGCATCTCCCCGCTTGAGCAAGTCGTCGAAGAGAGGCATTCGCCTGACTCCAGAGCCATAAGTCCAGCCTGCAACAAAGATAAGTCCTTCGCCGGTTACTGGTGATGCAACCATTTCGTTGGGTAATCCACGAAGGCTCCAGCGTTCAGAGCCATCGTTCAAATTGTAAGCGACAAGTCGCAAAGTGCCAGGGACGATAAGTTGTTTCGGCTTTTCCGGTGGCCAAGGCAGGGGAGTGCAGAAGCCGCGACGAAAAGTCGGGCGTTCCGTCTTCCACACAATTTCGCCATTCAGCTTGTTCATGGCCAGCAGGTAGGAGTCCATATCCTGGTCACATACGAGGACCAACAAATTCCCAGCCAGCACTGGCGAAGCCCCTGGACCGTGGTGGGTGACTGGAACAGGAAGCGGCTTGCGCCACAGTTCCCTGCCCGTGAAATCATAAGACAGCAGACCAAAACTTCCAAAATACGCATACACTCGCGCACCATCGGTGGTCGGGGTGGCTGTGGCCGGATCACTTAATCGTGCGCCTCGCTCGATTTTGTTGGGCTGAATTTCCCGGTGCCAGAGGATGCGGCCGTCGCGGCGGTTCAGGCAGAGGGTTTCGAGTTTTTCTCCATTAAAACCAGTCAGAAAGATTTTATCATCCCAAATGCAAGGCGAGGAGTGGCCCGGGGGCAGCTCGGTTTTCCACAGCACGTTTGAATTTGGCCCAAAGTGCGTGGGAAAATCCGTGCTCCCGATACCGGAACCGGCCGGTCCTCGAAACTGTGGCCATCGAACCTCAGCGCCATGCGGGTGGGGTAACCCAACCGCAATTGCGATGAACATCAGAATACCAACGCAACATTGAATAAACTTCGTGAAAAAAGGATGCGGCCAACTGCCAACCCCATCAATCAACGTTGTGCTCGAATGGCATGCCATCGGCTCACCCCGATACGGCGACCAGCCGTTGTCATCTGAAATCAAATCCACCTGCACCTCGGCCACGTAATCGCCTTCGTGCACCAGTTTTGTTTGTCGTTTCGTCGTCATGATTTCCTTCGCATATTATCCACTGATCACTGTTGCGGATCAGGCCGGTACGCTGGCACCAACACTGCCGTCAATTCATCGTAGCCGTGTTCGGATATCCGGTAGTCTGTTGGAAACGAGTTGCTTGATTCGCTCCAACATATCGTTCACCGGCACATGGTCGTTTTTCTCCGAAGACTAAACAAGGTGGAATTTGTCTTTCCGGATAATTCGTTCTCATTCCGTTTTTTATCCACAGATGACGCGGAATTGCGCAGATGGATTTTTTATCTGCGAAAATCTGTGGATGAGTTAACCGGCGGATTCAGCCGAGGAACGTCCAGACGGCGGCAGGGGCGATGACGAGGGCGGGGAGGTAGTCAGCCAACTGGATTCGGCGGATCTCCAGCAGCAACAGCGGGATGCACAGCACGATGAAGCCGCCGGTCGCGGTCATGGAGTCGATCAGCAATCCTGCCACGGGTAGGGCGTCGAGCCATTGTTTAACCACGACAGCCAGCAAAGTCAGCGTGCCCTGGTAGACCAGCACCGGCACGGCGGAGAAGAGCACGCTCCAGCCAAATGTCGTCGCGAAGGTCATTGTCGAGATGCCATCCATCACCGACTTAATGCCAAGAATCTGAATATCGCCGGTGAGCCCGTCCTGGATCGACCCGAGCAGCGACATCGGCCCGACGCAAAACAGCAGTGTGCAGGTGATGAAGCCCTCGCTTGGCGGATGTTTTTCGTTCTCCTTCATCGCGGCTGAAGTAAACTTTTTTCGAGCCCAAGCCCCCATTAAGTTGAGTCGCCGTTGAATACCAATTTTGCCGCCGAGCCACTTGCCGCTGCCCAGCGAGAGCATCATCACGATGAACAGGTATCCGCGCGTTAGCCAGCCGCGCGACGGCTGTCCGGAGTAGCTGCCGGCAAGGCCGTCCCAGATCATCTTGAAGCCGATCGCCAGCGACACTAGCGCGATGACGGTCTTCAGATTTTGCTGCGTTTTAGCGGAGATGTTACGGAAGATAAACAGCCCTGCGAATCCCCCGAGGAGAATGCAGGCGATGTTGAGGATGGTGCCGAGGCCGGTCACGCGCGGAGGGTGGGTGACTCCGTTGCGGGAGACAAGGGCAATGCCGACAGCGGCAGGTTCAGTGCCGCCAGCCAGCCGGCCGCCTTGTTCAGCGTCTCAGTGTACTCGGCGGCGGGGTCGGAGTCGGCGACGATGCCGGCACCGACGTGAAACCACGCCATCCCGTCGCGGCAAACCGCCGTGCGGATGAGGATGTTGAACTGGCTTTCGCGATTGAAGCCGAGGTAACCGAGGCAGCCGGTGTACGGGCCGCGGACGACCGGCTCGAGTTCGTCGATGATTTCCATTGCGCGAATCTTCGGCGCGCCGGTGATGCTGCCGCCGGGGAAGCAGGAGGCCAGCGCGTGCAGATGCGTCACGCCCGGTCTCAGGCGCCCGGCCACGGTCGAGACGAGGTGCTGCACCTGGGCGAAGCGCTCAAGCTTCGCCAGATCCGGGACGGTCACCGACCCGTATTCGCAGAATCGGCCAAGGTCGTTGCGGAGCAGGTCGGTGATCATCACCAACTCGGCCTGGTCTTTGGCGCTGGTCTGAAGTTCGTAGCCCAGCCGCGCGTCGAGGTCTGGCGACATGCCGCGCGGGCGCGTGCCCTTGATCGGCCGGGTGGTGACGTGGTCGCCGCTCAGCCGCAGGAACTGCTCCGGCGACGAGCTGGCGAGTTGGAAGCCGCCGCACTGCATGAAGGCCGAGAACGGTGCAGGCGACGCAGTGGCCAGTCGCTGAAACAGCGTCCAGCCATCGACTCCCACCTTCGCGGCCAAGCGATGCGTGAGGTTGGCCTGGTAAATGTCGCCCTCCCAAATGTAGTCGATGATCCGCTGCACTCCCTTGCAGTAGTCGTCGCGAGACATCGTCGAGGTGACTTGCGTCGTCGCCGCTTGGCCAAGCAGCGGTTCGGTGGCGGGCGCTTGGCCAAGCTTACCGAGACGCTCGAGCCAAAATCTGGTGGCGGCTTGGGCGCGGTCTTCGGAGCGATCACCCTCCTCGCCGAGGCCGGTGGAGATGAGCCATGCCTTGTCGAGGTGGTGATCGAACACGACGAGGCTGTCGTAAAACCCGACGCTGCACTCCGGCAGTTCCAGGTCGTTGTGTGTCGTTAGCGGCAGGTGCGGCTCGATGAACTGTTTCAGCTCGTAGCCGAAGTAGCCGAAGCAGCCTCCGAGCGGGAACGGCAGGTCGATTTCCTCAAGCAGTTCGTAACGGCCAGAGAGGCTCTCAAGAAGTTTCCACGGGCTGCCGAACAGCGTGCGGCGACCGGCGACCGACTCAATCTCGCAGCGCGAGCCGTACGACTCAAACCGTAGAAACGGTCGAGTAGCGATGAGGCTGAAGCGTTCGCCGTGCTCCATCGTGCCGGAACGCAATAGGATCGTCCCCGGCTCGGCGCGAAGCCCGGCGGTGAGCGACTCGGGCGTGTGGCGCGTTTCAATTTCCTGGATCAACGGGCAGGGCATCAGGCGGTCAAATTTCGAGCAGTTTGCGCAGTCCACGTTCGTTCTTGAGCGGGCTGACGAGCGAGAGGCAAAGGCGTTCCGGCTGAAAAAAATCGTTGGCCACACGGCGGATGTCGCCCGGGCGAATCTCGTGGAGGCGGGTCTTGATTTCGTCCGGTGGGATGATTTTGTCGAAGCCCAGCAACTGTTCGCCTATCCAGTTCATCTGGCTCTCAGTGTTCTCGAGGGAGAGCTCGAGCTGGCCGATGAGGTAGTCGCGGGCGCGGCGCAGCTCGGCGGCTCCGGGCGGTTTTTCGCGGAGACACCGCAGCTCGACGACGGTCAGCTTGAGCGCCTTTTGCGTGTGGGCGGTGTCCAGCCCGGCGGCGATCGTGAGGCTGCCGGTGTCGTGATAAAAGTTCGGCGTCGAGCAGATGCTGTAGGCCAGGCCGTGCTCCTCGCGGATGGATTGGAACAGGCGCGAACTCATGTTCTCACCGAGGATCACATTGGCCAAGCGCAGGGCAAACCGCCTTGGGTCGTGTCGTGAACAGGTGCGGATACCCAGCGCAAACTGTGTTTGCTCCATGTCGCGGGTGAACAGTCTGACCTCCGGCCGCACCTGTCCGTTCACGGCGGGGAACCAGCTCGAGCGGCTACCGGCGGGCACGCGCCTGGCCAAGCGCTTGGCCAGGTCGAGCAGGTCCCGGTGGCGAATGTCTCCAGCGGCGACCACGACCGTCGAGCCGCTGACGTAGTGTCGGGCGTGGAAGCCGGCGAGTTCGCGGCGGCGCGTGCCGTCGAGACTGCGTTCGTCGCCGGCGATGGAGCGGCCAAGCGGCTGGTCGGGCCAGAGCGTCTCGTCGGACAATTCGAGCACATGCTGTGACGGCTGATCGAGCGTCATCGCGATTTCCTCCTTAATGACACGGCGCTCGCGGGTGATTTCGCGCCGGTCAAAAACCGGGTTGAGGTACATGTCGGCCAGGACATCCATGAGCGTGGCGGCCTGACTAGCCTGGGCGCGGGCGTGGTAGCAGGTGCTTTCCTCGCTGGTGCAGGCATTGATGTAGCCGCCGATGCCCTCGACCTCCCGCGAAATCTGGGCAGCGGAGCGGCGGCGGGTGCCCTTGAAAAGCATATGCTCAACGAAATGGCTGATGCCGGTCTCACCCGCTCGTTCGCAGCGACTGCCGACGGCCGACCAGATGCCGAGGCTGACGCTGGCCATGTGCGGCAACTCGGCCGTGGCCAACCGGAGTCCATTGGGCAATCGGGTGATATGATACATTCGCAGAACTGGCGCTCTCCCGCCGGGCTGATTAAACGGCGACAAACGGCCACTGGTCAATCCCGGCCATGCCTGTTGGTTGCATTAAGAAAGTTTGACTCAGCAGTGTTCTCAATTTAACTGGGCTTATGCAGATCGAGAGCCTGAAGGTTTTTTGCGACCTGGCCGAGAGCCGGAGTTTTACCAGTGCGGCCCGGGTGAACCAGATCACGCAGTCGGCGGTGAGCCAGCAGGTCAACTCGCTCGAACGGCATTTCGACACGCTGCTGATCGAGCGCAGCAAGAAGATGTTTCGGCTGACCCGGGATGGGCAGCTGCTCTACGATCACAGCAAGGAGATCATCAACTCCTTCGAGACGCTGACGAGCCGGATGCAGTCCCTGCAAAACGTGGTGTCGGGCAATATCCGCGTCTCGACGATCTACTCGATCGGGCTGCACACGCTGCCTCCGTTTCTGAAAAAGTTCCTCAAAAAATTCCCGACCGTCAACGTGCACGTCGAGTACAGTCACGCGGACAAGATTCTCGAGGACGTGCTGGGCAACGCGGTGGACCTTGGCCTCCTGGCCTATCCGGGCAAAAACAGCAAATTGAACATCATCCCGCTGATGGAGGAGTCGCTGGTGCTGGCGTGCGAACCGGGGCATCCTTTGGCCAAGCGCGGACAAATCAAGCTCGCCGACATCGCGGGGGAAAATCTGGTCGGCTTTCATATCGACATCCCGACACGGCGGGGGATCGACCGCGTGCTGCGGGAGAAGAAAATCGCCGTCAATTTGGTGATGGAGTTCGACAACATCGAGACCGTGAAGCGGGCAGTGGAGATTGGCACCGGAGTGGCGATTGTGCCGGAGGTCACCGTGGTGCCGGAGGTCAAGCTGGGCAGCCTAGCCAGCGTGAAATTTAGCGATGTGCAGCTCGCCAGGCCCGTCGCGGTGGTGCATAAGAAAAGCAAGGCTCTCTCCCCGGCGCTGAAGAATTTCCTGACCACCCTCACAGGGGATTAGACGGAGAGGCACATCGCTTGGCCAAGGGGAGTGTCCATCCCGCTGGTAGGCCGTTATTTAGTCTCTTTTTTCGCAACTTTTGCCGAAAACCGCTGTTTATCCGTTCACTTGCTGCCCGCAGAATGGCACTAATATCGATCAAACAGATCTTGGCTGAAGCTGATTTGGCCACACCGGTTGAGTTTTCGGACCTGACCAAGGAGTGGCGTGTGGCCGCTGAAAACGGCTCTGAGGAGCCGTTGTTGGCGTTTTTTGCCCGAGAAAAAGGGCTGACGGAGGACGCATTTCTCGAGCGCTTAGCCAAGGCGATGGATTTGCGTTTCGTCGACCTGAAGGATATCAGCCCATCCGCCGAGGCGCGCAAGCGGGTGACCACCAAGGTGGCTTTTCAGCATTTCGTTCTGCCGATCCACGCCGAGAACGGCACGCTCGAGGTGGCCGTCAGCGACCCGTTCGACTCGGCGATGATCAACGCCGTGCAGTTCAACGCCGGCGGCACGGTCAAGCTGGCGCTGGCCCCGCGCAGCGAAATCGAGAAGGCACTCAAGAAATTTTACGGAGTTGGCGCCGAGACGCTTGAGGAACTCGAGGACGACGACGAGCCGTTTGAGATTCTCTTCGACGAGGACAAGGAAATCACCGAGGGCGACCAGGACGCCAGTGTGATCAAGTTCATCAACCAGGTCATCTGGGAGGCGTTCAAGGACCGGGCGACCGATATTCACTTCGAGCCGGCGGAGGACGAGTTCCGCATCCGTTACCGCGTGGATGGCATCCTGCACCAGACGCCGATGCCTGCGCAGTTGAAGCGATACCAGGCCTCGCTCATCTCTCGCGTCAAGGTCATGTCCGGCATGGACATCGCCGAGAAACGCCTCCCGCAGGACGGCCGCATCAACGTCCGCATCAAGGGCGAGGAACTCGACATCCGTGTCTCCACCGTGCCGACCGTTTACGGCGAGAGCGTGTCTCTGCGTTTGCTGACCCGCGGCACCATTTTCCTGAGTCTCGACAAGCTGGGCTTCGACCCCAAGGACGAGGCCATCCTGCGCGAACTCATCGTCAAGCCGCACGGGATCATTCTGGTCACAGGGCCGACCGGCTCCGGCAAGTCCACCTCGCTTTACGCCTTCCTCAGCACGATCAACTCCGTGCACCAGCGGATCATCACCATCGAGGAACCGGTCGAGTACGAACTGAATGGCATCAACCAGATCGCTGTGCGCTCGGACATTGGGCTGACGTTCGCCACCGGCCTGCGGCACATCCTGCGGCAGGACCCGAACGTGGTGATGGTGGGTGAGATTCGGGACGGCGAGACGGCGGACATCGCCATCCGGGCAGCGTTGACCGGTCACCTGGTGTTCAGCACACTGCACACAAACGACGCCCCGGGCGCGTTCACGCGGCTGATCGACATGGGCATCGAGCCGTTTCTCGTGGCGTCGTCGGTGGAGGCGGTCATGGCACAGCGCCTGGTGCGCACCATCTGCCCTAACTGCAAGGAGGAGCAGAAGGTCGACCGCGACTATCTGCGGCAGATCAGCTGCCCGGAGCACATCATCGAGTCCGGCACGTTTCACCACGGGGCCGGCTGCGAGGATTGCCGCCAACAGGGCTACAAAGGGCGGCTGGCCATTTACGAGATGTTGGTGATGAGCGAGACCATCCGGCCGCTGATTCTCAAGCGCGAGGCGTCGTCAATCATCGGCCAGGCAGCGATCAACGAGGGCATGCGCACCCTGCGCGACGACGGCTGGCAAAAGGTGGTCGATGGCAAGACGACTATCGAGGAGATTCTGCGCGTGACCATGTCCGACGAGCACTTGAAGGAGGAGTAGGATGGCGGGAAAGAAAACCAAATGGAGCAGTTGCAATCTGCTTGAGCCGACGGCCGAGGGGAGCCGGCTATGGCAGTTCTCCGTCTCGTCGAAAAAAGTGAAGCTCTCCGGCGACCTGCGCGTGGCCGAGGGCGACGACCCGCCGGCCAAGGCAGTGGCCAAGGACTGGAGCGACCTGCTCAGCCGCAAGCTCAATATCGCCACCCTGCCGCCGGAGAAGGGTTTTTTGCGCGTGGTCGATCTGCCAGCATGCGAGCCGGACGAGCTGCTGCCGATGGTCGAGTTCCAGATCGAGGATTTGTCGCCGCTCCCAATGGCGCAGACCGTTTGGTCCGCCGAGGCGGTGCCCGGCTCCACCGGGCAGGAGGGCAACCAGACGGTGCTGGTCACGATTGCCGAGCGGAGCGTGGTGGAGGAGCGACTGGAGGAACTCGAGGCCGCCAATTTTCTTGCCGACCGGGTGGAGGTGCCGCTGCTGCGAGAACTGGTGCCCGGCGAGTCGAGGGCGGACGGGGCGCACATTCAGCTCGTGCAAGGGGCCGACTCGGTGCTGGCTCTGGTGTCGTGGTGGTTCGGCGGCCGGCTGTGTGATGTCAACTCGTTCAACCTGCCGAATCATGAGGCCAGCCGCGATGCGTTGGTGGAGAAAATCAACAACGTCGCCTGGGCGGGGGAGGTCGCCGGCTGGATGCCGGGCGATCCGGCCTGCCACTTGGCCAAGCGCGGCGACGTGGCGGCCGACTGGAACGTGGCCCTAGCCAAGTGCTTCGGCGATCGCATCCGCGAAGTCGAGCCGGCGAGCGAGGTGGACCTGGCCACGGCGACCGCGGAATTCGCTTCCCGAACCAGTGCCCCCGGCCTGATGATCGAGGAGTACCGCACCCGCAACCGACAGCGGTTTTTGGACGGCCTCTGGATGGAGGGGATCAAGGGCGTGGTGGCGATGCTGCTGCTGGGGCTGCTCGGATTTTACGTTTACGGGAGTTGGCTGCAGCGCGACCTGGAGAACTTGAAGCAAGAGGTGAAAGAGAAGGGTGCCAAGTACACCGAGGCGCTGCTGCTCAAGGCCAAGGTGGAGACGCTCGAGAAGCAGAAGGCGCTCAAGTACGCCGCGCTCGCCGCGTGGGGCAAGGTGGCCACCGGCCTGCCCGGCGAGTTGAAGTTTACCGAGCTGAAGTTCGAGTCGAGCCGCGCACTTGACGGCAACACGGGCCGGGCACTGCGGATCACCGGCGCGGCGGATGCCGGAAAGGCGACGTTGATTGACGATTACCAGGAGGCGCTGACACAGATGGAGTCGGCTGACGGCAAGGCGCTGTTCTCCGGAGTGAAGGCCGTATCGATCCGGCAGGACTTGAAAAAAAACCAGACCTATTGGTCGTTGACGTGTGATTTCAATGGCGAGTAACCAAAGCATATTTGACAGGTTGAACCTGAGCAGCGGCGAGCGGCGGCTGGTCATGTTCGTGCTCGTGGTGCTGATGTGCGCGCTCGCTTGGATGGTGTGGGGGATGATTCCCGATCCGGGAGAAACCCAAAAAAAAATTAACAAGGAGAAAACACAGCTGATCAGCTTTGAGAAGGAGATCGCCATCACTTACACCACCCACAAGGGCGACACGCTGAGCACCATCGCCAAAAAACACAAAACCACCGCAGAGGCGATCGCCAAGGCCAACGACATCACCCCCCCCAACGACATCGAGCCGGACAAGAAACTCAAGATCAGCAAGATTCCTCTTTATGAAGACAAGATTCGCACACTTGAGGGTTTGGGCTCGGCGGTGATGCCGATCGAGCAGGAGTTCACCATGCGCCGCACCATCAACAACCTTACGGCGGCCAACGGCGTGCGGGTGACCCGGCTCGGGCGCACGACCACCAAGACCAACGAGTTTTTTCAAGAGAAAACGATGCGCGTCGACTTTTCCAGCAAGGAGAGCGATCTCGTCAACTTCCTCTGGAAACTCGGCGGCAGCGAGTCGATGGTGCGTGTGAGCGATCTGCTCATCAAGCCGGACAAAAACCGTTATCGTCTGGATGGCTGGATGAACCTGACCGCCAGTTACCAAAAGGATCCCAAGGCAACGCAGCCCAAGCCAGTCGCAGCCAAGCCAGCCACCGAGGCCAAGCCGGAGCCGGTTGCGGCCAAGTCCAAGTCGGAGCCGGTTGCGGCCAAGTCCAAGCCGGCCAAGCCCGAAACCAAGGCCGACGAAACCAAGCCGGCCAAGCCGAAAACGAAGCCGAGTGGCAACAAGCGCACCGTGCCCAAGCGCACCATTCCCACCCGGCCCGTCCGCAAGACTCAATAGATTCAATCCATGAAACTTTACATCAACCACTCGAGAGCCATGAAAAACCTGACTACTGGTGTCCTGGCGCTGGCATTTGCCGCGCTTGGCCAAGCGCAGCCCGCGGCCCCACCGGCCCCACCGGTCCCACCG
>MPMA02180121.1_pt1 | contig 17333 bp, 13 predicted proteins | sample 1617361 | NCBI WGS metagenome assembly MPMA02 (sample SAMN05944807, study PRJNA350692) | marine metagenome | biome: marine; feature: ODZ; material: water; isolation source: 180 m water sample filtered on 0.2 um supor filter | place: Pacific Ocean | collected 2012-04-08 | depth 180m m | reverse complement strand
GAGACAGTGGACGCCGCCAGCATTCTCGGCAACGTTACCGCCAATGGTGCAAGCAATCTCGGAGGAGGGATCTGGGGCGTAGTAAAGACCATAGGCTGCGACCGCCTCGCTCACTGCGAGATTGCGCACCCCGGGTTGGACCCGGGCCGTGCAACTGACCGGGTCCACTGCCAGTATGCGGTTGAAGCGGGTCATACTGAGCAGCAGGCCTTGACTATGCGGCGTCGCGCCCCCGGAAAGGCCAGTGCCTGCGCCGCGTGCCACTACCGGCACCCGGTGACGCTGGCACAGCGCCAGTATCGCCTGCACTTGTGCAACTTCATCCGGTAACGCGACTACCCGGGGCAATTCCCGATAACCAGAGAGGCCATCACATTCGTAGGGCCGCAATTCTTCCTCAGCCGTCAATACCGCCTTAGCCGGCAGTATCTGTCGCAGTTCATGTAGAAAGCTGTCTGAGTTTTCCCGCTTCACGTGCTGACTCCGATATCATCGCCGCCTTTCGGGCAGGCGAATGATCAGTATGTCACAGCACTTGACGGTGCTTAAGTCAAAAATATCGTTGGTCTGACCTCATTTAATGCAAAAGCACAGGTTAACTAGCTTGGCAACCCTACAGTACCGCCTGTCACGATATCTTCCAGCAGGTATTTCTCGGAGTATTTCCGGCAGGCGAGCACAAGGTAGAAGACTCAAAACGCTTTGGTTATGCTGTGGGAAAACCCCGCCAGTACGCACTGTGACAAACCGCCATGACCGAAGCTGCATCCATCATTGCATTACTGAACATGACGCCACACCCTGAAGGCGGCCACTTTGTCGAGACCTTCCGCGACGCGACAGGCAGTGTCAGCCTGATCGTCTACCTGCTGGAAAAAGGCGAGCGCTCTCACTGGCATCGCCTTAAGAAAGACGAAATTCTTCATTTTTATGACGGAGACCCGCTTGCGCTGCTGCTTTCCCCAGATGGGATTTCAATCCAGGAGGAGGCCCTTGGACGCCAGGCTGCAGATCAGCAGGCCTATCATCGGGTCGTTCCCAAAGGGACATGGTTCTCCATGCAGTCAAAAGGCGACTGGTCGCTGATCGGCTGCACCGTCTCTCCCGCTTTTTTGTTTGCGGACTTTGAGCTTGCCCCAAAAGACTGGGCGCCCGGAAAAGGTGACCCCTAACTTATCGATCGGCAGAAATTGTCGAACAGAATGCGGGCATTACTCTTGAACTGGGTCATATGCTGGGCGGCCTGATCTTCCATCTCTTTTAGTGCGCCCGGGCCTTTAACCTTATCCAGCGCCTGCGCATAGGCCGGCACTGCGTTCCACTCACTGATGGTGGTGTCTTGTAGTTCGACATGAAACTGGATCCCCCAGGCATTGGATCCAACCCGCATAGCCTGCCAGGTGCATTCCGGTGAACTGGCCAGGAGCACAGCATCGTCAGGCGGGGTGGTCACCGCCACCGAATGCCATTGCAGGCACTTGATGCGCGGCGCTACACCCTGAAGCAAGAGGTCCTCGCGCGCGGCATCGGTCAGGCTGACATCCATGATTCCAATCTCCGGGTTGCGCTGCACTTCGCACGTTCCGCCCAGCGCATCGGCGAGCAACTGGTGACCCAGGCAGAGTCCGAGATATGGCCGGTTGAGTTCGCGAACCCAGTGACAGATGGCTTCTTTTTCGGCAACCAACCAGGGGCAGGTGTCGGTATCCCACACGTCCATCGGCCCACCCATGACCCAGAGCGCATCAAATCCCTGAAGATCTGGTATCGAATCCCCGGCATCGAGCTCTACCGCTTGCCAGTCGATGCCGGCCTCGCTGAAAAACTGGCGGAAGATGCCCGGATGCTCACAGGCGATATGCTGAAAAACCAGGATATTCACGGCGCGAACCTACGCTTGTAATATCGCATTAGCAATCCAGCGTATGGTCACGTTCCCACTGGCTGATCGACGCGCTGTAGTTGCGCCAATCCTGGTGCTTGAGCTTGGCGTAACTATCAATCAGGGCATCACCGAGTCCGGCACGCAATACTTTACTTTTCTCAAAAAGCCGAATCGCATCCAGCAGGTTGGAGGGCAGGCGACGAACACCTTTTAAGGTATGGCCGTGCGTATACATATTAATGTCGAGTGGCTTGCCTGGGTCACGCTTGCTGGAAACACCGTCAAGGCCCGCAGCCAACACGCCCGCCTGCAGCAGATAAGGGTTGACGGCGCCATCCATCAGTCGCAGCTCAAAACGTCCGGCATCTGGCACCCGCACCATATGGGTACGATTATTGCCTCCGTAAGTAATCGCGTTAGGTGACCACGTTGCACCTGAGAGTGTCACCTGCGCATCAATGCGTTTATAACTGTTCACGGTCGGATTAAAGACAGCAGTAAGCGCGTCAGCGTTGTGCAACACACCGCCTAAAAACTGGTAAGCCAGTTTTGACAGACCCATCTGGTCACGGGCATTGTGGAACAGATTTTTCTTGCCCGCTTTGTCCCAGACCGACACGTGTGCGTGGCAACCGTTACCGGTAAGATTGATAAAAGGCTTAGGCATGAAGGTCGCGCGTAGCCCATGTTTTTCAGCAATCGCCTTGACCATGTATTTGAAAAACACATGCCGATCAGCCGTAATCAGCGCATCGTCGAAATCCCAGTTCATTTCAAACTGACCGTTCGCGTCTTCGTGATCGTTCTGGTATGGGCCCCAGCCAAGTTGGATCATGCAGTCGCAGATTTCGCTGATTACATCGAATCGCCGCATCAAAGCCGACTGGTCATAACAGGGTTTTTCCTGGGTATCACTGGGATCCGATAAAGACAAGCCGTCGGGACTGACCAGGAAATACTCACATTCGACACCGGTTTTCATGTGATAGCCCTTTTTTGCCGCTTTTGCGATCTGCTGCTTCAGCGCGACCCGTGGCGAAGCCGCCACCCACTCGCCGCCCATGAACAGATCGCCTGCAAGCCAGGCTACCTGAGGCTTCCACGGCAACTGGATCAGACTGTCCGAATCCGGAATTGCGAACAGATCCGGATGAGCAGGCGTCATATCCAGCCACGCAGCAAAACCAGCAAAACCAGCGCCGTCTTTTTGCATCTGCCCAATTGCGCGCGCTGGCACCAGCTTTGAGCGCAATACCCCAAACAGATCTACAAAGCTGATCAGGAAATACTCTATATCTTTTTCTTTAGCGACTTTCGCCAGGCTAACTGCCATTGAACTTACCCTCCGGTGAAACGTTCATTACATAGTACTCTGAGATCTGAATTAGAGGCGCAGATGTTCTCACGACGTCGGCTGCGGCTCAACAATGAATGATAAAAAGCGAATAGGCAAACGCTTTAATTCCTCGGGGCCATGCGGTGCATCAGCATCGAAATAAAGTGAGTCGCCTTTGCCCATGGGATAGGTCCGGCCGCCATGTCGATAAACCAGTTCACCTTCGAGGATATAAATAAATTCAACCCCATCGTGCTGGAACAATGGAAAAACCTCAGATGCCTCTAAGATGACAATAAGGTAAGGCTCTACCAAGGTCGCCCGGTCACCCACCGAGTGGCCCAGCAGGTGATACTGGTGCCCAGCCCGCGTGCCGCGTCGATCAATGACTAAACCCTGCCCCGCGCGCACGAACGATGCCTCGCGCTCCTGCTCGAACTTACGAAACAACGCGGTAACAGGGACGTTCAGAGCTCCGGCTACAGATTGAAGCGTACCAAGCGAGGGTGATGTATGACCGTTCTCAATCTTGGAGAGCATTCCGGGCGATAACTTCGATTGACGGGCAAGATTTGCAATGGTCATGCCAAGTTGGGTGCGGTATACCCGAACCTGCCGACCAATCGCGTCTTCCAGTTGATTTTCGCGCTCGTAGGCAGCATTGGGGTCCGGCGCAGTTGTGCGCGCCAACACCGGCTGAACGCTACGGCGATTCATGCGGTCGCTGCCCCTGCTTTCACGTTGTAGCCAGGCACCGGGATGCCTGTCACTATGCTGGTCGCAAGCGTCACGCACCTTAAATCTTCTGGCTCAAGGTTATGCAGGCGAGTTTTGCCGGTACACCGTGCCATCATTGATGCTTCACCGGCATTAGCCTTGAGGATAGCAGCAAGGCCGCGGGTGCGCTCATCCTGAGAACGGTCCGAGTGCCACTGTAGCCCTGTCTTTGTAACCTGGCCGCCCATCGCCAGGGCCCCAGTCACGCCATACACAACAACGCTTGCGCCCAAGGCAATCAACCGGGCCGCATCTGTTCCCGAGCGCACACCTCCGCTGTAGATGAGCATCAGCGCCTCTTCTTTTTTTCGCGCCCGTAACGCCAAAACCGTGTTGGATAAAAGGTCGAACTGAGGCTGTGTATTGAGTTCTGCAGACAATGAAACATTATCCCCAGTGCCATCAAGTAACAACAGCTTAAACCCCTGATTGAGGGCAAATTCAACGGCATCGTCTATCTCGCGAGGTTCAGTAATACAAAGGCCTGTTACGCAATCTTGAATAGAACCTGTCGGTATCGATGACGCATCGCCGCTCCAACGCAGAATGTGTCCGGCTGCATCAGGGTTTACAACCTCATTGGGTCGCAGTAGTTGGATCCAGGGTATTTTAGCCCCAGGCGATAGCGCGCCCAGATACCCGCCGCCGCTCTCGTGGATCGCCTGAAACGCCGCCCGCCGAACTTCCTCAGGCGCTTCATCCATGCCAGCGACAAGAAATGGTATTTCGAGGCCTAATCCCACGCCCAAACTGATATCAATTCGGCAGGCTTCCCGGTAGGGGTCGATCACCAGGCGGGAAAGATTCGCCGGAAGAAAAACCAAATCATCCAGCGACGGCCAGCGCCCTTCTGGAAAGGGGTTCTCCCGCCCTTGCAGTCGCCGCTTCAGCATGGCCTGATGCTTGAGAGCATCCTGGGGGTGGGTGCGCGCCATTGAAAAAAGATCTTCACGGTGGCGAACCGCGTAGTCCGCTGAACCCGTTTCTGCATCGCAGCGATAACAGCGCGCGGCCTCACGAAGCGCTGCTGGTTCGTCATAGGTATCCTCAATCTCCGGAAATGTCTGCGGCTGTGCGCCCACACCCTGAAAAACTGGCTCCTCGATGGGGAACTGCTCCCACTTGGCATCCTGGGCCACCGGCACCCGGCGGGTGCGAAACGGGGTGCGGTAAGGAATAGGTGCTTCAATCTGATCAAGCGCTGCCTTAATGTAATAAGCCGCCCTTTGTCCATGATGCATAGCCATCACAATGGTCGAGCCACCAAAAGCGCCATCGCCGGCGGCGAACACCTTCGGATCGGCAGTGCGCATTGTCAAAAAATCCGCCTCAACCTGGCCACCACCCATGAGTCCCGCGTCTTCCAGCGCCTCGCAGATTCCCTTCTGCCCAACCGCCGCTATTATCATGCCGCAAGGAATCTGAAACGTACTACCGTCGACAATTACCGGAGCACTGCGACCATCCGTATCGGGCGGCCCGGCTTCAGTTCGAACGCACTGCAGCACAAGGCCATCCGAAACTTCCAAAACACCCGTCTGCAGGGTATTGTAGATAAATTCAATGCCCTCTTTTTGCGCATGGTGTAATTCAATTTTGCGGGCAGGGATATCCTCGCGGCCACGCCGGTAAATGACCTTAACGGTCTTACAACCCGGCAAACGCAACGCTGCGCGGCAGGCGTCCATCGCCACATCACCACCGCCAACCACCACCACAGTCTCAGGCATCTGAGGGCGCTCACCGTCATTGATTCGACGCAGAAAACTCACCCCATCCTCTACCGCAGGATGGTCTTCTCCGGCGATACCCATGGCTTTGCCCCACCACGACCCGATCGCTACCAAGACAGAATCGTGGCGCGACTTCAACTGCTCAAGTGAAACGCCAGACCCCAGGCCTGTATTGAGGTGCACCGTCAACCCGGGACACTGATATTGCAGCCTGTCAATATCCTCACCAATGACCCCAGAGGGTAAACGAAACTCGGGGATGCCCCAGACCATCGTCCCACCCAGACGGTCGGTCATCTCGTACACGTGCACCGAGAAACCCGCCCGACATAACTCAAAAGCTGCAGTCAGGCCCGCAGGGCCGGAGCCGACAATACCGACCGATTCTGGCCGGGTAACTTCAAAAGGGGTCAGGGGTGAATCGCCGCCAAGTTGGTCCATGACGAACCGCTTGAGATTTCGAATCTGCACAGCGCCATCACTGCTTTGCCGACGGCAGGCCGGCTCACAAGGCGCGTCACAGACCCGCCCGCAGATCGAACTGAACGGATTAGTCGCCGTGATCGCCTCAAAAGCCTCCTGGTACTTCTTCTCCCAGATATGGGCTATGTAGGACGGCGCATCAGTGCCAACAGGACATGCTGCCTGGCAAGGGGCAGCCACAAAATGTACATCCGCAGTATCGTCAGCAAAACCTGGCGGGACTACCGGAACACTGATGCGCTCGAGACCATAGACGCTCATGGCGCGGTGCCCGCACTAGAGGTAGCAGTACCAACGGGCACTGGTTCATACGGCAATCCAGTGATATACGCAGCCTCGGGGGTAAGTGCAACCAGATCATCGCGACCCAACTGGCGCACATCATCATAACCCAGAGTATCGGTAATAGCGGCAATCTGCCAACGCACACTCTCGAGAAAACGATGAATATTTTGGGATTCGTTCTCAGGCTTATAACGTTTTTCGTGGGCGGGATCCTGTGTTGCTATCCCGGTAACGCATTGCCCCACGTGACACTGCATGCAGGCGATGCAACCCCCGGCAATAATCACAGAGGTGCCAAACGCCACGGCGTCAGCCCCAAGGCACAACGCCTTAACGGCATCAACTCCATCACGCAGTCCGCCCATAAGCACCAGTTGAACTTTGTCACGGGCACCGATCTCCTCAAGTGCTTCAACAGCCTCGATGATAGCCGGCAACGTGGGAATACCCACATTGTCGATTACCTCGGCGCTGCCTGCGCCGGTCGAGCCCTGCATGCCATCCAGCTCGACAAAATCGAAACCGTCCTTCGCCGCTATCTTAATGTCATCGCGAATCCGCCCAGCCCCAAGCTTGACGCTCACCGGAACCTCATAGCCGGTAGCCTCCCGGAGCTCCTCTATTTTGATGACCAGATCGTCAGCCCCGAGGATATCGGGATGCCGCGACGGAGAGCGCAGATCGATTCCGGATGGAATACCCCGAATCTTTGCCAGTTCCGGGGTGACTTTTTTCGCCATCAGCTGGCCGCCAAGGCCAGGTTTGGCGCCCTGGGAGATATAGATCTCCAAAGCGTCAGCCCGGCGCATATCGTGAATATTCCAGCCTAGGCGCCCACCGAGACACTGAAAAATCAACTGCCCAGCTGCATCGCGTTGCGCATCACTCATACCGCCTTCGCCGGTATTTTCCGCAATTCCCGACATGGCTGATGCTATTGCGATCGCCTGCTTGGTCGATCGGCTGATGGCCCCATAACTCATTGGCGCAATCATCACTGGCATACTGAGATTTAGTGGCCGGGCGCCGTTGATACCACCGATCTCAGTTGCCATCCGCACCTGCTCCACCACATCGCGCTCAGAGCCCGCGTTGGTAAGGTTTTTGCGAAAACCGATATCGCTGAGGTGCGGCAATGGTCGCGCTCCACCATAACCGCGGATGCGGTAGCGGCCGCTTTGCGATTTGATCGCAATATCTTCCTGGACTTTGGGATTCCAGTAAGGCGACGTGCCTGAGAAACTCTGAAACGGAATGCTGCGCATCGGCGGTTCTGGAGTCCCGTAACGCAACTTCGTGCCAGCATTCACCACTTTGGAGAAACCCACCGGTGCTTTTATGTCGTAGCGATCCAGAAATTCGTGCAACTGGTCCAGTTCAACCTGGTCGGTATCGGTCAGCATTGCGTCAGAACCCAGGTTCTCGACCTTGCCGGCGACGAAAATCTCACCCGCAGACATATCCTCTCCCAGGCGTTCGCCAGAATCCCCCAGAATAATAATACGCCCGCCATACATCATGTAGCCAGCCATAAAATTGGCATTACCAACACAACACAAAGTGCCCGCCTTCATGACCTGGCCAGCGCGCGAGCCCATGTTGCCGTGGATCACGATCTCGGCACCGCGAATGGCCACGCCCGGAATAGCGCCGGCATTACCCCCGACCACAACCGAGCCGCTGTACATGTTGTCCCCCACACCCCAGCCGACGTTATGGCTGACGTTGAAATGTGCCTGGTCGGTCAGCCCTGCACAGAAATACCCTGCTGAACCCCTAACACTGACCCGAACCGGTGCGGTCAATCCAACACCAATATGATGGCGGGCGTCGGGGTTGAGGATCTCGACGTCTTCCCCCGCCTCCCCCAACGTGCGCAGCCGTGTGTTGGCCTCGCGAACGCTTAACTGTGCTAAATCGAGTGCGACCATGTCGCGTAAGTGCCGGGAGCGGGCTCGCGGGTATTGAGGGCCTGCCCCGGGAACAGGCGGTTCAAGGAAACTTCTTCTGAGGCGATTGCGACCAGGTTCTCATCCTGGTACATGATCATGGGTTTGGCCGCGAGCCGATCCTTGGCATAACCAATCTCGTCCTGCGTAGAGACCAAAAAGGAAAAGGTGCCGTCCAGGTCTTCAATAGAGCTTGCCAGCGCCTCTTTGAGGGCAATGCCCTGCGCCAGTTTGTCAGCAAGATAAACCGCGATCAGTTCACTGTCGTTATCGGTGGTGAATTCGAATTCCCGCTGCTGAAGGCGTCGACGCATTTTCCAGTAATTGGTGATCTGCCCGTTATGGACGATCGCCACATCAGCAAAACCGGTCGCCCAGAAGGGGTGTGCAGCCTCGGGCTTGACCTCACTTTCTGTAGCCAGGCGCACATGCCCCAGGCCATGGGTGCCGCGAAACTCGTGTACATCGTAACGATCATCTACCTCGTGGGCACTACCCACATCCTTAACAATCTCCAGACTGGTCCCGATAGAAATAACCTTGGCCGCACGCTCCATCTCATAGGAAAGTTTTTGCACGTCACCACTAAAACCGACCGTCACGCGATAGTTATCGCCGACTTGCGCTTCTTCTTCGACGATGGCGCCGAGTTCCCCGAGGCGGCGGCGGATAGCATCAATGGCTCCGTGACCGCCTCCTTCGTTGAGCCTGTCCAGAAAAAAGCGCAACTTCAGTCGGCCGGAGAGCTCGGGCGCGTACAAGGCAAAACCGGTCGAATCAGGTCCGCGATGCTGGCAGCCATCAAGCATCCGTATGAGCGCATCACCGGTGTCGAACACCTGATCGACACCTCGATACATGATTCCTGCAATCCCGCACATAAGCTGTCAGTCCTTGGAAAATTTCTACGGTGAGGCCAAACCGCGAGCCTACGCCGTTCCTGTCACAGATTCAACAGGTGGAAACAATGTTTCTTTGTAGGAAACATTTGCTTTTAAGGGATTGATCCTCCCCCCACTAAGTTGGTCCAGCCTTATAGTGAGTTTAGGAGGATCAAGTTATGGGAGAAAAGCGTCATACGCCCCAAGAGATTGTCACCAAGTTGCGCCAGGTTGAGGTACTGGTAGGGCAAGGACAGTCTCGGATTGACGCAATCCGTCAGGTGCAGATTACCGAGCAGACCTACTACCGCTGGTGCAAGCACTATGAGGGTATGGGTAAGGGCCAACTGAAAAAGTTGAAGAGGCTCAGATCATCATCGAACAATGGCGAAGACACTACAACACCATCAGAGAACACGGTGCTTTGGGCTACCGCCCGCCAGCTCCGGAGGCCATCATCCCAATAGACCAAAGGCCGGTCATGCACTAACATTCAAGCTAGATCAGTTGGTGGGGGCTGGTCACACCATGATGCGCCTGTAAAGCGCTCAGCAGATTTTGCCATCACGGCTAGCGTCGCTTATTTCCTATTTGGATTAATATATTGATACCGACCACGACTCATATCCTTGAACCCGGCTTATGGCGGGCAGACCCCTACCTCGAGCGCTATACCGTCCCTGCGGGCGGCTCGATCGTTTTTGAGATTTTTCGCGATGATTCAATCACGATTATCGATCCGGAAGGATCTCAACCGGGCGAACTGATCGCTTTTGACAAAAACGGAAAGCCTGATTGCGCCGGATTATCAGATGATGAACCCCTTGAGGCATCAGGCTTTCAACAATCGATGTCTGTGCGAAGTGGCAACACACAGCAAGTGCTTGCAGGATTAGAGCGGCGTAACATCGATCCGTCCCAGGCAAAGGCCTTGCCCCTTTTCGGCACCGAAACACCCCCTGGCGTAGCGGCTAACTATACCGCGGGTAAAGACCTGCTCTGTATCGTTTGCGCCCCCGGTAAGTCGATGGCCGTAGATGAACAAATGCCTCCCACCTCGTTGGTGGTTAAAGTCCAGCGCAGCCGTCAACGGGACCTTTGCGAGCCACCATTGCCAGAGCCGCTGGCCGAGCCGCGTTTGGAACTGCGAATCGATCGCTGTACAGCCGGGCAGTACACCGTGCATGCTGGAGAATATATCCAGATCATCGATGTGGCAGGGCGTGAGTGCTCTGACTTTTTAGCCTTTTCCCGTGCAGCGCTTGATCGCGGCCAAGAACGCCATATAGACATGACAACCACCCGTACCCTGGTGGGTGCCGGGTATCCAGGCCCGGGGCTTTATGCCAAGTACTTCGACCGCGATATGCAGCCGCTGGTCGAGGTCGTTCAAGATACCTGTGGGCGCCACGACACCTTTGGGCTCGCCTGCGCGGCCAAATACTATGAGGACCAAGGCTACTTTGGCCACCGCAACTGCTCAGCCAACATTAACGAGGTTATGGCACCCTTTGAGGTCAGACCCCGTCGCGGCTGGGAGGCCGTCAATTTTTTTTACAACACGGGCATTGACGAGCACAACGTGCTTTTCTTAGACGAACCCTGGTCACGGCCCGGCGATTATGTGCTGCTTAAGGCCATGACTGATCTCGTCTGCGCATCAACCGCCTGCCCAGACGATACCAGTGCAGCCAACGGCTGGAACCCAACCGACATTCACGTCCGCATCTATACTCCGGAGAAGGCCTTTTCAAGGGCTATTGCATACAGAATGACAGCAGACGCCGAAACCCAACTGACACGCGAGACCGGCTTTCACTCTCGCACAGCCAAACTTACTCGTAATTTCACCGAATATCGGGGTTTTTGGCTCCCTACCATATTTAATAACGCCGGCGCGATCGATGAGTACTGGGCTTGCCGGGAAAAAGCCGTGGTCATGGATCTTTCCCCGCTTCGAAAGTTCGAGGTACTTGGGCCCGACGCGGAAACGCTGATGCAGACAGTGCTGACCCGCAACGTGCGGCGCATGGCTGTCGGCCAGGTGGCCTACACCGCCATGTGTTACCCACACGGTGGCATGATTGATGACGGTACCGCGTTGCGATTGGGCCCTGACAACTTCCGCTGGATCGGCGGCGATGACTACAGCGGTTTGTGGCTGCGCGAGCAGGCGCAGAAACTTGGCTTGAAAGCACTGGTCAAATCATCCACAGAGCAGTTGCATAACGTTGCCGTGCAAGGACCCAACAGCCGGGATATTCTTAAGCAGATTATCTGGACACCGCCTGCACAACCGTCGGTAGAGGAACTTGAATGGTTTCGCTTTACCGTGGGACGCCTCGGCGATATGCATGGTCGACCGGTTATGGTATCGCGCACGGGCTACACCGGGGAATTGGGTTTCGAGATTTTCTGTCACCCAGATGATGCGTCCAAGATTTGGGATGCGCTCTGGGATGCAGGCCAACCCTACGGCTTAACACCACTGGGACTGGAGGCGCTGGACATGTTACGCATCGAGGCCGGCTTAATCTTCGCAGGTTATGAGTTTTGTGATCAGACCGATCCATTTGAGGCGGGCATCGGCTTTACCGTACCTCTGAAATCCAAGGAGGACGACTTTATCGGGCGTGATACTCTGATACAGCGCAAAGCAAACCCGCAACGCCAACTGGTGGGGCTAGAACTTGCCGGCAATGAGCCGGCAGCCCATGGTGATTGCGTCCGTGTAGGCCGAGCCCAGATCGGCGTTGTCACAAGCGCAACCCGCTCGCCCATTTTGCGCAAGAATATTGCACTTTGTCGAATCGATGTTCAACATGCTGAGTTAGGCACCGAAGTTGAAGTTGGCAAGCTCGACGGTCATCAAAAACGTATACCAGCGGTTGTCGTCCCCTTCCCCTTTTACGATCCAAAAAAGGAACGGGTTCGGGCATAGTCAATACTCGTTATTCTCTGTTCCACCGACAGCCGTCATAGCGCCTGTGGCTACCAGAGCCAGGATAGGCAAAATACGGTTGGTGTGGGGTGTTTTTCGCGGTGTATTCAGTTTTAATCGAAGCCCAGGGGTGCACCTCAAATCCTATTAGCTGGGATTCCAATCCAATTGGTGTCGATTTGGTTGTGCGACTACCCGGTGAATTGGACTAGACTAGTCTAGCCTCGTCTTAGCACGCGAGGAATCGCTTAACTCACTACAAATAAAGGGGAAATTCTGCTTCCAAACCACATGGCCGTGCATCGATAGAACTGCGACAAAGAAAGAGTGTTGGTTTTCCATAAACTAGGATCGCTTTCCACAATCTTGAAACTCAAGACCAGGGAGGATCGCACGAAGTTATTCAAAGCGAGATCTGCTAAGACACTGCTGCTTGCGGCTACGGCTCTAACGCTCGCTTCATCCTATCGATGTTGTTAGCGAGTCTAAGTTGGTATTTGAATCTTAACAAACCTCAGGGAGGAAATATGATTAAAACACTAGTAAAAGTTACTGCTATTGTATCAGTACTAATTATCAGTCCTATAGCAAAAGCTGCAGATCCAATTAGAATTCCAGTATTAAACTGGTCAAGTCAAATTGTTATGGCTAACGTAATGGCTCAAGTATTTGAAGAAATGGGTCACACAGTAGAATTAGTTCCAGCCGAATCGGCTTCAAGATATGAAGCCGTTAGAATTGGAGATCTTCACGTAGCTCATGAAACTTGGGAGTCAACAATGGCAATCCCATTTTATGAAGCAATGGACAAAGGTGGCTTGATTGACGCTGGTAGCCACGACTTAATAACATTTGAGGAAATGGGAATTCCAAATTGGGTTATTGATGAAGGATTATGTCCTGGTCTGCCTAGTTGGGAAGCTCTAAAATCTCCTGATTGTGCGAAAAATTTTGCTACGGCTGACTCAGGTGGGAAAGGCCGTTGGTTGGAAGGTCCGGTAGAGTGGCACGGAGATGTCATGCCCAATAGACTTAAAGGCCTAGGTATTGATGATTTATGGACTGTAAAATTTGCAGGTGCTGCTAATGCTCTATGGGCTGAATTAGAAGCTGCTAAAAAAGAAGGTCGTGGAACAGTTATCTTTAACTGGTCTCCAAACTTTACTGATGCAGCAGGTTTTACATTTATTGACTTTCCTCCTTATTTCGAAGGGTGCAGATTAGAAAATGGTGGAACTCTGGAAACTACTGGCTGTGGTTCTCCAAAAGGTTGGCTTAAAAAAGCCGCATATATTAAATTCCCGCTAACTCACCCAGATGCATATAAGTTCTATACAAAAATGGCTTTTAATGCCCCTCAAATTGGTGAGATGGCCAATAATGTTGACAACCTAGGTATGAGTCATGCTGATGCTGCAAGTGCATTTATTGCTAATCACAGAGCTCAGATAGATCTTTGGAAGAATTGATTTAGAAGTTGCTTTACTAAAAATCCTCCCTGATTCAGGGAGGATTTTTTTTGCCAGTATTGAAACTGAACCTGTTTACAATTTCTGGTAATAACGCAATAACCTTTAGCACAGCAATCAAGGCAAAGTAGATTCTCAAACATTCCAAGAAGCAGGATGCATAGCCTTTGCTTGGCGTGATGCGCCAATTCACACGCGTTGAGATGCGTTTCTTCATGCTTCCCGCTGCGCCACAGCCTCTCAGCGAACACATTATCTCGCCAATCTTGGGCTGAAGGGCCTTGATCTCGGATTTCGGGTCAGGTACCAGACCTTTGCCAGAGGCAAACATCTCGGATGAACTGTCTAACAAATGTTCCTTTTACTTCGAAATCACTTCGGTAATAACGCCAAAACTCTACGATAGCTTATTCGATGTTTCATCGGCCTTGATTGCGGTTAAAGGAGCTTTGGCTTAAATCCTGGAGAATGATTCCTACGTTTTTGCTCATGATATGTTACTTTCTGTTTTAATATGCTGATACACAGAAGTTAACTACTCACTTTGACCGGCCACCTGCCGTAACCATGGGGTACAGCTCAAACAACAACGTGCTGGAGTGGCAAGATCTCGATCAGTAGAACCGGATGTTTGGTTTTTGGACGAGCCTTCTCCAGCCCTTGATCCTTTAATAAAAAACGAAATGCGAGGTGAGTTCTTAGGTTCGCAAGGAATGCTTAATAAAACAATAATGAATATTTGTTACTCACCATCTTGATGAGGCTCCTCGTTTAACTGATCGCATAGCAAAAACGAAAGATGGTTCCCCCCCAATCGAAATAACTCCCCATCAATTAAAATCGTAGAGATGCACTAACGGTAATTGACCCTGATAATAATGAAATAACTGAATCTCTCGATTCCTGCAATGATTAAGTCTAAAAGTTTTATTTGGCCCATCTAAAATTGATAAATAGAATGCTCAGCAATCTAAAGACCTCTAGGCCAGTGCAATTTGGCTTGTTGGCTGTAATTTTTTTATTTTCCTATTTTTTAGTACCCCAATCTGAAAACAGTTATTTATGGAGATTGCCGCCCCTATTAAAAGACTTTCCTCTATGGATTAATACTTTACTTGATAATTTGATGTTCAAATGGTTCACCGTTGATATATGGGACCCAGTTTGGAAAGACTATGAGGAAAAAACTATTTTTAGAATAATTACCAGGGCAATAGGCAGCTCAGTTTTATTCATAATCATTTTTATTAGGGAAATCTTTCTTGGAGGAGCGCAAACGTTAGGGGCACTTTTTAGTGATACGTGGATAGACGCTAATAAATGGTTTTCTTGGCCTGCTCTACCTTGGACTGCTGTAGTAGCTGGTGCTTCAATTTTAGGATATCAACTTCAAGGTCTTCGTTTGGCCTTGCTTGCAGGAATAGGATTTGCATATCTTTCTATTTTTGGGCAATGGCAGCCCTCTATGCAAACCCTTTCTTTTGTTCTTGTATCCGCGCCTGTTTGTTTCATTTTCGGATTAGGTTTTGGAATATGGGGATATCTAAACAAGACTGTAGAGGGAGCGCTTCAGCCAATATTGAATTGCATGCAGACCTTGCCTCATTTTTCTTATTTAGTTCCGATCATGGTCCTTTTTGGTGTTGGGGATCACGCAGGAGCTATTGCTACTATTATCTTTGCAACTCCGCCAATGATTAGGCTAACCATTCTCGGATTAAGAAAAATATCTCCAGATATTGTTGACTCAGGTTTGATGAGTGGATGCAGTAGATTTCAATTGTTATTTAAAGTTCTAATTCCAACGGCAAGAAGAGATATTTTGATAGGAGTCAATCAAGTCATAATGCAGTGTCTTGCAATGACTACCATTGCAGCCTTCATTGGTGCTAAAGGTTTAGGTTTTAATTTAAAAGTTGCCTTGAATTCTCTGGAAATTGGGAAAGCTTCAGAAATTGGGCTGTGTGTCGTGTTGATAGCAGTAATCCTAGATAAATATTCTTTGGCGTGGGCTAACAAGCAAAAAGATTATTTCGCTAATTTGAATTTTTATCAAAAGAACAAATCCTACATAGCATTTATTCTTTTGACCATTTTCGGAGTTATTTTGTCTTACGTTGGAGCTTTGTATTCCAAAGGCAGTATTAACTACTTGTACTATGTCCCTTTTAATAAAGGCTTTACTATTTCTCCTTTTATAGACGCTGGTATTGATTGGATCTGGGAAACTTTCTTTGTTTATTTAAATGCATTTAATATTTGGTTAATAACGTCAGTCCTAGTGCCAATGAAAAATGCCTATTTAGGCATGCCTGTGATTTCAACGTTTATTGTTGTAATGGGTGCAGGATATATAGTTGGAGGCATAAGATCAGCTGTAATAGTTGGAAGCCTAGTCTTATTTATTGCGCTTTCTGAATATTGGGATAGAGCATTAATTACAGCTTACATGGCAACTTTTGCTGTTTTAATATCTGCTTTTTTAGGAATAGTCGTTGGGTCTATTTGCGCCCAAAGTAATTTCACTAGCAAAACTATACTTTCAATTTGCGACTTCTTTCAAACATTCCCATCCTTTATTTATCTGATTCCCGTAATCCTACTATTTGGAATCACAGACACATCCGTTATGATAGCCGCAATCGTTTATGCGATGATTCCAGCTACTAGATATACTGTAGAAGGCCTTAATAGTGTTCCATTATCATTGCATGAAGCAGGTACGATGTCAGGTGTATCACGATTGCAGAGATGGACCAATATCGAGTTACCTCTTGCGCTCCCTCACATCATGTTAGGAATAAATCAAACAGTTATATTCGCATTGTTCATGGTTATACTTGGTGCATTAATTGGGACAATAGATTTAGGTCAAATTATTATGGGAGCATTGTCGAAAAAAGGTGGCGCGGGTATCGGTTTGACCTTGGGTATATTTGTATCCTTTATGTGTTTAGCGGTGGATAATTTAATTCAAACTTGGGCGAGTGAAAGAAAAAGACTTTTGGGAATAGATTAATCTGGCGCCAACGGGCTATCACCTAAAACGGATGCACCATCAGCCGCGCAGGAATACCACTCATTTACTGTTTGATTGAAATCCGTTCAACTACCTGGCATCAATCCTGGTTCTTCAGACCACACAAGGTCAAAGCTTTTGCAAACTCGCCAGGTCTATTTAGCCCTTCAACAGGGGCTCTTGTCCTAGCTTTTTTCACCAACCTTCACAACCTTGATGCCGGGAGTTTCACCTTTATCGAACCTCCTCCTTGCACCGATGGTTGCAAAAAAGTGGATGGTGGCGATGGCAGTCGCGGTTCGCCCGAGGGTTGGTCGAAGAAAGCGGCTAATACCAGATTCCTGAAAACCCATCCAGTTGCCTACACAGGGTTCTCAAAGATGTCATTCAGTTCTCAGGAAATCGGCTAAATGGCTGCGCTGGTAGGCATTGATAAACTGAGCCATGAAAATGCTGTCAAGAACTGCCTGGCCACGTAGATAGGTAGAAGCCTTTCACTCAAATAAAAGACTGAAAACCATCTAAATCTCTCCCCTGGCTTTAATGACCCGGGAAGAGATTAGTTTTAGTTTAAT
>MPMA02213159.1_pt1 | contig 17343 bp, 19 predicted proteins | sample 1617361 | NCBI WGS metagenome assembly MPMA02 (sample SAMN05944807, study PRJNA350692) | marine metagenome | biome: marine; feature: ODZ; material: water; isolation source: 180 m water sample filtered on 0.2 um supor filter | place: Pacific Ocean | collected 2012-04-08 | depth 180m m | reverse complement strand
TCGTACTGAGCACGATTAATGCCCTCAAGATTGAAATTAATTACTTGGATATGCATACATTTCCTCTCGACGGTTGATTGTAATTGTCATAAGAAGTTTAACCCATTTGTGCCACCAAAGATTCTGGCTTGATGTGGATATAGCGATGGAGTTGTTTTAGGCTCTCATGCCCCCGTGATGCTGACGACTTCCATAACCCCCAATCCTTTTCAAACAATCGTGATGTCTCTTCATGCCGTAGATCATATAACCGTAAATCGCCAATTCCGAATTCATCCTTCAGTTTTGTAAAACGATTCCATTCCTTTCATCTATTCGCATCAAATGTTGGTCTACCAGACAACTGAATTGCCTTCCCTGACGAGCTCAGTTGCTCTGTAAGCGTGTTTAAGGTTGTTTTGGATAATGTGGGGGCGGAGAGTCTTCGCAACGCTGGAACGCTGGCATGACTTCGTCGATAAAAAGCTGCAGGGACTGTTTCTGGCGGCTCATATCCAAACCGTAACTCGCGTTGTAGATGTAATGATCGACACCGAGTGCCTGATATGATTGAAGTTTGTTGATGACAACGTCAGGTGTGCCGAACATCAGATTAGTCTGAAGTTCGTCACGATCAAATTCACGCCGAGTGGAAAGCTGTTCCACATCAACTTTTTCTGGAAAACCATTTTTCACATCAGCCAGATTCTTGAACAGATTTTCAAAACGTCCTGACTTGGTAATCAGAGCATCTAAATAGTGTGTGGCATCTTCTGGCTTAGGGTAAACGGCGGTCTGACGCATGGTGGCGAACAGGGGTTTTGCTGATGGGAGATGTTCGTTCAGTGCACATTTAAAACGTGCCATATAGGTTTCGACTTCGGAAAACGGTCGGGTGAGGGCCCACGACATGATGTTGCAGTTGTTCTTGACAGCAAAATCAAATGTTACAGGCGCCCGTGCAGCGAGCCAGATCGGCGGGTGGGGTTTTTGTAGCGGTTTGGGTACTGAGGTTGTGCTCGGAAACTGCCAGAATTCTCCGGTATGGGCGCAGTCACCCTGCCACAGCGCTTTTACGACGGGTAGCATTTCTTGAACGTAGCGGTAGGCCTGCTGCTGCTTAAGGCCCGGTTTCATCCGATCGAACTCCCACTGGTAAGCACCTGATCCTATACCGAACTCCAACCGGCCATTGCTGTACAGATCCAGCAGTGCTGCTTGCCCGGCTACCCGGACGGGGTGACTATAAGCCGCAACGACCACGGCCGTTCCGAGCCGGATACGTTCAGTGTGCGCCGCAAACCAGGTCAGTATTTGGAAAGGATCGGGGGCGATAGCCATCTCAATCCCATGATGTTCAGCCGCCCAGACGATCTCGAACCCCCCCGCATCGGCCATCTGCACCATCTCAAGAGTATGCTTTTTGACCGAACACATATCGACATCAAGCGACATGCGCTCCATGTTGATGACCAGCTGAAATTTCATCAGGGTTCGAGACGACTGTGCAGTGATCTACGAGGTATAGTCAGCGTTGCCGACATACGGTTTGTATGATGAACTGACATCCTCAGGTGGTGCTGTGATCTTCGAAATGGAAGTGGGGGTGTTCCGGCGATAGCGGCGGTTTACCCAGTAGGTAATCCGCTGCACGCTCGGCGATCATCTGGGTGGGCGCGTTTAGATTCCCGCTGACTATGGTCGGCATCACCGATGCATCCACCACGCGCAAACCGTCTATACCGTGTACCCGCAACTCGGAATCGACAACCGCCTGATCATCACTACCCATCTTACAAGTGCCGGATGGATGGTAGTCGGTGTCGGCGGTAGCACGCACGTAGTCCGCAAGCTCACGATCTGAGGTGATCTCCGGTGCAGGGGTTATTCGTTTGCCCCGAAATCCATTGAACGCCGGTTGTGTCAGGATGTCCTGCATCGCTTTCAAGGCTTCAACCAACTCCTTGAGATCTTGTGGGTGACTGAGATAATTGAAATGAGCAGCCGGTCTGTCACGGGGGTCGGCGGAATGAAGCTTTACCTCCCCACGACTGAGTGGCCGCAACTGGTCACAATTAAGCTGGTAGCCTGGATATAACAGAATCTTACGGTCGGCCCACTCACTGTAAACGGGTGTGAAGTGGTATTGGAGGTTCGGATGTGCAGCATCAGTATTCCCGTAGACCATGCCACCCATTTCCCAGATATTGGAGGCACCGATACCTGAGCGTGTCAGCAGCCACTGCACGCCAACGCGCAGCTTTGACAGCGGTTGAGTGAGATGATGCAGGGTAACCGGTTGTGTGCACTCGAAACCTGTAATGACGGTCAGGTGATCCTGCAGGTTTTGTCCCACGCCCGGAAGATCCAACTCGGAGCCAATATCCATGGACTTCAGATAGTCAGCAGGCCCGATCCCGGACAACATCAATAGCTGCGGTGTTTTGATCGCCCCACAACAGACAATCACTGCTTTGCTGGCCCGTAGCTCACAGGTGTTACCGCGTGAAACGTATTCCACGCCGACAGCTCGTTTGTTCTCGATAAGAATGCGATTGACCAATGCACCTGTCTCGAGACTCAAATTTGGCCGCACCAGTGCAGGCTTGAGATGTGCAACTGCGGCACTGCTGCGGCGCCCGTTTTTGGTGGTGCTGTCTAGCCGGGCGATTCCTTCTGGCTTATACCCATTCAGGTCCTCGGAAGTACCCTGGCCAGACTGTTGGCCGGCTTCCCACAACACATCAAACAGCGGGTTCTCGAGATGGCCCCGAGCCACCCCAAGCGGGCCATGGCCGCCGCGCCATTCATTTTCTCCCCGGTCTGAAGATTCACAGCGCTTGAAGTAGGGAAGACAGTGTGCATAGCCCCAGTCTTCTAGGCCAGGGGCTTGTGCCCAGCGATCGTAGTCCTGCGGATGGCCGCGCATGTACACCATTGAATTGATCGATGATGATCCGCCAAGGACTTTCCCTCTTGGCAGCTGAATCTGCCGCCCGTCACAGCAGGGTTCTGATTCGCTGTTGTAGTTCCAGTTGATGCTGGGATCTTTATAGACGTTATAAACGCCGGCCGGTATGTGGATCATGAGTTTATGATCCATCGGCCCGGCTTCGAGAACGTGAACATTCAATGCTGGGTTTTCAGAAAGGCGGTTGGCGAGTACACAGCCGGCAGAGCCTGCACCTAGAATGATGTAGTCAAACAGTTTTTCTTTTGCCAATCTTATCTGCTCCTGGCGGGAATCAGTGCAAGGGTTGAAGCTTACCGCAGAAATAAATCGAGTTTTCCAGCGATGAGTTCCGGGGATTCCACCAGAACACTGTGGCGCAGATCGGGCAGAATCTCCAGCTGTGAGGTGGGAATTGTTTCATGCATCAAACGGGCCATCCGAACATTTGACCCTGGGTCATGTTCACCTGTCATGACAAGAGTTTCACATTGAATCTGAGATAGGTGTTCGACGAGGTCACTGAGCACAAAAACCCGGTAGGCCTGAAAATAACCTGCCGGTGAAGTGGCGCGCAACTCCGCAATTCTTTTTTGAACCCGTTTGGGATGATCCTGCCGAAATTTAGGGGAGAACCAGCGTTCCAGCGCCAACTCGATGTTGGTGTCTAGATCACCCTTTTCAAGATTGTGTAATCGCTCTTGTACGCGTTCGCGCTCGGCATCCGTACGTCCTGCGACTGCGCTGAGAATTGCGAGTTGGCCAACACGCTCCGGATAGCTAAGCGCAAACTGCTGAACGATTAAACCCCCCAACGAAAAACCGACCAGATGTGCTTGAGATAGGCATTCATCGATAAAAATCGCTTCAAGATCACCTACGAAATCCTCAAGAGACCAGTCACCAGCCGGCACATCACTTTTACCGTGGCCCCTGAGGTCGTACCGGAGCACACTGAAACGACGCTCCAGAACGCTCGCGATTGAGTCCCAGATATTGAGCGTACCACCCAGGCCATGAATCAGGATCACGGTCGGGTGACGTTCCGGATCCTGCCCGGAACGAAAAACATGCCTATACATGGCGCTAGAACTTAAGGCCTTCAGGTGTGTTCGATGATCTGAGGCTGCAATACCAAATCGTTACCCTTGTGCCACGCCCCAGATCTCGACTGTCGAGTCTGCGGTCTGCATGTGGGGTACGGGTACCAGCGTGACCGGGGGTAGGACACCGCCACAGCAATCACGCAGCAGCTGCAATAAACCCGGGGTGACGTCTTCCTCAGCTGAAGCGGTGTAGTAACAGACCATCAGTTTGAGGTCTGCCGGACTGCGGCCGAATGGGCGCAGTAGATCGTCGATGTAACTCATGGTGAATCGTGTCTGGGGTAATAGCTGACCGGATAAGACCCGTTTGCCGGTATTGGAAAATGGCTCGGCCGGCACCTGTCCGCCCAGCCAGATCATGCCACGCAATCTCTGGGCTTGACGGTAGGGCAGGCTCAACGGCCAGTCCCACACCCTATCCGGCTAGGCATCTTCTCGAGGGATGTACTTGTTATAACTGTGGCGGCGCTCGCGCATGGCGAGCACCTCGATCTTAGTCGCCGTTTTATCCGGCCACAGTGTGTGACAGGGGACGACTGTTGCTGGCGGACCCGGTTCGCTGAAGTAGGATGCCCGAGCCTGGGCCAGTGGTGCCCAGTCTTTACGCGTGGTGCCGAAGTAATAACCCTCCATTTTCACGCTGTCCTGAAGCGAGGCACCCACGGCCGTCAGAGAGTTTTGGAGTGAGGGCATAATGATATGTGACTGACCCGCACCATCCAGAGCAGCATCGAACCGGGTGTTAAAGTGGGCCGCAGTCCGGTTGGCCACAGCTATAAATTCTCCCGCTCGCAGGGCGGTCGTGACAACGGGGTGTGCTGATGTATTGTCTCCTGCCACCTGTAGCGGTTGGGTTTCAACCTGAAAGTCACCTGTTGTGCGCCAGTTGCGCACAGCAATGACCTGTACCTGGATTTCCTGACCCTTAAAGGGTTGCAGCGGCACTGGCAGGGTCGAGACCACAGGTGAGGGCTCGTTGGGAAATGCATCCTGCAAGGCCTGGACAATCGAGATTTCACCGCGGTTAGCCTCGGGCCTGTAAAACGCTTTTACTCGCACGGCATCAGCCAGTGAGCAGTGTTCCTGATGAAGCGCTGCGGCAACGTTTTCGACAGTCCCTGTAATCTGCCGGGTCATGTCACCGGGGTTGCGCAGGGCGCCGGTCGAATCAAAGTCACCGGCGCCGCCTACGAACGACAGCGCGCCGGCAGAGGCACAGAGATTGTGAGTGAACGGTGTGGGTAATGACCAGATGGGGTTATTCGACATGGTATTCAGGTGCGCGTGTTGGCTATGTTGGCAGAGCGTGAATTACACTGTGCCACTGACTCGAGTACAGGATGTACAAGCCTAAATTGTAATTCGATCGTAGGCAAATCGCAGGCGGGCTTGTCTGTCTTTTGTTTATCATTGGCTCATATTCAGATTGAAGATCATGCTGTCCAAATAAGGAACGAGAGGAGAAGATCGGATGATCAAGTCATTTTACGCAACTCGTCAATGGGTGTTGTGGGCCTACGGTGGCGGCCTGTTGCTATTCACATCACTGTGGCTGCAGGTGCAGATGACCGTGGCACTCAACACCTGGTATGGACAGTTCTACGATTTGCTACAGAATGCGGCCAGCTACAAAGATAATCCGGATGAAGGAATAACATTGTTTTTATCTAAGCTGATCTCACTCAGTTACGTACGCAATGGGTTTGACGGTGAACCATCTTTCATTGTTATCGCATTTCCTTATATTTTGCTAGCGATATTTACAGCCTGGTTTACGCGGATCTACGGTCTGCGCTGGCGCGAGGCCATTACCTTTGATTACGTCCCACGCTGGCGTAGTGTTCAGCAGGAGATCGAGGGGGCATCCCAGCGTATTCAGGAGGACTGCAACCGTTTTGCCCGGATCGTCGAGTCTCTGGGACTGCAGGTTGTCCGCGCGGTCATGACCCTCATCGCTTTTATACCGGTGCTCTATGGACTGTCTGACAAGGTCGACGTACCCGTGTTAAGAGATATCGAAGGGTCATTGGTCTGGGGTGCTTTGATCATCTCGCTTGGCGGTCTTGTCATCTCCTGGTTTGTGGGCTGGAAGTTGCCGGGCCTGGAATACAACAACCAGAAAGTCGAGGCGGCCTTCCGTAAAGACCTGGTGCTCGGTGAGGACGACAAAGCCCGTCACGCAGACCCCATAGCACTTCGAGGGTTTTTCGGGGGTATACGATTCAACTACCATCGGCTTTATCTACATTACGGTTACTTCGATGCCTGGGTCTCTACCTACGACCAGTTCATGGTAATTGCCCCCTACCTGATAATGGGGCCGGGGTTGTTTACGGGGGCGCTTACACTCGGCGTTATGGTTCAGGTGTCCAATGCGTTCGGCAAAGTGCACGGGAGCTTTTCGCTGTTTCTACATAACTGGACCACCATCACTGAGCTGCGCTCGATCTGGAAACGTTTGCATGAGTTCGAAGATAATCTCGACCGCTATGCAGTTCCAGCACCTGCTTAAGGGAGGTTTTTAATACGAAGGTTTCGGTCACAGCAAGGGCATTACTTACTACTGATCTTATTGCGGGCTACTTGGGGTGTACCTCGAGATAAATCAGGTTACCGTGGCCGGAATGGCCGTGGCTTTCGATCGGAAACCGTCCGCTGGCGTGGGCTTTGAACTGCATCACTGCGGGGACATCTGGCGTTACTTCGGTATGTATATCGTAACCGTGGAGATGCAGCACATCAGGTTTGTCGCTGGACCAGTACAGCTCGACCTGGTCGCCTTGGCTCACGCGAATTGTCTGCCCGTCGATCATGACTTTGCCCTGGTGAATATGAAGTTCAAAGTGCTTAATTGGGCCAGAGTCACTTGCCGTTGCTGAGCTGGCCTGGGTATGTTGATGTTGCGCAGGCTTTGAGGGGGAAGTGCCGTGGTTATGGTGGGTTGTTCCCGCGCCCTCAGCATCGACCATCTGCACCACGAACTCGACTAACGTTTGTTCTGCCTGGTCGAATTCTAGTAAAAGCCCGAACCTGTCCCCCGCCGCGAGCGGTTGCTTAAGACCCATCAGCATAATGTGCTGGCCACCTGGCGCAAACAGTACATCTTCATGAGGGGGTAGGATCACCGATTCAACCCGACGCATTTTCATCATTCCATCTTCGAGGATGTGCGAATGAACCTCAACGCGTTCGGCAACATCAGCCGATGCACTCAACAGTTTGTCGGGATGAGCCCCATGGTTTGTGAGGGTCAGATAGACCGCACCGTTTGGGCTGGTGGGGGGCAATGCCCGCGCCCAGGGCGACTGGATATGGATGTCGCCAGCTTCATAATGCTGAGCAGGTGCAACGCCAGTTGCCAACAGAAATACCAGCAGTCCAGTAAGATATCGCAACATTTTCACACTCAGGTAGGGGTCAACTGAAGTACATCGTTAGAACAATGACCATCACAGGATCAAGTGGTCAGTATAGTGCGCCACCGGGCGACGATAATTAAGGTCGTCAGTATACCGGTCAACCCGAAAATTACGGTAGTCGCCGGTATGCCAATCCATTCAATCAGCGCCCCGCCTGTGAGCAGACCCATCGGCATACCGTAAACAGCCAGCATACGCACACCGGATACCCGTCCCCGATAGACCTCATCAGTAATCTTAAGCAATAGAACAGACATTGGGATCATCGCGAAACTCTGCGCGAGCCCTATCATCGTAATTACCACGCTGGCAGCCATCGGTATAGAGAATAGACCCAACAACAAAATGAACAGGTGCCATATCACCAACCAGATCACCATCATACGGGCTGGTTTTGTGACACGAAGGATCGTCGCTGTCGCTAGGGATCCCAGCAATGCACCAATTGCCAACAGCGCAATTAGCTGTGCCAGACCGGTTTCATCCATGCCGTATACGTCACGGGCCAGGGCGGGCAATAGACCGCGGATCATCGGGAACCCAGTGAAGTTGGCAAGAAAAGCCAGCGCCATGATCGCCACGATAGTTTCATTACGGCGGATGTAAGAAAAACCCAGCTTCAGGTCTGACCAGGGCCTTGAATTCTCGGTGGTTTGTCTGGGTATTGGTGTGATTCGCCAGGCCAGCAGTACGCTCGCCAGGTAAAGTCCCACGACAGCGCCATAGGCTGCTCCGATACCCAGCGTGGAAAACAGGCCCGCACCCAGCAGTGCGCCGAATATGCGCGCTGAGTCCATGGTCGCCCGTGAAAAGCCCATCGCATTGTGCAGATCTCTAGCCGGTACTATGTCCGCAATCAGCGCAAACTTCACAGCAAAATCCGATGGTCGTACCAGCCCGGCTATACCGGAAATAACGAAGACCTGCCACGGCTGTACCGTACCGACAAGTGCCAGCATTAGAATGACGCTCGCCAATGCGCCGTAAATCAACCGCAGTATGATCAGTATCGTCCGGCGGTCGACCCGGTCTGCCAGCACGCCGAAAAACGGGCTGAGCAGAGTTCCACTGAAGGTAAGAGCCGCGAATGCGGCCAGCAAGAAAGGCGAATCGGTAGTAACCAGTACAAACCAGCCCAGGATGAGCGTTTCCATTTCGAATGCCCATGAGTTAAGCAGGTCCGATCCCCACTGGAAGCGGTAACTCTGAATCCGAAATGCGCTCAGAAAATTTGGCATCTACACGATGGAATAATTCAGCTTATGTTCTGCGCTTCGGGTTACAACGTGAAAAAAATAACGTCGGAGTCACTGACCCGGCACAATTAACGTGCCGTCGCCAGACGCTCTAGGACAGATTCTGTTTCTTTGACCAGCAGCTGTATCAGTTCGCAGGCAGGCAGGTTTTTCGACATCACGGCACTTTGACCAGACCATAGAGACAGAAAATCGGTGTTGTTTCCTTTTGCACTGGCTTTACGCAGGGGTCCTGTCAGGGTGTTGAGAATCGGAAAATCCGGATAGTGGGCTTCATGACCTGCCATCTCACGCAGATAACGGTTTTCCAGGCCTCTTGCCGGCCGGCCGGAGAAAGCGTGTGTGATCCGTGTTTGATCATCGCGGGCTTCGTTGAGTGCCCGACGGTAAAGCGGATGCGCGGCTGATTCAGGGCAGGTTAGAAACGCGGTGCCAAGCTGCACGGCGCTCGCACCAAGGGCAAGCGCAGCAGCGATACCGCGGCCGTCGCCGATGCCCCCTGCAGCAATTACGGGGATGGACACTGCATCAACAACCTGGGGTACCAGTGCCAATGTGCCCACGTGGCCCCTTTCATACGGTTCTGAAAAGGTGCCGCGATGCCCGCCGGCTTCAAAACCCTGGGCGATAACCGCATCGACACCTCGCGCTTCGAGCTCACGGGCTTCAGCCACGTTGGTAGCCGAGGACAGGGTGTACAGGCCAGCGGCCTTGATCGCCTTGAACGCATCATCACCTGGCAGACCAAAGTGGAAACTCACTACCGGTGGACGAAGATCAAGCACGGCCTGCAGGTGGGTGTCATTGAAAGACGGCGTTGGCGTAACGACATCCGGGACTTCGCCGAGTCCCAGTTCGCGATAGTAGGGTGCGAGCAATGAGCGGGTGTCAGCAGCGCGCGCCGGGTCGTCGACTGGCTCGTTGTGGACAAAGAAGTTGACGTTATAGGGCCACCGGCGGCGGATACTGTCGCACAGTCGTTGCGTAGGGCCTCCTGGGTATGCATAGCCAGACCAAGCGAGCCCAGTCCGCCGGCTGTCGACACTGCGATGGCGAGCGCCGGTGTCGACGCACCAGCCATCGGCGCCTGAATAATCGGATAGCGAATGCCTAGGCGAGTGGTTAGATCGTTATCAGGCCAGAGATTCATCAGTTTTCTTTATATATTTCCGGGATGACTACATCGGTTGGTGTAGTCATCAGCGCCAGTGATTCTTGGACTAAACAAAGTACAACACCAGGCTGGCGGCCAGCAGTACCGCGATCCATAACACCATGCTGCCGGTCGGCCAGGTTCTGGCCAGCGTGCCTTCGGGTCCATAGTGGCGGATTATGGAGCGCATCAGGGCTCGACCGACTGATCGTGTCGCTGCGCTCAACCCGTTGGTTATTATTACTAGGTTGTTCATGACACTACAAACAAACTTGGGCGCGAGTCGTCGGTACAACCAGTCGGTGTCGAGGTTAATGGCATTCTGCTCGGGCGGATACAGCCCCGTTCGCAAGAGTACGGCAAACGCTAAAGCCGCGAACAGCAGTAACTGAACCTGTGTCAACGAATGGCCAAAGTCAGCGTAAGGTTCGTAGTCGACCGGATAAGGCAAAAGGGCATACAAAGGCTCGGGAAAGCAACCGATGCCTATGCACAACGCGGCGGCTATGCCCATGGCCAAGCACATGTGAATGGGCGCTTCCTGACACCGAATACCTGAATCGCGTCCGAAAAATGCGAAGTACGGGATCTTGATACCTGAGTGCTCCATGACGCCAGCAGATGCGACCAGGAGCCCTACAAAGGTCCAAACATAGTATCCGCTGATCACGGCAGACATGGTCAATGACTTTGCGACAAATCCGCTGAACAGCGGAAAGGCAGAAATCGACATCGCACCGACGATACAGAACGCTGCTGTCCAGGGCATCGACCGGTAGAGTCCACCGAGGTCAGTCGCGCGGATTGTTCCGGTGCGGTAAAGCACGGCACCCATGGACATGAACAGGAGTGCTTTGTAAAGGATATGGACGAAAGCATGGGCGACAGCACCATTGAGGGCCAGTTCGGTGCCGATCCCAATTCCAACGACCATGAAGCCCAGCTGGTTGTTAAGGCTGTAGCACAATACTTTGCGCAGATCATTTTCGATTACTGCAAAGAAAATCGGGAAAAGGGTCATCACGACGCCAATGCCGATGAGCGCCTCTGTACCCGGGAATCCCCTGGCCAGCGCGTAGACTGCGAGCTTGGTTGTAAACGCACTCAGAAATACTGTGCCGGTTATCGTGGCCTGCGGGTAAGCGTCCTGTAGCCAGTTGTGCAGCAGTGGAAAGGCGCACTTGATCCCGAACGCGAGAAAAATCAGCCATACGCCCGGGCCGGCTGTGACAAGACTCTCACCCGGGTCAATCAGTTGGGTGAATAACAACGAGCCCGACTCATGGAAGTAAAACAGGATGCCAGAGAGCAGCAACACCCCAGAACCGATTTGGATTACCAGATACCGCAAGCCCGCCCGGTAGGCGCGTTCGCTGCGGTTAGCCCAAATTAAGAATACCGACGTCAACGCTGTGACTTCCCAGTACAGAAATAAGGTGATTAGGTCCCCGGCAAACACTGCACCTATAGCGCTCCCGACATACATCATCGCGGCCACGTGTTGGGTTGTGTCTCGCACATGCAAGGCAAAAAGCGCGGCGAGAAAAGCAGCGATATGAAATATGTAGCCGAACACCAGGCTCAACCTGTCTACCCGCACCGGGAGCAGGCTATAGCCGGCTATTTCGACACTCACAGACATCCCGTCGGATAGAAAAAACAGCTGCAACAAACCGAGTACCGGAAGCAGCAGCGCACCAATCGCTTGAACTGACCGGGGTAATATGGCTAGTACTAGGCCACCCAGAATTAGGATTACGCCCGGTGGGAAACTACTCATCGTAGTAGTCCTCACGCCGTTTTATAAATCGGCGAAGTTGTTTGCCGATGATGACGACCCCGAATAACGAGACGAAGCCCCAAACTGCGTAAAATCCGAGCCACCCCTCCCACGGGAAAGTCGAATGTCGATGCACAACCAGCTCAAGCACCACGAGTAAAATGCAAAGTGCTAGAAGCAGGCGGAAAATCATATCCTTGAGATCACTTCTGTTTTGATAAGTGGCGTGGTCATCTTATGTCACCTCAGCCAACTAGCAGGCCAACCAGCTGCAGGATTGGATCCGGATAGAAGAACAACACCATACACATCGCCGTTGTTACGCCAATTGCAATGAGGCAAGGTACAGGTGCTTCGGTAATGGTTCTGGGAGTGTTTCGATCACCAGCGAAGAACGCGCGGATGGGAATCGGTAGTAAATAAGCGATGTTCAAGAGTGTACTCAACATCAGGACTGCGACCAGTACGGTATAACCCGCGTCCAGCGACCCAAGTAGCAAGTACCATTTACTCCAGACGCCGCCAAGCGGCGGCAGCCCGGCGATACTGATGCTGGCGATCAGAAATGCGCCCATAGTGAATGGCATATGTCGGCCCAGACCATCCATCTCGCTGACCTCTGATTTGTGGGTGGCCACCAGGATAGCGCCAGCACAGAAAAACAATGTGATCTTGCCGAAAGCGTGCATCGCGATATGGGTGGATGCCCCGATAATGCTGCTGGCGTTGGCGAGGAACGCACCCAGGATGACGTAAGATAACTGGCTAATGGTCGAGTAAGCCAGACGACGCTTGAGATTGTTCTGTTGTAAAGCGACGAGTGAGGCAATGATAATAGTGGCGGCTGCAATCCACAGCAGCCAACCGGATGCCCAGCTTGTGGTGACGAGGTCCAGTCCGAACACATATAGGGTGACTTTGAGAATACAGAAAACACCAGCTTTAACCACGGCTACCGCATGTAATAACGCGCTGACAGGTGTAGGTGCCACCATGGCTGCCGGCAGCCAGCGGTGAAATGGCATGAGCGCCGCTTTTCCTATGCCAAAAGCAAACAGGGCGTACAGAAGCCCAATCACAAATGGGGATGCTTTACCGGCCAGGATGCCGCCAACACGAAAATCTGTCGTGCCAGTAATTGTCCAGGTCCAGACAATTGCTAACAGGAAGAAAACGATTGAAGTTGACAGGAGAATGCCTAGATAGACTCTGCCGCCTTGCTTTGCTTCTTGGGTACCGGCGTGGGTAACAAGCGGGTAAGTCGACAACGTCAGCAGCTCGTAGAAGACAAATAACGTAAAGAGGTTCTGCGAAAACGCAATACCCATAGTGCTGCCGATGGCCACGGCAAAAAACGCATAGAAACGCGTCTGATTGGTTTCACCATGACCGCGCATGTATCCAATCGAGTAGAGGGTTGTGACAACCCATAGCGAACTGGCAATCAATGCAAAGAAGAGTCCAAGCGGTTCCACTTCAAACGCAATGGGTATGCCGGGGATGGGCTCAGCAAGCGTGATGTGCGGCCGTTGGCCGGCAAGCACGGCAGGCAGTAGGCTAGCGACCAATCCCGCCAGAGTTATTCCGGTACCGAGACTTACACATTCACGTAGATTGGGGCGTGACCCGGTTATTAACACTGCCATCGCTCCCGCAAAAGGTAATATCACGGCCAGCGTGAGAGTATTCAACCCTGACCTCCAAACAACATTTGTGCGGCAAGCTGAGCTACGCCAACAGACCATTGGGTGTGAAGACCAAAGTAGACGTTGGCGACAATCAGCAGCCATACTGGTGCGAGCAACGACCAGTGCGTTTCTTCGGAATGCTCGTCTGGGTTTGTGGCTGATCGAAAGTAGATCATCTCAATGACTCGCCAGATATAGGCGACGGCCAGCAATGAACCTACGGCAATAACAATCAACAGCGGCCACCAGCCCGCCTCCAGCACAGCGACGACCAGCAGCCACTTGCTGACGAAGCCGGCAGTTAGAGGCACACCTATAAGACTCAGTCCGCCGACCACAAATGCAGCCGAGGTCCAGGGCATACGCTGTCCGGCACCGGCAAGATCAACTAGGCGAGTTCCACCCAGCTGAAAGGCCATACAGGCCAGTGCTAGAAAAAGACCACCCTTCATCAACGCGTGATTTAAAAGATGGACCAGCGTTGCTGTGAGGCCGCTAACTGATGCGAGACTGATACCCAGAATCATGTAGCCGATCTGTGCCACGCTGGAATATCCCAGCATGCGTTTAATATTGTGCTGAAAAATTGCAATCGTGGACCCGGACAATACAGCCGCAGCACCCAGTACTACCAGTATGAACTGCAATGGCATACTGTCGAAGGCAAAACTTGATCCGAAAACGTCATAAATGAATCGCACGAGAACATAGACCGCGACTTTGGTTGCGGTAGCAGCGAGGAAAGCACTAACGACGTGTGGTGCGTATGCGTATGCGTTCGGTAACCACAGGTGGAGCGGAAACATCGCCAGCTTAAGCCCTATGCCGACCGTCAGAAAAGCAAATGCGACTCGCACGGTACGGCTCTGTCCTAGAGCGGGAAGCCGATTGGCCAGATCGGCCATATTCAAGGTACCCGTAACCATGTAAAGCAGGCCAACCGCAATCAGAATGAAGGTTGCACCAATCGTGCCCATGATGAGGTACTGGTAAGCCGCAGTCAGTCCTCTCCGATCTGGCCCCATCGCAATCAGGACATAACTGGACAATGATGAAATTTCCAGAAATACGAACAGATTGAAAGCGTCACCGGTGACGGTCATTCCCAGCAGACCAGTCAGGCATAGAAGATAACTTGTGTAAAAAAGAGTTTGTCCGGAAGACTTAATTTCGCAGGAAGCGCCTACCCGTGAAAACAGCAGTACGACAGTGCTGATACTGGTAACGATTGCTAACACAAACGCGTTAGCAATGTCCACGCGATATTCAATTCCCCAAGGGGCTGCCCAGCCGCCATAGGTATAGCTAACAGTGCCGTTTTCAAGAACCAGTCTGAGTAGCAGTACGGCGATTATCAGGGCGGTTGCACTGACCAGGATGCTCAGCAACCACGCTAGACGACCGCTGCGGAGCAGTAGACAAAGCGGCGCTGCGATCAACGGTAATATGACTTGCAGCGCAGGTAGTTGGGCCAGTGTCACAGAGATTCATCCTGGCGATGGATGTCATCTTCCTCAGCTGTGCCATAGGCCTCTTTTATACGAACAACCAAGGCTAGTCCCAGTGCCGTAGTGGCCACCCCGACCACGATTGCGGTCAGAATCAACACATGAGGCAAAGGGTTGGAGTAGGTTTGCACTGCCTCACGCAGAATGGGTGCGCTGCCGCCACTGACTTTACCCATGCTGATATAGAGAATGAATACCGATGCTTGAAACAAGTTGATACCGATAATCTTTTTGACGAGGTTTCCGCTTGCAATAACCACATAAAATCCGGTCATCATTAGAAATATGACGACCCAGTAATTGTAGAGCGCGAGAACTTCCACGTTCAGTCCCTGCGTCCGGCAAAGGCCAGAAAAACGGTGATCATGACAGCCGCTACTGTGATACCGACCCCGAGTTCGACCAGAAATATTCCCAGATGCTGACCATGTAACGGGTCTTGGCCCAGTGTGTTGTAGTCGAGATAGTCGCCGCCGAGTAGCATGGTGAGGATACCGACGCCGGCGAACAACAATAAGCCTAGTGCCGTCAGTAGCCGCAGAATTCCAGGTGATACCACCTGTCGGACAGCTGAGGTACCAAAGACTAGGCCGTACAAAATAAAAGCTGCGGCAAAAATAACGCCGGCCTGAAACCCACCGCCGGGACCATAGTCCCCGTGAAACTGTACGTACATAGCAAACAGTAGAATGATCGGGATCGTAATTTTGGTAACTACTCGAAGTACGGGGTTGTCTCTCACGGTTCTTCTTCCGGAGAGTCGACCAGGCGACTACGACGCCGTCTCAATCCCAGTAGCGCCAGTACACCGATGCCAGCGGTGAAGATCACGGTTAACTCACCTAGCGTATCGTAGCCACGATAACTGGCGAGTACTGCTGTTACCACATTGGGTATTCCGATCTCGTTGGGAGATTGTTCAAGGTAGCGGGGTGCAACATGTTGTTGTATGGGGGCTTCCGGGGCAGCAAAGTGAGGCATGTCAAAAGTGCCATAGATTAGGGCCGCGCCGGTGACAGCTACCACGACCAACGGCAGTAGTGGCCGGTGCGCGGGTGGCTTTTCCCGCCGGCCGACAAGACCGATAGTTGCCAGCATGAGTATGGTGGAAATACCAACGCCCACGGCTGCTTCAGTAAATGCAACATCGACCGCGTCTAATACTACAAACACCGCGGCAGCCAGGAGACTGTAGATCCCGAACATAATCGTCACGGCGAAAAGATCGTGCAGGCGAATCGCCGCTATAGCGGTAATAACCAGCAGCCCCAGTAATACAATGTTGATTAGTTCGATCACTGTTGTTTTTCTGACTCTCCCTGCCACGGACTTCGAATGCCATGGACTGTGGCACGAGCCAGTGCATGGCAGGCTGTCGGATTCAGCAACATCAGGAAAAGCAAAACAATCAAGAGCTTGATAAGAACAATCGTCCATCCAGCCACCAACATAAGGCCCAGGATGATAGCTGCGGCTCCGATTGTGTCGGTGATACCTGCGGCATGCATGCGGGTAAAAACATCCGGCATGCGCAGCAGACCGATGCTGCCCACCAGAATAAACAGTGCGCCGAGGAAAAGCAGCAGTCCGCTCAACATATTGAGAGCCTGGCTCATTGCCAATTTTCTCCTGAATCCGGTCGAGATTGGCCGAGGTCACCGAACTCAGAAACCTTGAGTACAGCAACGGTAACGATAAAGCCTACCAGCGCGTACATCAGGGCGATATCAAGATAAACCTCGGATTCTCCGGTCAAGAATCCCAGCACAGATATCATCAGGACAGTTTTTGTGCTGAAAGTATTTGAAGCAAGAATGCGGTCGTAAACAGCCGGCCCCTTGATGGCTCGAATTAGCGCCAGCCCCATTGCTGCCAGCAAAGCTATGGTCACCAGTAGCAGCATTAGCCACTTTCCAGATGCTCGACACGCTTTCCCATTTCTCCACTTTGAAGGTCTGCCGCGGATTCTGCAGTCAGCGCATGTACTTCAATCTCTTTCTCGAGCACATCGAGGGAGATAGTGCCGGGTGTCAAGGTGATTGAGTTAGCAAAACTGACGCGACCCGGTACCGTCTGCTGATTTGCGGGCACTCGGATTATGGTTGGTTGAATCGGAAGGCTGGGTCGTGTGATTCGCCATGCGACATCAATACAGGCGCGAACGATTTCTTTAGCTAGCCAGGGTGCATAGCGAAGTAGCCCGGGTATCAGCCCCAAAGGTTGTCCTTCTGCATCGATAACACCCATGCGATGGCTGACCAAGGTTACGGTTGCCGCAGAGAGCAATCCGAGACTGAGCAGAAATGGATCGAAGTGTCCCGACAACGCGATCCATAAGCCGATTGTCAGAAAAAAAAGTATTAAAAGACGTAACAAGTCGGTGATCCAGTGGTCAGTGTCGTGGTCGAGCGGGATGGTGGGTGTCTCGCGCCGATTCAGGTTGGGGCTGCCCCTAATGCTCGTCGGCTAGCTCGTGCTTCTCGTAGCCGCTGTGAATCAATATC
>MPMA02193010.1_pt1 | contig 17371 bp, 15 predicted proteins | sample 1617361 | NCBI WGS metagenome assembly MPMA02 (sample SAMN05944807, study PRJNA350692) | marine metagenome | biome: marine; feature: ODZ; material: water; isolation source: 180 m water sample filtered on 0.2 um supor filter | place: Pacific Ocean | collected 2012-04-08 | depth 180m m | reverse complement strand
CAGCAGCACGTTCTGCGAATGCACTAAGCCGCCCAACATGTCGAGATTGCGGCGCATGTTTTCCGGATAAACCGTAAGCTTGTCCATCATGTCGGTCAGCCGGGCGAGGGCGAAGTCCAGCGTTACCGTTGCGTCTGGGCCGATATTGCGCTCCACCGAGGAATGGGAGATATCGCGCTCGTGCCACAGCGCCACGTTCTCCAGAGCCGGGGTGACGGCGGCGCGCACCAGCCGCGCCAGCCCGGTCAGGTTTTCTGTCAGCACTGGATTGCGCTTGTGAGGCATGGCGGACGAGCCCTTCTGCCCGGCCGAGAAGAACTCCTCCGCCTCACGCACCTCGGTACGCTGTAAATGGCGGATCTCGGTGGCCAATCGCTCGACCGAGCTGGCGATGACACCGAGAGTGGCGAAGAACATGGCGTGACGGTCGCGCGGGATGACCTGGGTGGACACCGTCTCCGGCGTTAGGCCCAGGCGCTGGGCCACATGCGCCTCGACACGGGGATCGATGCCAGCGAAGGTGCCGACGGCGCCCGATATGGCACATGTCGCGATCTCGGCCCGCGCCGCCAGCAGACGCGCGTGGTTGCGGTCGAACTCGGCATAGGCCTGGGCGAGTTTGAGTCCGAACGTGGTGGGCTCGGCGTGAATGCCGTGGCTGCGGCCAACGCAGATTGTCGTCTTGTGCTCGCGCGCCCGGTTTTCCAACACCACCAGCAGTGCGTCGAGGTCGGCAATCAGGATATCGCTGGCACGCGTGAGCTGCACCGCGAAACAGGTGTCGAGCACATCCGACGAGGTCAGGCCCTGATGCACAAAGCGCGCCTCCTCGCCGACATGCTCGGCGAGATTGGTCAGGAAGGCGATGACGTCGTGCTTGACCTCAGTCTCGATTTCGTCGATGCGCGCCACCTCGAAATCGGCGCGTTCTGCTAATGCCGCGGCGACACCTTTCGGAATCACACCGAGTTCTTCCTGCGCCTCGCAGGCATAGCGCTCGATATCGATCCAGATGTGGAAGCGCGTCTTCCGCTTCCAGATAGTGGCCATCTCCGGCCGGGTGTAACGGGGGATCATACTATCGTCCTCAGCGTAGGGCGGCGGCGATGTTGCCGCCGTCAACGGTCATTACGGCGCCGGTGGTTTTTCCGGCCAGCGCAAGATTTAAAAATGCCTCAGCCACATCATCAGCCGTTACCTCGCAACCTAATAGATTATTAGACATATAAGTTTCTTCCGCGAGACCGCGGGCGCTGGCACGCGCCGCGATCATGTCATTACTCATCAGGCCGGAGCGGATGCGGTCGGCGTTGACGGCATTGGCGCGTATACCATCGCTGCCGTAATCGAGCGCATATTGCCGGCTGAGGAACAGCGTTGCCGCCTTGGGCAGGCCGTAGGGACCAAAATCGCGACCGGGATTGACCGCCTGCTTGGAGGCGTTGAACAGCAGCACGCCGCCGGTTCCCTGCGCTAGCATGATCTTCACGGCGGCTTGAGAAACGCGTTGGTGGCCGAAGAAGTTAAGCTCGAAGCTATGGCGCAGAGCCGTTTCATCCACCTCGCCGATGCGCCCCTGCCAGGCTGCACCGGCATTGGAGACGAGAATGTCGAGACCGCCATGACGGCAGCAAATCTCGGTGAAAGCTGCATCCACGGAGGCCTGGTCGGTTACATCGCAGGCGAGGTCCGCGGCGTTGCCGTCAAGATCGAGTGTCATGACCGTGGCGCCGGCGCCTGCGAGCGAGCGTGCTATGGCCGCCCCGATGGTGCCGGCACCCCCCGTGACGGCGGCGATTTGGCCCGCCAGCGGCTTTTCGGTGCCGTCGCCGAGTTTGGCCTGCTCCAGCGACCAGTATTCGACATCAAACAAGTTGGACTCGTCGATGCTTGTGAAGCGGCCGAGGCCCTCGGCATCGCCGACCACGGCAACGCTGGCTTCGGCGAGGTCGGCAGCGATGCGGGCTGCGTCGGCGCTGGCACCGATACCAAACAAACCTAGCCCGCGCACCATGACCACACGGGGGACGCTGTCGAGCTGTGTCTTAGGCACACCGTCAAGGCCATTGTTCCGGGCGAAGTAGGCATCGTAATCGGCCTTGAAATCATTCAACGCCGCCTCTGCCATCTGGCGCCATTCGTTCAGCTTTTTCGCTTCCGTTGCGGGTAGGAGTAAAGGCTTGCCCTTCGTGCGGATGACATGGTCGGGCGTGACCACGCCGGCCTGGCCGTAGCGCGCCAGCTCTTCGCCATTAACATAGTCGAGCACGGCTTCGCCGCCGCGGTAATCGAGCAGCCAGCACTTGCCGCCCAGCAGCCCGCGTAGCACCGGCGCCACCACTTCCAGCGGCGCCAGCGAAGCCGGCAGCGCCACGGGCACGAAGCGCGCGCTGCCGGCTTGGGCCAGCCTTTCCTCGGCAAGGCCTACCAGTTCGATCATGTGGCGATAGGCCTCCTCGGCGCTTTCGCCGAAACTGACGATGCCGTGCTTTAGTAAGACCAGTCCTTCGACGTTTGGGTTTGCGGCACGCACCTCGTAGGCTTTCTGAGCTAGGGCAAAGCCTGGCATGATGTAGGGCACCAGCGCGGCGCGCTCACCATATACCTCGGCGCTCAGTTTAAGGCCGTTAGGTTGATTGGTCAGCGCCAACACTGGCCAAGCGTGTGTGTGGTCGATGAATTTGTCGGGCAGAAAAGCATGCAGTAGCGCTTCGACCGAGGGATTGGGCGCTCTGCTGTCGAGTAGGCTGAGGTGCAGGGCGTTGACCATGTCCTCGTTGGAGAGCCTGTCCAGCGCTAGTAACGGCCGCACAGCTTCGAGACGCATGGCGGGCAGGCCGGGCGCCTCGATATGACTCATGTCCCAGCCCGATCCCTTGACGCAGAGCACGTTGCAGGCGTTGCCGGCGATGTCGTGCATAATCGTCTTTACGGAGGTGTTGCCGCCGCCGTGCTGCACCAGCCGCGGCTCACCGCCGAGCAGACGCGTGGTGTAGATGCGCATCGCTACGTCCTCGCCGATACCATCCTCAGCGTAGCGCGCGGCAGCCGCCTGAGCGTCGGCGTCTGACCAGAGATTTTCCATGCGTTCTGAATAGGGCCGAGCCGGACGCCGGTCAACTGCTCAGAAGCTCTCGCCCCAGGGCCGTAGTTCGACCTCCCACGACCAGGCGCTGCGGTGCTGCTTGTGGACAGCGTGATAGGTTTCTGCGATGGCGTCCGGATCGAGCATGCGATCGCCGGAATCGCTGCTCGTGCCAACTCCGCGGATGCCGCCGTCGATGACGAAATGGGCGATGTGCAGGCCTTGCGGAGACAGCTCCCGCGCCATGCTCTGGGCCAGCCCACGCAGTCCGAACTTGCCCATGGCGAACGGTGCCGAGCGAGCATAGCCTTTAACGCCTGCCGAGGCGCCTGTGAAGAAGATGCTGCCGGTGCCGCGGGGCAGCATGACGCGTGTAGCCGCCTGGGCAACAAGAAAGGCACCGAAGCAGGTAACTGCAAGTGCCGTCTCGACTTCGTCCGACACCAGGTCGACGAGAGGGCCCCGCGGCCGCCAGCTCGGATTGTAGACGACCAGATCTAGCCGGTCGTGACGATCGCGAATGGCGTCGAAGAGTACGGCCACCTGATCCGACTTGGTGGCATCGCACGTCTGTGCGCTTGCGCCTGTCTCGTCGCATAGCGCCGATAGCTTGTCAGTGTTGCGCGCGGCGAGCACAATCTCGTGGCCATCTGAGGCGAAGCGGTGAGCGAGGCTAGCGCTGAGGCCGCTGCCGGCCCCGACGATCAAAGTGCAGGGTCTGTCTGTCATGTCTCGCGCTCCGGGATAGAGGTTAACAGTATCTGTGCTTTTTCTTTCCGTTTGGCAGGGTAACGGCGCAGAGGTGGATGTTATTCAGGTCGGCGCTGATAAGGTGTGCGCCTGACAGCTCGGTGATGGACAGGTTGGCAACGCGGAAATTGAACTTCGAGAGATCACGGTTTGACCAGTTGACGTTCACCAGATCACAGCCGGGCAGGCGATGATGAAAAATCTCACGACACCTCCCAGATAACAATGGTGACCGCCCTTGCGATGGCCAGCGCGGCAATCCCGGAGGATGACCCGGCTGGCATGTTGCATCTACCCCGCGTCGGGCTTCCAGGTCAGCTCCAGAAACACATGGGCGCCGTCACTCGAAATCCGCGGCGTGCGCAGAATGAGCGGATCGCCATCAATCTGGAATATATGTTTTTGCTCGGTGCCGACCCAGTTGGGATTCCACGCGCTATCGACGTGATGGGTAACGCTGCCTTCCGACACCTCATAACGGCCAGTATAGGCGAACATGGTAGAATACGCGATGGCGCGCCCGCTTTCGGGCGCGCTGGTCGCGTCGCTTAAAAGGCCCGGATGATTCTCGGTCGCGCGTATAGTTATAACGTGTCCGTCGGCGGTCTAGATGAGGTGGGCGTTTCCCCACGCCATTTCGTTGTGCCAGCCCACGCTGTTGGTGATGCCCACGGATTTGAGCTTCCAGGTACCGACTAACTCCGACGCTTGGGTGGACGAGACGGCTATGTACGTTACAGCGACGCTGAGACACAGGGCAATGAGACGAGATATGGCTGGTTTCCTTTATCCTTCGTAAAGGTTAGCGCGCACTATGTCTTCGTTCCATTCGAGGCCTAGGCCTGGGCGGTTAGGAATATGTAGCTCACTATTTATAATGGGGTACGGCTCCTGCAGAAGAGGGTTTACCCAACTCTGCCACTCCAGCCAATGGGCAGTCTCTGTCACGCGCATGACATGGGCTCCGACCTCCGGGTAAAGATGTGTCGACATAGGGATGCCGGCCCCGGCCGCGATGCCCGCCGCCTGCAGCCAGCCGGTGACGCCGCCGATGCGCATGAAGTCGGGCATCACGAGGTCGCAGGCCTTCATCTCGAGCGCCACGGCCATATCGCGCGGTCCGTAAAAATTTTCACCGATTTGCAGCGGAGTCTTGAGACCGGCGGCGAGCTTGGCATAGCCGCCATAGTTTTCGTAGAGCACGGGCTCTTCGAGCCAGGCCAACCCGGCATCGTCTAGGTGATGGCATCGCTCGATTGCTTCGGCCATGTCTAGGCCTTGGTTAAAGTCGACCATCAGTCGCATATCCTCGCCGACCGCGTTGCGTACCGCCGCGAGGGTAGCGTCGTCGTCTGCAATGCGCTCTCGCCCGAGGCGTAATTTAAGGCCTGCGAAGCCGCCCTCGTCGCGCAGTTTCAACGCTTCCGCAGCCACGGCTTCCGGCGCCTTGAGCCAGAGGCCGTTGCTGTTATAGGCGCGCACTGGGTGCGGCGAGCTGCCGAGCAGGGTGCAGAGCGGCACCTCCGCGGCCCGCGCCAGGGCATCCCAGGCTGCCATGTCGAGGCCCGAGGCGGCGATCATGGCGAGCCCGCCATAACCCACGAAATGGAGCGACTTGCGGGCCGCCTGGTAGAGTTCGAACGGTGCCACCTTTTGCCCTGTCAGCATCTCGCTCATATCCTCCAGCGCTGGCACCAGATAGCGCATAGACTTGGCCACATAGGGCTCGAGATAGGCACGTCCGGTCACGCCTTCGCGGGTGTGGAGGTCGATCAGGATCAGTGGCCACTGGTCGATGGTAGCGATGCGTAATACCGGCGGGCGTTCCAGTGTCAGTACCACTGGACGCGCCACCAATTTCTCAAAAGTCAGGGTCTCGAGGGGCATGACAAATCTTTCCTTGCGGGGCGGGAAAGGTGCCAGCAGTGTCGCAGAGAGGCAAGTGCCTCGCGCCGCGACACCGAAGAGCGTCTAATTTCTGCCAATAAGGGAAGCAGCTGGATCGCAGTCGCGTTCAACAAGCCAGATGAGCCTACGAGCAGAAGTGTGCCCATGAGCGACGAACAATCTCGGACGACCCCCAGCCGCGGCCTGACCGTTTGCGCCGGGGTCCGGGTGGTCGGCGTGGTCAATGTCGAGATTGCGCACATCCTCGGCGTGGTTGAGGGCAACGTCAATGCACGCTCAGTGTGCATCTCCGAAAGCGCCGAAGTGACCGGTGATGTGCTTTACGAGAAGTTGGTCTTCGACGAGGGTGTGACGCTAGATGGGCAATGTCGCCGCAACACGGGCGGCGCCAGGACCGTGCCGAAACTCTATACTGCCGCGGATGGCTGAGGTCTTACCGGCGATCTTTATCGGCGGGACGTTTAAAGGTGAACGGAGCGCGAGCCGCGCTAGGCGGCGAACAGAAGTATCTCGAGAACCCCGCAGCCGGCAGCGGCGTCCGCACTGCCCATTTAAAGGCGCAGGCGCAGCCTGGAGGCGTGATCCATTTCGTGGCGGTCACCCATAGGGTGGTTGGTAGAGACCGGCTGGCGAGAGGGTAAAAATCTCGTGGCCATCGGCGGTTACGGCGACCGTGTGCTCAAACTGCGCCGACAGCGAGCGGTCCTTGGTCACGGCCGTCCAACTGTCGCCGAGGATCTTTGTTTCGTGGCGGCCGAGATTGATCATTGGCTCGATGGTGAACAACATGCCTTCCTGTAGCGTCATGCCGCTGCCGGGGCGGCCGTAATGGAGAACGCTTGGCACGTCGTGAAAGAGGCGGCCGATACCGTGGCCGCAAAAATCGCGCACCACCGAACAACGGTGCCTCTCGGCATGGTTCTGAATGGCATGACCGATGTCACCAAGGGTGGCGCCGGGGCGCACGGCAGCGATTCCCAGCATCATCGCCTCGTAGGTCACGTTGGTCAGCCGCGCAGCCTTGCGCGGCACTTCGCCAAGCCAGAACATGCGGCTGGTGTCGCCGTGCCAACCGTCGAGAATGACCGTAATATCGATATTGATGATATCGCCCTTACCCAACTTCTTGGCGTCGTCTGGAATGCCGTGGCAGACTACATGGTTGACCGACGTGCAGATGGACTTGGGAAAGCCGCGGTAGTTCAGGGGCGCTGGCACGGCGTCGTGCTCAACGATGAAATTGTGACACAGTGTATCGAGGAGGCCCGTGGTCACACCCGGCACCACGTGCGGTGCGATGAAGTCCAGAACCTCGGCGGCCAGGCGACCAGCCCTGTGCATACCGTTGAAGGCTTCCTCACCGTGGATACGGACAGCACGCCCGTCTTCGCTGCGCCGAAGCTCTTCCGGTCGCGTGCTCGAGTCCAACCCGGCTATGTTTGACGTCGCTTTCTTCATGCTCTCCACTATCCGGTCTCGTTTCTGTTGGGCAGCTTCAGCGGAAGAGGGCGGTTGGCGACGATCGCCTCAGTGTTGAGGCGGCAATCATAGCACAGCGACTCCACGCCCCGTGTGATGGCGCGTGCAAATGCCGCCTCGTAAGCCGGATCGATATCGCCGGCCACGGCAAAGCTGTCGCAGTCCTCACGTTGTACGAGATAGATCATCACCGCACGATGACCAGCCTCGATCATATCGCCAAGCTCTTCCAAATGTTTGGCGCCGCGCTTGGTCACGGCATCGGGGAACTCGGCCGGACCGTCGCGTTTAAGGTGGACGTTCTTGACCTCGACATAGCAGGCGGGGCGGGCGGCGTCCTCAAGCAGGATGTCGATACGGGAATTCTTGCCGTAACGCACCTCGCGCCGCAGCGTCCCGTAGCCAGCAAGTTCAGGGATGGCACCGGCAGCGATGGCCTCGGCGACGATAGTGTTCGGCAAGGCCGTGTTGATGCCTACCAGGCGGCCATTGATCCGCGCCAGCTCCCACGACCAACGCAGCTTGCGCTGGGGATTGCGAGCCGGTGATAGCCAAGCCTCGAGCCCCGGCTCAGCGAGGCCCGTCATGCTGCCTGGATTGGCGCAATGGGCGGTAATCTCGCTGCCGTCGTCCAAACGCATATCGGCCAGAAAGCGCTTGTAACGCTTAATCAGCGTGGCGCGCACGAGGGGATCGGAGAATCGCATTACCCGACCATAGGGAGCGGCGCCGTGACGCTCAACCGGCTTGGGTGACGGATATCTCTCCGGTATGCTTGGCCGGGAGAAGGAGAAGCCTCCATGCCAAACGATATCGTCCCCCAGCCCACAGCGTGCGCGCTTATCATCGGCAATGAGATTCTGTCGGGGCGCACGGCGGATGTGAACCTCGGGCATATTGCGGGTCGGCTCACCGAGTCCGGTATCAGGCTTGCCGAGGCGCGCGTGATTTCCGACATCGAGAAGGAGATCGTGGCAGCCGTGAATGCCTGTCGCGTGCGCTATGACTACATTTTTACGACCGGCGGCATCGGGCCAACCCACGACGACATCACCGCTGAATGCATCGCCAAGGCCTTCGGCGTCGAATTAGAGCAAAACCCGGCGGCGCTGGCGATCCTCGAAGAGCAGTATCGCGAGCGCAACATTGAGCTTAATAATGCTCGCAAGCGCATGGCTAACATGCCCGCGGGCTCCGAACTGGTGCAGAATAAGATTTCCGGCGTGCCGGGCTTCCGCACCGGCAATGTCTTCGTGCTTGCCGGTGTGCCGCAAATCATGCAGGCGATGCTCGAAGCGGCGCTGGAGACGGTCAGTGGCGGCACGCCGACTCGCTCGTGCACCGTCGTCGCCTACCTTTCCGAAGGTGCGCTTGCCGGGCCGCTCAGGGCCCTGCAGGGCGACTATCCGGATATCGACATGGGCAGTTATCCTTTCTACCGCGTCGGCCGCTTCGGCTCAAACCTGGTGTTGCGCGGCGCTGACATCGCCAGCCTCGAGGAGGCGGCGGGCCGACTGATGACGGTTATCGATGAGCTCGGCGGCGAGCCGGTCCTCGAAAAATAGGCCGTCTTGCAAGCCGGCTTGTCCATAATCGGGACTTGAACGGTGAGATGATCTGTCGCATAGGATGAATTGTTCATTGATGCCATGCGGGCGTGGCGGAATTGGTATACGCAACGGACTTAACGCGATACTTGAGTGCACCTCAGGAAACCGAGGATGTAGAACTGCTCAAATTCGGGGAAACCTGTCGAATGGCAATCCCGAGCCAAGCCCTGCTAGAGCTGGGAAGGTGTAGAGACTAGACGGGCAGCACCTAAGGCAATAGCTACGGTGAAGGGATAGTCCAGACCACAAACCTTGCTGGGGCAAGGGCGGTGAAAACCGTAGTTGGTACGAAAATCCGTTGGGCTTATGCCCATGAGGGTTCGAGTCCCTCCGCCCGCACCAATTTCATATAGATTAGAGGGCGCTGAAATGAGTGTGGCTTGATAGCCACAAGCGGAAGAACGACACCACGATACGCCAGGTTAAAACGATCCCTTTCACATGGAAATGGCTTAACTGGTCAGGCGGTATTCGCTGATAATCGGCGGATTCAATTCAATCTGGATGTCGACGGCCTTGGCGGTGGCGAAGAGTGTTGAGGTGTTTCCCTCGCCACCTTGCTTGCCAGCATGCCAAGCGGTGCGGTGCCAATGGGGATATTGGCTACTTCGACAGGAGCGAAAGGGGCCCGCTGCGGCATTATGGTGTTCGTGGGCATTTCGGCTTTTCCACGGATGTGGCTGGTACCGTGCTGATGCGACGGGGATAGCTGCAGGCCGTACAAACCGCTATCATATGTTTGCGAGAGGATTGAGACGGCGAGACGAGAGGGAGTAAACACGTGCCTGGACGATATTGCCGCGGCATGGCGCGGGCGATGGTGGCTGCCTTGTTTTCACTAGGGTCTACAGCAATCGGCGCGATGTCCGAGGACATCGGTGGTTATGCTAGGTGTGGGGCCGATTATGTCGAGATTCCGATCTCGTTGGGTCATCCTGACGAGTGGGGGTTCGACCAACGAAAAAAGTCGCAGGAGCACTTCGGCGATGACTATTCACCCGAGGAGATCGATGCGGCGACGGCTAGCGACGGGGACTTCGAGGAGCAAGCGCTGGCCAACGGCCTGTTCGTCGTCGACTGTGCCGATGTGTTGCTGCCGACCGATGGTCAGTGGGAATATTTCGAAGACAGTTTCATGGACTGAATACCGGACCACGGCTAAAACAAGGGCGGTCCGCCGATCTGTCTAGCCGCCTCTCCCTTGACTTGCGCAGCGTCCAGGCGCCGCGGATTTTGGTCAAGAACTCAGCCATCCGAGAAGTCAACCTGCTGGCGCTCACCGCCATTACTAGGCAGCGCGTGCTGGCGTTGGCCGCAAGGACTTTGTGGTGCTCGCTAGCAGAGGTCAGGAAGCTCGCCAACGAGCCCCTAGATGCCCGGCTCAGTAGGGCTCGAAATCCGAACGGGTTTATCGTCATGATCGTGGCCGTCATCGGCAGTCCGAGCGGTGCCTTGGCGAGCGGTATGCAGCTGCGCTTGTTGCCCATTTAGATGGCACGAAACGGCGTTGTTTCGCTGGAGCCGATAGGATCGATCAGGTTGGTGATGCGGTCGTCGTTCCCCCTCAACGAGAGACCTTAGGCAGATTCGGAATCTCGATCATTGCGTCGTGTTGTCTTCGGCACGGCGGACCTTACTAGACGAATTGGTGTGTGCGGCGGAACTGTTGGGGCGAGGGGAACATAGTAAGAACAATTTCTTGACCGCTGGCGCCGTACAGCCGTAGACTTCAGGCATCATGAGCATCGCTATCACTCCAATATCCCATCAGATATGGGACATGAAATATCGACTCAAGCGGGCCGATGGCGAGGCCATGGATGGCACTCTCGACGACAGCTGGTGGCGCGTGGCGCGAGCCTTAGCGGCGCCGGAATTGGATGTCGAGGGCTGGGCTGAGCGCTTTCATGCGGCGTTGCAAGATTTCCGCTTCCTGCCGGGCGGTCGCATCATGGCCGGTGCTGGCAGTGAGCGCAAAGTGACGCTCGTCAACTGTTTTGTCATGGGCGACGTGGCCGATGATATGGCAGGAATTTTTGAATCCCTTAAGGAATCGGCGCTGACCTTGCAGCAGGGCGGTGGCATCGGTCTTGATTTTTCCGAACTGAGGCCGCGCGGTGCGCCGGTGCATGGGGTTGGCGCGGATTCCTCGGGTCCGGTTTCCTTCATGCGCGTCTGGGACGCCATGTGCCGCACCATCATGAGCGCCGGCCATCGCCGCGGTGCCATGATGGCCACGCTGGCCTGTAATCATCCGGACATCGAGGCCTTCATCGACGCCAAACGCCAAAGCGGCACGCTGTCCATGTTCAATCTCTCGGTTCTGGTCAGCGATGCCTTTCTGGATGCGGTGGCGCGCGATGGGCCCTGGAACCTAGCTTTCGGCGGCGTTACCTGGCGTACTGTGTCTGCTCGCGCCTTATGGGAGCGCATCATGCGCGCGACCTACAGCTATGCCGAGCCAGGTGTTATTTTTATTGATCGGGTAAATCAACGCAACCCACTGCACTACCTAGAGAATATTCGCTCTGCAAATCCATGTGGCGAGCAGCCGCTGCCAAGCTATGGAGCATGCTTGCTTGGCTCAATTAATCTTGCAAAATTGGTTAATAGGCCATTTACTGATGAAGCGAAAATCGATTTTTCTGAGCTTGAATCTCTGGTTACCGTGTCCGTACGCATGCTCGATAATGCGATCGATAATTCGCGTTATCCTTTGCCGGAGCAGGAGCGGGAGGCGGTGGCCAAAAGGCGCATTGGGCTCGGCATTACTGGGCTTGCCGATGCCTTGATCATGTGTGGGGCTCGCTATGGCGGGACCAAGGCGGTGGCACTCACCGAGCAGTGGATGACGGTCTTTCAACGCGCTGCCTATCTGGCTTCCTCGGCGCTGGCTCAGGAAAAGGGTGTCTTTCCGCTGTTCGATGTGGAGGAGCACCTGGCCGGTGAGTTCGTAGCCGGGCTAGAGCAGGAGGTGCGCCAGGCGATAGCCGACCACGGCCTGCGCAATGCCGTGATCACCTCGGTGGCGCCGACGGGCACGGTCTCTTTGCTGGCCGATAACGTTTCTTCGGGAATTGAACCCGTCTACGCGTTCACCTTCCAGCGCACCATGCTGATGCCCGATGGCAGCAATCGCTCTCTGGCGGTGAGCGACCATGCCTATCGCCAATATCGCGAGATGTTCGGCGAGGAGGCGCCGTTGACCGGCGCTTTCGTCGATGCCCAGTCACTGGTGCCGGCCGATCATCTGATCATGCAGGCGACAGTGCAGCGTTATATCGACAGCGCCATCTCGAAAACTATCAACTGCGCGGAGGCAATCTCTTTCGAGGATTTTGCATCAATCTATACGCGGGCATACGAGCTCGGCTGCAAGGGCTGTACTACCTATCGCCCCAATGCCATTACCGGTGCGGTTCTGGAGGCGGGAGAGGGTAGCCCCGCGGGCGATCAAGCGGAGTTGCCCCTCGAATCGCTAGCTGTGCGCCCTGCTGACGAATTCGATGCCGGCGGCGCCGCGACCATGACAAAGCCCCTCGACCGTCCGGAGGAGCTGCCCGGCTGCACCTACAAGCTGCGCTGGCCGGAGACCGAGCACGCCCTCTATATTACCATCAACGACATCATCCAGGATGGTCACCGCCGACCCTTCGAGATTTTTGCCAATTCCAAGAACATGGAGCATTATGCCTGGACCGCCGGGCTGATGCGTATGATCAGCGCCGTTTTCCGCCGAGGAGGCGACGTCTCTTTCGTGGTCGGTGAACTGAAGGCGGTGTTCGATCCGCGCGGCGGGCAGTGGATGGGCGGCACCTATGTGCCTTCACTGTTGGCAGCAATCGGCGATATCATCGAGCGTCACATGTTCGCCATCGGCTTTCTCGGTCAGGCGTCCGCCGCTGAGAATGCGCCTGCCTTGGCGCCATCGTCGCGGGCTTGCCCGCGCTGCGCCCGCCGCACCCTGGTGCGTCAAGAGAATTGCGACAATTGTACGGCCTGCGGTTATTCGAAGTGCGATTGACTTATATCAAAGCGGTCGCCTGCGGCTTTGCCCACTATCTGCCGGAGCCGAAGGATAGAGACCCCCCCCCTTCGCTTTGAGGTCGTCGTTCGCCCACCATTTTCTCTTTGGCGGCTTCCGGCGGCCTCTTCTCGTTTTCACGGGACAAGCATTTCGGATAAGGCGGGCAGTAGCTCATCAAAATGGTCGATCAGGGCGTCCGCGCCAAGCTCGGCAGGGGCGATCCGCGTATAACCGAAACTCACCGCTACTACGGGTACGCGGGCGTTGCGTGCGGCCCTGACATCCGTCTTGCTATCGCCCACCATGACAGCGGCATCATGGGTGCCGCCGGCGCGGCCGATCGCCTCAAGCAGATGAGCCGGATTCGGCTTGCGCACTGCCAGGCTGTCGCCGCCGAGCACACTGGCAAAAAATCGGTTAAGCCCGAGGCGGGCAAGTATTACTTCGCTCATCGCTGCGGGCTTGTTGGTGCAAATGGCCAGCCGAAAACCCGCATCACTGAGCGCTTCCAATGCTGCGGTGACGCCGTCGAAGGTCACCGTGTTGTCAGTCATGCAGTCTTCGTAGTGAGCGAGAAACGAATCGCGTAGCGTCAACGGCAGGCCGTCGTTCCAGGGCCGTCCAGCAGCAGCGAAGCCGCGCTCGATCATCTTTACCGCGCCATCGCCTACCATGTGGCGCACCGCAGCCGTGGTTACGGGCGGCAGACCCTGCCCGTGGAGCACACGGTTGAGCGCTTCCGTCAGGTCCGGAGCGCTGTCAATCAGGGTGCCGTCTAGATCGAAGACAATGGTGGCGGTCTTGTGCATTGCTGCATCCCTTATATCCTAGAGCCATGACCAACAAGAACTCTGCTCCGCTCGCTATCGTGGTGCTTGCCGCAGGCAAGGGCACGCGCATGCGCTCCGCCCTGCCCAAGGTGCTGCATCCGCTTGCCGGCTTGCCGCTGGTTGGTCACGTGCTGGCGATGGCTGAGGCCCTGGTGCCAGAGCGCCGCTTGGTAGTAGTGAGCGAAGCCCAAGTAGGGGCCGCTGTCTCGCCTTGGCCGAGCGTGGTGCAGGAGTTACAGGAGGGAACCGGCCACGCCGTCATGCAGGCGGGCGATGCGCTCAGCGGTTTTACTGGCGATGTGCTGGTGCTATACGGCGATACGCCGTTACTTGAGGTGGAGACGCTGACGGCACTGCTCGATGCGCGCCGTAGCGCCACCGCTGCGGCGGCTGTGCTGGGCTTCCGCCCAGCCGATCCCGGGCTCTACGGCCGTCTGGTCTGCGACGATAACGGAAAGCTTGAGCGCATCGTCGAGGCACGCGACGCCGATGCTGCGATACTTGCGCTCGATCTCTGCAATTCCGGTGTTATGGCGCTCGACGGCGGGCCCCTACCGGGACTGCTGGCGCGACTCGACAATAACAATGCCAAGGGCGAATACTATCTGACAGACATCGTTGCCATCTCCGCTGCAGACGGGCGCCAATCCGTAGTGCTCGAAGCGGCAGAAGAGTCCCTGCTCGGCGTCGATAGCCGTGCCGACCTGGCGGTGGCGGAAGCAGTGATCCAGACTCGTTTGCGCGCACGGGCTATGGCCAGCGGCGCCACCTTGACCGACCCAGCAAGCACCTTCTTGAGCCACGACACCGTGCTTGAGCAGGATGTGACGGTCGGTCCTAACGTGGTTTTTGGTCCGGGCGTTCATATTGGCGCCGGCAGCGAGATCCTGGCGTTCTGCCATTTGGAAGGGGTGATGGTCGCGGCAGGTGCGCGCATTGGTCCCTTCGCCCGCTTACGCCCCGGCACGCGGCTTGGTGAGGGCGCACGGATCGGTAATTTCGTCGAGACCAAGGCGGCCGAGATCGCCGCCGGTGCTAAGGTCAACCACCTCAGTTATGTCGGCGATGCCAGCGTCGGCGCTGGCGCTAATATTGGCGCCGGCACCATTACGTGCAATTACGATGGCTTCTCCAAGCATCGTACGGAGATTGGCGCCGGCGCCTTTATCGGTTCAAACACCGCGTTGGTGGCGCCCGTGAGCATCGGAGACGGCGCCATGGTCGGCGCCGGCAGCACCGTGACGAAGGATGTTGAGGCAGATGCCCTGGCGGTGGCGCGGAGAGAGCAGCGCGACATCCCCGATGGCGCTGCCCGGTTTCGCCGCCAGCGAAAGGACTGATCCATGTGTGGCATCATCGGTGCCGTGGGCACAGCTGAGGCCACGCCGTTGTTGCTCGACGGGCTGCGTCGGCTCGAATATCGCGGCTATGATTCGGCGGGTGTGGCTACGCTGGTGGATGGTCATATCGAGCGTCGTCGCGCCGAGGGGAAACTGACCAACCTGGTGGCGGAGATAGAGATGGCGCCACTTGCTGGCACAATTGGCATTGGCCATACGCGCTGGGCGACCCATGGCGCACCAAACACCGGGAATGCACACCCCCATGCGAGCGCGCGCGTCGCCGTGGTCCATAACGGGATTATCGAGAACTTCCAGGCTCTACGTGAGGAGCTCGTGGCGGCCGGCCACACGTTCTATACCGACACCGACACCGAGGTTGTGGTTCATCTTTTGACCAGTGCGCTGGACAGCGGCGCTAGCCCGGAAGAGGCGACCGACGCCATGCTGGACCGGGTCGAGGGCGCCTTCGCCTTCGGCATTCTCTTCGCGGGTGAGGACGATCTTCTGGTAGGCGCGCGTCGCGGCAGCCCGCTTGCCGTCGGTTTTGGCGATGGCGAGATGTATCTCGGCTCCGATGCCATGGCGCTGGCGCCGCTTACCCGCCGCATTCTCTATCTCGAGGAGGGAGACTGGGTGGTGCTGCGGCGCGACAGCGCGCGTGTGCACGATGTCACAGGTGCCGAGGTCGAGAGACCGGTTCGAGAGACGGCGCTGACAGGCGCCGCTATTGGCAAGGGCGAGCATCGTCATTTCATGCACAAGGAGATCCACGAACAGCCCGGCGTCATCGGCGATACGGTGCACAGCTACTACAATCCTTCGGAGGGGCGCGTCGTGCTGCCGCCGTTGTCGGCCGATCTCGCCGCGGTCGAGCGCCTGACTATCATCGCCTGTGGCACATCATTTTATGCAGCACAGGTGGCACGCTACTGGTTTGAACGTTTTGCCAGACTACCCGTGGATATCGATATCGCCTCCGAGTTCCGCTATCGCCACCCCCCATTGAATTCCGGCGGTCTCGGCCTGTTCATTTCGCAGTCGGGAGAGACGGCGGATACGCTAGCTGCTCTGCGCCATGCCAAGACGCAGGGACAGCCGACCTTGGCGCTTGTCAACGTACCAGAATCTAGCATGGCGCGTGAGGCAGATGCAGTGTTACAGACCCTGGCAGGGCCCGAAATTGGAGTGGCCTCGACCAAGGCGTTTACGACTCAACTCGCCTCGCTCGCTTGTCTCGCCATCGCCTGCGGGCGCGCCCGCAGGATGGTCAGCCACGAGGATGAGTTGCGGCTCGCTGGTGCGCTCGCCGAGGTGCCGGCGCGGGCGGCAGAGGTGCTGAGCCACGACGAGCGCTTGCGTCAGATCGCCGAGAGCATCCATCAGGTGCGCGACGTGCTTTATATTGGCCGCGGCACCTCCTTTGCCATCGCCCTTGAGGGTGCGTTGAAGCTCAAGGAGATCTCCTATATCCACGCCGAAGCCTATGCCGCAGGGGAGCTTAAGCACGGCCCCATCGCCCTGATTGACGACGGCATGCCGGTGATCGTCATCGCGCCCTCGGATGCGTTGTTCGAGAAAACCGCGTCGAACGTTGAGGAAGTTGCGGCCCGCGGCGGTCGCGTAATCTTGATCAGCGACGAGGCGGGTTGCGCGCGCCTCGCCGAGCGCGTGAGCGATAGCGTCGCCCTGCCGGAGGTCGACCCGCTAGTGGCACCCATCCTCTACGCTATTCCCGTTCAGTTGCTAGCCTATCATGTCGCCGTCTTCAAAGGCACTGACATCGATCAGCCACGCAACTTGGCAAAATCGGTGACTGTGGAATAGTGTGGTTAGGGGGTAATAGAAACGCCCCAAATTACACTGAAACCTACCTCACATTTGATTTAACGGTTCGTGCCTCGCACCTGTGGGTTGCTCCGTACAACGATTACCAACAATACCTCTACGAAACGATTATGGAGTTTCGGGAGAAGGGTTGGAATTTCCAACAGATTGCAGATTGGTTCAACGAGAACGGTATTACCACGGTTAGGGGTAAGAAGTTCCGTAATGCCCACGCACATTCAATCGTCAAAAAGAAGACGATTAGAGATGTCCATATTCTAAAAAAATATGAACCTAAACTGTCTAATTTTGCCCTACGATTTTTAGACAAAACGCTAATTAATCAATGACATAAACCAGAAGGAACTTGACAAAACATATTTTTTACGCTATTATAGAATCATTAGATAGGGGGTAATATATATGAAGAACGAACAGATGGAAAAAATTGCTATTTACGCAAGAATATCCACCGACAATCTTGGACAGGATGTTGATAGACAACTGCATGAGGT
>MPMA02089643.1_pt1 | contig 17381 bp, 18 predicted proteins | sample 1617361 | NCBI WGS metagenome assembly MPMA02 (sample SAMN05944807, study PRJNA350692) | marine metagenome | biome: marine; feature: ODZ; material: water; isolation source: 180 m water sample filtered on 0.2 um supor filter | place: Pacific Ocean | collected 2012-04-08 | depth 180m m | reverse complement strand
CAATAGAGGAAGGACTTAAACTGTCATTAAAAGCCCTGAAGAAAATCTTGGGTGATAATTTTAAAATTGAAAGAATAGACGCAGCTTACATTAAAACTGATGAAAAAAAATTCAAAAAGTTTTCTAAGGAAAAAATAGAAAAGACTGCTGCAGATATTAAGGATATAAAGAAGAAAAAATAAAACCACAGAGTGGTGCCAAAAATTTACGGAGGAAATTTTTAAGCATGGTAACTGTTGATGAAGCAGTTATTGCAAAGTTAAAGACGCACGGCCAGAATTTCGAAGTTTTGGTCGATTGCAATAATGCAATAGCAGTAAGGGAAAACAAGCAAGTTAATATGAAAGATGTTCTTGCTGCATCAAAGGTTTTTATAGATTCAAAAAAGGGATTGGAAGCATCTGAAACAGCTATGAAGCAGATATTCCAAACAGCAGATGCAGAGGAAGTTGCAAAGCAGATAATATTAAAAGGGGACATACAGCTAACTGCTGAGTACAGAAACAGCTTAAGGGAGAAAAAAAGAGCACAAATCATAAACCTTATCCACAGAAACGGTGTTGACCCAACGACTCATGCGCCGCATCCTGTAACCCGGATAGAAAACGCATTGGAGGAAGTAAAATTTCATGTTGATGAGTTTGCATCTGTGGAAGAGCAGCTGCAGGAAGTCATAAAAAAATTAAAACCAATTATTCCAATAAGGTTTGAGGTCAAAGAGATTGCAGTCAAGATCGGGCCTGATTACGCTGGAAAAGCATATTCAACTGTTAAAAAATACGGCACAATCCTAAGGGAAGAGTGGCAGAACAATGGCTACTGGGTTGCGGTTGTTGAGATGCCTGGTGGCATGGAAACTGAATTTTACGAAAAGGTAAACGGCATCTGCCATGGTGAAGTTGAGGCAAAGGTTTTGAAAACAAAATGAGCGAAATAAGCGTAAAAGACAAAGACATTGCAGTTCCTGGAGAGGTACTTGCTGTGGGAATGGACAGCTTTCCTGGAATAGGAACGTACAGGGAAGGAGAGAATATAATCGCTGCACTATTAGGATTAGTCCAATTAGATGGAAGAACAATAAAGCTCATTCCTTTATCTGGAAGATACATCCCAAAAAAATATGATACAATAATATGTACAGTTATTGATGTGAGTTTCAGCGGCTGGCGTCTAGAAACTAATAGCCCATACTCAGCTATGCTTTCCATGAAAGAAGCTACTTCCCAGTTTATTGCCCGTGGAGCAGACCTTACAAAATTCTATAACATAGGAGATCATGTTTCATGCAAAATAGTTAATGTCACAAGCCAAAAGCTTGTTGATGTCACAATGAAAGGCATGGGCCTGTTCAAGTTAAAGGGAGGAAGGATAATTAATGTTGCAAGCAACAAAGTTCCCAGGATAGTGGGCAAACAAGGCAGCATGGTTTCCATGATAAAGGATGCAACAAAATGCAGCATAACAGTTGGGCAAAACGGGTTAGTATGGATCAATGGAACTCCAGAAGGTGAATTATTGGCTGTCAATGCTATAAGAAAGATTGAGGAAGAAAGCCATTTATCCGGACTGACTGACAGGATTAAGGAGTTTTTGGAAAAGAACAAAAGTACAATAAAAAATTAAACAATAAAGGAAAATACAATAAAAAATAATTTCGATGATTAAAAATGACTTACAAAGAAAGATTAGACAAAAGGAAATTTGACGAACCTAGAAAAATAGAAGCCAAAGCAGGGGTAATTCCAAATGCAGACGGCTCAGCTTATTTTAAGATAGGCAATACCGCAGCTTATGCAGCTGTTTATGGTCCTCGCAATTTACACCCAAAATTCTTACAGGATCCTTCAAAAGGAGTCTTAAGATGTAACTATAACATGATGCCTTTTTCTTCATCCGGGGAAAGAGTAAGGCCTGGTGGAAGCAGAAGGTCAAAAGAAATTTCTATGGTAACGCAAAAATCTTTGCTGCCTGTTTTAGATTTAGCAGAATACCCTAACTCAGTAGTTGATGTTTTTATTGAACTGCCGCAAACAGAAGCTGGCTCAAGGTGCGCTGGGATATGTGCAGCTTCAATGGCCCTGGCAGACGCAGGATTGGCAATGAAAGACCTGGTAGCTGCTGTATCTGTAGGAAAAGTTGATGATAAGCTTGTTGTTGACCTGGATTACAAGGAAGAGTCTTATGAGGATGGCCCTGTTGCCGACATACCTCTTGCTATGATGACTAACCATGACGAAATAACTTTATTGCAGATGGATGGATTAATCTCAAAAGATGATCTTAAAAATGTCCTTGAAATGGGAAAGAAAGTGCTAAAGGATATTTATGAAGTGCAGAAAAAGGCATTGAAAGACAAATACAGACAAAAATAATTATGGTGTTTTCAAATGAATAACGAATTAAGGGAACATATAATAAAGCTTTTTGAATCAGACACAAGGTTAGATGGAAGAAAACTAACCGATTATAGGCCTGTTAAAGTAGATGTTGATGTTACTCCAAATGCAGAGGGTTCTGCCAGAGTTAAAATAGGAGATACAGAAGTTATAGTTGGTGTCAAAGTGGAAGTCATGCAGCCTTATCCTGACAGTCCGGATGAAGGTTCTATAATGGTTGGAGCTGAGCTTTTGCCCTTATCTAATCCAAATTTTGAGCCAGGGCCTCCAGGTATACAAGCAGTAGAGCTTGCAAGAATAGTTGATAGGGGTATTAGAGAAAGCAAGTGCCTGGATTTCAAAAAATTATGCATTAAGGAAGGGGAAAAAATATGGATGATAATTATAGATATATGCACAATCAATGATGCTGGAAATTTACCTGATGCTTCTGCTTTGGCTGCAATTGCTGCATTAAAAAACATGAAGTTCCCAGAGTGTAAAGGCGATGTAATTGACTACAAGAAGAAGACAAGCAAAGGCCTTGGGCTAACAGACACTCCACTTTCTGTAACGGTAATAAAGATTGGAGATAAGTTTATTGTTGATCCTGATTCTGATGAAGAGAAAGCTATCGACGCTAGATTAACAGTTGCTAGTTTAAGTGACGGAACTTTATGCGCTATGCAGAAAGGCGGAGATGTTCCCTTATCAGCAGAAGATATTGCTAAAATGGTTGATATTGGCTTAGAGAAAGGGAAAGAGCTGAGAAAATTAGTGAAATAATTGCTATATTAATTCTTAATCAAAATGGACACCCTAACTGATGAGCGCTTAGAAAGAGAATTCAAAGTTACTGAAAAGGCTTTGAAAGAATTAAAGATAATTGTTTCTAAAGATGATAAAAACTATTCAAAAGCTCTGCATTTTGTAGATACAGCTAAAAGATATTACAAAGACGCTAAATATTTCAAAGAAAAAGATGACAAAGCAAGCGCTTTTGGAGCCTTGAATTATGCTTTTGGCTGGTTGGATGCTGGGAAGAGTATAGGTTTGTTTGAAGAGAAATAATAATCAAAAAATAAAAATATAATCAAGCAAAATCAATACCTAACTCTTTATTAAAGTTTGTCTGTTCTTCCCTAATTGCTTTGTTATCCAATTTGCCCAAAATCCATGGGCTTTTAACTCCGGTTATTATTGTCATTACTGTAAGCTTTCCTCTCATCTCTTCTGAAACACGGGCTCCCCAGATAACATTTGCATCTTGGTCAAGAGTTTGTGTAACCAAATCTCCTACTTTACTTACCTCATCAAGAGTCATATCAGGACCACCTTCAATATGTATCAAAGCTCCTGTCGCGCCTTTATAGTCTATATCCAACAATGGATTGCTTAAAGCGCCTTTAACAGCTTCTTCTACTTTGCTTGTTGTATCTGAAGCTCCAACACCAATAGCAGCTACTCCTCCATTTGTCATTATAGCCTTGACATCTGCATAATCTAAATTAACTAAGCTTGGGACAGCAATCGTTTCTACAATGCCTCTGATCATAGTTGCTATTAGTTCATTTGCGACTGCAAATGCCTGCTGTACTGGCAAGTTGCCAGCAATATTAACTAGCCTATTATTATCAATTACAATGACTGTATCAGAAACTTGGCGTAATTGCTGCAAGCCAAATTCTGCTTTATCTATCCTTGCTCTTTCAATGCTAAAGGGCATAGTTACAGTTCCAATAACTATAGCACCAGAATCTTTTACAACCTGAGCAATTATAGGAGCAGCTCCAGTTCCTGTACCGCCACCCATTCCTGCGCATATAAAAGCCATATCAGTGTTTTTTACAGTATCTTTAATCTCTTGTATAGATTCCTGAGCAGCTTCTGCACCTTTATCTGGAAATCCCCCGCAGCCTAAGCCTCGAGTTAAATCTTTTCCTATCAGAATCTTCCGGTCAGAACTTGTCAGATCTAAATGCTGCTTATCTGTGTTGCAGGCAGCTATTTCAGCTCCTTTAACGCCTTTTTTATAAAGCCAGGAAACCATATTGCTTCCACCGCCTCCTACACCAATAACCTTTATATTCGCCTGACCTACCATATTTTCATAATTAATGTTTTGCTGATTTTTTACTGCTTCTTGCACTATAAAGTCCATTTTTTACACCTCAAAATTTGTTTTAGTTTTGATATCAGGAAAACTTGTTTTCCGTTGTCTCGTTTATAAATATGTATTAAATATAAAGAAAACTGCCAGTATATAAATGTTATGTTTTTGTATACTAATATACTGTTGTAGTAAAATATATATATTGGGGTTTATAAAGCATTCTAAACAATTTTATACGTTTCAGCCTTCATAAAAACTTTTTCTGTCTTAATTGCCATGCCTTTTTTTTTCTTTAAGATATCATCAGAATTTAACGCAGCAGTTCCCAATGCAATTAACTCATTTTTCAATGTCATGATTGCAACTGCATCATTTTCAAAAATAGAATCACTTAATTTGCTTATTCCCGGAATGTTTAAATCTGCACCATGGCATAAAGTATCAACAGTAGTGTCAAAAACCCATATTTTGGGTAAATGTGCAATAGCATTTTCTATTGGCTGTATAATTTTTCTTAAAAACTTATCATTGCTCTCTTTTTTATAGAAATAATAAGCATCTGTCAAATCCTGCAAGGTAAATAATGTTTCTTCATTAAATGGTCCTGCTTTTGTTCTTCTAAGCTCGAGCATATGCGCTCCTATTTTTAATTTCTGGCCTAAATCATGGATTAATTTTCTAATGTATGTGCCAGCCTGGCATCCGACAATGAATAAAACATCCTGTCCTTGTTTTTCTAGGATATCAAAATAATAAATTTCCCTTTCTCTCTTCACCCTTTTTACAGAACTCTTTAATGGTGGAATCTGCTTTATTTTGCCGGTAAAATTTCTTTTTATCGCTTCCTTTAATTTTTCTTGACCAACGTCCTTATGTAAATGCATTATTCCCACATATTCTTTTCCAGAGGTCAACAACATCTGTACAATCCTTGTGGCTCTTCCTAAAGCTACTGGCAGCACACCATGCACATGAGGATCTAAGGTGCCACTATGGCCGCTTTTATTAATATGAAGAATCTTCTGTACATAATCACTCACCTGATGAGAAGTAGGACCCTGACACTTATTTATATTAACAACACCATAATTAATTATTTCTTTTGTTGCACGGTCTTCTGGCTTACAGCCTAGCTTAGCATCTGTTTTAGCTTCTTTTTTCATTAATATTTTTCTTTTTAACATTTCAAATGGCAATAAATGTTGAGTCATATTAAATTAAAGAAATAATATTGGTTTAATAAGGTTATTATTTATGGAACTGTCGCCTATAGAAAACGTTAAGCTGAATGGTTTTATCCCCATCGCCATTTCCATTCCCCTTCTGTCTTTTAAAGAACGCGGTTAGGGTAAGAAATTAACAGGTCCTTCTGCATAGGAGAAGCCTACTAACAAAAAACTTATATAATATCCATCAAATCTGATGAAAATGGCAAAATTACACACTAGGCAGAAAAGAAAGTTAAGGATGCATAGCATTAGGGGCAGGAACAGAAAGCCAAAACCCAAAACATTCAAGACAGAAGAAAAAGCAAAGAAATATGCTGAAGCCAAAGGCATAAAAAACTATAAACTAGTCGATTTGCAGGAATTAAATCCTAACAGGAATAAGATAAAGATTGTTGTTGAATGATTCTTTCCAATATTTGCTTTTGATATTAATTCTGTCATCTTTAATATAGGTATAATTAATTTTTAAATATTTCTTCTATGCACTTTTCCTTTCAACTAGCTCTTGAAATTAGCCTGTCCATCATTCTCGAAGAAAGGATTCTTTTAAGGTATCCCATGATATAGGTAGTTATGGTGATGTAATATCTGGGCCTTGGCTTTGTATGTTCTAAAATATAGTAGACCTTCACAGCAACTTTATGCGCTGGCAGCCTAAAAAAGTTTACAAGTTTTTCTTCAGATAAACGAAGTAAGTGTTTCTTATAAATATCTGCATGAGCACTATTTTTTTGATCTATATATTTTTTAAAATTGTTTAATGCATTTTCATCAATTTTAGTTTTAACTGGTCCTGGCTCGATTAAAGTTACATGAATTCCAATGGGGGTTTCTAACCGTAAACTATCTGAAAAGGCCTCCATTGCATATTTTGAAGCACTATAGGCGCTTTTATAGGGTGCTGAAACAAATCCTAAAACCGAGCTATTGAAAATGATCCTGCCTTTCTTTTGTTTTCTAAATAGAGGCATTATTGAATTTGTTAACTCAATTGCGCCAAAGATATTCGTTTCAAATTGTACTCTAAGCGTGTTTCTTGAAAGGTCCTCAACAGCCCCAGGTATTACGAATCCTGCATTGTTAAACAAAGCATACAAGCATTTAGTTCTCTTTTTTACCTCCATTATCGCTTTATTAATGGATTCAGAAGAGCTGACATCGAGCAAAAAAGACTCAAAACCTTTTCTCTGCAATATTTTTACATCTTTTTGTTTCCTGCATGTTGCAAAAACCCTGTATCCCTTTTTCCTCAAATAGGCTGCTGTAGCATACCCTATTCCGCTAGAACATCCGGTTATTAAAATTGTTTTTTGTTCCATATTGATGAATATTAGTCCACATATAATTCTATAAAAATCTTTGGTTAAACTGGTCCATAGCTCTGACAAAATAGAAGAATTTAAAAATAGCGGCAATTCCCCCCATATATATTAATTAAGTGATGTTAAAAAATCACTTTTGTGGAGGAAAAATGAAAGGAACAGTAAAATTTTTTAATGTGGGAAAGGGATTCGGATTTATAGCTGGTGAAGACGGCAAAGAGTATTTTGTCCATAAAACCGGATTAAAGGAAGGTACAACCTTGAATGAGAATGACGCAGTTACATTCGATGTAGAAGAAGGTGACAGAGGCCCAAAAGCTGCTAATGTAGCAAAAGAAGGCTCTGAGGCTGCACCAGAAAGTTCTGAGGCTGCACCAGAAAGTTCTGAGGCTGCACCAGAAAGTTCTGAAGAAGAAAAATCTGAGTAATATTTTATTTCTTTTTTTATAATTTTTATGAAAACTCTTGATTAAACTAGTTTATGGACAAACTCAGTCCCGATATCGGTACTTAAATTGGTTCTTCCGATTTGTTCCCTTGAAATTTATTGCCTTATTTTCCCTTAATTTTTTGAGGCAGTTTGTAACTGAGCCTATAGAAACTCCCAATCTTTTAGATATTTCTTTAGAAAAAAACCACCTATTCTTGTTCTTTTTTAAAAAAGTATAAACTTCTTGCTGTCCCATATATTTGTTTACTAAGAATCAATGTTTATATATGTTTCCTATTCTTTTCTAAATAATTCTTATATATACTCTTCTTACAATCCTTACACAACCCAGAATGAAAAGAATAAACTGAAAAAAACTTTTTACATTTTTTACATAATATCTTATATTTTATAATACATACCCCTCCTTATTAGATGTTTCATGCAGTTCTTTAAATAACTTGCTTATAATCTAATAGATTTAATGTTTATGGGCAATACTGATACCTAAAGTTTATATAATAGCTATAGAATAACATTGGACATGACAAAACGTGCTTACATATTCCGAAATCCATGGCTGTATTCTCTGTCAATAAGGCTGCTTCATTTTGATGGATTTAAAAAGATTAAAGACATTATAGGGAAGGAAAAGAATGTTTTTGAACCTGCTTGCGGATTTGGCAGATTGCAGAGATATTTATATGATAGCTGCTCTTATTCCGGCATTGATCTCAATGAAATATTCATAAATTTTGGCAAAAAAAGAGGGCTGGACATACGAATTGGGAATGTGCTTGAAGAAACTAACTATATAAAGAGTGATATTATTATTTTATGCGATATATTGCATCACCTCACAAAGGATAAGATTCAAGAGGTTGTCTCAATAGCAACAAAATTTGCCAAGGAAAAGATCGTTATAATGGAACCAACATTTGTGGGATTGGCATCTGGGAAAGGGTTTTTTTCAAGGCTTGCTGCTAAAGTTTTTGCAAGGGTTGATTTTGATGGTATAAATAACATAGAGCATTGGTTTACAAGGCAAGACTATCAGAAACTATTCAAACATCTGAAGGAAACCAACAAATTTGCAGGCATGAAAATACAAATATCTAAGGGATATTATTTTGTGGAGTTAATCCGGGTATAAAGGTTTATAATAATTCTAAATAATTTAGAAGTTATTTCTTTCCAAAACTTTGCTTTAAAATTGCTAGAATAAAAAAACAAGCCAAAAGAGGATGGTATTTGGCTTGTCTTTCAAATAAATATTTATCAAGAGCAGGCAAAAAGAGGTGTCAAAAGCCTGCTCTTGATTTTTAACCAAAAACGTTGGGAGGTGTTAGTTGGTTATGATATATGATGGTAGGGGTCTTTATTAATCATTATGCACAGTTAATACAGAACTAGGATGCATAAAGTTTATAAAGGGAAAAAGGCTTTTTAAGCTATGTTATTCGATAGCGTGCCTTATGGGCTTCCTTCTTATGTATTTAGCCCAGAATGGTTCTATGGCTTTGACTCTGTTATTGAATCAATCGCTATAATAGTTAGCGTGTTGCTTGTGTACTATAGTTATAAATGCTTTAAATTAACAAAGGAAAACAAATATCTATACTTTAGCACTGCTTTTTTATCTCTAACCTTTGCATTTATCGCAAAAATTATTGGAACTTTGGCAATTTATAAGCCAACAATCACAAGGTCTGCACTTGGAAGCTCAATTCACCAGACATTTACCAGCGTAACTCCATCTGGCATCAACGCACTTGCATTTATTGTATATATTTTCTTTATTCTGGTTGGATTTATGATTTTATTTCTGATAATTTCAAGGCTTACATGGAAAAATCAAAGAGTTATTGCTTTATTGGTATATTTTGTATTTCTTGCAACATGGATCAGTATCGTACATTACCAGTTATTTTATGTTACATCGTTTGTTTTGCTTTTGCTCATAACATATTCTTATTATAGGAATTATAGAGAAATTAAAAACGAGAAAGCAAAATTTGTATTAATTGCTTTTAGCATACTTTTAGTTTCTCAGGCCTTTTTTGTTTTTTCAATATATTCTGGGATTATTTATGTGCTAGCTGAATTAGTTCAATTACTTGGTTTTGTGTATTTACTGATACCCTTTATCCTGATTTTTAAGAAGAAGCCAAAATGATTGTAAGAAGACGTGGGAGGTTAGAGATCATTGCAGACATACTTAGGTCTATCAAAAATAAAGAGGGCAAGATCAAACCTACCCATCTTTTGTATAAATCTAATCTATCTCATGCAAAATTAAAGGAATATGTAGATATGCTCCTGGAAAAAGGGATGATTGAAGAGCAACTGGTAAAAGGCAAGAAGATGTTTCTTATGAAAGATCACGGTTATAAATTTTTATCAGAGTTTGAAAGAATAAAAGAGTTTTCTGATAGTTTTGGATTGTAAGGACGAGACTAAAGAAATTTATGAAGTAAAAAACGATATATTTATATAGTACTGCTCATTTACCTTTTCCACAATTTAGGGGTGATTCTAGTAAAAACATTATATGGAGGAAAATAAAAAAATGACAAATAATCAAGCAGTACAACCAATATTTATTTTACCTGAAGGTTCACAAAGAACTTTGGGAAGAGAAGCGCAAAAGAATAACATTATGGCAGCTAAAGCAGTTTCAGAGACAGTTAGAACTACTTTGGGCCCAAAAGGTATGGATAAGATGATTGTTGATTCTTTAGGTGATGTTACTGTTACTAATGATGGTGTTACAATTTTGGAAGACATGAATATAGAGCATCCAGCCGCTAAAATGATTGTAGAAGTTGCCAAGACCCAGGAAGACGAGATAGGGGATGGAACTACAACAGCAGTTGTTTTAGCTGGTGAATTATTAAAAAACGCTGAAGAGCTTTTAGACAAAGACGTGCATCCAGCTGTCATAGCCCGTGGCTATAGATTAGCAGAATCAAAAGCCCAGGAAGTTCTAAATCAAATAGGGGAAAAATCAACTAATGATGATACCTTAAAGAAAATTGCCCAGACAGCAATGACAGGAAAAGGTGCTGAATATTCTAAAGACACATTAGCATCATTAGCTGTACAGGCAGTAAAGATGGTGCAGGAGAATGAGCACATAGACAAGGATAACATCAAAATAGAGAAACGTACAGGCGGTTCAGTAGATGATTCTGAATTAATAAAAGGAATTGTAATGGACAAGGAAAGATTAAGCTCAACTATGCCTAGAGTTGTCACAAATGCAAAAATAGCATTGATTGACAGGGAAATAGAGATAAAGAAAACTGAAATTGATGCAAACATACAGATAAAAACACCAGACCAGATGCAAGGATTTTTAGACCAAGAAGAAAAAATGCTGCAGGATATGGTAGATAAAATAACAGCAACAGGTGCAAATGTTGTTTTATGTCAAAAAGGTGTTGATGATGTTGCAATACATTTCCTTGCTAAAAAAGGAGCTTATGCAGTAAGAAGAGTTTCAGAAAGCGACATGAAAAAGATAGCAAAAGCAACAGGGGCAAAAATAGTAAACAACCTAAAAGACTTAAGCGAAAATGATTTAGGAAATGCAGGAAAAGTTGAGGAAAGAAAAGTAGGAGATGATGAATTTACCTATATTATGGACTGCAAAAACCCAAAAGCAGTCACTTTGTTAATTCGTGGAGGAACAGAGCACGTTACAAATGAGGTAGAAAGAGCAATGACAGATGCTGTTGGTGATGTAGCAGCTGCATTAAAAACTGGTTTAGTTGTTGCTGGTGCAGGAGCTCCTGAAATAGAATTAGCATCTTCATTAAGAAAATATGCGCATTCTCTTTCAGGAAGAGAACAATTGGCAGTAGAAACTTTTGCAGACGCAATGGAAATAATTCCGAGAACTTTAGTTGAGAATGCTGGACTGGATCCAATTGACACAATGACAGACCTAAAAGCAGCACATTCAAAAAAGAATAAATGGGCTGGAATTGATGTCTTTACAGGAAAAGTAATGGATGCCTGGAAAAAGGGTGTTCTTGAACCTTTAAAAATCAAAACACAAGCAGTTTCTTCAGCAGCAGAAGTTGCTGTTATGGTTCTAAGGATTGATGATGTTATACAGTCTTCAGGATCAAAAGAACCAGCTATGCCTCCAGGAGGAATGCCTCCGGGAATGGGCGGTATGGGCGGAATGGGGATGTAATTTCTGTTAGTTTCTTTTTCAGTTAGGAAGTTCGGAAAACCTGCGTCCGCAAAGTAAAATTTACATTTCTAATAAATTCTGCGCAGCAGTGTAAATGTCCGAGTTGATGATGCATTGAAAGTAAAAAGCCCTCTAGATTATATATAAGGATTCAAAAAACTTATAAATATCAATCAATATTATTTTACTATGGGCAAATTAGACTTTAAAACTGCCTTCAAATATCCTTTCAATAGAGCAAAAGGTATGTGGAACATTCTATGGATTTTCTTACCCATTATTGGATGGTTTACTTTAGGAGGATATGGTGTTAGGATTGTCCAAGAATTTAGTAAAGGTAAATTTAAACAATTACCTATTCTTAAATTTGGCAGTGATTTAAAATTAGGATTCTTTATGTTTCTAAAAGCTCTTCCTTTTGTGTTAGCATATATGCTATTTGGGATTATTATTGATATGGTTTCATATACTATAAATCCCTGGTTGTATTTGATTAGAATATTCACCGAGATAATAGTGTCTATATTCATAATTCCAATATTAGCTATAAATTTTATGAATAAAGAAACTGTAAGTTCTTATTTCGAATTTAGGATAGTAAAATATGTCTTTACTAATTTAGGAGATTATATTGTAGCTATATTGAAAAGTATTTCGTTAGGTATTATCTTTTTAATCATGTGGATTATTTTAGTAGGTCTGCCTGCTGGAGCTTTTACACAGAATATATTTTTAGCTGATTTTTACAGAAGAAGAGTAAAATAATATTTCTTATTTGGAAATTTAGAATTAAAATCAAAAACATTTATATATAATTGGCATATGAATTTATTCCTATGGAAGAGCAAACCCCAGAGCAGGTTGCAGTAGAAGCGCAAAAAGAGACAAAGATAAACAAGATTGTAATGAGTGGGTTTAAGAGCTTTGCCAAGCATACCGAGATTCTATTTAATGAGAGTTATAATTGCATTCTGGGTCCTAATGGTTCTGGTAAGAGTAACATTTTAGACGCTCTATGCTTTGTTCTGGGAAAATCATCATCAAAATCATTAAGGGCAGAAAAAGCTGCGAACTTAATCTATAATGGCGGTAAATTAAAAAAACCATCTAAGCAGGGAGAGGTTTCTATATTCTTTGACAACAACAAAAAAACCTTTCCTACTAAAGACAACGAAGTTAAAATTACAAGGATTGTAAGGCAAAGCGGCCAGTCTGTCTATAAGATAAATGATGAAACAAGGACAAGGCAGGAAATTATTGATCTGCTTTCAATTGCAAGAATAAATCCAGATGGCTACAATATAATTCTCCAAGGAGATATAGTGAAATTTGTAGAGATGCATCCTGATCAAAGGTGCGAGTTAATAGGAGAAATAGCCGGAATTTCCGTATATGAGGAAAAAAAGCATAAAGCTTTGCTGGAGTTGCAGAAGGTTGATGAGCGATTAAAGGAAACAGATATAGTGCTCACAGAGAGGAATACTTATCTTAAGGAACTTAAGAAGGACAGGGATCAAGCTTTAAAGTACAAGGGCATGAATGACAAAATAAAGCAAAACAAGGCCTCTTACTTAAAGCTGCAAATTGATAAAAAGGAAAAAGAAAAAAACGAATCACAAAAAAGATTAGATGAAACAAATCAGGAATTAAGCAAAATAAACCAGAAAATTACTAATCTGAATAATCTGAATCAGGAAAAAAGGAATGAAATAGAACAAATAACAAAAGAGATAGAAGAAAAAGGCGATGTAGAGCAAGTAAATCTCAACAAAGGGGTAGAAACATTAAAGATAGAGATTACAAAGCAGAATTCCAGGATAGATACAATAAAGAGTGAAATAAGCAAGATAGGAAACAGAAAGAATGACTTAACTAACAGCATTAAAGAAGTGCAGGGCAAGATAAATCAGCTTGAAGCAGATAAGGATAACATGCAGAAAGACATTGAGTCCAAGAAAAAAGAAAGGGATATTATCCTCAAAAAAATACATGATTTTAGGGAAAAAAACAAGCTTGATAATATCGCTGATATAGAGAAACAGGTTGAGGACATAGATAAAAAGTCAGAAGAACTGCAGAAAGATGTGCAATCGACAAGGGAGCAGCAGCATAATTTAATAAGGGAAAACGACACTATAATGCATGAGATTAGCACAATAGATGCCCAGATAAATAAAGTTCTGGATATAGAAAAAGAGAATAAAAAACATATAGAAGAAGTAAAGAATAAGAGAAATGAGTTCAAAAAATCAACCCTGGAGCTCAACAAAAAGCTGGAAGAAGACTCATCGACAGCTGCCCAATTGTCAAATGCAAGAAGAAAAATACATACAGCAGATGAAGAGCTTGTAAAATTAAAAGCCAGGCAACTAGGCACTAAAGAGTTGAGCTATGCTGATGTTGCAATTAAAAGAATTTTAGACCTTAAAAAGCAAAAACCTGGAATCTACGGCACGATTGCAGAATTGGGTAATGTAAAATCAAAATATTCTTTAGCTTTGGAAATTGCTGCTGGTCAAAGGCTTAAAAGTATAGTTGTGGAAGATGATAAAACGGCTTCAGAATGCATCAAATACTTAAAGGAGAACAAATTAGGAGTGGTAACTTTTCTTCCCTTAAATAAAATAAAACCAAATCCGGTAAGCGCAGAAATAAAGAAAATTTCCAAATCAAGGGGAAGCTACGGAGAAGCTATAGGCTTAATATCTTTTGACAATAAATTCAAAAAAATCTTTGAATATATTTTTTCTGATACTGTTGTGGTTGATAATATAGATGTTGCAAGAAGATTGGGCATAGGGCATGCAAAATATGTAACCTTAGATGGTGATTTAGCAGAGAAGAAAGGGGCAATGCACGGAGGTTATAGATTAAAAAGAAAGCACAGCATGGGCTTTAGGGAAGAAGATATTGTTAAAGAGATTGAAAAATATGAAAATGAAATCAAGGGGCTGAAAAATACAATAGATCTCCTGGAAAAAAGAAGGATAGAAAATGAGGAATTAATTGCTAATTTAAGAACAAAAAAAGCAAGCCTTGATGGTGAGATCATAAAAATGGAAAAATCATTGCACCTTGAGGCAACTGATTTAGAGGCTTCAAAAGAGAAAAAAACGGATTTACAAAAACATGAAAAAGAAATTATTGAAAAAATTAAGCTTGTTCAGGAGAAGATTAATTTATTAAACAAAGAGCTTGCGACAATAAAGACAGAAAAACAAAAGTTAAGGGCAAGTATAGCCCAATTAAGAAATCCAACTTTAATTGCAGAATTAAATGCATTTGAAGAAAAACTAAAAGAATTAGGTGAGGATGTAATAAGAATTGATTCTGAGATAAAGAATATAGATATACAGTCAGAGAGTATTTATAGGAATGAGATGGAAAAAACAGGCAAAATAATAAAACAGCTGGAGAAAGATGATCAGGATTTCAATGATGAGCTGAAAAATTTGACAGAGGCCATAAAACAGAATAACCAGGAATTAAAGAAAAAAGAAGAGCTGGCTCAGGATTTCTATGCAAAATTTAAAGGCCTCTTCCATAAAAGAGATGGAGTAGATAAAGAAATACAAAGAAACCAAGTTACAATTAATAATAGGCAGGATGACAGCAGAAAGGTTGAGGTTAGATCAAATACAGTATCTATCAAGCTGGCAGAAATGCAATCTGTGCTTTCTGGATTGAATTTAGAATTCCAGCAATATGAAGGAGTTAAATTAGACTTAAGCAAAAACGAGGACCAACTCAAATATGAAATAAAGAAATTTGAAAATATGAGAGAACAGATAGGCTCTGTAAATATGAGAGCTCTTGAGATTTATGAAGATGTTGAAAAGCAGTATAATGATTTAATTGGGAAAAAGGATGTGTTAAGCAAAGAAAAGGAAGATGTGCTTAAGATGATGCAGGAAATAGAAGGCAAGAAAAAAGAGCTGTTTATGAAAATATTTGATGTTGTTAATGCCAACTTTAAGAAATTCTTTTCAATGCTTACAACCAAGGGGGAGGCTACCTTGGTTATTGAGAATGAGGAAAACCCCTTTGAGGCAGGATTAAGAATCAATGTTAAGATTACCGGCAGCAAGTTTTTGGACATAAGAAGCCTTTCTGGTGGAGAAAAAACTCTGACAGCACTAGCTTTTATTTTTGCCATACAGGAGCATGAACCTGCTTCTTTCTATGTTCTGGATGAGGTAGATGCTGCGCTTGACAAGCATAATTCAGAGAAATTTGCAAAATTAATAAGGAAATATTCGGATAATGCGCAATATTTAATTATGAGCCATAATGATGCGGTTATATCAGAAGCAAACAGCCTATATGGCATTTCAATGAATGAGCATGGAATTTCTCAAGTGGTTAGCTTAAAGATTTAAATTTAATTTTTTGAATCCTTACTGAGACCATATAACAATAAGGTTATAACTCCCACTAAATAAGTTACATGTAAAAGAATGTTTGTAGGAGTTACAGTCAAAATAAATAATTCATTGATATTATGAAAAAACTCTGGTTTTGAATTAAGAAAAGATAAAATAATTGCAAATATAAGAGTTATTCCTATTGTCATAGATGCAGGAATTATAAATCTGTTGATAATTAAGAGGAAACCGCACACAATCTCGATTAGGATTGTAATGACCAATAAGGGCATCACAAATTTTATCCCTAATTCGAGGAAGTTCTGATATGCAATCGAAAAAAAGAAAATACGGTGTAAACCTGCAGATAAAAAAATAATGCCGATACTAATCCTCAAAAAAGTTAATGTATGATGTTGCGCAAAATGATGTATAGTTCCTGAAAGAGCCATTTTTATTCAATTTTGGTGTTTAAGCGTCGTGCGAATAGCTTCTGCAATCTGAAATACAGGGAGTTCTGTAACTAATGGTTTTGCTTTTTTCGGTTGTAGACTTAATATTTCTTATAAATATTTTTCCCTTTGTCCATTTTATAATTGAATATATCTGTCTGAATTTCTCCAAAAAACATCCGGTAGAATGGACAAAGGAGATATTTTAAAGCAAGTATTAACCTATTCTCTTCTTTAAAACGCCTTGTTGAAGTATAAATTCTAGGATATTTCAAAATTCTGAATTTATAATATTTTTTGCTCCTGTTTACATAATCATTGTCTTCTGCAAATCTTATTGTCTGGTCAAATCCATTGATTTTGTTGTGTATTTCCTTAGTTGAAAAAATAGCCTGGCCAACCATGTGGGGGTAAATATATTGCATTAGAAAAAACCACTTATTTAACAAGTAGTGCCCTAATTTGTCAATTAAGTTCTTTGTATTAGGAATTAAATAGCATCCAGATACTTTTAAATCTCTTTTGGTAAGTTCCCTGACTGCTTTTCCTAAAAAATCATTTTCTATAGAAATATCCGCGTCATTGAATAATAACCTTCCAAATTTTGCATTCTTGACTCCCAGGTTCCTTTGATAAGAGACATTTCTTTTTTCAGAAACAATCAGTTTTATTTTTTTATTTTTTTTTGAAAAATCCTTAACTATTTTCTGGGTTTTATCTGCGGAATTCCCATCAACTACAATTACTTCAAAATTTTTGAATATTTGATTAAGGTAATCATTAAGCAGATTTCCGATATAATGTTCTTCATTTAATGCAGGTATAATAATGCTTATCATTGTAGGTAATTGAAATGCGTCGGCTGGGACTTTCGCCAGCTTCTTTGATTTTG
>MPMA02070601.1_pt1 | contig 17443 bp, 18 predicted proteins | sample 1617361 | NCBI WGS metagenome assembly MPMA02 (sample SAMN05944807, study PRJNA350692) | marine metagenome | biome: marine; feature: ODZ; material: water; isolation source: 180 m water sample filtered on 0.2 um supor filter | place: Pacific Ocean | collected 2012-04-08 | depth 180m m | reverse complement strand
CACGGGAAACATAACCAAAAATGGGTAAAGTAACAGGATTCAAGGAACTCGGGCGAAAGCCGTTGTCCCGGGAAGCCGCTGCGGATCGCATAAATCATTGGCGCGAATTCTACAAAGACTGGAGCGAGCAGGCCGCTTGCGATCAGGGCGCGCGATGCATGAACTGCGCGGTGCCGTTCTGCATGAGCGGGTGCCCGCTGGGCAACATCATCCCCGATTTCAACGACCTTGTGTATCGGGGCCGGTGGCAGGAAGCGCTCTACGAGCTGCAATCCACCAACAATTTCCCCGAGTTCACTGGCCGCGTTTGTGCGGCGCCGTGCGAGGCGTCGTGCGTGCTGAACATCAACCACGACCCAGTCACCATCGAGTACATCGAAAAGGCGATCGCGGACCGTGGCTGGAAAGAGGGCTGGATCGTTCCGCAACCGCCAGCCATTCGGACCGGTAAGAAAATCGCCGTGGTCGGATCGGGTCCCGCGGGGCTAGCGACCGCCATGCAGCTCAATCGAGCTGGGCACACCGTCACGGTGTTCGAGCGCAACGAAGCCATCGGCGGTCTCTTGCGATTCGGCATCCCGGACTTCAAGCTTGGCAAAGATGTCGTCCAAAGGCGAGTAGATCAGATGGAGGCCGAGGGCGTCGTCTTCAAGACCGGCGTCAACGTCGGGCGGGATTATCCGTCGGCAAGCCTGAAAACCGAGTTCGACGCTGTCTGCCTGACCGGCGGCAGCACCGTAGGTCGAGATCTCCCGATCCCAGGCCGCGAGCTGACCGGCGTTTACCAGGCCATGGGGTACCTTCCTCAACAGAACCGCGTCAACGCTGGGCAGGACATCCCGGACTCGGAGCGAATCTCCGCCGAGGGCAAAAACGTGGTGGTGCTCGGCGGCGGCGACACTGGCTCCGACTGCCTTGGCACCGCACATCGACAGGGCGCCGCGGTCGTGCATCAACTTGAGCTGTTGCCGCAACTGCCAACCGAACGCCCGGAGAACCAACCTTGGCCCAAGTGGCCGGTGATCCTCAGGACGTCCTCTTCGCAAGAAGAAGGCGGGAATCTCGAATTCAACATTCTTACGAAGAAATTCACCGGCACAGACGGCAAGCTCGAAAAGCTTCACGCCGTCCGGCTGGAATGGGGACCGCCCGACGCCACCGGCCGTCCGGCTATGATCGAAATCCCTGGCAGCAAGTTTGAACTCGACGTGGACCTCGTGTTCCTGGCCATGGGCTTCGTTCACCCTGAACCCGAGGGAATGCTCACCGACCTCGGCGTCGAGCTCGACCAGCGCGGCAACGTCGCATCTGATGAGAACAAGATGACCAGCGTACCCGGCATCTTCACCGCCGGCGACATGACGCGAGGTCAATCGCTCGTCGTCTGGGCGATTGCCGAAGGCCGAGAAGCCGCGCGGGGCATCGACCAGTATCTGATGGGCGCCTCCAACCTCCCTCGTTCCGCGAGCAGCATGCCCGCGATGTGACCGGAAGGACTATCTCGTGACCCGAAGACTGCGCTGAACCCACTGTAAAGTTCTACGAGCGACGGCCTAGTGAGCGTCCCGATCAGTCGGGTCGCAATCGCGTTTGCGAGCCCGACCGTCCGCCAGTTTCGAGTCAAAGGTCTCTTTCAATCATGTTTGATTTCACGACTGAACGCGCCCAATTAATCGTCGACAAAGTCGAGCCGGGGCTGAGGCTCGTCGCCGTCTCTCCCGCCTACGGCGCCTTTACCAACGAGGGTCGCATCCTCGATTGCCGCACACCAGCCGGGAACGATATGCGCCTGGTCGTCAAGCTCCTGACCGACGACCCTGAAGACGCTGCGCGGCGGGCCGCCGCCGACTTTCACGGACTAAAAGTCGCGAGGGCCCATGATATTCCCGCTCCCGAACAGATCTTGCTGGACGAAACCGGCGAGGTTCTTGGCGTGCCCGGAATCGTGACTCGGTTCGTCGAGGGCCGGCAGATCGCTGGCCCGGAGAACACCACGGCGTGGGCGGAGGCTCTCGCGGACCAGCTGCTCCGCATACACGACATCACGCTCAGCGAGTCGGAACAGCATGGTCTGTACGATGACAACGATCAAGGGTTGTACTTCCTGACCGGAGATTGGCCCGCCAAGATGGCCGGCCATCCACTGTCTGAGACGGCCTAAGCCACAATCGAAGAGCTGCGAACAAGCCTCCAACAAATCCCGCTTGTATTCCTCCACATGGACTACTGGCCCGGCAACGTCCTGTGGGTCGACGGCCGTGTGTCAGCCGTGCTGGACTGGGACGCCGCCGGATACAGCGATCGGGCGCTGGATGTCGGGTACTTTCGGATGAACATGTACCTTCGGGGAATTAAAGAGGCGGCTGACATCTTCCTCAAGAGGTACGAATCCGAAGCCGGCCCGGTGGGCAATCTCGGCTTCTGGGAGCTGGCCCGGGCGGCGGGCCCTCTGCCCAATTCTCGACAGTGGATCCCGGCGTCTCGCGAGATGGGCGACGCAACGCCCACCGACGGTCGTGCGGACAACGATTACTACGAGTTCGTTCACGATGCCATCAGGAGAGCCCGTTCCGGTCGCTGACCCGTAAAACTCCACACTTCGACCGTCGGCGCGTATAATGTGGCGCAGACCCCAGGTTCCTCTCTTTCCCATCTTGGAGTGTTGAGTTGTCAGGCATCGATATCGAGGCCGTCCGCGCCCAGATCCCGGCGTTGGACAAGTCGATCTACATGAACACAGGCGGCACGGGCCCGGTGCCGACGTTTGTCGCCAATGAGATCGCCGAAACGTACCGGCGCATGTCCGAGCTGGGCCCCGATCTCCCCGAAATACGCGGTCCGATCAAGGCTGAGCTCGAACGCGCGCGACAGGTCTCCGCGGACCTGTTCAACGTGTCGACCGACGAGATCGCGATGATGCGTGCGATCTCCGAGGGCATGAGCACCGTCGCATGGGGCCTGGATTGGAGCCCAGGAGACGAGGTGATCGTGACCAGCGAAGAACATCCCACCGGCATGCTCGTGTGGCTCAACCTGGCCGAGCGTCGAGGCATCACCGTCAAGCGTCTTGACATTGCGACCGACAAGAGCGAGCTGCTCTTTCGATTGTCCGGTCTGATCACTGACCGGACCAGGCTGCTCAGCATGAGCCATGTGACCACGGACACAGGGACGCGACTCCCGGCCAAGGAGATCTGCCAACTCGCCCACACCCGTGAGGTTCCGGTGCTGTTGGACGGCGCTCAATCCGTCGGCCAGTTCCCCATCGATCTCGGCGACATCGACTGCGACTTCTACGCCAGCACCGGGCACAAGTGGGTGCTCGGCGGGTGGGGCACGAGCATTTTATACATCAGGCGGGAGTGGATTTCGAAGCTGAACGTCTCCTGGTCCGGCGCCGGCGCAGGAACTTGGGACCGAGACACCGATGAACTGGTCCTCGACGAGACGGCGCACCGGTTCGAATTCGGAGGCCGGCACGATCCGCTGTACGCGGCGATGGCCAAGGGCATCGAATTCGTGGGCGATGTCGGCCTGGCGAACGTCGAAGCCCGGTCGCTCCACCTGACCGATCGGATCAAAGCCGCGCTGGCCGAGATACCGGGCGCATCATTGCGCAGTCCCGAACCGCGCGATTTCTCGACCGGCATCGTCACGTTCTCGGTCGATGGCTTGAGCGGCGCCGATCTGAACCGGCGGATGTTCGATCGTTGGCGGATCCTGGGCAGGCCCTCTCTCAACGACACCGCGATGCGGCTCTCGTGCGCGTTCTTCAACTCCGACCAAGAAGTGGCCACGGTCATCGGTGCCGTCAGCGTTCTGGCCAACGAGAACGGATAGCAGCCTGTCGACGTCCCCTCGGCAAGGGCAGTGGGAGGTTCGTCGACTTGTATCAAAACCGAGCACGACAAACTGAAGGAGGATCGGAATGACCAGCAAAGTAGTCATGATATCGAGGATGGATTCGGATTCAGACCTCATCGAAACGCAGATGGAGGGTCTCGATTACGAATTGGAGGTACACCCGGTCAGTAGCGAGGGCGAGGCCATCGAGGCGGTGAAGGGCGCCGACATCGTCATCAACGCCGGTGTGCCCTTGCCTCGTGAAGTAATCGAAGAGATCGACCAAGCTGCCGCGATCGTCAGCATGGGCCATGGCTTCAACCATATCGACCACGAGGCAGCCACCGACCAGGGCATCATGGTCGTCAACTCGGCGGGATTCTGCACCGAAGAGGTTTCGAACCACGCGATACTTATGCTGCTGGCCTGCGCCAAGAAGCTGACGCTGATGAACGAGATGGTCAAAGCCGGTAAGTGGGGCGCTGAGACGCGAGACGCGATCCTGCCGATGGTCCCGATCGACGGCCAGACGCTCGGCCTGGTCGCTCTTGGCAACATCGGTCGTGCCGTCGCCCGCAAAGCGAACGTGTTTGGGCTCGACGTAATCGCGTACGACCCCTACGTCGCTCCGTGGATCGCGAAGGAGTACCGGGTCAGGCTCGCGCCAAGTCTTGAAGCGCTTGCAAGCGAATCTGACTTCATCTCGGTACACGCGCCGCTCAACAATCAAACGCGAGGCCTTATCGGAGAGGCTTTCTTTAAGGCAATGAAGCCCACCGCGTTCATCATCAACACCTGCCGCGGCCCGGTCATCGACGAAGCGGCTATGATCGACGCCCTGAACGCGCGAGAGATCGCGGGCGCGGGCCTGGACGTGTTCGAGGAAGAGCCGACTTCACCGAACAACCCGCTGTTCAAGATGGACAACGTGATCGTGACGCCCCACTCCGCCGGAACCTCCGATCGCTCGCGCGTCGCGTCTCAGTTGCAGATCGGTCAGGAAACCTCCCGACTTCTGCGCGGTATGCTGCCGATGTCGCTGGTCAACCCCGAGGTGCGCCACAAGATCGAAGGCCGCCCGATGGCGCTGAACGGCTAAGGGCGCTGTCAGCCGTCAGCGATCAGCGTTCAGCAGCACCCGATCTTGTCGGAGTCAGGGCAATATCCGGATAACGCGCGGAGTTGGTGTAATAAGCGCCGAAACGCCATAATTGGCGGCTGCGTTTACCAGCGAGCACAAAAAAACAACCAGGGGCGGCCCCGCTATCGGCCGCCCCTGGTTTTACTCAATAACCCTGGTCGTCGTCGGGCCCTACATCGTGAGGACCAGCTTGCCGAAGAAGCTGAGACCCTCCATCACCTCGTGGGCCTTGGCGGCTTCTTCGAGCGGGAACGTTTCATGGATGATGCCCTTGATGACGCCGCGACCGGTCATCTCGACGATCTGTTGCAGGTCCGAGTTGCGGCCCATGAACACGCCGAACACGGTCTGGTATCGGGTGAACATCGCGCCCATCTGGAGCTCGGCCCGATAGCCGGACGTCACGCCGCAGATGCCGTATCGCCCGCCCATCGCCAGAGACCGGGACGCGGCTGGCCAGAAGTCGGCGCCAACATGGTCGAGCACCACGTCCACGCCCCTGCCGCCCGTGATCTCCTTGATGCGATCGGCGACATCCTCGTCGGTGTAGTTGATGACGTCGTCTGCGCCGAGCTCGGTTGCTTTCCGGACCTTCTCCGATGTGCTAGTAGTCGTGATGACCTTCGCGCCGATGACGTTCTTTGCCACCTGGATCGCTGCCGTGCCAACGCCGCTGGACGCCGACAGAATCAGCGCCGTCTCCCACGGTTGGAGGTTGGCGCGACGAATGAGGATGCTCCAACTCGGCAGGTACACGGTCGGGAGCGACGCCGCTTCTTCGTAGGACACGCTGTCGGGGAGCGCGATTGCACTAGCGGCCGGAACACTGAGGTATTCGGCGTAGCTTCCGCTGGTCGACGACCCGACCATGCCAGAGCGCCTGCAATACTCCTCGTGTCTGCCGATGCAAGCTTCGCATTGCTGGCACGTCTGCCGAGGATTGATTACCACCCGCGTGCCGGCTTTGTGCGTGCTCACCTCGCTGCCGACCTCGACGATCTCGCCCGCGGCGTCTGCCCCTGGGATGTGCGGCCCGTCGTCGAATTTCCGGCGCGTGCCTCGAACGCCTGCCCGCGAGTAGACGTCCAACCGGTTCAGGGCCGCCGCGTGGACCCTGATCTTGACCTGATTCGGCCCGACCGAAGGCTCCGGCATGTCGCCGTATTGAAGCACTTCCGTGCCGCCGTGTTTGCTAAAGTAGACTGCTTTCATCGTTCCTCTTCCCTCTTGGTTTTGGCGCGGAAATCAACTGGTCTTGCCGTCGAGATCGCGGACAACCTACGCCCAGGTTGACCTAACCATAAGGGAGGGTTTTAAACCCTTCTGATTAACTCTGCATTACGGAACACGTCCGATATGTCTCAAATAGATCGTAATACGTTTGCACGCATTCCGGTCATGTGCGAAACCGGCGGGAAGGTTTGAAACCCTCCCCTACGAACCCGCTGCCAGGATCGTTTCTCCGCTCGCGATGCTGAGCATCTGCCCACGTTAGGCCACGCACCCATCCGTTCGCCCCTTCGGAAATCTCAGGGCAGGCTCTGAGCCTGTCGACGGGCCGCTCACACGCAAACGTCGCTTGAATCGTTATGGTCAATAACCCAATACGCGGCATTCAACGCTTCTCTGCGTGCTGGGCCTTTCGCAGAATCAGAAAATTCTGGAGTCCGGCGGGCAACGGTGCCCGTTCAGCGACCAGATTCTTCGTCCTTCCGCGCTCGGAAGAATCTGAAGGACACGATTCATTCGAAGCCACTTAATTCGCTTTTCACCATCAGGCCGAGATTCGCGTCTGCCCTCACCCGGCCAGCGGAATCACCTTCTCGGCGAACCGTTCCAGGCGGTTCGTCATCTCCTCTTGTGTCGCTGACTGGAAGTTGAACACCAGGTGTTTTATGCCGATCTCTTCGTGCGCCTTGACGTCTCCGGCGATCTGTTCCGGCGTGCCAGTGAACGACCTTCGATTACCTTCCGGGCCCGTCTGAGCGCCGGTGTCGTCGAACCAACTCGCGCTGTACGCGAAATCGAGCTCGTCCGGGTCGCGATCGGCTCGCCGTGCGTAGTCACGTACGCGATCCGCGTATTGCGAATACTGTTCCAGTGTCCCAACGGGGAAGGCCGGGTTCGTGCCGATGGGGTACCAGGCGTCGCCGAGAAGCGCCGCACGACGCAGCGCCGGCGGGCTCTCGCCGCCGACCCAGATCGGCGGGTGTGGCGTCTGGACCGGCTTGGGAGCGAATGTAACGTCCGAGAACGACGCGTAATTGCCGTCGAACGACGGGTTGTCGTTGGTCCAGAGTTCTTTGAATATCCGAATGTATTCGCTGCCGACCGCGCCTCGCTCGTCGAAAGGCTCGGCTCCCAGCGCCTCGAACTCCTCGCGCATCCAACCGACTCCGCATCCGAGGATCAGGCGACCGTTGGACAACACGTCGATCGTCGCCAGCATCTTGGCCGTCAGGACGGGCGGCCTATGAGGCAGCACCATGACCGATGAAAGGAGGCGAATCTTGCTGGTGTTGCCAGCTAGAAACGCAATTGTCGCGAGCTGGTCGAGACACTCTCCGGAGTCGCCTCCCGCGAACTCGCCCGACTCGTTGTACGGGTATATCGAATCGATGTTTCGCGGAATCACGACGTGGTCGCTCACGTTCACAAAACCGAACCCCAACTCCTCGCCTTTAGCCGCCAAAGCCGCCATGATCTCAGGGGCCGACAACGGTCCGCGAGTAGGCACGCCAAATCCAAACTCCATGGTTCATCCTCCTCCCAAATGGGGCTTCGGTCACCCTAAATGGGGCAGCGGACGATGTCAATAGCGGTGTCGTCAACGGTGTTGTATGCTTGCAAGTGCAACGATGTCTTACGAAAGGAGCGATAGCATGGACTGGCGAGAGCGGATCACGGCCGATTCATCGGTCATGGTGGGCAAGCCGGTGGTCAAAGGCACCAGGATAACCGTGGAATTCATCATTCAACTGTTAGGCAACGGCTGGTCGATTGAAGAGATTCTAGACAATTACCCCCACATTTCTGAAGAGGACATCCGCGCGTGCCTACTGTACACACACGACATCGTGAAAACCGTGCGAGGATATCCACTCAAAGCGTAATGATATGCGATTTCTCGCAGACGAGAATATCCCACGGGAGGCTGTCGATGTGCTTCGTATTGTTGGGCACGACATCGATTCGATCGTTGAACTTCATCCCGGATATGGTGACGTGGCAGTCGCGACCGTCGCCGTACGAACCGGCCGTACCCTTCTGACCTTCGATCAGGACTTCGGCGAACTGCTGGCAAGGTGCCAAATCGAGCTGCCTGATGGCGTCGTGCTGTTTCGAATCCGGGCGAGCGGCATGGGCGATTCGGTAAGCCTGGTTGTAGGTGCAATAACCGGCGGCGGTGAATGGGTTGGGTATCTAACAGTGGTCGAGCGCGACCGAGTCCGCAAAACCAGGCTCTAGAGATCGGACGCAACCGTGAGAGTTTTCGGACATTGATCGGTTACGGTCCCAAATCCAACAGAAACTCCCGTAGCGCCTCAAAGTACGCCTCGCCGCCAACGTGATACGTGTCGTTGTGGTCCGCTCCTGAGATCGTGTAGAAGCGCCGGGGTTCGTTGGCCGATTCGAACAGCTCCTCGCCCATCGCGATCGACACCGTCCGGTCGCGGTCTCCGTGCAGCACCATTACCGGCGCGTGTACGTCCGGAAGCTTCGAGGCCGAGTCGTACCGGGCCTCAACCAAGCTGAGCAGCATCGAGCCCGGCAGAAACGGGTAGATCCGATCGACCATAGCCTGGACCGACGGAAACCCCGACTCGAGTATCACCGCTCGGACCTGATGGCGCGCCGCGACCTCGACCGCCACGCCGCATCCCAATGATCGCCCGAACACCACCACGTCATCCGCGACCGACAGTCCGTGTTCTCGCGTCAGATACTCGACGGCCGCCTCTGCGTCGAGGTACAAGCCCTTCTCCGACGGCTTGCCTTCGCTGCGGCCGTAGCCTCGGTAATCGAGGATGAAGACGCTAACGCCTAGTCGGTCGTGGAGCAGCAGTAGGTTCTCGACGCGATCCCCGATGTTGCCGCCGTTGCCGTGGAACCACAACAGCGTCGTCTTCGACCCACCGGGCGCCCACCAGCCGTGGATCTTGACGCCGTCAGACGTTGTCAGGAACGCGTCCTCGTATTCGAGGCCCACGTCGGCGGGAGTCGCGGCAATTGTTCGCTCAGGGTAATAGATCATCTTTTGGTCGATAAATGTCATCTGTCGCGTTACGAATCCAGCAACTAGGCTAATCGCAATCAGCTACACAGCCAGACGCACTGCCCTCTGAGCGGTGGTTCGGGGCCTCCGCATCCTGCTCAATGCCGAAGATAAAAGTTTCATTCCCACGGATCAAGCCGACGCCGTCCGCTCGAACGACCGGTCGCTACGCTCGACGCGGCGGGGCGACAGCCGACGGCTGTAACCGAACACGTTGCCGGACTAGCCGTCGCTTGAGTCGATCATGGTCAGTATCATCTTGAATTGCGCAACGGCTGACAGGGCGTGCGGCACGTTTGCCGGAAGCAGGATCGATTCGCCCGTCGAGACTCGATGAGAGTCCCCGCCGACCGCGATCTCCGCCGTGCCGTCGACGACCTGGACAAGAGCGTCGAACCGCGTGGTGTGTTCGCTGAGCTCCTGACCTTCGTCGAAAGCGAAGAGCGTGACAGATCCGTGCTCTCGCTTGACGATAGTTCGGCTGACAATCGCGCCCTCCTGGTACTCCGTCAGGTCGGCCAGAGAGGCGACGTCGCCCGGGAGAGGGTCGATGGCCTGTGTGCTCATGTTCGCCTCACGATGCCGCGTTGCTTCAAGGTCCGCCACGTAGTTAATGCTCACGGTGATTTGCGGCTCGTCGAATATACCACGGCCCGCTCCCGGCGCCAACTGATATACTCCGCCGCACTGACGCCAACCGTACCGCCGAGGTGATGCATTGACAAAGATATATGTGCCAGCGAGCTCTTCGGAAGATTGGCGAACGCTACTTGCTGATCCGATCAAACATTGGCGCAGCGGATACTCGGCGAAGGATTCTGGAAAAGCATGGATGGAAAATCCGAACGATTTCCCGCCACGCATCCGATCGGCGTTCTTAAGATCCGAATTAGAACCCTTCCGGTCCATCGAAATCTTGTTGGCGTTTCCCGAATGGAAAACGCCGTTGCCAGGAAGTCGCCGGCCGTCTCAAAGCGATGTCTTCGCGCTTGCGAAATCCGCCGGACGCCTTGTGGCGATCACTGTTGAGGCGAAGGTTTCCGAACCGTTTGATAATGTCGTGTCCGATTGGATGGATCCTCCCACTCCAGGGAAACGAGAGCGCCTTCGGTACTTGTGTGATTGTCTCGGACTGGACCTCGACCAAGTCGATGGCATCCGCTACCAACTCCTCCATCGAACGGTGTCGTCGTTAATCGAGGCCGACCGGTTTGGCGCTTCGCGCACGCTGATGCTGGTTCACTCTTTGAGCCCGACGAATGAGTGGTTTGAGGATTTCGAGCGGTTTGCATCTCTGTTCGACGCGCGAGCCGAAATCAACTCGATAGTTCCAATTACGCGGCGACGAACTGAGCGGTTGAAATTTGCTGACATACGCCTGCGTCTGGGTTGGGTCAGTGGTTGAGCGCTGGCTGGCTGATCGCGACTCGGTCACCCTAACGAACGTCGTGTTGTCATTGCCGCAAAGTGATCTCTATCTGCGCCAACTGATACAATTCGGCCCACCAACTCGCGATTGCATATGAGGTGTACAGCATGAGACTTGAAGGCAAAGTGGCCCTGATCACCGGCGCGGCCCACGCCGTGAAGGGCGAGCTCATGGGCTTCGGCGGTTCCGCGGCCTGGATGTTCGTCAAAGAAGGCGCGAAAGTCGTCTTGGCCGACATCGTCGACGAAATCGGTGAAATGTCGGCGGCGCAGATGCGCGAGGACGGATTCGACGCGGTGTTCGTCAAGCTGGATGTCACGAACGAAGAAGACTGGCAGAACGCCATCGACCTAACCGTGTCCACTTTCGGCAAGCTCGATGTCCTGCTCAACAACGCAGGTAGCGGCGGCCCAGGCACTGTCGAGGAGACGTCGGCCGAGGACTGGGACAGCCAGATGGACGTTCACGCCAAGGGCGTTTTCCTCGGCACAAAGTACGCGATTCCGGAAATGCGAAAAGCCGGTGGCGGCTCGATCATCAACACGTCGTCGATTTATGGCATCGTCGGCAGCCCGGGCTCCACCGCGTATCACGCGGCCAAAGGCGCCAGCCGGCTGTTCACGAAGTCCGCCGCCGTTCAATACGCCGCGGACAACATTCGCGTAAACTCCGTGCACCCTGGCTTCGTGACCACTCCCATGACCGTGGCCGGATTCAACACCGAACCGCGCCGAAGCTGGCTCCTCGGTCGCATCCCGATGGGCCGCATCGGCGATCCGGACGAGATCGCGCACGGGATGGTGTACCTCGCGTCGGACGAGTCGTCGTACGTCACCGGCGCCGAACTCGTCATCGACGGCGGCACAACCGCGCAGTAACGTCGTGTCCCCCATCCGCACGATCGTCGTCGACTTCGGATTCACGCTGTGTTCGGAGCACTACTTCAACCAACTCGACCCAGAAATGGCGCATCTGGCAAGCGAAATCCTCTCCGGAAAGAAGTCGGATCTGACAGATCGGTGGATGAGCGGTCTCACAACATCGATGGATGTCTGCGGTCATCTCTCCGGCCTCCTCGATATCTCGCCCGAGTCGATTCACGACGCCCTGGTTCGCGGATGTTCGGACATGCACTTCAACGACGCGGTATGGTCGTTCGTGAAGCGGCAACATGACGCCGGCCCAAAGCTGGCGCTTGTGACGACGAACGCCGACATCTTCACAGACGTAATCGTCCCGGCGCACCGTCTGGGCGACACATTCGACGCGATCGTCAACTCGGCGGATTACAAAGTCCGCCTGGAATCGAAGCAACGCATGTGGAACGACGCATTCGAATCACTAGGGGCAGAACACGGCTACCAAAGCTCGCTGCTGGTGGAAGACACGCTCAAAGAGGTCCGCTTGTTTCGCAAGCTCGGCGGCCAAGCGTACCATTACAGCGACGACGAGGCGTTTGCGGCCTGGCTGGAATCCGCCGGTTCGTGACTCCGCAAATACATGATCGATTGGCCCAAGAATAGTTGAGAAGCAACTCGATGAACCGCGACGACCTCAAGCGCACCGTCGCCCGAGGCTATGACAAGGTCGGCGAGGCATACGGCCTGATGGCGACGCGCTCTCGCACGGTGCAGCGCAGCCGCTACGAGACGGTCGTCCTCGATCGCTTGCCCGAGGGCGCGAGAGTGCTGGACCTCGGTTGCGGCTCGGGCGTGCCCACGACTCGGCGGCTCGCTCGCAGGTTCGAGGTCACGGGCATCGACATCTCCGAGAAGCAGGTCGAACTCGCTCGCCTGAATGTGCCGAAAGCCACGTTCATTCAGGCAGACATGGCCGACCTGGATTTTCCCGCGGAGTCGTTCGACGGAGTTACTGCCTACTACTCGATCATCCACCTGCCTCGGGATGAACAAGGCCCAGTCCTGGGGAGGATCGCGACGTGGCTCCGACCCGGAGGGTTGTTCGTTTGTTCGCTGGGCACGCACTCCAACGAGGTCGACTACGACCGGTCGTGGATGGGAGCGCCGATGTTCTGGAGCGGCTTCGATTCGGCGACAAATCGGAAGCTGGTTGAGGAATCGGGATTTCGGATTGTGAGGGCGCGCGAAGAGACGACCACGACAAACCACGAGACGGAGACGTTCCTGTGGATCATAGCCGAGAAGTTGGCGGGATCGATCTCGGGGCCCTGAGATGTCAACGACCGTGGACTTCCACACGCACGTATTCCCGCCGTCGATCGCTGAACGGCGAGACCACTGGCTCGGACGGGACACGACCTTCCGCGAGCTGTACTCGGACCCGAAGGCGAAACTGGCAACCGCCGAGGATCTCATCGCTGCAATGGACGAAGATGGCATTGACCGATCGGTGGTCATGGGCATCGGTTGGACGGACCGCGATCTCGCCAGAGAGGCCAACGACTACATCATCGATGCGGTGCGTCGATACCCCGAGCGACTTGCCGGATTCGCGTCAGTCAACCCCGCGTGGGGCGCCGACGCCGTAGTCGAGCTCGAGCGCTGCGCCCAAACTGGCCTGATCGGCGTCGGCGAGCTCCATCCGGACACGCAAGGCTTCGACCTCGGCGACGATCCGGTCATGACGCCGTTGCTTGAGGTCGCCCAGTCACACCGAATGATCGTCACCACGCACTCGTCGGAACCGGTCGGGCACTTGTACCCGGGCAAGGGACGCACGACTCCCGACGTGCTGTGGCGGTTCATCCAAAACGCCGCTCGTTTCCCAGACGCGAAAATCGTGTGCGCCCACTGGGGCGGCGGTCTGCCGTTCTACGCGCTCATGCCCGAAGTCGCCGAGTCGCTCCGCAACGTCTACTTCGATACCGCCGCGTCGCCGTTCCTGTATACACCGGACGTGTTCTCGACCGTCGCCGATCTGGTCGGCATCGACAAGATCCTGCTTGGCAGCGACTACCCGTTGCTCCGGCCAAGCCGAATCTTGCGCCAGCTCGACGAGTCAGCGCTGTCAGACGATGCGAAACGGCAAGTGAGGGCAAGCGGGGCGAGGCTTCTGGACCGTTAACATCTGGTTGCCTGGATATACTGACATGCAGAACTACGGTTGAGCACGATCCACATTCGGAGCCAATCGGTTCCGGATGGAGTCCACCGGACTCGGTGCACCGTGCTCGTCTATATAGCTCCAGAATCGCCAGCCGTTAACGTTGGTTTCGGTGACCGTTCTTGCAGCTGCGGAAACGGTCAGCCATTCATTTGAATCTGGGACCAGAACGCAACGCCCCCTGCCGCCGTTGATCCTAGACCAGTCCAATGTCGCCAAATACGTATAGCCTTTGTATCGAGCGAAGATTTCCGTCTGCTTGCTGTCCGGGGTTGCGGCGTGCGGACCCGAACGAACAGGGTGCGGGTCGCCGGTGTGACTGATCAAAGCCTTCAGCCGGACCTCTATGTCCGCCAACGCCAAGAACTTCTGCGTTTCGCCCAATTCAAGCAGGGACGGTTCCAGATCTTGGATTTCAGAGATCAGTTTGTTCAGGTTGACGTTGATTTGGTTGGCATCCATATCCGTAACTCCAGCATATAGTATGATAGATACTATAGTGCTATCGTACTATAAAGCCAAGATAGCACAACGTCGGACGCACGAACACCCGACGCCTGGAATGCTCACCCCGATGCTCTACCCGTGCCCTAGCTCGTAGACCAACTGCACGGAATCCGGCTTGGGCGGTTTGCCACGATACCCGGTAGTGAGCTCGCGCACCTCCTGGCCATGCTCATTCGCAATCCGCTCCAGCTCGCCCGGCTGGAAATATCGTCGGTCCATCTTAATCTTCGTCGTCTCCGACATGCCGTCCGGGAGTGTGACCTTAAACCATTGCGTACGATGCTCGAGTCGCGCGTTCGCATCGACACTAGCGCTGGTCCACAGGCGAATACGGTTCCCAGTAGCCGGATCGGTCGCGTCCATCCGCACCTCGGGCTCAAGCACGGAGTCGAGCTCAAGACCCGGAGGGACGAACAGGTCCAGCACCAGGCGTCCTGACGCGGACACGTGCGCCGACAGCCGATCGAGCGCTGCGGCCTGCGCTTCGGGAGTCAGCAGATAGTTGAACGTGAAGAACGGGACCAGCACGAAATCGAACGTCTCGCCAAGTTTGAGCTCGCGCATGTCCGTGCGAACCACGCGCACGCGTCCTCGCCTGGCGTCGGGCAGGTCGGCGAGCCGCGCTTCGAGAAGCGCCAGCATCGACTCCGAGAGGTCGACGGCGACCACGTCGTGTCCGTTCGACGCGAAGGGGACCGTCAGCCGACCCGACCCTGCTCCGATTTCGAGCACGGGCGTCATCGCGGCGGTCGCGTATTCGAGGTACAGCGGGATGTCCTCGGTGCGATCACCGACGTAGAGGTCGTAGAATTGCGAGTACGCGGCGTATGCGTCGATGGGTTCCCGTTCGCTCACCGCCGACCTCCTCCCGTCCCGCCTGTTGAGTTTCGTGAAGATTGATCGACTATATCACGCTCCCTGCGTCAGACTGCTCACAGCCGTCAGCCGTCAGGCGCTGCGGACCCGCTGTGCTAAACTGGGTTGCTGATTCCAGGAGCCGCGATTGCCGAGCAACGCCCTAGTTCGAAGTCCCAACTACAAATGGTGGGTGTCCAGCGCCATCGCGTTCGGCACGCTGGCATCGGTCATCAACCATGGCAGCGTGAACGTCGCTCTGCCGACCATCGCCAGCCATTTCGGGACCGACCTTCCGGCCGTTCAGTGGGTGGTCATCGCCGAGATGCTCACCATCAGCGCATTGTTGCTTCCCATGGGGCGGATGTCGGACCTGATCGGGCGCAAGCCCGTCTACATCGCTGGGTTGGTTCTGTTCGCCGGCGGCGCGGCCTTCGCGGGATTCTCCGACACGATCTTCCTCCTGATAATCGCAAAAGTGATCCAGGGCGCCGGAGCGGCCATGACCCAGGGCACCGGCATGGCGATGGTCACATCCGTCTTCCCCGAGAACGAACGCGGTAAAGGGATCGGGACGATGATGAGCGTCGTCGGCGCCGGCGCCATGATCGGGCCTGTGCTCGGAGGAATCCTGGTGGGCGCGCTCGGATGGCGGTGGGTGTTCTTCATCAACATCCCCATCGGCATCATCGGGATTGCCATGGCGTTCGCAATCATGGACGCAAAACGCTTTTCGCAAGACAACCAGGGCGCGAAATTCGACTGGTTGGGGGCGGCACTTTCCACCGCGGCGCTCGTGACCTTCTTGATGCTGGTGACGAACGGCCACCGAGAAGACTGGACATCGCTCCCGATTCTGGCGGCGTCCGTCGCGTTCCCGGCGATCCTCGCGGCGTTCATCTGGTGGGAGCTTCGAACACCGGCCCCGATGCTCGACCTTCGCCTGTTCAAGCACAAAGTATTTGCGATGGGTGTGATCGCCGGCTTCATCTCGTACCTCGGACCGAATTCGGTGCGCTTCATGATGCCCTTCTACCTCCAGGGTGTTCTCGGGATGAAGCCTAGCCAGATTGGATTCGCAATGCTGCCGCCGGCGATAACGATGATCGTCGTCGGCCCGCTGGCAGGACGGATGTCGGATCGTTACGGGGGGCGCAAGTTCACCGCCACGGGCTTAATGCTCGCGTCGATCGGCCTGTTCACGCTTGCCAGGCTTTCGGCGGACTCCTCCGTCGGCCGGGTCATCGCGTCGATGGTGCTCCTCAGCGTGGGATCGGCGATGTTCAGCTCGCCTAACACAAGCGCCATATTCAATGCCGCGCCGCAGACTCGCCACGGCATCGTCTCTGCGCTGATGAGCCTGATCCGAAACTCTGCCAACGTCACCGGAGTCGCTGTCGCGACGACGATCATCGCCGCCACGATGGTGTCGATGGGCTACGTCCCGGACCTCGGCGATGTCAAGTCCGCTGAAAGCGCCGGTCTGCTGGAAGCGTTCGTTTCCGGATTCCGCGTGGTGTACATGACGATGGCCGGCATAATGCTCGTCGGCGTCGTCGCGTCGATCGTCACCATCCGCGTCGCGAAATCCGTTGAGTCCGAGCCGTCGGCAGAACGGGAGACCGCCCCCGCCGACTGACGGGGAGCTCGGGGGTGCCAGAAACCGCGATCGACGCTTTCACGGTTGATCGTGCCGCCGTCCTCGTCGGCCATGCCCGAGAGCCAGCGGCACAACCGGGTCGAACACCCTCAGGTTGGCTTGATGAATCGTGATGCGCCACGCGACTCGCTCGGCGATTTGCCCAGCTCACGAGCAGTCTCGGGATTCCTCGACGATCTCTGATCACTGACGCCCACGGGACTCGCAGAGCTGAAGGAGTGGCGTCTCGATGCCCGGTTATTGTCCAATGTGCTGTCTCGGTGCGGAGAGCCGCTCTTATGAAACGACCTGCTGTGCATTCAGTTGCATTATCGGACAACGCACCCTGAAATCTGGGTGCGTGTTGTGCCTCGCCACTCTTGGCGATCTCTTGACAATGAAACGATTGGCCACCTTTTGTTGCACCTTTTGAGAAGGGCGGGGAGATAATGTACCACCAGGGCGGTTCAAGAGTTGAGGTATGGCGCTTGAAAACTGTGCCGCCCGTCGCCTTCAATCAGGAACGACTCAACCTGACTGAAGGTGGATTGGATGTACAAGGTGGGTATGTACTTCCGTGTTCGCAAGGCTTGCTTCGTCGACGGGATGAGCGTTCGAGAGGCCGCGCGAGTGTTCGGACTGCACCGGGACACGGTTCGCAATCGTCCT
>MPMA02006556.1_pt1 | contig 17500 bp, 15 predicted proteins | sample 1617361 | NCBI WGS metagenome assembly MPMA02 (sample SAMN05944807, study PRJNA350692) | marine metagenome | biome: marine; feature: ODZ; material: water; isolation source: 180 m water sample filtered on 0.2 um supor filter | place: Pacific Ocean | collected 2012-04-08 | depth 180m m | reverse complement strand
GGGCTAGCGGTCATTTGACCTCTAACCCTTTTTCTTTGTTCGGAATAATTGCCGCTTTCATTGCCGCTTTTTTCGTCGCTAGGCACCTACTTTGTACACCGCCAGCCATACTCACCATGGCTCCGGCACCCCGCACCATGCACCACGGCCCAGGGGCCCGGCCCAGGAATCCCGACGCCTAACAAATCCTCCAGCCCACACGATCCGCGCTTCAGGGCCCCCAGGTCACGGACCGCGGGCCATGGGCCATGTCCGTGGCGCACCCTATCACCCGCAGATCCAAGGCAAGATCGAGCGTTGGCATCAAACCCTGAAGAACCGGATCCTGCTGGAGAACTACTATCTGCCGGGCGATCTCGAAAACCAGATCGGCGCCTTCGTCGATCATTACAACAACCAGCGTTACCATGAGAGCATTGGCAACGTCACACCCGCCGACGCCTACTTCGGGCGCCACACCGCAATCATCGAAAGGAGAGAAAAGATCAAGAAACAGACCATCCAAAAGCGCCGCTTGAACCATCAACGACAAGCGGCATAACATCAAACCTAGATGAGCCAGATCCTCCCATTGGAAACAGGATCATATGTCCCAAATGTTTTGATGACGGACACACCTTCATGCCGAAGCCGTTCACCCATCTCACCGGCAACGGCTGCCACGTCCACGCCTCGTTGTGGCGCCTGGACGAGGCAACCCGCCTGACCCACGATCCGAACGGCGAACTGGGCATTTCCGAACTGGGCTATCATTTCCTTGGTGGGGTGTTGGCGCATGCCCAAGGTTTGACGGCGATCACCAACCCGACCGTCAACTCCTACAAGCGCATCAATGCGCCGGTGACCGCATCCGGTGCCACCTGGGCACCCAACGTCGTCAGCTACGGCGGCAACAACCGCACTCATATGGTGCGCATTCCCGACGAAGGCCGCTTCGAATTCCGCCTGGCCGACGGCGCTGCGAATCCCTACTTGCTGATGGCGGGTTATCTCGCCGCGGGTCTGGACGGCATCGAAAAGAAGACCGATCCAGGCAAACGCCTGGATATCGACATGTATGCGGAGGGCCACAAGGTCCGGGGTGTCAGGGAGCTGCCGCTTTATCTGATCGACGCGATCCGGCTGTTTGCTAAGGACAAGGTGATGCGGGCGAGCCTGGGCGAGGAATTCTGTGATGCCTATATCAAACTGAAAACCAACGACTGGGATCAGTATTCCCACCGTCTAACCCAGTGGGAGCTGGACACTACGTTGGATTGCTAAATGGGCGTCCGCTGCTGACTGGCCCCGTCGTTAGGTCGCACAAAGGATGATTTCACTCGGCAGCATCGGTCATAGCATATCGAAAGTATGTAGCGAGCGCCTGAGGCTACAGCATCGTTGCATCCAGCATCACGCACCAGATTCACCCGCACCGAATATCAGATGTTCAAGGACCTCGGCCCCAAAAGGCAGGACTTTCTCGTCGAAATCGAAATTGGGATTGTGGTGCACTGCGGTCATGGCGCTGCCGAAGCCCATATAGACGGCTTTGCCGCCCTGTCGCTGTACGGCCGACATCATCTCGGCGGCGTCGTCGCTACCTTTGAAATCCTCTGAGGGGCGGATCAAAGTAACTTGGTCGAGTTGTTGCGCCGTATCGGCGACGAATTGGCTCAGGCCTGCATCGCTGTTGCCCGCGCAAGAACGGCCGAGATAGTCAATCGCCACCTCTACCTCTTGGCCAAGCGCGGCGCCATGCACCACCCGTTCCGCCTGCTGTTGCATCGCTTCCAGGATCTCGCTCGTATCAGCGCGAATTTCAGCTTCGATCCGGGCGCTTGCTGGAATTGCGTTACGTGACTCGCCACCCTCGATGTGGCCGACATTGATGCGGGTCTCGCCGTCGCCATGGCGGGGCAGCGAGAGCAATCCTTGCGTGGCGATCGCTGCGGCAAGGATAGCGTTGCGGCCCACATGGGGCGAAATCGCCGCATGTGCGCTTTGGCCAGTGAAGCTGGCGTCGAACTTGGCGCTGGCCAGGATGTTCTGATAGCCGGCAATCAGCTCGCCCGGGACAAGCGCTTGCACACCGATATGAAACCCGAAGAATAGATCGACGCCGTCCAGCACGCCGGCCGCAACCATCGATGACGCACCGCGCAGGCCCTCCTCCGCGGGCTGAAAGATCAACCGCACCTCGCCGCCAAGATCGGCTCCTCGCTGAGACAGGGCCGCGGCGAGGCCCAGGCCGATCGCGGTGTGACCGTCGTGACCGCAATTGTGCTGCACGCCCTCGTGCTGGGAGCGGAAGCCCAAGCGTGCCGGCAGATGCGCCTCGCCCTCGGCTTCGATGCCCAGATTGGCGTCCATGTCGACCCGAACCGCGATCGTCGGCCCTGGACGGGCGCCTTTCAGGCTGCCGACCACGCCGGTAAAACCGTCACGCAAGCGGTCGGCGACAACGCGCGCGACGCCGTACCTAATGGCCCGGTCGTAGAACGCCGTCATCACCTTGGGGTCGGGCAAACCGAGGCGCGCCTCGTCCCTGACGACATCGGCGCCGAAACGGGTCTGCCATCCCAACGTTTCTAAAACCTCCACCACCGTTGCTGCAGTGGCGACCTCGCACCAGCCGGGTTCGGCGCGGCGATGAAACGCCCGGCGCAGGTCGGCGACATCAAGCTCAGGTAGGCTCATGGTCGTCTCCAGGCCCCGGCGACAAGCGACCTCGTCGGCTCAAAGCCTCCTGCGCGCTCGGGTAGTCTTGAGATGCCTTTTCAGCGGTGATCACGCCCGCATCCAAATCGCCAAGAATGGCCTCGACGTTCCGTTCGGCCGGCTCGCCGAAGCCGCCGCCGCCTGGATAAGTCAACTCCAGCCGATCATCGCTGTGCAGCACCACCTGTTCGCTGCGCGGCAGCCGCGTGCCGTTGACGTGAATGGCACCCTTGCTGCCCGCACGGCCGCCAGCCAGCCCTTTTGCCCCTTGTTCAAACCGGCCGCCAACAACCGAGCCGACAATCGGTGCCTGGCCGGTATTGCGCAACACGACCCGCTGCGCGCTGCCGCCGCGATGCCGGCCGGCGCCACCCGAATCGGGAATCAGCGCCTTTTGTTCGCAGAGCATCGGCGTCTCCGCTTCGAACATCTCCACCGGCGTGTTCATCACGTTTGGCGGAAACACGGTTGTGGACACGCCGTCCTTCGCGTACCGCGCACCCTGCCCACCCTGGGCATTGAAATGGGCGACGAAAGAACGCCCATCGTCATGCTCGCCGCGGAAAATACTTAGCCACAGCGGATACGAACCGCTGGGCGCCATGATCTTTTCCGGGATCGCCTGCGCCAGCGCCTCGAAAATCGCCTCGGTGCAAGAATAAACGCTCGAGGTGCGCCACATGCAGGCCGCCGGGAATTCGGCATTGAGGATGCTGCCCACTGGTACCTTCAGTTGGATCGGTCGGGCGCAGCCTTCGTTATTCGGAATGTGCGGATGCAGAGCGCATTTCAACGGGAAGATCGTGTAGGCGTAGGTTATGTTGTAAACGCAGTTGAGCGGCAGATTAACCTGTGGCGAAGTGCCGGAGAAATCCACTTCTATATCACCACCCGATACGGTGAGTTCGACTTTGATCGAAAGTTCATCGCCGTCCTCGCCGACATCCGGGATCGCCACCGTCGCCCCGTATTTGCCGTCCGGTATCTGGCCGATCGCCTTGCGCATCGCATCTTCCGTAAACGCGTTGATCATGCTTGCCAGGTCGGTGAAGTCCTGCAATCGCCGTTCCTGAACCAACGCCACCAGCCGCTGTGCGGCCACGTCGTTGGCGGCCAATTGGGCGCGAAGGTCGCCGATCACCTTTTCCGGCATGCGCACGTTGCGGTGAATCAGTTCGAACAATCCGTCGTTCGCCTGGCCGGCCTGATACAGCTTGCTGATTGGGATGATAATGCCTTCTTCATAGACTTGACGCGCGTCTGGCGCGCCCATCCGGCCACCAATATCTATATGGTGGGCACAGTTGCAGGCGAAACCAAGCAGCTTGCCGTCGCTGAACACCGGCGTGGTGATGAAGATGTCGGGGGTGTGACCCGCGCCAAGCCAGGGGTCGTTGGTGATCAAGACATCGCCGGGGACAAGGCTGTCGGCGGGATATTTCTCCAGCATATCCTGCACTACGATCGGCATGGCGCCGATGTGACCGGGTGTACATTGCGTGGACTGCGCCATCATCCGCCCATCGGCATCGTAGATTCCGCAGCCATAATCCTGGTTCTCCCGTACCACATGGGAAAACGCGGTGCGCACCAAAGTGATCGCCATCTCGTCCGCGATACTGATGATGCGGGTCCACAGAATCTGAAAATCGATCGAGCCAAGATCGTGGTCGGATTTCACCTGGTTCATCTGGCAGCATCCTCGATTTCGACCTCCAGCCAGCCACGCGGATCGACGAACACCCGCGACCCTTGATGTGCAATCAGCGTTGATGAGCTGTCTTCCACGATTACGGGGCCTTCGATTTCGGCGCCGCCGACCAATTGCCCCATTTCGTACACCGCATAGTCCGAAAACTGCCGGCTGCCGGGAGCGAAAGCCGGCCGCCATCGGGGCACCGGAAGATCACCTTCCTCGACGAACGGCAGGCCAATGTCAGGCAACTCCTGAGCCGAGGAAACGGTAACCCGAATGGTGACCATCTGGACCGGGAGATCGTCGTAGGACTGGCCGTACAGTCGCGCATAATCCTCGGCAAACCGCCGCTTTAGCTCGTCGATGCTGGCCAGGCCGTTGGCCTCGATGCGCACCGTCGACCCCTGGCCTGAATAGCATACGTCGATTTCGCGCTGATAAGTCAGTGGCGCATCGCCGACCACGTCGCGCACCTGATCGGCGGCCTGTTGGTCTAGTTCAACCAAGATGCATTCCAGTTCTTTCATCGAAACCGTATCCAATTCGGTGACATAGGAGCGCGATACCTGATAGGCGACCGGCGCAACGAGAAAGCCAAGCGCCGCAAAGACCCCGGCCGCACGCGGAATGAGCATGCGGCGCACACCCAATTTGCGGGCAATTTCATCCGCATGCAACGGCCCTCCGCCACCGAACGCGGCCAATGCGGTTTGCGATGGACCCAGACCCTTTTCGGCCATGAACATCCGGATCGAGGCTGCCATATTCTCATTGGCCACATCGTGAATGGCAAAGGCCGCTTCGACAGAGCTCAGCCCAAGAACCTCGCCGATCTGCGCGGCGATACAAGCCTCGGCACCCGGGGCATCCAGTGCCATGGTGCCACCCAGGAAAAACTCCGAGTCGAGATAGCCCAACAACAGATTGGCATCGGTGACCGTGGGTTGGTCACCACCGAGGCGATAGCACACCGGTCCAGGCTCGGACTCCGCGCTTTGCGGGCCGACCTGCAGCAAACCAAGTTCGTTGATTGCCGCGATACTGCCGCCGCCGGTGCCAATCTCGATCAGATCGACACTAGGTACCGCAATCGGGATGCCGCTGCCGCGCTTGAAACGGTGCACCCGGTCAACCTCGTAGGTCGTGGTGATGCCCAACCGCCCCTCGTGCAGCACCGTGGTCTTCGCAGTGGTGCCGCCGATATCGAAGATGATCAGGTCTTCGATGCCGGCAAGTTTGCCCAGATGTGCTGCTGCCAATGCCCCGCCGACCGGCCCAGATTCGACCATGCGGACCGGAAACTCCGTCGCCGTTTTCGGCGCAATTACGCCACCACCCGAGAGCATCATGTAAACCTGCCTGGCATAACCGCATTCGGCCAGCCGGCTTTCGAGGCGATCGATGTAAGGCCCTAACAGGGGCCGCACATAGGCATTAATCGCCGTCGTACTGGTGCGTTCGTATTCTCGGATTTCCGGCAACACGCGTGATGACAGGGACACCAGAAGGTTGGGGAATTTGTCTGCCGCGATGGCGGCAACCCGCTGTTCATGGGTCGGATTGGCGTAGGCATGCAGGAAACAGACGGCGATGCTCTCGATGCCTTGCTCGACCAGCTCGGCCAGCAATGTCTCCAACTCGGCCTCGTCGAGGGGCGTCACGATGGCACCGTCGGCATTGACGCGTTCCTTCACCTCGCGCCGATGCGCCTTGGCGATCAACGGCACCGGGTAATCCGCATCCAAGTCATAGATGTCGTATCTGTGCTCGCGCCGGAATGCCAGGATATCGGAAAACCCGCGGGTGGTGATGATCGCGGTCGCTGCACCCTGGCGCTTCAGAATGGCGTTGATGACTAGGGTCGTCCCGTGGATGACGTATTCCGTTGCCGCGGCCGCTCCAGGACGACGCCGGTCGATTTCCGCCGCCCCTTCGGCGATGGCCAACGAGGGGTCGTCTTGGCTAGTCAAGACTTTGTGCACATCATACCGCCCCGTGGCCATGTCGAGCAGCACGAAATCGGTGAAGGTGCCGCCGACGTCACAGCCCAGACGATAGGCCGCCTGGCGGGAGGGCCGAGCCATCGCATCTGCCATGTTAGGGGCCTTCGGCCAAGTAATCGGCGAGCACCTGACCGGGACCAACCGCCGGCACTGACGTCGCCTCAATCACTGCCTGGCGCATCGCCTCGCTGTATCCCATGCAACTCATGGCGACGAGATCAACGCCCGCCGCCGCCATTTGCTCCGCCGCCGCGATGACGCCGTCTATGCCTTGATAGGGCGATGCCACCGCCGTCTCGATCGTTTTTCCATACCCCGTCCAAAGCCGCCGGTTCAATCGCTCCTGCTCGGCGATCGGCATCAACACACCTAGCCGATCCGGGATCCCCTTCGCCCGTACAGCATCGAACAACAACGCGCCGACCTGGGCGACTTTGTGCTTGGATCTAAAGCTGGGAAACGGTCCAGTGCATAGGATCACGAAGGCATCGACCTCTTTTTCAAGACGTTCGATCTCCACCTGCAACAGAGCGGCGACCTTGGCCTTGGACACCACTGCTTCCTGCCCATCTCCCAGCGATGCGATCAGCGCATCGTCAATCTGACCAGGCGCGAGATCGGCAAGCGTGTCGTCGGCGATCTGATCAAGAGCGCCACGTTCAACAATGGTTATCCTCCGGCCCAGGCAAGCTTGCACATCATTTACTATATCCGGCCGGGGCGTGCGACCGATGCTCATGAAGCCAGCAATGTTGCTCACTCGGCAATCTCCCTACGATGAACGATCCATCGCAATGATCGGCCCATCTATCATCTGAATGAAATGCGACTCGAACAGTCCGCTTCTGTCAACTGAATGATACCGGCGCTTCATTCCTATAATTAATAACTATTTCCTGTTATTAAAAACAATGCTTAATCTCGAGCGGCCGAGGCTATCCTTTCGATGCGTCGCGCACTGTTGGATGTTGGCGATGGCAGGCGTAGACGAAGAGAGAATAGCAGGTCCAGTTGTGCACCAACCAAACGGATGCCCCGTGGTACAGTCCGGTGCCGTACTAAGACGGACAAGGTCGGAGGTGCTCTTATGACTTCGGGAAGACGGTTTGCCGTCATCACGATAACCGGCTCGCCTCGGGAGCGTGGGCGTCAGTATGGGGAAGCGGCGTGTACTCAAATCGCGCGTAGTTTTGCGAATTATCTGCCGCGGCTACGGCAGCGAGGATTGGGCAGCGGCGGCGAAATGGATGTGCGCGTGGCGCGGTTCCACACCATGATCGGTGACAGTTCCCCCGATCTTGTCGACGAAATGGCCGGCCTTGCGGACGGCTTTGGTTGCCCCTTGTCCGATGTGATCGCGCTTAACGCACGTACTGAGTTGCTGTTTGGGGAACAGAGTGACGGATGCACAGGTGCAGTGCTGCTGCCCGTACGGACCAAAAACCGCACCATCATCGGGCAAAACTGGGACTGGTGGCCGGACGCTGGCAACGGCGCCATAATACTGCGCATCATGCGGGACAGTGCCCCATCCATTCTGACGTTTGTTGAAGCGGGCATGTTGGCCCGAAGCGGCATGAACGATGCGGGTCTTGGGTTATGCGGCAATTTTCTGGAATGCGATGGCCCGAAAGGTGGAGAAGGTTTGCCCATCCCAGTGATCCGCCGCGCCATCCTGAGTTCGTCGACATTGGATGAAGCGGTTGAGGCGGTCCGCCGGTCTCCGCGCGCCTTCGCCACAAACCACCTAATCGCGCACGCGGACGGTGCGGTCATAGATTTGGAAGCGACACCACTCGAGGTTTTTTCGGTGTTTGCCGACGCGGGATTGCTGATTCACGCAAATCATTTCATATCTTCAACGGCAACAGCGAAATTGACCGATCGCGGGATCACCCGGTTTCCGGATACGCTTTTTCGCGACGTGCAAGTGCGCAAGGCACTCGATCAGGCCGGAGACCATATCGGCGTCGAAGATCTGATGACAGCCTTCAAGGATCATTGTGGCTATCCGGTCTCTGTCTGCCGGCACCAGACACCAGAACAAGAGGAGTCGGCCATCGAAACGGTCGCATCCTTGGTGATGGATTTGTGTGAGCATACCATGTGGATCGCCGCGGGCCCGCCTTGCACAGAGCCCTACCTACCGGTCTTTCTCAATGCAAATCAGGATTCCCGCATCGTAGGCGAGGCCGAGATCTAGATAAGGAATCCGATCATGTTGTGGCGTAGGCCATCTAACAGTTACCGCGCGTCATCCGCTGCATTCCGTAAGGCTATTGAACGACAACAGTCTCCAGCTGACGGCCAGGTTTTGCGGCATTGCGCTGTCGACCAACCGATATCGCACCTGCCGTTGATCGAAGGGTTCAAACCATTTCCGTTATTGCTATATCTCTAGGATGGCGTGTTGCCGTCAATCTAAAGCGAGACTTGTCGCTCGAAATAGCATGTTACGGCGGTTGCGGCCCCCCGCAACCATATAAAAGCCCGTTAAGTCATATACTTAGCGGGCTTTTGTCGTTACAGGATAAACCTAAGAAACGCCCAACTTCAAAATAATTGCCGCATTCATTGCCGCTTTTTTCGTCGCTAGGCACCTACTTTGTATGCGCTGGCCATACTCACCATGGCTCCGGCACCGTGCACCACGGCCCAGGGGCCCGGCCCACGAACCCCGACACCCGACAAATCCTCCAGCCCACACGATCCGCACTTCAGGGCCCAGAGGTCAGGGACCGCGGGCCATGGGTAAGGATTGTGGCTAACAGGTGGCCATAAGAACCTACCGTGCTAGTTATCCGGGGTTACCGCTTTCAGGGTCACCAAATCCCATTGAGAGGGCGCTCCGAAACGTATCGGCAAAATAGACGTTCCAACCCCGGAGGTGACAAACAGTGTTCGTTGGTTGTCTGTGTAAAGCCCACAATAGGCCGCCCGTGGGGCGTCACTCGGGACCCACAACGGGCCAATCAGCGGCAGGCTTATCTGTCCGCAGTGGGTATGCGCCGCGAACGCCAATCCTCGCACCCGGTCATCAAACACACCCGCGGGATCATGGGTTATGGTGATCTTCAGCGCGGCGGCGCACTTGTCGGGAAAATCAATGTAGCGGAAGCGTTTGCTGAAACTATCGCCAAGGCCTCGGACGCAAACCAAGCCCCGAGGCAGTGATACCTCGGCGACGTTATTCTCAATAGCCCTGATACCATGGCGGCGTAGAACAGCAAGCCATTGCCCTGCGTTCGAAAGGCTCTCGTAGTTCCCAAGCACCGCCACATGAGGAAATTCAGCAAGTCGGGCAAGTTGCACGAGTTTCATTGAAATCTGCGCCCTGCCGTCTCCCCCGAGGAGGCCGGATACTGGGCGTTATTCAACACCGGATAGTAATGATCCACCGAACAAACAGCCATTCCAGAAAATTCCGGCCTTGATCGATGACTTGCGACGAAGATCCGTTCCGGGGTAGGCCGAGGAAATTCACGGCAAGGCGGCAAAGACAGGGGGGTGTGTTCGGATGACGACAAAATTGGTCAAGTGGGCTTCCAACGGCGGACAAATTACGAAATCGGAACTGTCGAATGGCCGCAGAGCAAAATTTCTTCCATCAATAGTGGAGTTGACCTACAACTGGCCCAATGTGAAAGGTTTTCTGGGAAATAACGGTTGAACCATGGACCTACAGCTTACCGACAAAATCGCGCTCGTCACGGGCGCCGGCTCGGGTATCGGCCAGCATATGGCCCAGGGCTTCGCCGCCGCCGGTGCCAAGGTGGTGGTGAACGACATCAATGCCGAAGGCGTGGCGGGCACCGTCGAGGCCATCAAGGCGGCGGGCAGCGAGGCCCTCGCCGCGCCCGTGGACATCACCGATTTAGCGGCCGTCGAAGGTATGATCGGATCGGCGGAGGCGGCCTTCGGCCGGGTCGATATTCTGGTCAACAACGCCGCCACCTTGAGCGAACACACGTTGTATCTGGAAACAGACCCGACGGCCTGCGAACGTGAGATCAGCGTCATCCTGTTCGGCACAATGCATTGCAGCCGCGCCGTGCTGCCGGGCATGATCGAACGCGGCTATGGCAAGATCCTGAACATCGCCACCGACGCCGCCCGCGTCGGGCAGGAGCGCGAAGTGAACTATTCCGCCGCCAAGGGCGGGGTGATTTCCTTCACCAAATCGATCGCCAAGGAAGTCGGGCGCCACAATGTCAACGTCAACGTGGTCTCGCCCGGCGCAACGAATTCGCCCATGCGCATAGGCTTGCAGGAGGCGATGAAAGAAAAACTCGGCGAGGAGCGCTGGCTGGCCCGCGAGGAAAAGGTCAAACGCCTTTATCCCCTGCGCCGCATCGGTGAAATGGAAGACGTCACCAACGCCGTTCTGTTCCTGACCTCGGACGCTGCGCGCCAGATCACCGGCCAGATACTCAGTGTCAACGGCGGCTTTGCCATGGTCGGCTAGGTCCTGCGATCAATCACCACGAACGGAATATAGGGAGGTAGGCGTGGACGATATTCTGCTAGAGGAAATTAGCGGTCATGCGGCGATCCTGACGCTGAACCGTCCGGACAAATACAACGCCCTCAGCGACGAGTTGCTGCGCGCGATCGGCGACAAGATGCACGAGCTCGATAGCAACGGCAGCGTTCGCGGCATCATATTGACGGGAACCGACAAATTCTTTTCCACTGGCGCGGATCTCGATAGCGCCTTGCGGGCCCAGGATTTGCCCTCGACCCACGCCATGCTGGCGTATTTCGATTACTGCAACCGCGCCATTGAGAGATCACGCAAGCCGGTAATCGCCGCAATCAACGGCTTCTGCCTGACCGGCGGCCTGGAAGTGGCATTGGCCTGCGATATCCGGATCGCCGGATCCAGTTCGAAATTCGGTGTCACCTCTTCCAAGATCGGATCGGTTGCCGGCGCCGGCGGCACCCAGCGTCTGCCCCGCACCGTCGGGCGGGAATGGGCCAAGGATATGCTTTTCAGCGCCGATTTTATCGACGCCGATACGGCCCTGCGCATCGGCCTGGTCAGCCGCGTCGTGGCACCGGAGCAGGTCATGGCGACGGCGCTGGCGCGGGTTGACGCCTATGCCCAGAGGGCGCCGTTGAGCGTCTGGTATGCCAAGGTCGCCGTCAACACTGGCATGGAGATGGATAAGGAACCGGCCCTTGAGTTCGAGCGGCATCTGACCGCCGGCCTGTTCACCACCGAAGACCGCAGCGAAGGCATGTCAGCCTTCCTGGAAAAACGCGAGGCCGAGTTCAAGGGTCGTTAGGGAAAGCGAGGACAAGAGCATGAGCGATAGAGAATACAGGGATCTGTTGTATGTGGAGAAGGATCACGTTGCGACCATTACATTGAACCGTCCCGACCGCTTCAACGCCATCCGCGAAGGTATGTACGAGGAAATCATCGACGCCCTCATGTACGCCGGCTGGAACAGAGAGATCAGTGTCATCGTCCTGACCGGCGCCGGCGACAGGGCGTTTTGTACCGGTGGTGACCAGGGCGACAAGAGCAAGGGCCGCTACGGCACGGGAACCCTGGGCGTTCCGGTCGAAATTCTGCACAACACCATCCGCGACGTGCCCAAGCCGGTAATCGCCAAGGTGCGCGGCTATGCCGTCGGCGGCGGCAATGTGATCGCGACCATTTGTGACCTCACCATCGCCTCTGAGACGGCCGTGTTTGGTCAGGTCGGCCCCAAGGTCGGTTCTGTCGATCCCGGCTTCGGCACCGCCTATCTGGCGCAGATCGTGGGCGAAAAGAAGGCACGGGAAATCTGGTACCTTTGCCGCCGCTACAGCGCCCATCAGGCGGAGGCGATGGGGCTGGTCAACGCGGTTGTGCCGGACGACGAGCTGGACGCCGAGGTTGAGCGCTGGTGCGCGGAAATTTGTCAACGCAGCCCGACCGCCCTGCAAATCGCCAAAAGCTCCTTCAACGCAGGGACCGACCATATCCGCGGCATAGGCCGCATGGGCTTCGAGGCAGTCAATCTGTTCTATGAAACCGAGGAAGCAAAGGAAGGCGGCCTCGCCTTCAGGGAAAAACGCACGCCGGAATTCCGCGACAAGCGGATCGGCTGATCTCACGTCCAGGCATCGTCGGAATAGGGTGAAAGGCATGGATAATTCCATTCTGCAGGGGGTCCGGGTCCTGGACCTGACCCAGTATTACCTCGGCCCGCATACCACGTTGTTGCTGGCAGGCCTGGGGGCGGAGGTTATCCGCGTCGACAATCCCGAGACCGGCGACACCCTGTCGGGATCGGCGATCTTTCTTGGCCGCGACGGCCCCTCTCTCGAACGCCGCGACGAGGACGATATCGGCATACCACTTCTCAAGCGCGGCCGGGGCAAGAAGGCGATTACCTTGAATTTGAAGGCCGACGAAGGACAGCGGCTGTTTTTGGAGCTTGTTGATAAGGCCGATGTGGTGGTGGAGAATTTCTCTGTCGGCGTGGCGGCCCGGCTCGGCATCGATTTCGAGACCCTGCACGCCCGCAATCCAAAGCTGGTCTACGCCTCGCTAACCGGCTATGGGCAAACCGGCCCGGACGCCGGCCTGAAGTGTTTCGACCCGGCGGCGCAGGCGGTATCGGGGTTGATGGCGATTACTGGCCATCCGGACGGACCGCCGACCAAGGCCGGCTCCGGTCTGGCTGATTCCATTACCTCCGTGTACGCGTTTTCCGGCATACTGGCGGCGCTATTTCATGCCGAACGTACGGGCCAGGGGCAACATGTGGATGTCGCCATGGTGGATAGCGTGTTCTCGCTGGTCTACGACGAGCCGCTGGAATGTTACGCCGAGCTGGGCCTTTCCGACCGGCAGGGCAACAGGGTCTCGCGCGTTTCGCCGTTTAACGCCTACCGCTCCGCCGATGGTTGGCTGATCATCGGGCTGGTCTCCGATGCCCATTGGCGGTTGCTGTGCAGCGTTATCGAGCAGCCGGAACTGGCCGACGATTCGGACTTCGCGACAGCTAGTGCGCGCCTGATCAACAACACCCGTGTCGATGAAATCCTCTCTGCTTGGACCGCAGACCGAGGCACCGAGCAGGCAGTCGGCGCGGTGCAGGCGGCGGGGCTTGTCGGCGCGGCCGTCAACAATATCGCGGCGATCAGAAAATCGCCGCAGTTCAAGGCCCGCGGCATGATCGAGGACGTGGTGCACCCCACCCTGGGCGTCGTGCCAGGAGTAGGCGCCGCCGGCTTTCCGATAAAATTCAGCGTCAGCAAGACCGGCTATGACACACCGGCGGTGCTGCCGGGCAGCCACAACGCGGAAATCTACGGCTCGCTGCTTGACCTCGACGAGGCGGAGCTGGCCCGGCTAACGGAAGCGGGGGTCATATAATGGCAGGAGGGAAAGGCGCATGGATTTTCAACTGAGCGAGGAGCAAAACCTGGTCCGGGAATCCGCGATCAGCATGGTCGAGCTCGATATTCAGCCAATTCTCAACGCCCATCCCGCCGACCGGCCCTTGCCCAAAGCGGCGATGAGGGAATTGTTCGCGATTACCGCCCGCCAGGGACTGATGGCTCCGCGCATACCCCCGACCGAGGGCGGCGTGGGCATGAAAATGCTCGACTATGGCCTAATCTTCGAGTGCCTACCGGCCTGGTTTGCCGTCTCGATCATGGCGCACGAAGTCACGGCGGCGCGAATCTTCGCGGAAGCGACGGCGGAACAGCGCCGCAGTTTCATGCCCGGTTTGCTCTCGGGGCAAAATATCGCCGGCTCGGCCACTTCCGAACCAGGCGCAGGCTCGGATCCACGCGGCATGACCACGCGGGTCGAAGTCGACGGCGACAGCGCCATTATCAACGGGCGCAAGCTTTGGGTATCCAATGGCACGGTCGCCGACATTCTGGCGGTCACTTGCATCGACGGCGTCGATGCGAAGGGCCGCAATACCCTGACGCGGGTGGTCGTCGAGCCGGCTGTTTGCAGTGTGGAAATCCGCGACATTGAAACCGTCGGATTGCAACAGGGCCATCTATCCGAGGCGCGGTTCGAGGATTGCCGCGTCCCAGCTAAAAATGTGCTGAGCGCCGGTGGAGACGCGGCCCGTATGCTGACTGTGACCTGGAATGGAAACCGGCCGCTGGTCGGCCTGGCAGCGGTGGGCTTGACGCAAAAGGCGTTCGATCAGGCGGCCAATTATGCGGGGGTCCGGGAGCAGTTCGGCAAGGTGATCGCCGGGCACCAGCTAGTACAGCGGAATTTGGCGGATATCGAAACCGCGATCCTAAGCTCGCGGCTGCTCTGTTACCGCGCGTTGGACATGATCGACCGGGGCGAGCGTGAAAACGGCGCGGCGGCAATGGCGAAACGCCACGCCACGAAGAATTGTGAGGCTGCGATTTCACTGGCCATGCAGGTTCATGGCGGCATGGGGATTACCCGCGAAGCAGGGCTGGAACAGCTCTGGCGCGACGTTCGCATGCTGTCGGTGCCGGATGGCACGGATGATATCCTAACCCTGATCCAAGGCCGGGAAATCACCGGCATCGCCGCTTTCCGGTGATTAGCATTCCAATGGCGCTGGGTTTTGGCCACCATCAAGACGCTGTAGGAAATATCCGGATGATGCTGGGTCAGGCTCAACAGCATCATTCCGCCCCGCCACATGGCGCGCCTTCGGGCCCCCAGGTCACGGACCGCGGGCCATGGGCCAGGGATTGTGGCTAACAGGTAGCTCCAAGAAGCTATGGAACTGGCCCGCTACATGTTGAGCGTTGGTCAACGCAGTGAGAGACCTACGTCGCGGTCGGGGGGCGGCCAATGGCCGCGCACCCACACCTCTTGAAAAACGTGCCGTGAGCGTATACATTAAACCCGGCATCAAGAGAGGGCATTCGCCCCGCCAACCAGCCCTGACCGGGCAACGGTGGTTCAAGGATGCGGCCATTGGCAACAATACGGTCGTCTCAGGAACCTCTCGCGATGCGAGGGGTTTTTTATTTTCCCCGACTGATCCGGACTGACCCACCTCAAGGGTTCGGCATTTGAGCTTCAGCTTGTGCGCCGTGACATCCCGTCAGAAGCACTAAAGAGGAGAACAGAACGATGCGCAAAGACTATCCCATGCATACCATTTATCTGGGTAGCCGTGATGGCCTTCATTTCTTGCAGGCAGATTATTGCAAAATCAAAGACATCATCCTGCATGAGTTCAGTCGTTTCACGATGTTCGAGGCGGACGGTTTTTTCGCTGGAAAGGACGTCAAAACGATGGTGATCAAGATTGCCAGTGATGACGTCGACAAAGTCAGGCGGGTCGTTACCAAGCTTGGTCGGGGCATGGGTCAAAAGGGTGTCGGCTTGGAGGTCGGCGGTCAGTACAGGAGTGTCATGACGATCCCGCCATCACACACCGTCGCAATATAAGAAACGGAGTGATCCACCTGACGGATCGGGGTGATTTGAAATCCAGCTTGCGCCCCCGGCACTGCGCCAAAGCCGCTAAAGAGGAGATTTAACTATGTCGCGACACAACTATCTCGCATCAGGGGACCGTAAGTGCCGATCAAGCTGCTGATGGAGGATCATTGCTCGGTGAAATCGGACTGATAGGCCTCTCCGATCTCGAACCCATCATATTAGCTGCTCTGGCGACCGGGGACCCGTTGCTACTCATCGGACCCCACGGGACTGGCAAGAGCCTCCTACTTACGCGGATCGCCGAGGCGTTAGGCCTGGCATTCCGGCATTACAATTCAAGCCTTCTCAACTTCGATGATCTCGTCGGGTTTCCGCTACCCAACAAGAATGGCTCCCTGGAATACGTGAAAACGCCTGCTTCGATCTGGGGCGCGGAGGCTGTGATTTTCGACGAGATCAGTCGCTGCCGTCCAGATATCCAGAACAAGTTGTTTCCAATCATTCACGAGCGTAGAGCCCAGGGGATCCTTCTGGATGATCTGCGTTATCGCTGGGCGGCAATGAACCCGCCAATAACCGAAGACGACGACAAAGGTTACATCGGGTCCGAACCGCTCGACCCGGCCCTGACGGACCGTTTCGCCTTTGTTGTGAATATGCCGTCATGGGATCGATACAGCGAGGACGAGCAACTTGCCATCATTCTTGCCGATGATAGTCCCGTAGCAGCCAGTTCTGCAGCGAATTTCCGGTCTGCAATAGCATCAACTGAGGCAGCGTTTCCATCGATCAGAGAATCAATTGGGGATGCCGTGGCTCTATATGTCAGAACCCTTATTGCGCTCCTCGCGTGCGCGGGCATCTCTCTCAGTCCACGACGAGCAGGAATGCTTCGGCGTTCTGTCCTCGCAGTACACGCTGCGGCACTAATGCTTGATGCTGACGCCCGCCCTGCGGATTCGGCACTCCGTGCTTTGCGCAACGGTCTTCCGCAAACTGCAGAAGGCCGAGCCATTCCTGAAATCAAACTGCTTGGAGCTCATCGCGAGGCATGGAGATTGGCCGGCGTGAAACCGGGAGATCCTCTTCGCGCTATTTTGATAGCGGCTGACCCTGTCGAAAGAGTACGCCTTGCGGTGGCAGCTTCAAAGCTTTCCAAGGGCAATTTCTCGGCGATTATTTCGGACGCCATCTCACTTCTGGCACCCGGCGCCCGGGAGGCTGCTGTCGTCCACTTGTTTGAAACAGGTTCTGTTGGGCGATTGAACGCCGCGGTCGCCGAGCAGGTAGCACGGATCTATGCGGATGTCGCTACACCCCTGAAATTCTCCGAAACGGTGCATGCTGGCAAATCCAGGTTCGCAACCTGGCAGCGGATCAAGGACATAATTTCTCGCCTGGATCCCAACGATGTTCGGGCTCATCTCTCCGCCAACGCTCTTGCTGCCTGTTTCGCGAAAAAGCAATTAGGAAGCCCCGAAGACGCAGATATCGCATTCGTCGACTGGACAGAAGCCGATGGCCGCCTTTCGGGGGTAGTGGCATGATGGAAGCTGGTCAACTTCTCCACAACATGTCGGCGCCACCGAGATCAGTGGTCAAATACAACGGGCTTTCAACCGAAGCGTTAACGACTGGCTTCGGAAGTAGCGAAAAAACGGGGGGGCCGTGCTCCGATCACGATGTATTCGGCTG
>MPMA02262506.1_pt1 | contig 17534 bp, 12 predicted proteins | sample 1617361 | NCBI WGS metagenome assembly MPMA02 (sample SAMN05944807, study PRJNA350692) | marine metagenome | biome: marine; feature: ODZ; material: water; isolation source: 180 m water sample filtered on 0.2 um supor filter | place: Pacific Ocean | collected 2012-04-08 | depth 180m m | reverse complement strand
CCGAGCATGGGACTGGACGCAACATGGCGCCCTTCGTCGAAAAAGAATGGGGCAGGGAAGCTTATGCGTTGATGAAGAAAATCAAACAGCTGTTTGATCCTGAAGAGTTGCTGAATCCGGGGGTGATTCTCAATGATAACCCACGGGTTCACCTTGAAAACCTGAAACCCCTTCCAGAGGCGGACCCAATTATTGATAAGTGCATCGAATGCGGATTCTGCGAAGTCCACTGTCCATCACGGGACCTCAGCCTTAGCCCGCGCCAGCGTATCACCGCCTGGCGGGAACTGAAACAGCTGGAACGCAACGGAAATGACGACGAACGCGCCAAGAAAATGGCGCTGGCTTATCAATATTCGGGAATAGAAACATGCGCCACTGATGGCCTCTGTGCAACAAGCTGTCCGGTGGGTATTGATACAGGGAAGCTGATCAAAAAGCTCCGCATGGAAGGTCAATCGCCCTGGTCTCGCAGGCAGGCCAACTGGATTGCCGATCACCTGGGGGGAGCTTCAAAAATCGCCCGTACAGGACTTGCAGTGGCACAGTTGAGCCGGAATATACTCGGAATACGCACAACAACTCATCTGGCAAAGGCAGCACATGGACTGAGCGGTGGACGTATCCCCCGTTGGAGCACGGATTTACCCGGAGCCGCTCCAGACCTACCACCCCTTCAAGAGTTGCCTCATCCCAACTCTGAGTTATTGGAAGTGGTTTACTTTCCGAGTTGCATCAATCGAACTTTCGGGCCTTCACCGAACCCTCATGATCGCCCAGTGCCTGATGTCGTTCTTTCGGTCTTAAGAAAAAGCGGTTGTTCCATCTCGTACCCCCCCAAACTCAACCACCTTTGTTGTGGCATGGCTTTCGACAGCAAGGGGTTCAAGGAAACTGGAAAACGCAAACTGAAGGAACTTGAGGAAGCCCTGGAAAAAGCAACACGCTCAGGCGAGGTTCCGGTGCTTTGTGATACAAGTCCCTGTACACATCGCATGATCTCTGAACTTCCAGCGCATTTGCATGTTTATGATCCGGTCGGATTTATCTACCACTTCCTGCTAGAACGTCTGGAACTGCAACCCCTGGAAGAAACTGTGCTGCTGCACCCGGTCTGCTCGGTGAAGAAATTGGGTCTGGAAACTCAGCTGCTGGAAATCGGAAGACGCTGCGCAAACAAAGCTGTCATTCCGGACGACTCTGGTTGCTGTGGTTATGCTGGAGACCGCGGAATCACGTTCCCGGAACTGAATGCATCCGCACTCAAGGGACTTCGGGAGAAAGTTCCAGAAGACTGCCGGAAAGGTTATTCCAGCAGCCGGATGTGTGAAGTGGGGCTGAATCGCCATAGCGGCATTACGTACCAGTCTATCTTTTCCCTCCTCGACGCTGCATCACGTTGAAGGAGTCATTGCGGGTCGATCAATCGAGTACGATCACCACTCGGGCTTCTCGGAGAAAATTCAGATTATCCGCAAGACTTCGGAGTTGGTCCGCATCTGCTTTGGAAAGGATTAAATCAGTCTGGTTACTTCCAGAACTGGAGAGGGCTTTAAGCACCGCTGGAGTTCCCTGGACACGGTCGTTGACGAGAGCCTGGTCCAGATCCCGGACATAACCCGCCATGCCATGTTTTTGCACAAACTCCTGGTCCACATAAGCGGAACCATAGAGTTCATTACCTTCCTCGTCATAAATTTTGGGAGACATGGCCGGTTGGGCTCCACTTCCACGGGCGTCTATGACGAGCCCCGTATATACCCTTCCAGGATCCAGCCTGGATGAGACAGTTGTTGAGGAAGAGGGTGCAGAGATTTCTCTAGGTGCTTCTCCAGACGATGATCCGCTAAGTGCTTCTTTGGGGATGGTCTGCCTCAGCGAAGCTTCCATGAGGATGCTGACGCTGCCATCAGAAAAATAACGGGGTTTGCCGGAAGGACGTAGGCCAAAAAGCCTGCCTTGAACCTTGGTACGAATCGTATCGTTCTGTACCATTGCATCACGCATGGTGGTACTGGAACTGAGGTTGATGCCTTTGATCATTTCCAGCATGTTCCTTGCGGCGTCCAGCCTGGCGGCTCGCAGGGCAGTGGCGTTACGTTGGGCGTCATTTTTTGCCGAACTGGCAGGAGCCCCGAGCCCTTCGGCCATCACCACACCTCGGTCCCAATCCACACACGCGGATTGTCCCGTTTGGGTGCAGCGCTGATCCAATCCCTGGGCGAAAAGAATACTAGAGAGGAGCAGCAGGCTGCCCGTGAAAAAACTCTTCATCGCTGTCATCAGGCCTCCTTAACTAAAGGTGTTCCGCCCCTATCAGAAGGCAGAGAGGATTGATTCGAATTATTGCGGCCGTCTGAAGTATTCAAAAGGCCGCAATCCCATTTAGGCAGCCTCCTCGACGTCCTTCATGCTCAACTGGAGCTTGCCGCGCTTGTCCATACCCATCGCCTTTACGGTGACGATATCCCCTTCGCGACAAATGTCGGTGACCGTGTTTACCCGGTGAGGTGCCAGGTTGGAGATATGCACAAGCCCTTCCGTACCTGGAAAGAGTTCCACAAAAGCTCCGAAATCCATCACTTTTTTCACTGGGCCGGTGTAAGTCTGGCCAATTTCGACGGTACGTGTCAGGTCCTTCACCATTCCCAGGGCAACATCAACCGCCTTGTGCTCCCTGGAGGCAATAGAAACGATCCCATCATCATCAATGTTCATCTTGACCCCGGTTTTTTCGATGATGTCCTTGATCACCTTCCCGCCAGGACCAATGACTTTGCCAATCAGATCGCGTGGGATCTTGTGTGTGATGAAGCGCGGTGCATAACTGGAAAGCCCATTACGCGGTTCCTCCATCGAGGCATTCATGATTTCCAGAATATGAAGCCTTCCATCCCGTGCCTGCTTGAGGGATTTTTCTACAATTTCACGGGATAATCCGCGAATCTTAATGTCCATCTGGAGAGCTGTGATGCCTTCGGAGGTTCCGACGACTTTGAAGTCCATATCTCCGAGATGATCCTCATCTCCGAGAATATCGGAAAGAATGACCATATCTTTGCCTTCGCTGATCAGCCCCATGGCGATGCCGGCTGTGGCACGCTTGAGAGGGATGCCTGCGTCCATCATCGAAAGTGATCCTGCACAGACCGTGGCCATGGAGGAAGAACCATTGGATTCCAGAACCTCTGAAACCAGTCGGATGGTGTATGGAAATTCCTCTTTCGTAGGAAGCATCGGGGTCAATCCTCTTTCAGCTAAGGTGCCGTGTCCAATCTCACGACGGCCAGGACCTCTTGGAGGTCTCGTTTCTCCCACTGAAAAACTTGGGAAATTATAGTGAAGCATGAAATTCTTATAAGAAAGTCCCGGCAAGGCATCAATCATCTGTTCGTCTTCACGGGTTCCCAGTGTGGTCACACCCAATGCCTGGGTTTCTCCACGGGTGAAGACGGCCGATCCATGAGTCCTTGGGAGAACCCTGGTTTCACAACTGACAGGTCGGATTTCGGTGGGTGTCCTTCCGTCGATACGGACCTGATCCTTGATCAGCTTGCTGCGCATTTCCTGCTTTTTGATCTCACCCAAGTAGGTTTTGATCTCTGAAACCACATCCTTATCTGCTTCTTCACCGCCAATTTCTGCAACCACCTCTTCAACGGCTTTGTCGATGCTTGCGTAGCGTTCCTGTTTTTCCTTGATTTGCAGGGCTTTCTGGATTCGTTTTGGTGCAGATTTATAAACCTTCTTTTTTAGATCCTCATCAACCGGTGGTGCTTCCAGTTCACGCTTGGCCTTACCGCAGCGTTTCATCAGTTCTTCCTGCATGTCGATGATGGGTTGAATCTGCTCCTGACCGTACCAGAGGGCATCGAGCATGACGGATTCACTGACTTCATTTGCCTCACCTTCGACCATCAGGATTGCATCCCGGGAACCGGCCATAAAGATGTTCATCTGGCTGCGGCTGAGTTCATCTGGGTCCGGATTGGTGATGAATTCTCCATCGATCATGCCGACCCGTACACCGCCAATGGGCTGTAGCAATGGAATGTCTGAAATCGAAAGGGCAGCTGAAGCCCCAATCATGGCAGCCACATCGGAAGGAAACTCAAGGTCATGACTCAGAACTGTTGCAACGATCAGTGTTTCTGCGAGATAGTTTTCCTGAAAAGAAGGACGCAACGGACGGTCAATGATCCTTGAGATGAGTGTTTCACTGTCCGAAAGACGGGCTTCCCGTTTAAAAAATCCTCCGGGGATTCTACCTGCTGCATAGGCTTTTTCGACGTAAAATACTGAAAGTGGGAAAAATTCTGCTCCCATTCCAGATCCTGGAGCAGCCGTTGCTGCCACCAGCACCATCGTATCTCCATAACGGACCAATACGGATCCGTTGGCTTGACGGGCCAGCCGTCCTGTTTCTAGGCTAAGTGTACCTCTTCCAAATTCTCTTTCTACGATTTCCATAATTCTTTCTTGAAATGGAATGATGACTTATGTCATTCGGTTGTTCGGAACATTCCTTTTCCGTTCGACAGTTTTTGCCATCCCCTATTGAATGGCATTCTGTTTCATCTTCTTTTTTCCATCAGGTGTGTCGTCGTTCCTATACCTAAGCAGCCGGGGCTTGATTTGCATTAAAAAGAACCGGCTAGATCCTTGTGCTGAAAGATTTTCTGAAAAGTCTTTAAGCTCTATGATGGATCAAGTTTTTTTACAAGGAACAGGTGGGATGAAGGTGCTTCGTGAGGAGTGTTTTGTAGGCTTTATTCGGATGCACATTAGCCGACTGGGAATTTCACTTCAGTTCCCGAATCATGGTCGGCTTTTTCATCATCCTAGAGGAATATTTTTAGCGGGCACGAATACCCAGACTTTGGGTAATGTCGGTGAACCGATCCTGGTCTTTGTTTTTAAGATACCTCAAAAAATTCCTTCGCTGCCCTACAAGTTTCAACAGACCACGCCGGGAATTGAAATCCTTAGGTTGTTCCCTGAAATGATCTGTGAGGTAGATGATCCGTTCCGTCAGCAAGGCGATTTGAACTTCTGGCGAACCCGTATCATTTTCCTTGCGTCCAAACTGCTTGACGATTTCGGTTTTACGTTCTTTCGTTATCATAAAAGTTGTTCACTCCTGAACTAACACACGTGATGGTTGAAAATGACAATTCACATTCTCCCATACAAAATGACCAACCGCAATCAGTTTGTTTTCAGAACTAACAGCCTTGGCGTTTAGCGAGGTTTTTGAGGAGCCATTCTCCAGGGAACGAGTCAGAGATCGGCTGAGGTTCCGATCAAGGGGGATTCTTCGTCCCTGAAGGATTTCCTGGATTCTTGGACTATCAACGTCGAAGGTTATCCAGTCTTCCAGTAGGTCAATCGGATCAAGCCAGGGTAGGGATTCAGGTTCTAGTTCCTCTAGGGTTTCAGGACGGTATGCGTCTTCGAGGCAGAAATGTTTTCCACATTGTAAGCGTTCTAAACCATTGAGATGGGCCCCAACTTCCAGTTTGGCGCCAAGCTCCTCTGCCAAAGATCTGATGTAGGTGCCTTTGCTGCAGTGAACTCGAATTTGTAGGAAAGGAAGCTTAACGGATTCAAGTTCCAGTTCCATAAATTCAACCTCCCGTTTTGGCATTTCAATTTCTCGACCCTCGCGCGCAAGCTGATAGGCCCTTTTGCCTTCGAACTTGACTGCAGAATAGATCGGAACCCTTTGCAGATGCCGACCTTGGAAAAAAGACAAAGCGGTTTCAAGGTCTTTGACAGGAAATTCAGGGCATTCTTTTTCTTCCAGAATCCTGCCTTCGGAGTCGAAGGTGTCAGTACGGATACCAAGGTGGATATGAGCCCGGTAAACTTTGTCGGTTTCATTGAAGAAAGGTATGAGCCGGGTTCCTTTTCCCAAAAACACAGGAAGTACTCCACTGGCCAAGGGGTCCAACGTTCCCAGATGACCTGCTTTTTTTTCATTCAGCAAACGTTTTAAAAAACGGATTACGTCGAATGAACTCCAACCTTTCGGCTTGTCGATGTTGAGAATGCGCACCATTGGCGCTCAATCTTCTATTTGATGCTGTCTGATCAGTTTTTCAATTTCGTCACTGTGATCAAACCCGGAATCATAGACAAAATGAAGTTTGGGGGTATTTCGGGTGCTCAGAGATTTTCCAAGTTTCTTGCTGAAAAAACCGGATGCACGGTTGAGGGAATCGACCAGTTCGTGCTGTTGTTTCTCATTAATTCCAGTGGATTCTCCATCATTCCAAATCCCTGCATGGCAGACCATTACTTTGGCGAACGAGAGGTCGGATGAGGTCTCAACCCGAGAGATCGTTATCCCTTCAAAGCGAGGGTCATTCGACTCACGATGAAGAATTTGGGTGAGTTTCCGGTGGACCAGAATTTTCAGGTGTGAATGGCCGGCTCGGCGCATAGATAACTTACTAGAGGGTCGCTTTTTCCTCGATCTGCTGAAATGCCACCACGACATCACCTTCCTGTACTTCAGGGAAGTCCATCACCAGGCCGCATTCGTGATTGTTCGTGACTTCACGGACGTCATCCTTGAAACGTTTCAAGGAAATGATGTTACCCTCGTAGAGGTTGTCACCGTTTCGGAGGACACGAGCTATATCATTACGCAACAGTCTTCCTTCAGTAACCAGCCCACCAAAGACCATCCCGTTTTTTGCAGAATTGAATACCTGTCGGACTTCGAGTCGTCCAATGACTTCTTCACGGATTTCAGGTTCCAGCAATCCTTCCATGGCTGCCTTAACGTCGTCCAGAGCATTGTAGATGATATCATAGTTTCTGACATCCACCCCTTCTTGAGAGCGAAGTTGTTTCGCCTTTGAATCAACCTGCACGTTAAAAGCGATGACAATCGCATCGGAAGCGGAAGCCAGAGTAATGTCTGTGGTCGTGATGTTTCCTACGCCTGTATGGATAACATTCACTGTAATTCTCTCATCCCCGAGTTGATCAAGGGAACCTTGGAGGGCTTCTGCGGAACCCTGGACATCGGCCTTGATCAGCAGGCGCAGTTCAATCTGTTCCTGATCATCGAGCTGGCTGAAGATATTATCCAACTGCATTTTCTGTTGCTTACCGACGTTTTGCTCTTTCTGCTGTTGGGTTCTTTCTTCAGCGATTTGGCGTGCGGTACGCTCATCCTCTATTACGATGAACTGTTCTCCGACTTCGGGTTGATCACTCCAGCCTGAAATTTCGACTGGAATCGATGGGCCTGCCTCTTTTTTGGGTTTCCCATATTCATTGAACATGGAACGCACCCTACCATAAGTACTACCACAGACGAAGTAATCACCAATTTTCAGCAGGCCGCGTTGAACGAGAACTGTGCCCATGGTTCCCTGTCCCCGACGCACCTTGCTTTCAATGGTGACTCCCCTGGACATGCCTTTGGAAGTCGATTTGAGTTCGAGGACTTCCGCCTGAAGCTGAATTATTTCCAGCAGTTCGTCCACTCCGTCTCCCCGGGTGGCAGAAACGTTGACAAAAAGGGTGCTGCCGCCAAGGTTTTCCGGAATTAATTCGTGTTCCAACAGGGACTGTTGAATTTTTCCGATATCGGCTTGGGGGCGGTCGATTTTGTTGATTGCAACAATGATCGGAACATTCGCAGCTTTGGCATGATTGATCGCTTCAATAGTTTGAGGCTGCACATTATCATCTGCTGCCACGACTAAAATAACTATGTCGGTGCAATGTGCACCACGAGCACGCATGTTGGTGAATGCTTCGTGCCCCGGCGTATCAAGAAATGTAATCTTCTGTCCTCCGGCTTCCACGTGATAGGCACCAATATGCTGGGTGATACCTCCTGCTTCTCCTTCAGCAACACGGGTCGAACGGATGCGGTCTAGCAGGGAGGTCTTACCGTGGTCTACATGCCCCATGATGGTCACGATTGGAGAACGGCTTTCTAGTTCCGAATCCTCTGCATCCTTTTCCTTGAGGAGGTCTTCCAGTTCGAAAGTTGCTAGCTCGACTTCCACATCGAAATCGGCGGCCAGCAAGGCGGCCGTTTCTCCGGGAATGATTTGGTTGATGGTGGCCATCGTGCCTTCTTCCATCATTTTCTTGAGGATATTGGTCGCCTTGATGCCGATCAGACCTGCAAGCTCACCGATGGTGACTTGGTTTCCGATTTTGATTTTCTTTTTTCTTGGATTGAAAACATGACGAGCTTCATCTTCTCCTTTAGGCAGTCCGAAGTCTCCTTTACGATCCTTGGCACGGTCAGATTTGCGTTTCCGGGGCCCACGCATTTCTGAGGTGGAATAGTATTCCAGAACGTTTTTCTTACGGGGGCCTTTGTTGAATTCAACCCGTCTTTTGGCAGGTTTCTTTGTCGAATCCTCGTTCCATTGATCGGGTTCGGATCCTTTGGTTCGTTTCTTTTCCTGCTTCTTCTCAGTCTTAGCTTTAGGAGGAGATTGCTGAGGTTTCTCTTTTAAGTTTTTGGAAGGAGATTCGGTTTTGGCTTCAACAGGTGCTGGAACGGTCTTGTCTTCAACAGCAGAGTCAGATGGCTTTCCCTTCCGAAGGGACTCAACGTTTTCAGGCTTTTGTAAGGCTTCCTGCTCAGGTATTTCTTCCTGAGCTTGCAGGTCTTGTTTTAGCTCAGCGGTTTTTTCTTCGTTACCTTCAGCAACTATTTCAACAGAATCGATTTTTTCTACAATTTCATCTTTTGAAACTTCATCTTTGGATTCGAGATCTTCTTCGAGTTTTCTTCTTCGTCTTCTTCTAGGACGGCTTTCATCCTCTTCGGGCTGGTCTTGCTGTGTTTTTGCAGAGATCGTGATGACACGTGGTTCTTCTTCAGTGTCCTGAGACTCATCAAGGTCTCTGCGACTGGAAATCACACGACGTGTTCCATCAGCTCGGCTTCTCAATCCTGCATCGCCGACCGATTGTTTGCCACTGATCAAATTCCGTACACGGCTAACCTGGTCCTCGGAAAGCTCATGGAAGTTACCAGAAACTGGAACCCCGGCAGTACGGAGTTTCTGAATCATCTGCCTGGCCGGCATGTTCAGTTCTTTGGCGAGTTCAAAAACTCTCATCGAAGGCATAAAGTTAGGTCCTCTCGAGTTTTACTAATGATGAATAATGCCGTTGCAGCAGTTTTTTTTGTCACCGTCTAATTGGTAATTCCTGGTGATCATGTTCCTGTATCTCTATTCAACTAGTTCAATTTCAGCTCGTGGCCTCGTCCGTCACCAGTTTTTCTTCATTCTCTATCCCTTCCTCAGTTTGAGCATTCACTTTTTCCTGGATTTCAGCAGAAGTTTTCTGATTTTCCTCACTGTTTTTCGTTTCTGAAGAGGGCGGCTCAGATTCCGCTGATACCGGTTGCGGTTGATCTTCGTCTGTGGAAACTTCCTTTGTCGGAGTTTCTGAATCGATTAAAACCGCTTCGGAGTCAGATTCCTTTTCATCATTTTCTGCAGAGGCTTCGTCTCCAGCATTGTTTTCGTCTTTTTCCATGGATGCCTCAACTTCAGAACTTTCTGATTCTGAATCGGTGTTTGACTCATCCGTTTTTTCTTCGGTAGATTCTTTTTTCTGGAGTTCTTCTGCTTCAACACGCTTGCGGTTTTTCTCAAGTTCCAGTTCCAACTGTTCTTCAATGCTCAGTTGCTCTTCGTCTTCGTCTGCGGAAACGTTGATTTTGTATCCGATCAGTTTTGAGGCAAGCCTAACATTCTGTCCCTGTCTGCCGATGGCCAGGGAGAGTTGGTTGGTTGCGACCACCACATCGATTTCTTTATTTTCCTCATCGATTTCCATGCTTTCAATTTCAGCAGGTGCTAGAGCATTACAGGCATAGGTTTCGATTTCATCACTGTGTCGGACGATGTCGATCTTTTCTCCATGGAGTTCGTTGACAATGGTTTGCACCCGACTTCCGCGCATGCCTACACACGCACCAACTGGATCAACCTCATCATCGTTGGAATAGACTGAGATTTTTGCCCTTTTCCCCGGTTCCCTGGCTGCATGCACAATCTTGACGATTCCGTCAAATATTTCTGGCACTTCCATCTCGAACATTTTGATCAGTAAGCCTGGATGGGTTCTGGAAATTGTGAGTTGAGATGCTTTCTGGGGATTGTTATTGACGTCCAAAAGAAAAACACGGATATGATCTCCAAAGCCAAACTGTTCGCCAGGAATCTGCTCACGTCGAAAGAGGTAGGCTTCCGTTCGGTTCATGAAGTTGATGGAAATTCGACCGTTGGTTTCTGCTCGGAGAATGTTTCCTGTGATGATTTCGCCAACTTTCTTCTCAAAGGTGTTCACGACCATTTCCCGTTCTGCATCTCGGATGCTCGCAAAAATGATCTGCCTGGCTGAATGGGCAATACGAAGGAATTCTTTGGGACTGATTTCGTATTCCACTTCGTCATCGAGGATCGCATCTGGATCCATCTTACGAACTTCATCCAGTGAAATTTCGTTGTGCAGATCTTCTACGAATTCCACCACAACTTTGTAATGGAACATTTCGATTTGTCCTGTCTTGGGATGAATCCTTCCTTCGACTGCTTCATAGGGAAGCTTGCGTTTGACAGCATGGACAATTGATTCTTCAACGAGTTGAATAAGGACTTCCTTGTCTAGTCCTTTTTCCTTGGAGACATCATTGATGATTTCAAGCAGATTTTCTTTCAAAAGACCTCTTTGTGATTAATTGAGTTCCGGTTCAAGTCTGGCTTTACTAATCTTTTCGTATGCTATTAATAATTCTTCTTCAGGATTTTTTTCAGGTACGAATAAAATTCCTTCCTCTAATGCTCCTTTGAGCATCCCTACCGTTTGACGCATTCCATCTGTTTTCTGTTTCAGACGGATGCTGATCCTTTCTCCGGAGTAACGCTGAAAGTGTCTCCGATCCTTCAGGGCCCGGAAAATTCCTGGAGAGGATACCTCTAGGATATATGCTCCTTCCACCGGATCCTTATCCTCAAGTAGGGACTGCATAAGTTGATCCACACGGATACAGTCATCAATCTGGATTCCCTGTTCTTGATCAATGCTGACACGAAGAATGCGTTTTCCTTCAGAAAGAAGCTCCTCTAAATCGTAGAGTTCATATCCCAGCCCCTCAATGGCAGGAGATATTCTCTTTCTGAGATTTTCCAGCAAACCGTGTTGTTTTTTGGATCCTTTCCCCATTTAGCTGAGCGTAAGTCAATCTGACTTTATATCAGAAAAAAAAGGGGATGTCGATTTAATTCGGAATGCAGAAATACCTCAACTAGATTTGATAATGCTGAGGTAAAAGGAGTTGAAAAATGTTTAGGACTTGATGGATTCCAGCATCAGTTCAGCTATGTCACGTGTTTCCAGGGATTCACTTTTTCCAGTTGAGGCAATGCCGTCGCTAAGCATGGTCATGCAGAAGGGGCAACCCGTGGCGAGGGTATCCGCACCTGTTTCTGAAGCCTGCCGAACCCGTTCCTCATTGATCCTGGTTCCAAGATTTTCTTCCATCCACATACGGGCTCCTCCAGCACCACAGCAGAAACTTTCATTACGATGACGCTGCATTTCTGTGACTGTAGAAGTGGAATCACGGAGGATTTCTCGTGGCGCGTCATACTCTTTGTTATAACGTCCAAGGTAACAAGGATCATGGTAAGTGATTTTTCTGGCGTTATTGCCTTCAGGAAGTTTTTTTTCTTCGCGTAACTGTTTCAGGAACTGACTATGGTGAAGCACTTCATAATTTCCACCCAGGTCAGGATACTCATTTTTCAAAGCATTGAGGCAGTGTGGACATTGTGTGACAATTTGCTTAACACCGTGGCCGTTCAACGTTTCTATGTTTTCAGAGGCAAGCATTTGAAAAAGCATCTCATTGCCGGAACGACGGGCAAGATCACCAGTGCATTTTTCTTCGTTGCCAAGGATCGCAAATCGTACACCTGCTTTTTTCATCAATTCTGCCGTTGCACGAGCGACTTTCTGATTTCTGCTGTCGAAGGAACCGGCACAACCTGTCCAGAGCAGGACATCAATGTCTTCCGCTCGAGTTTCGGACATTAAAGGAATATCAAGATCAGCGGCCCATTCAGCCCGTTGATCAAATCCTATTCCCCAGGGATTAAAATTTCTTTCGAGACCCTTGTAGGCAGAACTGATCTCGGGAGGATAGGCTTCTTCCATCATGGTCTGGCCTTGACGCATTCCAAGAATACGAGGAACGTGTTCTATCGAGACGGGACATGCGTCTTCACAAGCACGGCATGTAGTACATGCCCAAAGTGTATCCGGATGGATCACGTCACCAACTAGGCTCTTTTCTCCACTGGTAGTTCCAGTTCTGTAAATGTTTCCCTCTTCTTCGCGCAGGTGCTTTATCAGGGACTGGTTGACCCATTTTTGGGTCAGAGGCTTGCCTGTCACGTAGGTCGGACATACGTCATAACAACGTCCACATTCGGTACAGGAATAGAGATCAAGTCCCTGTTTCCAAGTCAACTGTTCAAGACTATTGATGCCGATCCGCCCTTCTTCCCATGCCGTTTCATCTTCTAGATCGATTATACCCTGACGGGCATGTGGATAATCGAGGGATCCGAGAAAAACATTTGGTAACGCAGTGATTTCATGGAACTGCTTGGTGTTGATCAATATGTTGACGAACACGAGCATTGTTGCAATATGACCCCAAAATCCGAAATGATAAAAAAACGAGTTGGTGGTTTCTCCAAGTCCCACGAGCATCAAAGCAAGCATGGAGGCGATGGGAGCCCAGGCACGTTCCTGTCCGTAAACAGGATGTTCAAACTGGTGGATGGAATGCTTCCATTCGTCGATGAGATTGAATCGTGCAGCATCGAAGAGCAGGTCGGTCAGCATGATACCCGCGATGAAAAGCAAAACGTAAACTCCTTCCCAATTATGATCGAGCCTTGCCGGTTGCGGTCCGAATCGCCGGTAGAGTGCCACGAGGATCATTGTCAAAACAACGATTTCTGCGATGTTGTAGGCATAAATGAACAGAAATCCCATCAGGCTGTCAGAACCAAGGAAAGGAAGGTATTCCTGAAAACCAGGAATAAAACCTTCACCCATCATGGAAAATTCTCTGATTCCTATTAACATTGCCCCCCAGAAGATGAGAGCGTGCATGATTCCAGGCATCCTTTCACGGGACCTATCAACCAGCTTTTCCTGGCCGATTCCAGTTTTAAAGAGCATTCCGATCCTTCTTGGAATCTGATCCATTCTGGATTCTGGAGCCATCTTCCGCATTGCTCCAATCTTGATCATCATTTGGAGACCAAAAACGCTCCATGCAACGATCATCACCGCACTCATCAGCCAGGGATTCATCTTGTCTCAAGCAGGGAAGTTTCTTAAACAAATGGATTTATATAAAGCCAGTTTTATCAGTCCAAATTTTAGGTGAACCTCGGGGGACGGGCAAGGAGATTCTTGGTCTTACAAAGAATCCGAAATGAGGACTTTTGATATCCTAAATGTCAGATCTTGTGGTTTCCCAATAAATCAGATCTCGGGAGAAGAGATCAGGAAAATAGGTTTTTCAGAGAATCAAAGAATTTATCCCGAAGCGGGTGACTGGTTTCATGGCAACATTCTTCGAACTCTTCAAGAAGTTCCTTCTGCCTGGAGGTGAGGTTGGTTGGGGTTTCAATCACCACACGGACGTGTAGGTCTCCTCGTTCAGGTCTGCGGATTTGGGCGACGCCCTTATTTCTCAAACGAAAGATTTTATGAGACTGTGTTCCCGCGGGAATCTTCAAGCGGGCCTTGCCTTCCAGAGTTGGAACCTCAATCTCACTGCCCAATGCAGCCTGGGTGAAACTGATCGGAACTTCACAAAACAGATCCGATCCTTCTCTTTCAAAAACTGGATGATCCTGAACTCGAAGAACTATATATAGATCCCCGTTAGGTCCTCCATTGCTTCCATGCTCCCCTTCTCCAGACAGCTTGATACGTGAACCTGTGTCCACTCCAGCAGGAATATTGACCCGAATTTTCCGGGTTTTTTTGACACGAGTTCTGCCATGACAGGTATTGCAGACATTACGTATGGTTTGCCCTCTTCCACTGCAGGCAGCACAGGTAGTGGCTACACTGAAAAAGCCTTGTTGAATCCTTTGCTGTCCTGTTCCGCCACAGTTATTACAGGTTTCGATATCATTCTGTGAACGAGCCCCAAGTCCCCCGCAGGTGTTGCAGGTTTCCATCCGCGGAATTTCAAGTTCTCTTGAGGTGCCAAAAGCTGCGTCCTCGAAGTTGATTTCAAGATTGTACTGGAGGTCCGAACCCCGCTCTCCACGTTGTCCTCTGCGTTCTCCATTGGCGCCAAAAAATTCTCCGAAGATATCACCAAAGATATCGCCGAATCCTGCACCCTGGCTGAAACCGCTAAAACCATCCCCCAGTCCCTCTGCAGAATGTCCAAACTGATCGTATCGTTGTCGTTTACTTTGATCACTGAGGACTTCAAAAGCTTCAGAAGCCTCCTTGAATTTGTCTTCTGCCTCTTTATCACCCGGATTTCGATCCGGATGATATTTCATGGCTACCTTGCGGTAGGCTTTTTTGAGTTCATCTCCTGAAACATTTCTGTCTACACCGAGAATTTCGTAGTAATCACGTTTTGCCATTCAGTAGCCTGTTTAGGATAATCGAGGCTTATTTTTTGACTTCTTCGTAATCGGCATCGACGATGTCATCGTCATTCGATTTATCATCCTTCTGAGGCTCTGCATCCGCTGCTTCAGGGCCTGCCTCTGATGGAGGTTGCTGAGCTTGCTGACTGTAGAGCAGTTCTGCCATTTTATGAGATGCCTGAACCAGGGCTTCCGTGTCACTCTTAATCGCTTCCAGATCATCCTCTTCAAGACTCTTTTTGAGCTGATCAATGCAGGCGCTGATTTTGGATTTGTCCTCTTCAGGAAGTTTGTCTCCAAGCTCACCCATCGACTTTTCGGTACTGTAAATCAGAGATTCCGCCTGGTTCCGGGCTTCCACTGAATCACGTTTTTTCTTGTCTTCATCAGCAAATTTTTCAGCATCATTGACCATTTTTTCGACCTCATCATCGGACAAGCCGGTAGAAGCAGTGATCTTGATCGCCTGCTCCTTGCCGGTGCCATGATCCTTGGCGCTGACGTTGACGATTCCATTGGCATCAATGTCGAAGGTGACTTCAATCTGAGGCATGCCTCGGGGAGCAGGGGGAATTCCAACTAATTCAAATCGCCCAAGTGTTTTGTTGTCCTGGGACATGTCTCGTTCTCCTTGCAGGACATGAATGCTAACGGCTGGCTGGTTGTCGGCTGCAGTAGAAAACACCTGACTTTTCTTGGTAGGAATGGTGGTATTGCGTTCGATCAAACGAGTCATCACTCCACCAAGAGTTTCAATCCCGAGGGATAGTGGAGTGACGTCCAGAAGCAGCACATCCTTGACATCGCCCTTTAGCACACCACCTTGAATTGCAGCGCCGATGGCCACCACTTCATCAGGATTAACTCCCTTGTGAGGTTCTTTTCCAAAGAATTCTTTGACAATTTCCTGGACTTTCGGCATCCGTGTCATTCCTCCGACAAGGATCACTTCATTGATGTCGTTGGCAGTGCATCCAGCGTCTTTTAGTGCATTGCGGCATGGTTCTACACAACGGTCTACCAAATCTTCGACCAATTGTTCGAAACGCGCCCTGGTGATTTTAACATTCAGGTGTTTAGGACCGGATGCATCGGCTGTAATGAATGGCAGGTTTACCTCAGTTTCCGAACTGGAGGAAAGTTCGTGTTTTGCTTTCTCTGAAGCTTCCTTGAGGCGTTGGAGAGCCATTTTGTCTTCGCGCAGATCAATCCCTTGGTCTTTTTTGAATTCATCTCCCAAAAACTGGATCAAACGGTTATCAAAATCATCACCTCCTAAAAATGTGTCGCCATTGGTCGATTTAACGTCGAACACTCCTTCTCCAATTTCCAAAATGGAGATGTCGAATGTTCCTCCGCCCAGATCAAAGACTGCAATTTTTTCATCCTGTTTTTTGTCTAATCCATAGGCCATTGCCGCTGCAGTTGGTTCGTTGATGATCCTCATCACATTCAAACCTGCAATTTTGCCGGCATCCTTGGTGGCCTGGCGTTGGCTATCATCAAAATAAGCGGGCACGGTAACCACGGCATCAGTGACGGTTTCTCCAAGATATTCCTCTGCCGTCTGTTTCATTTTCTGAAGCACCGATGCTGAAATTTCCTGCGGGGAATATTTCTTCTCATCGACTTCGATAAAAGCCAGATTATGATTTCCCTCAATAATATTGTAAGGCACGATGGTACGAGTGTGTTCCACCTCTTTTGAATTTGCAGTTTGCCCCATAAGGCGTTTTGCAGAAAAGATGGTACGTTCAGGATTGGTTACTGCCTGGCGCTTGGCAACTTGTCCCACCAGACGTTCTCCACTATCGTTGAAGGCGACCATCGAGGGGGTGGTTCTGGCCCCTTCTGCATTTTGAATGACCGTCGGGTCACCTGCTTCAATGATGCTGACACATGAATTTGTAGTTCCTAAATCAATACCTATCACTTTTGACATGTTACTCCTGTTATTTATTTGATTAACGGCACATTTCAAACAGACGGATGCTTTGTAAGAAGCAAATCCCTTTGCAACGAAAAACTTTCATTTTCATCCTTTACCAGAAACCCTGACCATGGTAGGTCGTATGATTCGGTCATGGAGGTAGTAACCTGTTAGACACTCTTCGGCCACATGGTTTTCTGGTACCTCATTGCTTTCGATCATACCCACAGCCTGATGACAGTTTGGATCGAATTCTTTTCCAAACGAATCGATTTTTACCACACCGAATTTACCAAAAGCTTCTTGCATGCCCTTGTAAACCATTTGTAATCCCTCGAGCATGTTTTCTGGGTCGGATTTTGCCTCTTCAGCATGGGATATAGCACGTTCGAGATTATCCAATGAAGGAAGCAATTCCTTGATGATTTCCATATTGAAATATTTCAATCGGTCACTGTTTTCCCGCATCATTCGTTTTTTATAATTCTCAAACTCCGCATTAAGTCTTAAATAGCGGTCCTGCATTTCCCCATATTTGTCTTCAGCCTGTTTTGCTAGTTCTTCGGAAGAAGGCTCCTTTGCATCTGCTTCGTCTTCATCTGAAGAAACATCCTGTTCTTCAAGCTTTTCAATGTTTGAGGTGGAAATCTCTTCAGATTCTATTCCTGTTGTTTCAGGTTTCTCGATTTCCATATCCTGATCGGAATCAAGATACGGATGGACGGAATTCCCGTTTTCGTTTTGTGATTCGTTTGATTTGGTGTTGGTTTCTTTTGTCATAATTCATCAAATATCGTTCAATCGTAGGATTGGCTGGCAATCGTTTGGGACACAATCTTGGCGGTGTAATCAACCACAGGAATGATCCTACGGTAGTCCATGCTGGTAGGACCGATCACCCCGAT
>MPMA02106787.1_pt1 | contig 17572 bp, 17 predicted proteins | sample 1617361 | NCBI WGS metagenome assembly MPMA02 (sample SAMN05944807, study PRJNA350692) | marine metagenome | biome: marine; feature: ODZ; material: water; isolation source: 180 m water sample filtered on 0.2 um supor filter | place: Pacific Ocean | collected 2012-04-08 | depth 180m m | reverse complement strand
GGGCAATGGCTCGATTCGTCGGTGATCGGCAGCGTGCTGGCCATTCAAGGTTTCACCACCGGGATCATTCTCGGGGTCTTTGCTCTCGGCTTGGCCAAGGGCAGGGTCGGCACACAATCGGCGCTGGTTGGCTTGGTTGTCGGCCTGGCTGTCATGAGCGCGATTAAGTTCGGCACAACGCTGGCTTGGCCCTGGTTCGCCCTGGTCGGCTCGACCGTGACCTTCTGCACGGGAGCATTGCACAACACGCTGTTCAACAGCACGAAGAGTGCCTGATCGATGACCCAGTTTCGTCCCGGACTCGAAGTCTGCGCCGCCAATCCTCCGGAGATTTTGCGCGGCGCCCGGTTCGGCCTAGTGATGAACCAAGCGTCGGTCGACTCTAGTTTTCGCACCGCCGATGAAGTCCTCGACGAGAGCCTGCCGGGCCAGTTGGCGGCGTTGTTCGGGCCGCAGCACGGCCTGTGGTCTGAACAGCAGGACAACATGATCGAGACGCCGCATGTGCTCGATCCGCTGCGAAAGATCCCAGTGCACAGTCTCTACGCCGATGTGCGAAAACCGACCCCGGAGATGCTCGAGGGTCTCGATGTTTTGGTCGTCGACCTACAGGACGTCGGCACGCGCGTCTACACTTACATCTGGACCCTGAGCCTTTGTCTGGAGGCGGCGGCGGAAAAGGGCATCGCTGTCGTCGTGCTCGACCGGCCCAATCCACTCGGCAGCGACATCATTGAGGGCCCGATCCTGAATCCGGAGTTCGCTAGCTTCGTCGGTCGTGTGCCGATGCCGATGCGGCACGGGCTCACGCTGGCCGAAGCCGCGAGGTACATCAATCGCGAATGCGGAATCGGTGCTGATCTCCACTGGGTGCCGATGGAGGGCTATCGCCGCGGCTCGTACTGGCCCGAGCATGGACGGCCGTGGATTCCGCCATCACCAAATCTGCCGCGGTTCGAAGGCGCGTTGGTCTATCCCGGGCAAGTCCTGCTGGAGGGCACAATGCTGTCCGAGGGCCGCGGCACAACCACGCCGTTTGAGCTGTGCGGCGCTCCGTACATTGATCCTGCGGCGCTCCTGAACGAGCTCGAGGAATTCGAGTTCGACGGACTTTGTGCACGGCCCTGCCACTTCGAGCCGACCTTTCATAAGTTTGCGCAACAATCGTGCGGTGGACTGTTTTTGCACCCGACAAATCCTCGGACGTTGCGCTCCTATCGATTCACCGTCGCGATGATCGGCTGCATCGCCAGGCTCTGGCCGAAGCAGTTTGCCTGGCGGCAGCCGCCGTACGAATACGAGACCGTTAAGTTGCCGATCGACATTCTCTCGGGCGGCACAGAACTGCGCGAGGCGATCGATGCGGGCCTGACGCCGGACTCGCTCGAACGCGTCACAGCCATCGACATATCGCAATGGGAAAGCTCGACCCAAGACGACCGAATCTATGAGTAGGTTGCCTCTAGCCAAGCCAACCGCTCGCGGCTCACTTCTTTCCAACCGGGGTGGGCGCGGGTAGCCTGTCGGCGCATGACCGTCGAGGAGCAGTTGGCCAACGGGGTAGTTCGCTACATCGATCGCCGAGATGGCGAGATGAAGGTCGAGGCCATTTACGGTGAGCGGCCGTTGCGCTGGGTTTATGGCAATCCTCTTGGCCGGCTGGCCCTGTGGCTGTTCATTCGCCGGTGGATCGTCTCGGCGTGGTACGGCCGAAGGATGAACGCGGTCAAAAGTGTCCTTCGCATTCGGCCGTTCATCGAGCAGTACGGGCTGGACGAGGGCGAATTGGCCGAGCCGGTGGACGAGTACAATTCGTTCAACGAGTTTTTTTATCGCAAACTTAAGCCAGGCGCGCGGCCGGTCGATCCTGCCACCGACTCGGTGGTGTTCCCGGCGGATGGACGGCACCTGGCGTTCTGCGACATCACCGGCGAGAGTAACTTTTTCATCAAGGGCCAGTCGTTTGATCTCGTCCAATTTCTCGGTGACGCCGACTTGGCCAAGCGCTACGAGGGTGGCTCGATGCTGCTCTCGCGGCTTTGCCCGGTGGACTACCACCGGTTTCATTTCCCGTGCGCGGGCGAGGCCGGCATCCCGCGCTTCATCAACGGCTGGCTCTACTCGGTCAACCCCATCGCGCTGATCACGCGGCCGTCGATTTTTTGGGAGAACAAGCGGGTCGTCACGGCGATCGAGTCGCCTGCGCTTGGCCAGGTGCAGTTCGTCGAGATCGGCGCGACGATGGTCGGCAGCATTCGGCAAACCTACATGCCTGGGGAGACGGTGGCCAAGGGCGAGGAGAAAGGTTACTTTGCCTTTGGCGGTTCCAGCGTGGCTGTGCTGTTCGAAAAAGGCCGGGTCGAGTTCGACGCCGATCTGCTGGAAAACACCGTCAACGGCCTTGAGACCTACGCCCACGTCGGCGAACGTATGGGCCAAGCGCTTGGCCAAGGTTAACCTGAAATGTTCGGAAGGCTCCTCATCTTGTTCATCACCATCCCGCTGGTGGAGTTGTACCTGCTGGCCAAGGTCGGCAGCCGCGTGGGGTTGTTGCCGACGATTATGCTCGTAATCCTCACCGGCGCTTGGGGGGCGTACCTCGCGAAGAGCCAGGGCTACTCGATCCTCGCCCGAATTCAGGCCGAGTTGGCCGCCGGCCGGGTGCCGACGGCGGAGCTAATCGATGGGCTGCTGGTATTGATCGGCGGCATCGTGCTATTGACACCCGGCCTGCTGACCGACTTGGCTGGATTCTGCCTGATGGTGCCGGGCTTCCGAGCCCTAATCCGCGAGCGGGTGAAAAAGAAATTCGCCGCGCAGGTCGGTCATTTTCAAATGCCCACCCCCGGCGGCATGGGCACCCGGCCACAAGCCCACCCAAACCGTTCCAAAGACGACGACGTCATCGACGTCTAGAGCCATGCGGGCGAGTTGTAAGAATTCAATCGCATTTTGGCGTGGTTCGCTTACGGTGCGGTGTCCCGGTTTTCGCCGGTTTCCATTCGGAAATGAAAGTAACCTACAACTGGCTGAAGCAGTACGTTGACTTTGACGGGTCACCCGAGGAACTCGCCGACCGGCTGACGATGATCGGCCTCGAGGTCGAGGGCGTCGCGAAGATGTCCGGCGATTTCGAGGGCATCGTCGTTGCCGAGGTGATCGCCAAGGAGCCGCATCCGGACGCCGACCGGCTCTCGCTCTGCAGGGTGAACGATGGTGCAGGGGAACGGCAGATTGTCTGCGGCGCGACGAACTTCGACGCTGGTAGCAAGGTGCCGCTGGCGACACCCGGCTGCGTGATGCCCACCGAGCCGGGGGAAAAACCGTTCAAGATCAAGGCCGGAAAAATCCGCGGCGTCGAGTCGCAGGGCATGATGTGTTCGCCGAAGGAACTGGGTCTCGCCGAGGACGCCGACGGGCTAATGATTTTGCCGGCGGACGCGCAGGTGGGCCTGGCATTCGCCGAGCACCTGGGCCGCAGCGGCGATGATGTTGTTTACGACCTGGAGGTGACGCCGAATCGACCGGACTGGAACAGCGTTATCGGCATCGCCCGAGAGGTCAGCGCGCTGACCGGCAACCCACTGCGTTTGCAAGAGATCCCCGACTTGCCGACGGGTGACGAGGAGGCCACGGCTTTGGTCGATGTGCGGCTTGACAGCCCCGAACACTGCCCGCGCTACAACGCTCGTGTTGTTCGAGGCGTGAAGGTCGGCCCCAGCCCGGGTTGGCTGCGCGAAACGCTCGAGCGGGTCGGCATCCGCAGCATCAACAACGTCGTCGACGTGACCAACTATGTGATGCTCGAGACCGGCCAACCGCTGCACGCGTTCGATTACCATCTGCTCGCAAAGGCCGATGGCGCTGCCAAGCCGGTGATCGTCGTGCGCGACGCCACCGCCGGCGAGATATTCACCACGCTCGACGAGAAGGAACATGAGCTGACGGGCGACGCGCTGTTGATCGCCGACGAAACCAAGGGCATCGCCCTCGCCGGCATCATGGGCGGGCTCAACAGCGAGATTGCTGCCGGCACCGAGGATGTGCTGATCGAGTGCGCCTATTTTCAGCCGCAAAACATCCGTGCCACGGCCAAGCGCCTGGGCATCAGCACCGACGCGTCGTATCGTTTTGAGCGCGGGTGCGACCCGAGTTGCTGCGACTGGGTCAGCCAACGCGCCGCGCAACTCATCATCGAGACGGCCGGCGGCCGCTTGGCCAAGGGCTGCGTTGATGCCTACCCGGCACCTGCCGAGCCGGGGGAGATTTCGCTGCGCTTTGCCCGGACGGATGCTCTGCTCGGCATCGCGATACCGCCGGACGAGCAGGTGGCCGCGCTCATCGGGCTTGGCCTCGAGGCGGTGTCCCGCGACGGCAACACGGCGGCGACGTTTCGCATTCCGACGGCGCGGGTAGACCTGAAGCGCGAGGTCGACTTGATCGAGGAGGTCGTTCGCATTTACGGCATTGACAAAATTCCGTCCACGCCGCCAAGAGGCTGCGTCGGCAGCGACCCGTTCGACGCCACGCACGATGCGTTCGCGGAGATCCGCACGATCCTGACCGGCCTCGGCCTGTACGAGGTGCAGACGCAAACGCTGGTTTCCGGCGAGGCGGCGGCGCTGCTCGGCATCGAGCCGTTGGCACTCGAGTACCCGCTGAGCAGCGAGCAGGACAAGTTACGGACGAGCCTGCTGCCCGGTTTGGCCAACGTGCTGCAGCACAATGCCAACCATGACACCGCCGATGCGGCGCTGTTCGAGATCGGGCGCGTGTTCCGGGATGACGACGGCCAACCGGCGGAGGGCTGGAACCTGGCCATTGCGTTGACCGGCCGGCGGTTCGCGCCGTTTTACGAGGGTGCGGAGCGAGACGAGGTGAACGAGTTCGCCGATCTCAAGGGGATCATCGAGGAGTTCGCCGAGCAGTTCGGCATGCGAGGCGTCAGCTACGAGCGGCACGCCGAGCCGGGCGGTTTTTTCGTGGAGTCGGGCAGCGTCAAGCTGGGCAACAAGCCGGTTGGCACGCTTGGCCAATTTTCACCGATGCTCGCCCGGCGGCACGACCTGAATCCCCCGGTTTTCTTCGCCGAGTTCGACCTTGGCCAAGCGCTGCAACGCCGCTCGACCCAGCGCAGTTTCAAAGCGCTGCCGGCGTTCCCCGGCACGCGCCGCGACATCGCGATGCTCGTTGCTGACGACACGACGCACGACGCGGTTTTGCAGAGCGTCCGCAAGTCCAAGCCGAAGCATCTCGAGTCGGTCGAGTTGTTCGACGTCTATCGCGGCGAAGGCGTTGAGGCCGGGCAGAAGAGTGTGGCGTACGCCTTCCACTACCGCTCCGCCGAGGGTACGCTCAAGGACAAGCAGGTCGATGTCGTGCACGGGAAGGTGATCGAGCGGATCCGCGACGATCTTGGTGCGATCATTCGCGGCTGAGCCGGGTGTTGACCTTGCCAACGGCCGCGTCCGCCTGTTTAATGCGCGGCGTGTTGCAGCAGCAGACACTGGCCAGGCCGGCGGGTTTCTCCGGCATCGGCCTGCACAGCGGGAACAAAGTCTCGATGACGTTGTTGCCCGCTCCGCCGAATACCGGGGTGGTCTTCCGGCGGGTGGACCTCGACAGCCGTGCGGAGATCCCGGCGCAGGTTGCAAATGTCGCCGAGACCGACCGCTCGACGACACTCTCCCGGGGCAACGCCAAGGTGCAGACGGTCGAGCATGTGCTGGCCGCCCTGTACGGCTTCGGGGTGACCAATGCCGTGGTCGAGCTAGACTCAAGCGAGCCGCCCGTGGGCGACGGCAGTGCGTGGCCGTTCTGTAAAATGATCCGCGAGGCCGATATAGAGACGCAGGCCGAGCGCGTAGAGCCGATTGAAATTACCGCGCCGATTGAGCACACGCAGGATGGCACGGTGATGTCGGCCACCCCGCACGACGGCTTCAAGATCACCTGCACCAGTTCCGACAAGGGTGGGCGCTTCACCCAGCTTTTCAGTGTCGAGTTGACACCCGAAACATGGGAGAGCGAGATCGCCCAGGCGCGTACATTTTGTTTCTACGAGGAGATCGAGTACCTCATTCGGAACGGCCTCATCCGGGGCGGCAGCCTCGAGAACGCCATCGTCATACGCGACGACGCCGTGCTGACAACCGAGCCGATGCGCTACCGCGAGGAGTTTGTGCGCCACAAGATTCTGGACATCATCGGCGACCTGAGCCTTGTCGGCGCGCCGCTGCGCGGACACATCGTCGCCATCAAGCCGGGGCATGCCGCCAACTGCGGCCTGGCCAGGCGCATCCTGCAGCAGGCGCGCCGCCCGCTGGTGGCCGCGCAAAGTTTTTCCCCGCCGGACGAGCAGTCGGCCAGGCAACCCATCCAACCCAAACCAAGCCAAGTGAGCGACGAAACAACCGCCCCGCTGGACTCCGAGCAGATCATGCAAATTTTGCCGCACCGCTACCCGTTCCTGATGGTGGACCGGGTGACGCGGATCGACGGCAACCAGATCACCGCAGAGAAAAACGTCACCATCGACGAGCCTTATTTCCAGGGGCACTTTCCCGGGCATCCCATCATGCCGGGGGTGCTGCAACTGGAGGCGATGGCCCAGGTGGCCGGCATCCTCACGCTCAAGCAGGCGGACAACGCCGGCAAGATCGCCTACTTCATGTCGGCCGAGAAGGTGAAATGGCGCAAGCCGGTCAAGCCGGGCGACGTGTTGCAGATCGATATGGAACTGCTTCGCGCCCGCGGCAAGGTGGCCAAGGCCAAGGGTGTCTGCACGGTGGGCGGTGAGGTGGTGAGCGAAGCCGAGATCACGTTCACCCTCGCGCGTAGATAAAACCCAATGTCCGAGATTCATCCCAGCGCGGTCATTCACCCCGGGGCCACCATCGGCGACGACTGTACCGTTGGCCCGTACTGCGTCATTGGTGGGCACGTCACGCTTGGCCAGGGGAACCGGCTGCATTCGCACGTCGTCATCGACGGTCACACCGAGATCGGCACCGGCAACGAGTTTTTCCCCTTCGCCTCCATTGGCCTGAAGACGCAGGACTTGAAATGGAAGGGCGGCACGACATGGACACGCATCGGCGACCGCAACACTTTCCGCGAAAACGTGACCGTGCACAGCGCCACTGGCGACGGCGAGGCGACGGTGATGGGGTCGGACAACCACATCCTCGCCTACAGCCACATCGCCCACAACGTGCTGCTGGGGGACCACGTGATCCTGTCCAACAACGGCACGCTGGGCGGCCACGTGATCGTCGAGGATCACGCCATCGTGGGCGGCTTGTCAGCAGTGCACCAGTTCTGCCGCCTGGGCAAAATGTCGATCATCGGAGGCTGCGCCAAGGTCGTGAGCGACGTGGCGCCGTTCATGATGCTGGACGGCAATCCGGCCCGAACCCGCGCTGTGAACAAGGTGGGTCTGGAACGCAACGGCGTCACGGCCAAGGTGCAGGAGGCGCTGCGCCGGGTGCACCGGCTGTATTTCCGGAAAGGACTGACCGGAGCCAATGCAGTCGCAGCCATCCGGGCGGAGGTCACACAGCTTCCCGAGGTGGAACACTTCCTTTCCTTCGTAGAGGCCAGTGACCGGGGCGTCACGCGCTAAGGTAGTCTTACCAAGCGAAAAAAACCGCCCCGGAGCGGGGCGGTCTTGAAAACTTTAGGAGGCCGGTTAGTTGACCTTGGCGATGTTCTTGGCCGGGTCTTTCTTGAACTTGCCGGCGCAGTTGTTGCAGCAAAACCCAACTGAGTAGGTCTTCTTGGCGTTGACCGGCTTGCCGCTGATGGGGCACTTGTCATTCACCGTCTTGCGGGCGAACTTGACCTGCTTGATCATGGCTGCGGGATCGGCCTTGAATTTCTTCTGGCATCCTGCTCCGCAAAACGCGACCACATCGCCCTTGTGGGTGGCCGTGCAGTCCGGGTTGACCGACTTGCCGCTCATGGGGCAGGTGGTGTTCACTGCGACCGCCTTCACCTTGCCTAGGTAATTCGCCGGATCCTTGGAGAATTTTTTCAGGCAATTACCACAACAGAGACCGACCGAATAGGTGGCATCCTTGTTGATGGCCTTGCCGCTGAACGGGCATTTCGTGTTTACCGGGCCGGCGATGGCGCTGACCACGGCGACCAAACTCAGGCAACCCAAAAGGGTTCCAAGCCATTTCGTTGCTTTTGATTTCATAGTGCTTATATTGCTTTTTTTGCCTCGTATTTTGGCATTCAGAGAGACGCTACTCATCGGTTTTTACGGCGTCAACCCCAATATAAGCCCTTTTTTGTTGCAAATTAACGGGAGAAAAGGATAACTATCCGCGCAGCAAAATTGCCGTTTCGCATGGGATGAAAGTGACCAAAACAATCGCCGTCGGCACGCCGGACGGGCTGCAGTGCCTGCGTGAGGCGAGCCAGTCAGGGCTGGCGCTTTGTTTTCCCGGTGTCGGCTCAGCATTCGCCCGGCAGAACGATCCGACCTGCCTGATTGTCGCCAAGGACGGGGTGACCCTGCTGGTCGATGTTGGCACGACCATCCCGCGCGTGCTTTCTTCACGCGGCATCGGCATCGGGGATTTCGACTACTACCATGTCACCCACAGCCACGCCGACCATATCGGGGGCCTGGAGGAACTCCTGCTTTTCGACCACTACGTCATTAACAAAACCCCCCGGCTCATTCTCACGGAACCGTACAAGGAACTCCTTTGGGAACGCACCCTGCGCGGCGGCTGCGAGCACCGCGAGAACGGCACGTTTCAGTTCGATGACTTGGCCGATTTCATCTTCCCCAGCGTGATCGCCGAGTTGCCACGGGAAATTTATGAGACGGAGGTCGAGGGCATTCGCCTGCTCATTTTTCGCACAGTGCACATCCCGACCGAGGGCGACAACTCCGGCTCGAAATTCTGGTCCACCGGCCTGCTGATCGACGGCCGCGTGTTGTTCACGGCCGACACGCGATTCGACCCCCTCCTTTTTGAACAACTGCCAATGGACAACGTGGACGTCATCTTCCACGACTGTCAGTTGCACGAACCCGGCACAGTGCATGCCACCTATGAGCAGTTGAAGACACTTGACAATGACCTTCGAGGCAAGATGCATCTCACCCACTACGGCGACATGTTTCAAAAGTTTGACCCGGCAACGGACGGCTTCGCCGGTTTCGCCCAGCCCTGGGCCATCTACCAGTAACAGCGCTTGGCCAATCCCGCCCCCGCTACGCCTCTTCCGGAGGGAGAGACAGTGGGATTTCCAGCATCTCAGAACGTTCTGTATTAGACTTTAGAGTGTGCAGATGATCGATTCCCTTCACCCGCTCCACTTCTCCACCCTTCAGTCTGAACGGTTTACAGCTTCGATGGAGTTGTGGGGATTCTGATTCTCACAACGGATTCAATGAGCTTCATCTGAGATCTGACGTTCTAACTCTGTGCTCTGATCTCTGTGCTTCTGTATCAGATCTGTTTTTGTTAGCAAGTAACTTGGCCAAGTGTTGTGGGGTGCTTGACAGGCTCTCTGGCAAGACTACTGTCCTTTCGCTGTGCCCGATAGAGAATTGATTTTTGAGGTTTCCGAGGATGAACTGGAGGGCGGGTACACCGCCCGTGCCTTGGGTTATTCTATTTTCACCGAGGCGGACACGATTGATGAGCTTCGGGACAATGTCCGTGAGGCGACGGATGCGTTTTTTGACGAGACGATGGAGACACCCAAGGTGATCCGATTGCACTTCGTCCGCGACGAGTTGTTGGCGCGATGAAACTGCCTCGGGACGTTTCCGGGCTACACTTGGCCAAGGCGCTCCGCAAACTCGGCTACGAATTCACCCGCCAGCGAGGCTCACATATGCGGCACACTACGGAGCAAAACGGCCAGCACCATATTGCCATCCCGGATCATGCCTCACTGCGTATCGGGACAATGCGCGAAATCATGAAAGATGTGGCGGCGCATCACTCTTTGACCGTGCCGGAGTTGCTGGCGAAGCTCGAACTGTAGACACGGAATTGTCGTTCTGTGTAAGTCCGCGATAGGCGTCCGCTGGTTTTGCTTCCAAGCGCTTGGCTGCCCTACAGATATTCTTGCAGTGTCTTGACGCCGTAGCCGTTTTGTTTCAGCGCGGTGATGCCTTCGGCGGCGGCCTTGGCGCTGCCCATTGTGGTCATGATCGGGGTGTTGGTGTAGATGGCGGTGGTACGAATTTTGATTTCGTCGGCTCGCGGCGCTTGGCCGGAGGGGGTGTTGATGACGAGTTGAATCTCGTTGTTTTTCAGTAAATCCAAGGTGTTGGGGCGGCCTTCGGCCAGTTTAGGGACGCTCTCCACCTCGAGGCCGGCATCGGTGAGCACGGCGGCGGTGCCGGTGGTGGAGCTGAGCTTGAAACCCAGGTCGGCGAAGCTCTTGGCCAAGGCGGCGACTTCCGCCTTGTGTGCGTCGCTGACGCTGATGAACACCCGCCCCTCGAGCGGTAGTGAGCCACCTGCGGCCATTTGAGACTTGGCGTAGGCGGTGCCGAGGTCGGTGTCGATGCCCATCACTTCGCCGGTCGATTTCATCTCGGGCGAGAGCAAAATATCCTGCCCATGGAAGCGGTTGAACGGGAAGACAGACTCTTTCACCGCCCAATAGTCCGGCGTGAGTTCCTCGGTGAAGCCAAGCTCTTTAAGCGTTCTGCCGGTCATCACTTTGGCGGCGAGCTTGGCCAACGGCCGGCCGATCGCCTTGCTGACGAACGGCACGGTGCGCGAGGCGCGCGGGTTGACCTCGAGCACGTACACGATGCCGTCTTTGATGGCGTACTGCACGTTCATCAGGCCGGTGACTTTCAGCTCGCGGGCCATGGCGTCGGTGTAACGGCGCATGGTGTCCATTAGCTCAGCCGAGAGCGTGTGCGGCGGGAGCACCATCGCGGCATCGCCGGAATGCACGCCGGCGAACTCCACGTGCTCGAGCATCCCGCCGATGACCACGGTGGCGTCGGCGGGATCGTCGTGCAGACCGACGTCGGCGATGCAGTCGACGTCCACCTCGACGGCGTCCTCGAGAAATTTATCCACCAACACTGGCCGCTCCGGCGAGGCCTCGACGGCGGAGCGCATGTAGTGGCGCAGCTCGTCGTCGGAATAAACGATCTGCATCGCCCGGCCGCCGAGCACGAACGAGGGGCGTACGAGCACCGGGTAGCTCAGCTTGGCTGCCGCCTCGAGCGCCTCGGCCTCGTTGGTGGCCAGCCCGTTGGGCGGCTGCGGGATGTCGAGTTTGTGCAGCATGTTGGCGAACATCTCGCGGTCCTCGGCGCGTTCGATGCTCTGCGGCGAGGTGCCGATGATGTTGACGCCATTGGCCTGCAGGCCCAGCGCGAGGTTGAGCGGTGTCTGTCCGCCGAACTGCGCAATCGCACCCCAGCATTTTTCGCGCTCGTAAATGTGCAGCACGTCCTCGAGCGTCAGTGGCTCAAAGAAAAGCTTGTCGCTGGTGTCGTAGTCGGTGGAGACGGTTTCCGGGTTGGAGTTGACCATGAGCGACTCGAGCCCCGCCTCCTTCAGCGCGAAAGCGGCATGCACGCAGCAGTAGTCAAACTCAATGCCTTGGCCGATCCGGTTCGGGCCGCCGCCGAGGATCATCACCTTCCGGGTGTCGCTTGGCTGCACCTCGTCATCGCCCCGGTCATGCGACGAGTAGTAGTACGGGGTATACGCCTCGAATTCCGCCGCGCAGGTGTCCACCAGCCGGAACCCCGGTACCAGGCCAAGTGCCTTCCGCTCGCCCCGGACCTCGTCCTCGGTGCGCTGGGTGAGGTGGGCGATCTGCCGGTCGGAGAACCCGAGCGACTTGGCCTTGGCTAACAAATCCCTGTCCATTTGCAAAAAGCCCGGCGCGGGCCGGGTCAAAACTCGGCAAAGTAATCCACAAACCGGGGTGGGTGTCGAGCGAATCCAGACAATTCGATTTTTTTTGAACATTTTTGGTTGAGTCCAATCGAAGTTCGGCGAAGATTGCGACGGCAGTTATCGAGTGAAAGAAAGCATGATGAAGAAAATAGCAGTGACGATTCTCAGTGTCGGTTTGTTGGGAGGCGCCGTGGCAAATTCGCCGGCGTGGGCGGCCGAGCCGTCGGAGGCTCTCAAGTTGGCCCAGCAACTCAACCAGGCGTTTATCGAGGTCGCCGAGAGTGTTTCCAAGTCCGTGGTTATCGTGCGCGTGGCACCAAAGCCGCAGACCGGCGGGGCATTCGGGAATCCCTACCAGAACAGCCCGTTTTTCGATCAATTGCCGGAGGAGTACCGTAGGTTTTTTGAGCGGCAACAGGAGGAGAGCGAGAAGAAAACAGAGTCATCAAGACGCCCCCGCAAGCCGGTTTTCAGCGGGCAGGGTTCCGGTCTGGTTTACCGCCAGGACGGCATCATCCTCACTAACAGCCATGTGGTCGAGAATGCTGATAAGGTGAAGATTGTTCTCAATGGAGGCAAGGAGTACGACGGTGAGGTGATCGGTGTGGATCGCCAGTCCGACATCGCTGTGGTCAAGATCGACGCCACCGGCCTGACTGCCGCGAAGATGGGCGACTCCGGCAAGACAAAGGTGGGCGAATTCGCCATCGCGGTCGGTTCGCCGTACGAGTTGGATTACAGTGTCACCGTTGGGCATGTGAGTGCGAAGGGGCGGCGCGTGTTCACAGACCGGTTCATGTTCGATCAGGACTTCATCCAGACCGATGCCAGTATCAACCCCGGCAACAGCGGCGGGCCGCTCGTGAACATTTACGGCGAAGTGATCGGCATCAACACCCTCATTCGTGGCTTGAATACCGGCATCGGATTCGCCGTACCGGTAAATCTGGCCAAACGCGTCGCCGATATGCTGATTGAGGATGGCAAAGTGACCCGCGCCTGGCTCGGCGTGAGCATCACCACGCTGCGCGAGGACGCCGACTACCGCGACTTGGCAGTGGGTGTCGAGGATGGTGTGGTCGTGCGGCAGTTTGTCCCCGGTGGCCCGGCAGAAAACTCCGATTTGGAGCTGGCCGACGTTATCACTGCTGTGGATGGCAACAATGTGAATTCAGCTGAGGAACTCAAGCGTGAGCTTCGTCTAAAGAAGGCCGGCGACTCGGTGATGCTTGGACTGATGCGCAACGGCGAGGCCCGGGAGATTGAGGTCAAGACAGGGGCGTTCCCTGAGGAGTTTACTGCTGTGAGTCGCCTGCGACGGTCTGAAGGCAAGCCGGAAGTCGAGGTCAAGGCCAAGCTGCTGGGTATGACCGTGCAGGACATCACACCTGACTTGGCCAAGCGATTCGAGTCCGAGTCCGAGGAAGGCGTAATTGTCACCGCGGTCGAAAATGAGAGCATTGCTGCCGAGAAGAACATTTCGCCCGGCGACATCGTGACACGAATCAACAGCGCCCCGGTGGACTCGGTAAAGTCATTCAAGGCCGCGCTTGAGGACGAGGATTTGAAAAAAGGCGTCATCGTTCACCTCAACAGCAAAGGCAGCCAACGCTTCGAGGTGCTCAAGCAGTACGAGTGAGTTTTGGATTTTTTAAGGCGTCGGCCCAAAAAGGCCGGCGCCTATTTTTTTCGGATCATCCAGGCGGCGATAGCGCCGGCGATGGCACCGGAGAGATGCCCTTCCCATGAAATGTTTTCCCGCATACTGCTGTTCAACAATGGAGGGAGGACGCTCAGAAAAATTCCGCCGTAAAGAAACAGGACCACTGTGCTGACCGTGGCCGACCGCCAGCTCCGAAGGAAAAACGCCGCGCAAATCAGGAACGTCACCAGCCCAAAAATGACGATGCTTGCGCCGATGTGGGTGGAGTTGGGCCGGCCGATCAACCACGTGCCCAAGCCGCCCAGCAGCCAGACGATGGCCAGCGACTGCACCGGCCTGTAATTGCGGTTGGCGAAGAGCAGCCCGAGCAGCACGATCATTGGCAGGGCGTTCGACAGATAGTGGCCTAGGTCGCCATGCAGCAACGGCGCGAACAGCACCCCGTCGAGCCCATTCAAATCCCGAGGCTGGATCCCGAGGTGCCGGGTGAACAAGTCGCGAGAGAGAGAGTCGATAAGCAGCACCACCCCAAGCGCTAGTATGAACAATGCCGCTTTGCTGAACCCGCCAATGATGTTGTTTCTCGTTCCCATTACGCTTGGTCAAGGTTCGTGAACTGATCGATCAGCCGCCGTTCGCGCTTGGAGGGGCGGCCCTTTGAGCTGCTTCGGTTGCCGCCGCTGTCGCGCTTGGCCAGGCGCAGTTTTTCCCGCTCCGCCTCCGGCGTTTCATCCTTGGCAAAGTCGGACACGAGCTTGGCGCCAACACGGCGCTCGGTGAGGCCGACGACCTTCAGCGTGCGGGTCATCGGGCCTTGGCGGACGCAGATCGTGTCGCCCATTCTGGTGTGTTTCGCGGCCTTGGCGGGAGCGTCGTTGAGTTTGACCTTGCCGTTGTGGCAGGCGTCGGCCGCCTGGCTGCGGGTCTTGAACAGGCGCACGGCAAACAACCATTTATCCACCCGCATTTCCTCCGGCTTGTTCATCGTGGATAAGCCAAGCGCTTGGCCAAGCATTCAGAGAATGCCCATCTCGGCAACCTGTGCGACGTCCTTGTCGCCCCGGCCGGAGAGGTTCGCGATGATGATTTGGTCGGTGCTCATTTTCGGCGCGGCCTTGATGACCTCGGCGATGGCGTGGCTCGACTCGAGCGCCGGGATGATGCCCTCGAGCCTGGCCAGTTTCTGGAATGCCGCCAGCGCCTCCTCGTCAGTGGCGTAGGTGTATTTAACGCGATCCGTGTCGTGCAGCCAGGCGTGCTCGGGGCCGACGGCGGCGTAGTCCAGCCCGGCGGAGACGCTGTGGGTGAGCTGGATCTGCCCGTCCTCGTCCTGCAGCACGAATGAGCGCGTGCCCTGCAGCACGCCGAGTCCGCCGCCTTGGAAACGCGCGGCGTGTTTGCCGTCGATGATCCCCTCGCCGCCGGCCTCGACGCCGGTCATCGCCACCGCCTCATCGCCAAGGAACGGGTAAAACAGGCCGATCGCGTTCGAGCCGCCGCCGACGCAGGCGACGAGGTGATCCGGCAGCCGTTCTTCCTGTTCGAGAATCTGGCGGCGTGCCTCGTCGCCGATCACGCGCTGGAAGTTGCGCACCATCACCGGGTACGGATGCGCGCCGTAGGCGGTACCAAGAATGTAGTGGGTACCGCGGACGTTGGTGACCCAGTCGCGCATTGCCTCGTTGACCGCCTCCTTGAGCGTCTTTTGGCCGGCCTCCACCGGCACCACCTCCGCGCCGAGCATGCGCATGCGGAAGACGTTGAGGGCCTGCCGTTCGCAGTCGACTGTGCCCATGTAAATGACGCATTCGAGGCCGAACATCGCGGCGACGGTGGCGGTGGCGACGCCGTGCTGGCCGGCGCCGGTCTCGGCAATGATGCGCGTTTTGCCCATGCGCTTGGCCAGTAGGATTTGTCCCATGGCGTTGTTGATCTTGTGCGCGCCGGTGTGCAGCAGGTCCTCGCGCTTGAGGTAGATTTTCGCGCCGCCGAGGTCGCGGGTGAGCCGTTCGGCGTGGTAGAGCGGCGTGGGGCGCCCGCAAAATTCGCGCAGATAATACTGCAACTCATCTTGAAAGTTTGGATCGTTCTGCGCGCGAAAATACTCGTCCTCCAGCTCCTGCAGCGGGTGCATGAGTGTCTCCGGGACGTAGCGCCCTCCGTATTCGCCGAAGCGTCCGTTGGCGTCTGGCAGGGTTGTTTCGGCAACCGTTTCCATGCCCGCAATATTCCGCTAAAAGCCGCGCTTGGCCAAGCGGCTTTTTTGTCAACCAAGCTGTGTGCCGGCAGGCAACGGGGTGCCGGCGAGGAACTCGGCGGCGGCCAGGCGTTTGGCTCCCTCTTTTTGCAGTCGCGTGATGCGGAGCGCCCCGTCGCCGCAGCCGACTAGGATACCCTCGGCGTCCGCTTGGAGAACGCGGCCCGGCTCGAGACCGGCAGTCTCGACCGGCTCGATCACGTGCAGCTTGAGCAGTTTCCCGTCGAGTCGGGTGAACACGCCGGGCCAGGGGGTGAAGGCGCGCGCGCGGTTCCAAAGCTGCATGGCCGTTTGTGACCAGTCGATGCGGCCCATGTCGCGGGTGATCTTGGCGGCGTGCGTCGCCTGGGATTCATCCTGTGGTTTGGGCGTGATTTCGCCGGAGACGTGGCCAGGAATCGTCTCGAGCAGCAGTTTGGCGCCGAGCTTGGCCAGGCGGTCGTGCAGCGTCTGAGCGTTGTCGGTTGGCTCGATCGGCGTGGCGGTTTTGCTGAGCATCGCGCCGGTGTCGAGGCCGGCGTCCATCTGCATGATGGTGACGCCGGTCCTGGCCTGGCCGTCGAGGAGGGCGCGCTGAATCGGCGCCGCGCCGCGGTAAGCCGGAAGCAGCGAGCCGTGGACGTTGAGGCAGCCGTGCGGCGGGAGGTCGAGGACAGCCTGCGGGAGAATCTGGCCGTAGGCGGCGACGACGATCAGCCCTGGCGCGAGTTGCTCGAGGAACCGGGTGTCGCTGCGCAGGCTTTCCGGCTGGTGCACGGGGAGGCGGCGTGACTCGGCCTCGAGCTTGACCGGCGGCGGCTGGGGGATGAGCTGGCGGCCCTTGGGTCGGTCGGGCTGGGTGACTACGGCGACGAGTTCAATACCGGGCGCGTCATCGAGCGCGGCGAGGCTGGGGCGGGCGAAGTCCGCCGTTCCCATGAAAACAACACGCAGCGGCTGGGTCACGGCGGTGGGGCGGGGTTACGTCTCGAGCTTGGCCAGCACCTCGAGCACGTCGCGCAGGACGCGCACTGGGGTCTGGGTGGAGTCGATGGTGTGAACGAGGTCGTCGCCATAATGGTCGAGCACCGGGCGGGTCTCGGCCTCGTACACTTCGAGCCGGTTGCGGATGGTTTCGAGGTTGGCGTCGTCGAGCCGGTTCTCGCGTAGCGCCCGGGCCTGAAGCCGCTCGACCATGATGTCGAGATCCGTGCAGAACAGGTTCAGCACCCCGACGACGTTGAGGGTGTCGTCGAGAAGCCTGGCCTGTGCCGGGTTGCGGGGGATGCCGTCGAGCAGCAGGGTGTCGGTCTCGGGGTGGAATGTTCCGTTGCGCGTGCGGTTCTCGATGTCGTCCCGAAACAGCCCGATGGTGGGCTCATCCGGGACAAGTTGCCCCCGGCCGGCATACTCGAGGAAAGTTTGGCCAAGCGGGTTCTGCACTCCCAGGTTGCGAAAGAGGTCGCCGCTGGAGATGTGAAGGTAGCTGGGGATGCTGCCAAGAATCTTCCCCTGCGTGCCCTTGCCGGCACCGGGTGAACCAAACAAAAGTATGGTGCGAAGTTTCATCGGAAAAACGGGATGGCCAGGCTGCACTTGGCCGGGTGGTGTGACTGGGTCGGATTTCTATTTTGCACGCAAATCAACCGTGCCAATTTCGCTGAAGGAGATTTTCTGCTCCTTGCCGTTGAGTAGTTCCATGTGTATGTCTGTCCCCGAGATGCGCTTGATGCGCTGGCCGACGTATTCGCGCTTGCCGGTCTT